>Ga0136556_1000827_pt1 | contig 17092 bp, 15 predicted proteins | sample AntRauTorckE6831_FD_104780 | JGI IMG/M metagenome (GOLD analysis project Ga0136556, IMG submission 104780) | Saline lake microbial communities from Rauer Islands, Antarctica - Metagenome Torckler E6 #831 | ecosystem: Environmental > Aquatic > Non-marine Saline and Alkaline > Saline | place... | reverse complement strand
CGCCTGGCCTTCACAAACGGTTTTAGCACTTTCGAGAAATATATCTAAAATATCATGGTATTGTTCCTTGCTATACAATTTGCTTTCCCCATAGTACTGAAGCTGTTCAAACGCCCAGGCATACATCGCATCGCCGGATAAAATAGCCGTTGGAGTATCCCATTTTTTAAATACACTGGGGTTGCCGCGTCGGGTTGAAGCTGAATCCATGATATCATCATGCAAAAGTGTAAAATTGTGGAGCAGTTCAATGGCTACTGCGGCAGAAAGCGCTTCGTAGGAGTCTCCGCCGCACATACCACAGCCCGAGAGCGTAAAAAAGGGTCGTATGCGTTTGCCCCCGAAAGAGAGCGTGTATTTTACCGGTTCATACAGCGAACATGGTTGGGAAGGAAGTTTAAGTTCCCGGAGCCTTTCCTCTACGAGCTCAGTAAGTTTATGGCGTTCTTCGGTTACATTCAAAGTTCGAAAATTCTAAAGCAATTTTTTACGAGGCAAAATATAAGCAATATTAGAGGAATAGTTAATTCTTATTTCCGTGCTTTTGTACGTGATGATCGGAAAGTTGAGCAATCCGTTCGCAGCCAAGAAGTGTTAAAATTATTTTTATCTGATGTTTCCAAGTATTCAGAAGCTCTTCAAGTCCTTCATACCCTTCTTCAACAACCGCTTTTATAACGGGACGTGCAGATGCGGTAAAGTCTGCCCCCAAACATAAGGCTTTGGCAATATCCATACCGTTTTTGATACCGCCTGAAGCAATCAACTCAGTATTGTGATGTTCTTTTAAGTCTGTGAGCTGTAAAAGACAATCAAGGGTGGGAATGCCCCAGTCATCAAACAGCGGTCGGGCGTCGTCGGAACGTAAATTTTCGATCCTGGCCCAACTGGTGCCCCCTGCCCCGGCAATATCTATAACTGAAACACCTAAATCTAACAGACGTTCAGCCACTTCACCGGAGATTCCGGCTCCTGTTTCTTTTACAATAACCGGAACAGGGCTATCGTTCACAAGCTGCTCAATGCCCATTTCAATGCCTTTGAAGCTACGGTCGCCTTCCGGTTGCATAAGCTCTTGCAGGGGATTTAAATGAATGATGACGGCATCCGCTTCAATACTGTCTATGAGCAATTCTACTTTATTTTTTTTAAGTCCGCCTACTAATTGTGCGCCCCCTATATTTGATGCTATAAATGCCGAAGGCGCTCTTTCCCGGACAATAGAAAATGATTGTGCTGCTTTCGGGTCTTCCAGCATAATGCGCTGGCTTCCTACGCCGAACGGAAGGTTCTCGGCTTCACAAAACGCAGCAATGATGGCGTTTACGGCGCCTGCATCGGTATAACCGCCGGTCATGGAAGAGATAAAAAACGGGAATGAGAAGGTGCGGCTCAATAAATTAGCTGCAGTGCTTACCTCTCCAAAATTAACTTCAGGCAGTGCGTTGTGGATAAAGTGATACTGCTGAAAACCCGTGCCCTGATTATAGCTCACATCCCCGGCTACCGATAAATTAACGTGGTCTTTTTTTCGCTGCTCAATTTGACTCATGGTTATAACCTCTCTTTTTTACTGTTCCTTTTGTTTTACTTCAAAGGTAAGATGCTACTTTAGCTTGTTGTCTGAGTGATAAGGACGCCATGGGTAATTTGGTTAAGACTTTGAGCATAAGTATGTTATTTTTTCGTGAGCATAATTTAAATATTATAATATTCTTGTAGAAAAATATTCTCTTATAATCTCAATTCATCCAAATTGATATAGTTTAAATTAATATTTTTGGTTCTTTGTCTAATGCGATACATGGTATGATTGTATAATTAATACTTGTATTTTTTTATTCCAAGCTATTTTAATCAAATAAGATTCATATTGAAATGTATTTTAAACCTTAATTACGAGTGAGATGAAAGAAACAAAAAGCGGGACAGATATCTTGTCGTCGTGGTCTACCAATGGTAACGGCCAGTCAACATTACGTAACCAATCATCACAGAAGATAAATCATATTCGTAAAAACTATTCTGATGCGAGACTACAGTCCTATTTATTGGAAGAGGTATCACGTACGTTTGCGCTTACCATTCCTGCATTGCCTCAAGAACTTTCGCGCGTTGTATCGAATGCTTACCTGTTATGCAGAATTGTTGATACGGTTGAAGATGAACCAAACCTATCGCCATCGGAGAAAAAAAGATATTGTAACCGTTTTATAAATGTAGTTACGGCAACTGAAAGTGCTGAAAGCTTTGCTTTAGACCTGCTCCCTCTCCTTTCGGATGAAACCAAAGCCGGCGAATTTGAGTTAATTCTGCTTACCGACCGGGTTATAAATATCACCCACCAATTTGATACGCTGCAGCAAAAAGCGCTTCAAGGTTGTGTGCAAAATATGGCGGAAGGGATGGCATATTATCAGCAAAGTGCTTCTGGCAAGGGCTTGCAAAATTTGGAGGATCTAAATAATTACTGTTACTATGTAGCCGGCGTGGTTGGAGAAATGCTCACTGAACTTTTCTGTCTATATTCTCCCGACATAAATGAACATAAAAACAAAATGATGAATCTTGCCGTCTCTTTTGGGCAGGGTTTACAAATGACTAATATTTTAAAAGATATTTGGGAAGATTATGAACGCTCGGCATGCTGGCTTCCCAGAGATCATTTCAGAGACGACTTGCAAAGCCTGCAGGATGGCAAATCGACAAAAGAATTTAGAGATGGGCTTGAAACGCTAATTGGTGTTGCCCACGGCCATTTAAAACAGGCAATGGAGTATGTGTTGCATATACCTACCGGCGAAAAGGGAATACGGCGTTTTTGTTATTGGGCTATTGGAATGGCTATTTTAACCCTGCAAAAAATTCATAAAAATCCCGGATTTACAAGTGCTGATGAGGTAAAAATTTCAAGGAAAAGTGTAAAGGCAACGATCCTCCTGACAAACATGACGGTAGGAAGCAATCACTTATTAAAAATATTATTTAATATTATGCGTCGTAAACTTCCGGTCCAAAAAATCTGATATAAAACCAGCTTGGAATCAGGATGGCCGGGATGGAAAGGTGGCAGGATACATTGGGTCGTTGTAAGCGTTGACACCTGCAAGAGCATGTTGTATTAAAATTAACGTAGGATGACAAAAAAAGACGCGTCTTAACGGTTTTCATCCTGCATATCTATAATATCTGGGCCATCCCCATTAAATCATATACGAACCGCCGTTGATATGAAAGGTGGCGCCGGTCATGTGCATCACTTTTCCGGTGGATAAGAAGGCCACCATCTCGGCCACCTCTTCCGGTGAGGTTATTTCATCAAAGGCCATGCCCTCGGTTAAATATTCTTCTCCATAGACTTCAATGGAATCCATGGCCATATCGGTTTTGATGAAGCCGGGTGCTATGGAATAAGCGGCAATATTTTTCTTTCCAAAATCGCGGGCTACACTCTTGGTAAAAGCTACTAATCCCCCTTTGGAGGCTGCATAAGCGGTGTATTCTTGTGTATCTCCCCTATAAGCTGCACGTGAACTGATATTTATAAGAACGCCTCCCTCCTCTTTTTCCCAGCGGTTCAGCGCCCATTTTGAGATTAGTGCCGGTGCCCTAAGGTTCACCTGCTGCGTTTTGTCCCATGTTTTAAGCCAGCTTTCATCATCCTTTTCCATTCCGGCCTCCTCAAACATTCCAGCATTATTAATGAGTACAGTTGGATAGTTCTTTCTATCAAATACCGGCCTTATTATTTTTTCTATCTGAATGGGATCGGCTAAATCAACCGTAAGCGACTCAAAATTTTTATTACTTAGAAAATCATCAGGGAATGATGACGTTCTTGTTGTTCCAATAACTATTGCTTCATCCTTAAGAAGCTTTTGAGTGATATGTTTTCCAATGCCGCGTGAAGCACCTGTAACCAGCACATAATTTTTTTTATCATTCATACTATTTTAATTCATTAGTTAATCATCATTCTTATAATAGAGAATTTTTAGCAACCACTAAAAATGTTATCTATCCTTGGGGACCTGAAGTTGAACCACTATGGAACCAAGCACAGCAAGTAGTGAACCAAAAGCGAAGGGCGCTATAAATCCAAAGCGAATGGCATAACCGGAAATAAGTGCTCCAAAGGATATTCCAAGTCCAAATGAAACGGTCAATAATGAAAGCTGAGCTCCGGTTTGCCCTTTTTTGGCAAGGTCTCCGGCTAATGCCAGCGCGGGTGCAAAAACCATGGCAGCGCTGATGCCCTGAAGACCTCGGGCCAGAATCATGTGCCAGGGCGCGGTTGCAAAGCCCTGCGCCAACGTGGTTGGCACCAAACAAATCATCCCAATTAGAATGAATATTTTTCTCCCGTAATTATCACTTAATTTACCTATAAAGGGCTGAGCTATTGCCAGTGCGCCCACCAAAGCACTGAATTCAACCGAAAACAAAAAGGGACCCTGCGAGAGCCGGCGGTTTACTTCAGGTTCAATAGAAGTAAGCAGTGCAAAACCGGTGCTCATAATAAATGTAGCTATGCCAAGCGTAAATATCGGATCAAGTAAATAACCGGGCTGCTGAGATTTTATATTGATAACCATTGACTCGGTGCTGGGCTTTGTATTTGCGGGATCACGGACTAAAAAAGCTACAAGTATAGCACTGAGCAAAGAGGCGAGTGCAGCTACATAAAAGGCAGCCTCGAATCCTCCTACTTCGCCCAGCAGAGGCAAAACGTACGGTCCCGCTTCAACCAAGCCCCCGCTTGCCAACGGACCTATTCCAAAGCCTACCAACCGAAATGAATTATAAACCCCCATATTGCTTCCGCGGCTATCCTGATGGCTCAGTTCACTTACCAGCGCAATACTTGCGGTGATAGTCAATGCTGCCGCCAGACCTTGTGCCGTTCGAATAATTAGGAGGCTTGTGTAGCTCTCTGCTAATACAAACGAATAATTAGCAGCTGTGAAGAGTATAAGACCTATAATGACAAATAATCGGCGTTTTCCGACACGATCGGATAAACGTCCGGCAAAAGGCTGGAAGGCACTGCTGACCAAGCCGAAAAGTCCAAGTACAATGCCGGTGATGAGTGATTCGGAAAAGCCAAGAAAATTACCCGTTACATCTCCGCTGGCAATGTAAAGTGGTAGAACCACGATAAGGAATGAATTCCCCATTGCATCTGCCATGCGGGCAAAGCCAAGTGCCACAATGCGGCTGTCGGCGCCAAATATGGTTTCGGTGGGTGCCTCAGCGATCTTGTTCATTAGTAATCTGAGGCAGAAAATTTCATAGAAGGGGTGATAAAATTTTATTGTCTATACACAGGCACATTGGAGCAGGCTTCGCCGTACATTAATTTTTTTACGTGAGGCAGCAGTTTTTTGGTTGCATGCAGATAGGCACTTTCGGGTACAGGTTTATCCTTGTCGCTGCAACCTTTTAAAATCACAAACTTCCCGTTGTATATTTCCCAATCTACCTTATCTAAACGGCGGCGGTATAATTCGCTTAAAACATCAGCCTTATTGCCTTCAAAAATATCTTTAGCAATTGGTGAAATATACTGTGCTACAAGCATATAGGCCCACTTTGATATGATGGCATCAGATGAACAAAAGACGGCAACATATTGATCTTGGTACTGTTGCCAATTATGATTTTCGAGGGCTTCCCGAAATTCTTTTTCTTTGAGGATAAGTTCGTGGAAAAGGAAATTTTTCAGATCAAATTCAACAATAGGCGTATCATCAAAGAATTGCTGTAAATCAAGCGTAACAAGCTTCTTGGACTGCTTAATTTTGTTTACAATAGTTCCGTCTCGGGTGGTAGCCATAAATCAAACAGAAAAAGATTCGCCACAAGAGCAGGTTCGCGTGGCATTGGGATTATGAAAATGAAAACCTTCACCGTCAAGCCCTTCAGTGTAGTCCAGCTCAGTACCGGACAGGTAAAGGAAACTACGCATATCAACAATTAGCTTAATACCGTTGTCTTCAATGAGTTGATCTTTTTTTGAATCATCCGGCTCATCCTGGTCAAAGTCCAACTCATACGTTAACCCGGAGCAGCCGCCGCTTACTACCCCAACGCGCAGTTTTGCATTGGCCTCAAAATTATTTGCTTTTTGCAGATTATGAATGCGCTTCGCAGCTCGGTCGCTTATTGTTATAGACATAGCTTGCTGAGGCTCGGTTTGAGATTAAACTGAAATAACTTCAATTTCAGGGTCAATGCGTTTTACCATACTTTCAATGGCATATAAAGTACCTGAAGAAGCCGTAGGACATGTTCCACAAGCACCCTGGTAGTGAACTTTCAGGCGATTGCCGGCCAACCCAAGAATCTTAAGTCCACCACCGTCGGCAAGCAGGTATGGCCGCACCTGGTCATCAAGCATTTTGTTAATTTCAATGAGGCGCTCATCTTCCGATTCCTGCACTTCTTTGGTAGCATGAACTTCATCGTCTTCTTCCATATGCGTTTGAAGTTCGGCTTCACGTATAGGAGGCGCTAACTGCCGCAGTAATTCAGACCAAACGGCCTCACCGTCTTGAGTAACGGTTACGTACTGATTCACATAATACACGTTGATAATATGCTCAATGGCAAACAGTGAACTTGCGAAGCTGTCGGCTTCTGCTTCTTCGGCATTTTCGTACGATTTGGTGACCCCATTTGTAAGCGGTTCACCTAATACAAACCGCATGGCATCCGGGTTGGGTGTTCGTTCAATTTCTTTAATTTTAGGCATAATGCTTACTTTTTATGTTTAAATGATTTGGTTGTTTAGAACGAATGTAAATAAAATTTAGTTTCCGGTAAAATGATCCTCTCATCTCGACTGAAACGACAGTATCACTGAGATAGCCTAAAAGAATTCTTTTACTTTTTTAAGTCCTTTCACCAATCGATCAATCTCTTGCTCGGTATTATAGAAAGAAAATGACGCCCGGGCCGTTGCAGGTACATTAAATCGCCGCATAGCGGGTTGAGCGCAATGATGACCAGTGCGGATGGCAATACCCTGCTGATCTAAAATAGTACCTACATCATGCGCATGAATATCATCAAAAACAAAGGAGATTACTGAAGCCTTTTCGCTGGCCGTTCCAATAATACGCAGTCCTTCAATTGCAGAAAGTTGTTTAGTGGCATATTCCAGCAATTCTTGTTCTCTGGCCGCGATGTGCTCCATACCAATACCATTTAGGTAATCGATGGCTGCACCGAAACCGATACCTGCTGCAATTGGGGGTGTACCGGCCTCAAATTTATGCGGCAGGTTGGCAAAGGTCGTTTCTTCAAAACTGACTTTGTCAATCATGTCGCCTCCGCCCCGGTAAGGCGGCATTTCATTCAAATAACTTTCCTTGCCATATAAAATACCGAATCCTGTGGGGCCGCACATTTTATGAGCAGAAAAAGCATAAAAGTCGGCATCTAAATCTTGTACATCTACCGTACCGTGGGGTACGGCCTGCGCCCCGTCAATCAATACAGGGATATCAAGATGATGCGCCTCGGCAATCATTTCTTTGACGGGATGAACGGTACCAAGGGCATTTGAAACGTGACCCACAGCCACCATTGCTGTATTTTCATTCAGCAACGATAAATAATCATCAAAAATAATCTCTCCGTTGTCATCAACCGGAATGATCTTTACGCTTGCCCCGGTTTGATTGGCAATCATTTGCCAAGGAACAATATTGGCATGGTGCTCAATTTCAGATATAACAATTTCAGAGCTTTCTTCGAAAAATTTTCTACCAAAGCTGTGGGCAACTAAATTTATAGAATCGGTGGTGCCGGTGGTATAAATAACTTCGTGTGTATGACGCGCATTAATGAAATCACGCACCTTTTTGCGCGTTGCTTCGTAGGCATCGGTTGCTTTTTGGCTTAAATCATGAATGCCCCTATGCACATTGGTATGCTCATTCCGATGGTAGTAATCGATACGATTGGCTACCTGATCGGGCATTTGGCTGGAGGCCGCATTGTCCAAATAAACCAGCGCCTGGTTGTTTACCTTTCGTTTGAGGACTGGGAAGTCCTTACGAATAGCTTTGAAATCAACGGCGGGTGATATGGAGTTCAAGGTCTCTGGCATAAATTAGCTTACCGGTTGCTTATCAAGCGTGCGGCTGGTGTAATTGTGTACTTCATCAACCAGCAGTTTTTGTACCGAATCTACGGTTATATTTTCGATCGTTTCAAGAGCAAATGCATAGGTTAACAGTTCGCGCGCCTGGTGATCATTAAGCCCGCGGCTCTTCAGGTAGAACACTTCATCTTCCTCAAGCTGGCCTATGGTCGCACCGTGCGTACAAACTACATCGTCGGCAAATATTTCGAGCTGCGGCTTGGTATTCACTAATCCCTTGCGTGAAAGCAGCAGGTTACGATTCTCCTGGAAGGAGTCAATTCTTTGGGCGTCTTTACGGACAAAGATCTTTCCGTTGAATACGGAGTGGGCATTACCGTTAATTACGCACTTATGCAGTTGGTGACTTTCGCAAAAAGAGAACCGGTGATCCATTACCGAATGGGTATCCGAAACCTGGTCGCCGTCAATTAATACTAAGCCGTCAACGGTAAATTCCACTTCTTCTTCAAGTTGGGTGATGCGCGGTTCATTGCGCGAGAGTTTGGCGCCGAGTGTAATAGTGTACGACTCGTAATTAGCGTGCTGCTTTACATGTGCTGCCGTCCGGGCAATATGAATTGCTTCCTTACTTTCGCGCTGAATTTTTGTGTGTTTTACATAGGCTTTTTGTTCCAGGTTTATTTCAACCACCGGAAGACTGAAATACTTATTATTACCAAGGCCAACATGATCTTCAACCAAGGTGAGTTCAGAATCTTTTTCAGCTAATACCAGGCAACGTGAAGTTGTAAAATACGGCTCATAAGCGTCGGTCTGTACAAAGAGAATCTGCACAGGCGTTTCTACCTTTATGCCTTCAGGTACGTGAATAAAAGCGCCGTCCTGAAGCATGGCTGTATTGAATGAGCTAAAAATATCATCTTCAAAATCACCGTATTCATTCAGATGTTTCTCAACCAATCCGTTGCCGTCATCGGCAAGATCAGCAATATTGCCGATTGTTATTTCTTCAGGCAGCGCATCGGTCGCGGAATGCTCCGCAGAAAATTGTCCGTTTATAAATACGAGGCGCGCCTGCTTGCTTTCAGAAATAAAATATTCACTGATGTCCGGTAAGGTGTATTCTACCTGTGATGCCGGGATAAAAGAATCTGAATAAAGATCCCGTAGATTGATGAAGCGCCAATCTTCATCTTTGCGGCCCGGAAAAGATAATTTCTGAACATCCTCAAAACCTTTTTGGCGCAATTTTTTTATAGTCGTTGACGTACCGTTCAAGGATGTTTCCCTGGCAAGCAGATCACTTAAAAATGTATCGTGTGTTGATTTGTTACTCATAATATTATTACTGTTCTCCATTTACAGATACGGATGCCAAATCAGTGAGCCAGTCGTAACCCTCGTCCTCCAGCTTAACCGCAAGGTCTTTGTCTCCGGATTTTACAATTTTGCCGTCCAGCATTACATGCACATGATCAGGCACGATGTAATCAAGAATACGCTGGTAGTGCGTAACCAGGCAAACCGCGTTATCTTCATCCGCCAAATAATTGATACCCTTTGCAACCACTTTCAGGGCATCAATATCAAGCCCGGAATCGGTTTCATCCAGGAATGAAATCTTGGGATCAAGCACGGCCATCTGGAAAATTTCATTGCGCTTCTTTTCGCCGCCTGAGAAACCGGCATTAATACTACGATCCAGAAATTCAGGCTTCATTTCTACGATATCCAACCGATCATTGACATAATCCTCAAACTCCAGCGGATCAAGCTCTTCACGTCCGCGTTTTTCGGCGATGGTATTATAGGCTTCCCGCAAAAGTGTTTTGTTGGTAACGCCGGGAACTTCAACAGGATACTGAAATGCCAAAAAGAGGCCTAAATGAGCACGTTCATCCGGGTCCATCTCTAAAATACTTTCGCCTTCAAACAGTATATCGCCTTCTGTTACCTCATAGGCATCATGACCGGCCACCACTTTGGCAAGCGTACTTTTGCCGCTTCCATTGGGACCCATGATGGCATGAATTTCACCTTCATTTATTTTTAAATTGACGCCCTTAAGGATTTCCGTTCCGTCCTCTTCAACAACTACATGTAAATTTTTTATTTCTAACACGCTTTGGTAATTATGAATTTTAAATTATTAATTTTGAATTCCTTATTTCAGCCATCTGGTATCTGCAATCCGGCATCCGGCTTAACCCACACTGCCTTCAAGTTTAATGCCCAAGAGCTTATCCGCTTCAACAGCAAACTCCATTGGCAGCTCTTTTAGTACTTCCTTACAGAAACCATTTACAATAAGAGAGATGGCATCGTCTTCACTAATCCCTCGCTGCTGCAGGTAAAAAATCTGATCTTCACCCACGCGGCTGGTTGATGCTTCGTGCTCAACTTTCGATGTAGGATTCGCCGATTCAATATACGGAAAAGTATGCGCCCCACAGGTTTGGCCTATTAGCATAGAGTCGCACACCGAATAATTTTGAGCGCCGTCCGCGCGCGGACTTATTTTTACCAATCCGCGATAACTGTTGTTGGATTTACCTGCAGAAATACCTTTTGAGATAATCGTACTCTTGGTATTTTTCCCGACATGAATCATTTTTGTACCGGTATCGGCCTGCTGATGGTTGTTTGTTACGGCTACCGAGAAAAATTCCCCGATGGAGCCATCACCCTGCAAAATTACGCTGGGATATTTCCACGTAATGGCCGCGCCCGTTTCAACCTGGGTCCATGAAATTTTGGAATTATCGCCGCGGCAATGCCCGCGCTTGGTTACAAAATTAAAAATACCGCCCTGCCCTTCTTCATCACCGGAGTACCAGTTTTGAATAGTTGAATATTTGATCTCTGCATCTTCCAGCGCCACAAGCTCAACAACCGCAGCGTGTAACTGATTTTCTTGAAACATTGGTGCCGTACAGCCTTCCAGATAGCTTACATGGCTGTTCTCTTCGCATATTATGAGGGTCCGCTCAAACTGACCGGACTGCATATTGTTGATGCGAAAATAGGTAGAAAGCTCCATCGGGCACACCGTATCTTTGGGCACATACACAAACGAACCATCCGAAAATACAGCAGAATTGAGCGCCGCATAAAAATTATCGCCCTTGGGTACCACCGATCCTAAATACTTTTTCACCAATTTGGGGTGATCTTGAATGGCCTCCGAGATAGAGCAAAATATAACGCCGGCTTCACCCAGCTTTTCTTTAAAAGTGGTAAAGATCGACTCACTGTCAAATACCGCATCGACAGCTATGCCCGAGAGCATTTTTTGTTCGGAAAGAGGAATACCCAGCTTTTCATACGTTTCCCTTATTTGCGGATCAATATCATCCAGGCTTTCTGCTTTTTTACCGCTCTTCTTTTTGGTTGATGTATAGTACTGAATGTTATCGAAATCAGGCTGTTTATATTCGATATTCGGCCAGTCGGGGTCGCCGTCCATCTGCTTCCATTTTTCAAATGCTTCCAGTCGGAAATCCGTCACCCATTCCGGCTCATCCTTTCGCCGGGAAATCTCACGGATGATATCCTCATTAATGCCTGTGGGAAAATCTTCGTATTCAATATCAGTGGTAAAGCCGTACTTATACTCTCCGCCGACCATCGATTCAAGTGCTTGTGTTTCACTCATAAAATTATATTTCTCGATTAATTATGCTCAGTTAAATATTTGAGGTATTTGCAACCCTTCATATTTGCTTATTTAACAGGGTTTAAAGACAAATTCATTCACTTCCCTTAAAGAATTGTAATATAAACAATCTGCGGTGTAACCTAAACTCTAAACAGGGAAATACATCAGTTCTTGGCCTGATCGTTTAGCCAGACAATATGGCTAATAACCACTTTAAAAACCAATTGAAAGGAATGATTGATTACATAAATATAGGCTATAAGTCGTATCAAAATAAAAAGAACGGTACTTATTTTTCACGCTCCTCGACAATTTCGTAAGATACTGCCAAAATCTTTCATCAGTATAACCTCTAAATCCTAATAAAACAGTTTGTCATGAAATGGTTAAAAAGTGCGGGAATTGGCGTTTTAGGTAGCATAGTAATGTTCGCTTTAATGATGCTTGGCATTCATGTTACAGGTATAGCTCCATTTAATTTGCCCCCATCGGCGGCTTTTCTTGAAAGCATAAGATTAAACATAGGGCCGCTGGCACTGATGACCCATCTTGGATATGGCGCTTCTTGGTCAATCATTCTGCTCGCGCTGTATAAAAATCAGGTTAGTACCAAAAATGGAATCATTCTGGCATCTCTGCTCTGGCTTTTTATGATGATTGTTTACAGTCCTATCATCGGCTGGGGATTTTTTGGCTTCGGTAAGGTAAGTACGCTTGATCCTTCTGCTTCGCTATATCTTGAATCGGGCCCTAAATATTTGATTATGACGCTGGTACTGCACCTAATTTACGGGGGCATTATCGGCTGGGGCAATGCATCCTGGGTTACCTATAATGGTGCCTCCTAAACTGCGAGAATGCTCACGGTAATCGGTGTTCCAAATCTTCAATTTGGCGCCGGTGCCGTTCGGAATGAAAGATGTGAAAATAAAGCCATTCGATGCGTGTAAGAGGTCCGGCCATGGGGTGATCAATGGCGGTGACAATTTGAGTTAAATCCTCGATCTCAATTATTCCGGTAAGACGTTGACGAATATCCTGCAACTTGTTGATAGCTTTTTTCTTGTCCTTTGGTTTATCATCCGGAGAAACCAAGCCGGGGGCTTCAAATTTGGAGTCAAAATCGAGGAATGTTTCTTTAAGCATTTCGATTTTCTCTTCCGGATCGCGCTCGGTAGCCTTGGTATCAACCGTAAAAAAGCGGACGCTTCCTATTTCTGATTTAATAAGATGTTCAGCAACCTGCCCGGCCGACCATCCTCCGTCCTCCGGTTTAGTATTAAAATGATCTTCAGGGGTATCATTTAAAACGGAGAGAAGCTCTTGGGTTGATTGTGTGTAGTCTTTGCGCACTTGTTTTTTTGATCGCATAACCTTTTTAGAGTTGTTCAATTCATGATTCTAAAGTTACCAAATTTTATAACTTTATACACCTTTGCCTGATTCCTTAGTAAGGTGCTTATACATTTTCATTCTGATTTTAAAATTCTAAAGGCTCAAGAAATTGTTTGAAATTAGTCCCCTCTTGAGAGGGGTGCCTTCTGCATGGTTTTGTGCAGAAGGCGGGGTGTGTTGGTGCAATTTGGGACGGAGCGATTAAACAAATCGCTCTACAATTTTTAAAATCATTCCATCATTCTCCCATCAAGATAGCCACACAAGCGGCATTTACAATATCGTTCCAGTTACAGCCGCGGGAAAGGTCCATCATGGGCTTAGCTAAACCCTGTAAAATGGGTCCTGTTGCCGTGGCACCGGCAAGGCGTTCGGTAATTTTGTAAGCAATGTTCCCGGCATCCAGATTCGGAAAAATAAATACATTGGCATTACCGGCTAAGGGAGATTCCGGGGCCTTCCGCTTGGCAATATCAGGTATGATGGCCGCATCAAACTGGAGTTCGCCGTCAATGATCAGTTCCGGGTTTATCCTTTTGGCAATTTTTAGAGCCTCTTGAACCAGTTGTGATCTTGGGTGAACAGCACTGCCCTTTGTAGAAAACGAAAGCATAGCCACCCGGGGTTCTTGGCACGTTAAAAGCCGGTGCGTCCGGGCTGATTCCAGTGCAATATCAGCCAGTTGTTCTTTATCGGGATACGGGACCACGCCGCAGTCGGCATAGGTATAAACGTTTCCATCGGGCATGGCCATTAAAAAAGTGCTTGAAACCGTTGATGTTCCACTTTTCAATCCAAGTACGTGTATAGCCGCCCGGATGACATCAGCCGTAGTTGCGATTGATCCCGCCACACAGCAATCGGCAAGACCGGCATCAACCATAGAAGCCGCATAATAGAGTGGATTTTGTAATAGTTGCTGCGCCTCTTCCCTGTCATCCAATTTATGCTTTCTTTTTTTCCAAAGTGTATGGGTGAAGGCCTCCATATTGGATGAATCATCCAGATAATTGATAGATGGTATTAACGCTGCCGGCTTGGTATTGCCGTTGTGCAGTAGCGACACCCTGCAAATTTCTTGGTCAACGAGAAACTGAGCAGCCTCTACGACGCGGGGATCATCGCCCTCCGGTAGAACAATGTGTTTACCCGCATTTGCTGCACGTTCTCGTATATTAGATATGATTTCATCCATTAGAAATAGCTATAGTTTGATTTAATTATTCTTTTATAGTAGTGTCCAAAACGTTTTTCAAATATAAAAAAAGTGTTCTTTGGCTATTCTAAAAGGTCATTATTTCGGAATACGGTTTTTAAGCCCATGAGTTTTCCTCTAATGGTCTTGTTCATTTTCTTTGCTGACCCAAAGTCCCGAAAGTACGGGACCAGCAAAGCTGGGAACCAAAAGAAAAGGTCCTTTTTCGAAGGTGTTTGGGTACGGTTTTTTACAAAAACCGTACCCAATCGCCATAAAAAGCGACCCGGCATCTAATCTTTTGCGCGCTCAGGGGCTTTTTATGGCTACACTGACGAAAAAGAGGGATATAGGTCCTATAGTTTTAATGCTATCCATCCGATTAATCATCATGCATTTCCAACGTTTAGGACGCTATTGATCCTTTTAATAGCGGACTTTGCGGGTCGCAAGTCGGGTTTGCAACCCAACCTACATTACAAAAGCAAAATTATAGCTATCACCGCAATGCCAATTCCCAGCCACTGCCACTCTGTAACCTCATCATTCCAGAACCAAAAACCCAATGCGGAACCGGCAACTACACTAAGCACATTCACCATCGGGTAAGCAATGGCTCCATCGATATCTTTTAAGGCATAAATTAAAAAAATGGATGAATATAAGTTTGGAATACCGATGAGACATCCTATACTGGCTTCTTTAGCTGTGAAAAATGATTCCCTTCGGATAAGCATTGCAATAGCGCCAATAGAGAAAGCCGATCCAAAAACAAGAGTCATAAAAGCCAGCTCATTGAATTGCAGGCTAAATTCTTCTTCATAAATTTTTAATGAAGCGTCAGCAAAGCCGGCCACTAAAAATATAAAGAACAGCAGCCAGCCTGCATCCATCCGCCCTATTTTAATGCTCTTCTTTTTTGGTAAAAGTAGAATTAGCGCACCAATCACCAATATAACTCCCACTGTTCCTGTAAGGGTAAGAGATTCATCATACAAAAACAGCGAAACTAAAACCGGAACGAGTAAAGAAACGCGCATGGCCGAAATAGTTACCCCTACCCCGTTTGCATGCACCGATTTACTGTACATCAAAAAATTACCAATAAAAAAGGCGCCGACTATAAAACAGAAAAAGAGAATGCTTGGGTTATGTAAAAACGAAAATCCTGAGCCGCTCTTTATTTCAATAATAAATGCAAAAACACCGGCAAACAGGTAATTTATGGTCAAAGTCGGAAGGGTACGCAGTTTTTTAACTTCCGTTACTTTAAGCAGGTGCGCAATCAGAACCGAGCTTAGTGCGCTTAAAAGAATATAGAGATATGCCATATCCTGTATTATTCACAAATAATATTTTATAATAGTGTAGCTGCCTATAATCAAAATGAGAGCTTTAACCTTAATTTAAAAATTGTCCCGCAGGGACATAATTTTGGTAAAAAAAACAAAAACCCATGACGAGTGTACCGTCCAGGTACGCCATGTATTTATAACCAACCTTGCACGCATATGCCGTGCCTGACGACACGCTGGTTTACGGAATCATTCAATACTACCGGTATTTCGTCCCTAACGGTACGGATTAAACGGACCTCTGTCTGCCGAATCGGCCCGCTCAGTAAACATGGTCTTGCTCAAAACCCTCGAAAAAATCGCACTTTATAAATAATACAGGTTATAGTGAAATTATAGCGCCTATACCAATTAGGCTGCGAAATTTAAACTCCGAATCATCGCCATCGGGATTGGATAACCAAAACGGAATCTCATACCGGATGGCAAAACCGCGCGATTTCCCCAGGTAGTCGGGAATATTGAGATTAAGGGTGAATCCAAGTCCGGCATCGGAAAGCAGGCGGTCTTCTTCCCTGTCGGATATGCCAAGGGAGGTTCCGGAGTCAAAAAACAGGTGGGTTCTGAAATCAAGCAGGCCGGCAAAGGGAATGGATTCCAGCCATTTATTAACCGGATTGGGATATTGAAGCTCCGCATTAAATGTGCCAATGGAAGTAAAAACGAGGGCTTCACCGTCATCCAACAGTTCTATGTCCTGATGGGTATAACCCCTGAGATTCGCTCCGCCTGCGACCTGAATAAATCCATCTCGCACTAAGGAGGTTGGAATGGTACCTTTTGCACGGGTTGCTCCAAGTTCATCCCATTTTTCATACGGTTGAAAGCTGTGGGTAAATAAATACTCCGGCGCCGTATTGTTCGAAGATAATCCCGTAAAAATTCTGGCACGGACAGCAAAACCATTGTCAAGAGGAATAAATTGCTGAATATCAAAACGGCTATTGATAAATGGATCAACAGCTCCTGCAAAATTAATTGAGGTAGTTGAGTTTAATTGATAGCGTCCCAATGAGTTATTATTATTTATTCTGAAATCTACTCCGCCTACATACAGCCAGTCATTCTGCCAGATCTGCGGAAAAAGCAGGTACTCATCTTCAAACCGCTGCTCGGCACGCAAGCTTACCGACAATTCTCTGTAATTTTTTTCTTCAAAGCCCGGCTGCCAGCGCTTGTTAAAAGATATGCTGTGATTATGGTAGCCGGTACGAATGGAGCTTCTGAGCCGTACGTTTCCCTCACTGTTAAATCCGGAAATGGAAGGAATGGGTTCAGTAAATGAAACAAAATAGGATACCGGGTAGTTTGGTATAAAGGTTCCCAGCCATAAACCCGCGTCCAGCCGGTGCGGACCTTCTCTAAACGTACCGGGT
>Ga0136556_1000825_pt1 | contig 17095 bp, 11 predicted proteins | sample AntRauTorckE6831_FD_104780 | JGI IMG/M metagenome (GOLD analysis project Ga0136556, IMG submission 104780) | Saline lake microbial communities from Rauer Islands, Antarctica - Metagenome Torckler E6 #831 | ecosystem: Environmental > Aquatic > Non-marine Saline and Alkaline > Saline | place... | reverse complement strand
GGGTTTGACCAGGGGCTGCAGCGAACCGCTTTCTCGTCGAGTTGCGCCTTCAATTCCGCTGAACCCGAGCGTTAGATGCCTATGAGTACTAAAGAAGCGAAATATAAGACAGTCGGATTTTTCTACCTAGTTTGTGATGCTTCATTCGGATATTTCCAAGCGAAAGAGCAGAATTCGTTCTATGAAGAGAATCGATGCGCCCGATGGTCGATCCTATCATCGGCACTAAGTATCGAGTCATTCGCGAATTGTCTACTCGAGACTTTGTCGCTCTCGAACAACCAATTCAGAAAACTAGACAGACTTCCAAGTCTCGGGAAGATTGATGAATATCTGAAGCTTTCAGGAGTTGAACGCCTTGATCAAGACAAAACTGAGGTAAAGAGCATAAGTGAACTCATCAGAGCACGAAACGACTTTGTTCACGTAAAGACGTCAAGAACGGAATTGCAGATATCGCCTGCAACACTTCAGTCCACTGACACTCCCCGTTACGATGCCATGTTAAATCCGGAAACGCACCCGAATCTCGGCATTTTCAAATTAGGAGCATTTTGGCATTCCGATGAGGCGCGAATGGCGCTGCAAGCGGTTTCTGACTTCCTCAGATATAGTTTGGCCTTGGTTGATGATGACAATTCAAGAAGTCTTCGAAACAACTTGGTCACTAAGCTTGAAGCTGCTGGCGTTGCACTTTCTATTATGTCCGAAGATTACACCAATGAATTGGAAAAGCTCAGACATGAAGGCATAGACTTTACCTTTTTGCTTGACGATGACTGAGCTCGTTCGAGGATTTGGTGACCTGCCCCCTGACCTGCTCCCCTAGATTTAACTTGCAGAAATGTGCACAGATAAGCGGCGTGCAAACTTTTGACAGAGCCCGGGTTCGCAGAATCGTGGAAAGACGGCTAGTATCCCTTTGAAATGGAACGGAAATTCGCACTGTGATTTAGGTCTAGCTTGAAAGAGCCGGCTGGGTTTAGTGCGAATTCAAACTAATAAGCTGTTAGGCACAAATTGAATTCGGAAATGGCGCATCAGGATGAAGCGAGTTTCACAAATATCGTATGCAGTGGCCGGAGCCTGCTTTGCAGTCACTCTTGCCATGGCAACAACACCTGAATGGTGGGACGAACACTCTGGTATAGCGCTCATGCTAGGGCTAAGCATGCCACTATGTATTGTAGGAGCATGGCTTTCGGAGTTCCGGATAGAGCCGCGAAGGATATTGGGTTTTCACCTCATTTCGCATTCACCGGAAGCAATGGCGATCGCAGCGATGGGAGGCATAGGTCTAGGGATGGTCACGCTTACGCTATTCTTATTTAGCCTTTCCCAAAATTTGGCACTCGGCTTTATTCTTGGCGCCAGTATTTTGAGCGTTTTTACCGGAATTAACGAGGTACCTGTCCGAGACTCAGAGTCGCCGGAGTAATCTTTGCCTAACCATTCATTCAAGTTCGTTCCCGGCCCGACGTCCGTCCACCGGACGCCCCTGTCGGGGCGCCGCTTATTTCTGCTTTAACTCCAAATCTGAACATTCGCTTTGCGACCAGGGCATCCTCTGAACTCAGCTAAACAAAAGCAGACATTCGCCACACACCCGTTTTAACCGTAACGTCCGGTAACCCCATCTTGAGCCTGGCGCTGCCGCCGTCAGGATAGTGTCCACTTATTTTCTAGTGGACACTTAACGGAAAAATAAATCGGTGGAGTGGTCACTGGCCCGGTTTTCCTTGTTTGGCAAGTCGGCGGGCGGTTTAGCCATTGGCCATGAAAACCTGGTTTCTTCCCGAGTCCTTGGCTTTGTACAGGGCTTCGTCGGCTCGTCTGAAGCTTGCCTTGGCACTCTCGTCGGTGCGTATTCGCGTACCCCCCAGGCTGATGGTCAGTTTCGGCAAACCCTCGACCAACTCGGTGGCTTCGACGCTCGTGCGCAGCGACTCGGCCAGTTCCCTGGCCCCCTCTAGTGAGGTTTCCGGCAAGAGCAGGGCGAATTCCTCGCCACCCCAGCGCGTCAAGATGTCCGTTTCACGCACGCGCTGCGAGATATGGTTCACCAGTTGCTTGAGTACCTCGTCACCCGCCAGATGGCCGTGCTCGTCGTTGATCCGCTTGAAGTGGTCGATGTCGAGGATCAGGAGCGCCAGTGGCTTGCTGAGCCGGGCGCTGCGCGCGCACTCCTTCTCGACCAGCCGGTCGAAGAAGTGTCGATTGAATGCACCGGTCAGGCGATCGTGATGGGCCGCCTCTTCCAGTTCCTTTTCAATCGCCAACTGCTGGGTGATTTCCCGGAAAACCACCACCACGCCATTCGTCTCGTTGAAGAATCCCTGGATGATCGTGGCGTAGGTTTCTACGGAGAGCGGCTTGCCATCGGCACGGAAGAACGTGTCCCGCCAGGCATTCAACGGCTTTTCAGTCTGCAGTACATGGTTGATGGGGCAATCGTCCTTCGGGTAGGGCCGGCCATCCGGGTACCACGCATGCATCAGTTCATGTGCATTCAGCCCCAGGAGGTCTTCCTCGTTCGAATATCCAAGCAGGTCCAATGCCGCCTGATTGATCAGGATCAACCGCCCGACGGGGTCAATGCCGAAAACGCCCTCGCCGAGGCTGGACATAAGCTGCCGGTTGAATCGTTCCGATTGCACGCGTTCGGTGATGTCACTCTGAACCGACACGTAGTGCGTGGTCCGGTCGTCTCGGTCGAGGACCGGGCTGATGTTCCAATGCACCAGGTACGGTGTGCCGTCCTTGCGGTAGTTGACCGCTTCTCCCTCGAAGAACTTGCCCTGTGAAAGAGTGGCGCGCAGCCGTTCCAGTACCGCCCGGTCAGTCGCCGCGCCTTGGAGGATCCGGGGTGTCTGGCCAATCAGTTCGTCTTCCGTATATCCGGTTTGCTCGCAGAGTGCCGGATTGACATAAACAATTTCAGGGCCGGGTGGGTCCAAGTCGGCCGTCGTGATTAGCACGGCGTTGTACGCCTGGCTGATGGCTTGTCGAAATGCTTTGTCGGGAAATGTTGGCATGATGTTGTCGTCGATAACTGTAAATCGCGCTACGCCGATTGGCGTAGGCTTGTGAGAAGCGTCCCTAGTATGGCGGTGTCCATACGCTTCAGCAATTTATAGAAAACCGGTACAGATCTATTTTTTAGATACAGGCCTTCCGGGCTTACGAGTTTCAACTCTGATACCGATACGGTTTTCAATTTCATCGACGAACTTGTTGCCGCCGGTCAGCTTATTGCTATGATCGCGCTGCCAATCAATTCATCTGACGAAGAACCATCCTCCTGTTCAAGGAATTGTCGATAGGCCTCAACCCTCAGCTGGTGACTACCTGCCAATGCCCGAAAGGTGTCGGTCTCATCCAGTCAACAACAATGTGACAACCCTACCCGCGCAGAATAGCTCGAGGTTCTACCCCATTACTGCGGACATGCCAAAAGAGGGGCTGAATTTCTCCAAAGGTGAGTGTTGGCCTATCTGTCTCAATGTCCGCTTTGCGACCAGGGCATCCTCTCAACTCAGCTAAACAATCACCGGAGTAGTTACGCCCGCCGGCGCGATCGGTGTCCATCTCTTTCGCTCGCAATCGCCGATGGCAACGGGTGCGCCCAGGCTTGATCGACCAGGAGCATGACTCGTCATTGACCGATCGCTCCTTGAGCCGATCCCGATACGTCGGACCGTCCCAGATAAGAGCATGCACTGTCACTGCACTGCTGACGGATGGCCGCCGGAGCCCCCTTTCCGTGGCTCCTTCGTCGCCACTCTAAGGTCGCCAATGTGCTTCGGCGTCACATCTCACTGATCCGGCCTTGACGCATATACGGCAACGCCGTATATTTTAGTAATGCTTTTCATCGAAACCTCAACGTTCACCAAGCTATTGCCGAACTACCTCACGGATGAGGAATACCGTGGGCTTCAAACTTACCTTCTGCAGAAGCCAGATGCCGGGGATCTGATTAAAGGCTCGGGTGGTGTTCGTAAAGTTCGGTGGGCACCAGCGGGCTCTGGAAAGAGCGGTGGCATCAGAGCAATTTATTACTGGAAAAAATCTGACCACGAGATATGGATGCTCACGCTGTACAGTAAATCAGAGCGCGCCAGTATTCCTGGCCACACGCTCAAGCAGATAGCGGAGGCAATCAAAAATGGGTGACAGGGACCTTGGGGCAGAGATTCTTGACGGTATCAATGAAATCAAGCAGTTCAAGAAAGGCAAAGTGGCTCTACGAACCCATGAGCTTTCAGCGCCTTCACCGCCCAAAGTTATCAGACTGAAATTGCACATGTCGCAGTCAGCATTTGCCGGTCTTATGGGCGTGAGTATGCGAACCCTTCAGGATTGGGAACAGGGTCGTCGCGAGCCGCAGGGTCCTGCGGTTGCGCTTCTGCGCATTGCTGAACAACACCCGGAAGTTTTTAGTCAACTTCACTGATCAAAGTGAGGTGCACAAGGCCATACACCGGATGCCAAAACCTCTGCTTCGTTGCGGTTTTGTCACCGGTGATGGCGGGCGTTATCGCATCATCTGAATGTCCGCTTTGCGACCCCTGCGGCCCTTCTGCAGAACGACCCTCGCTGTCCCTGCTGCGACTAGCGTCAGACGTCGAAAACCCAACTATTCCGATGGCGCCGGCACACGACGAAGAGTTGTTCAAGACTGAACTGGCACGGCAATATGTGACTGATTTATCAATTTGTCCGCGTTTTACAGTGTTTCACGGTTCTGGTCCGTTTTCGTCTGGTTTTCTTGGTAAGTGCTCTATAGGATCCCTGTCAATAGATATTCTGTAGGCAGGGATGCTGATTAATATCAAATTTGATATTAAGAGGGTTTTGGATAACCCCCCGCCTCCTGCATCGCTACAGTGTGTTTCATGTACAAGCGGAGTCTTGGCTGTGGGCAGGAAAAGATCGAACTGTATATTCAACGTCTTTGCATTACTTCTCTTCTTTATTACCTTAAATGGGCACGCACACAGCGGCGCAGACCACCAGTCTGCTGATAAAGACGTCAATGTTGGTGCCGCTCTCCATTGGCTAGAGACGTCTCAACAACCTGCGGGCTGGGTCAGTGCCCCGGCCGATATATCAACTGACTTTCAGTCCACCGCAGAGGCTCTGCAGGTTTTCCAGCTACTGGACGCTTCTGCAGTCGATCGGCAGGCTGCACTGGAGTCGCTTCGTAGTGATTTGGCCGGCTTAAATACTGAGCAGCTTTCTCGCTTGGTGAACGCCCTTGCTGATGCCAACCGAGGGTTGGAGCTGGAAAAGACCGAACTGCTGTCGCGTCAGGGTCGAGATGGCGGCTTTGGCCATTTTAGTGGTTATGACAGTACGCCACTGGATACCAGCTACGCGCTGTTGGCCCTACAAGCGGCGAACGCCGATGCCCTGGTCGCCCCCGGAGCCTTGCAGTTTTTGTCATCGGCGCAGCTGTCCGAAGGTGGATTCTCGGTCTACAACGATCAGCCGTCTGTCATGGTAACCGCCTTGGCGGTCAAGGCGATGAAGGCCTATCTGTATACGCACAATATCTCGGGCGTTCTGAGTCAGGCGGTTGATTATCTTTATGCCGCTCAGAATGCAGAAGGGCACTGGGGTACGGATTGGGAGAGTGCCTTGGCCTTGCAGGCTCTGATCCCCGTGACCACCGACGTGAGCAAGTACACCGACGCGGTAAGCTATCTCCAGAATCTTCAGTCTTCCGCCGGGCATTGGGGCGAGCAAGTCTATGCCACCTCGTTGTCCTTGGCGGCCCTGAACCTGCTGTCTTCCATTGATGTCCCTCTGGATCCCGAGAAAGCAGTACTGGCCGGGCGATTGGTGGACGCCTCGTCGGGCGCGCGTTTGTCTGAGCCGACCATTGATGTACTGGGCACTTCCGACGATCAGGTCGACATTCAGCCCGATGGCAGCTTTACCGTGTCTAATCTCAGTGCAGGTTCTTACGTCGTCGCGTATTCCGCCCCAGGTTATCAGGGGGCGTCGCAAAGTGTGATCTTGAGAGAAGGACAGTTCGCCAATGTTGGCACTATTCAACTGGCGGTCGCACCAACCACCGTACTGTTGACTGGGGTCATCACGGACGTGTCGTCCGGCGGGCCGATTGGTGGTGTCACCGTTTCCTCTACGGTTGGTGGTAATGTGAACAGCACCGTGACCGGCGCCGATGGTACCTATCAACTACTGAGTGAGCCCGGCAGTACGGTGCTGTCTGCTCAGTCCGCCGAGTACTACCCCGTGGCCGCGAGCGCCGATCTTGTAGCGGGCACGAAAATGAGCTTCTCCCCATCGTTGCAGCCGCTGTCTGAGGAACGACTGGACAGCTCCAGCATCGTGGGCACCGTTGTTGACGCCAATGCCCATCCTATTGCCGGAGCGTTGGTGACGGTTCCAGGTGGAACCAAATCCGCCCAGACCGATGCTGCAGGCCGATTCACGCTAGCGGACCTGAACGGTGGCGGGGTCTCCGTGACCGTGTCCAAAACGGGCTTTGAAACCATTGGCTTTAGCCTTGTCGTGCCTGAAAAAACAAACGTGGATGTCGGCCAGATCATCCTGAACGAGCAGGAAAGGCTGCCGTCGACCTCGGTGCAGGGCCAGGTCATTGACATGGTCTCTAACCTCGGTGTGGCTGGCGCCACGGTCTCCGTGGGAGGCCTGAGCACCACCACCGATGTGAACGGCTTCTATCGCATCACTGACATTCAGGTTCTTGAGTTCACGGTCGCGACCAACGCCGCAGGTTACATGTACTCGGGTAAGGATGTCTCGCTCGCAGAGCACACTGAATTGACCCTGGATATCAGTGTTCGAAAAGCGGATCTGGGCGGTGTGGACATCGCTCAAGTGACCACGGACAAAACCGTGTATGGCGCTTATGAACCAGTGTTGATTAGTGCTGAGTTGAAGAACGACACCGCACTGAATCAAGGCGCGCGGCTCTATGTTCAGGTGAAGGACAGCGCGGGCACTGACATCGAAAACTTCTCCGGCGTTTATCTGCCCCCGATCGACCCCAAGAGCGATCCCGAAGAACTGGCTCATTACCAGAAGCACCTGGATGAAGCGGTCGAAAACCTGGCGCCTGGGGAGCAGAAAACCGTTCAGCTGGAACAGTGGTGGAACACCCTGACCGTTGCGCCCGGCGTTTACACCGTGACCGTGCAGGCGCTCGATCGCACCACGAGCAACTTGGTGTCGGAGAGCAGTACCACTGTCACAGTGGAGCCCAGCGCCGTAGTGGCCTCGCTGGCTCCAAAGGGATCCCCCAGCTATGTGCTGCTGAACAATCAGGCCGATGTGGAGCTGTTTGCGGAGATCTTTAACCGCTCCAACGTCGAGGTCAGCCTGGAGTTTGATTACACCTTCTTGGACCCAGACGGCCGGGTCATCACGCAAGGTCACAGCCAACTGGATATGGCGCCTTCACAGACGAATGTCCGCCAAGTGCTCACGGTATTGCCGTACGACTTCGTGGCCAGCGGTGAGTATCGGATTGTGCTGGAAAACATCACCGGCGCTTCCGTCACCCAGCAATCCGACGGCACCGTGTTTGTTCCACCGTCCATTCGACTGAGAACCACCCAGTCACTTAATCCGAGTGAGGTTGTCCCACTAGAAGGTGTGTCGGTGGAGAGCAGGATTCAGGTAGAAGGAATGGATGGTGAATAAGATGGATCTAACGACATTGAAAGAATGGATGGCTCGCATTGCCTGTCTCGTACTGCTCATGGTCAGCGTTTCTGTGGCCGAAGCCAGTCATTTCCGCTTTGGCCACTTTACCTACAAAGCGCGGCCGGATATTTCACCCACGACCGCTGATTTTCGGATGACCGTGGCGTTCCGAAGCAGCTATTTCGGTCACCCCAAAATCGGGCAAACGTTCCGTCCCGGTCGTTACAGTTTTGGTGATGGCTATTCCTCAAACCACACCTATCGGGTGATCGCGAGAAATCTCCAAGAGGACTGGATTGTCGGGGAAGCCATCGATACCCGGAATGAGAACAATCTCGTGCGTCATACCTATCGGGCGGCCAATAATAATGGTCAGCCATGGATCGGTAATTTCAGTAGCTGCTGTAAGATTGGAGGCCTCAGGAACTCAGGCAGCACTTGGCGTGTGTATACCCGTGTTAATTTGGAGAATGGCAATTCGTCGCCGTTCAGTAATCTGCCTCCGATCGTGAGCTGCTCCAAGTACGATTGCCGATTCCTCATTCCGGCCGTCGATCCGGATGGCGATCAACTGACTTGGCGGATGTCCACGCGCTCGGAGTCGGCCATCAATAGTATACCCTCCGGCATGAAGGTTGACCGCGACACTGGCTTGTTTACCTGGGATGGCGCGGAATCGTTCTCCAACGGCCTGTATACCATCCAGGTCACCATCGAAGACCGCGATGAAGAAGGGAATGTCAAAAGCTCCGCAGCGATTGATTTCCTGCTGAATCTGCGAGATCAGGGCACCAATGCCTCGCCCGAGTTTGACCATCCGCCGACGCCCGAAGCTGGGTCTGTGATCAAGGCGGTGGTCGGTCAGAAGCTCACGCTGACCGTGCAAGCATCTGACTCGGATCCCAACGACCAGGTCTACCTGAACCATGTGGGCTTGCCAGTTGGCGCCACCTTTGAGCAGAGCGTGAGCGGCGGTACCACCGGCGTTGCGACACTCGAATGGACCCCGACGACCGCGGATATGGGCGAGCACCTCGTCACCTTCCTGGCTAATGATAATCGCGGCGGCGCGTCTGCGCCGGTTTCAGTCAGAATTGAAGTGATCAAGCCGGCCATCTCGGATGTCAAAATCGTCAGTACCCTGTCGACCGCCGGCATTGGAATCGAAAGCGGTTCCTACTCCGTTGCGCCGTCTCTGATCGAAGTGGAGAACGACCGAACCATCGTTACCTGGGAATTTGACACCTTCAGCGTCGGCCAGCTTGAAAACCTCACCACCGAGTTGAAGCTGTTTAATGTTGAGCCCGGTTCCCAGCGGGTGGTGACCGAGCAGCTGGCGATCTCCTATACCGATATCGATGGCAATCCGGTGCACGAAACGCTCGGTGAACAAAGCGTGAAGGTGGCGCCCTCACTCACCACGCTCGACGTTGATACTGACAAAGACGTCTACAGCCCGGCTGAGTCCGTGGTCATTTCGGGTGTGCTCGGGAACCTCAGTGAGATCGAAACCGATGCACAGGTTGTCGTGACGATTGAGGATAATCAGCAGGCGAGGGTGGCTAATCTGGGCATTTTTGATGTGCAGGCAATTGCACCCAAGGGCCAAGCGGCAATTCCGGACCAACTTTTCAACACCGCCGGTATTTATGCAGGCACCTACCAGGTTGTAGGCCAGTTACTCGGCAACGACGGCCAGGTGTTAACCCAGTCTGTTGCACCTTTTGCCATGACCACCGCCGGTGGCGCCTTTGCCGAAGTGGGCGCACTGGTGACCACGGATAAGCCGGTCTACCAAGCCTGGGATCAGGCCCGGATTGATCTTCGCGTCAGCAACGTCAGCAACAATGGTCTGTTTGATGGTGGCGTGGGAACGCTTCAGGTCAGTCGACCCAATGGCAAGTTGCTGGCAGAACAAACCTACAACCTCAATAGCTTGCCGCCACAGGGATCGACTGATCGTCAGTATGCCTTGCCGTTGGTCGACCGTGAGGCGGGCGGGTATCGTGTCAGCTGGATCGTCCGTCAGGATGGTGAGATCTTGGCGACCAGTCAGGCAAGTTTCCGCGTCGAACGCTCTGAGCTGATGTCGCTAACTGGCAACGTCACGGTTGAGTATTACGACACTGGCGAAGCCAAAACCTGCCATTTCGAGATCACCAATCGCAGCGCTCAGGCCGAGGTGAAGGCCAACCTGATTTATCAGCTGGTCAGCCTCGCCGATGGCTCGGTGATCTCCCAAATCCGCCAAAATGACACCCCGGTGAGCAACACCATTGCCCATCCGTATCAGCTGCTGCTGTCGGATCCTCCGGCCTACGGCGGCTATGGCTGCATCTTGATGGCGGAGGCAGACGGTGAACTTCTCGAGCTCGCGGCGGCCGGCTTTGAGGTGGTTCCCCCGACAGTGATGGTCGACCTGCATCCGGCCGCGAAAGGGAAATTGCTGGTGTTGGTGGACGACCTGGCCACCGCGACGTCTGACCTGAATGACGCTGGCCGCCAACGTACTTACCTTGAGGACCTGCTGACCCGTCATCAGTGGCATTACACCCTGACCGACAGTGCTCGGGACTTTACCGCGGAGTTCAACTCTGGACTTTACAGCGCGGAGGCGATGTTTTCCGAGCAAGTCACCCTGGCACCGCAAACCGAGCAGCTGTTGGTGGAAGCCCAGCACAACGGACTGGGGCTGTTGGTGAGCGGCAGCTGGAACCGTCGGAACAACCACGTTGAAAAGGCGCTGGGCGTTAAGCTGACCGGTCGGAACAACCAAGCGGGGTCGATTTCGGATAACGGTTACCTTGAACAACCGGTGGCCGTAGATGCGCTGGTGACCCAGGGCCTGGCACTGGCGCACTGCGATGCGGATGTCTGGGCGGTGTTTGGCGGCGGTAAGAACGCCAGCGACGACTGCGCCTACGCTCCAGCGCCTGCCGCCGTCACCCTCGGCGTCTATGGCAGCGGCGCAAACAGCTACTTCGCGTACGACGTGCTGGACTTGGCGACCTCCTGGCAGGGGCTGCACGAGCAACTTCTTCTTGAGGCGTTGCTGGCGATTCAGCCACAGGTCTGGCCGGTCGCCGCAGGCCGTGTGATTCCGGTTGAAATCAGATTGGAAAACCTCAGCCGCAAAGCCGCTGTTGATATTCGCTTCACCCTGCCACAGGGCGGCACCATTCTTGAGAGCGAGCTGCCGACCACGTTCGCCGATGACACCTGGCTGTGGCAGCGCGACTTCGCGTCTCCCGGTGACACCTCTAATGTCCTCTTCATCCAGTTACCGGATGGTGTGACCGGCGAGGTGACGTTGCAGGTCGATATCGATGCCGGCATCAATCGCAGCCTGATGGTCGATGACAGCGAACTGAACTTCTCACTCGGTGCCATCGATGGCCGGCACAAGCATCAACAGGTTTCAACGATGGTTCAGCAGTTGATGGCCCAGGGCCCGGGCATTGCCAACTACCGCTTCATCGCGAAAAAGCTCGATCACGCTCAGGGCCATCTCAACAAAGCCAAGGTGGACAATGCCGTCAAATCCATTTTGTTGGCCACCGACGAGATAGCGCAGGAAAGCTACCCAACAGCCGTGGAACTGAGGTTCTTGCTGGACTTCTGGCTCTACCAGCTTCAACGCCAGTTGTAACGGGCAGTTCGGGAAAACGCACTTTGATGAGCAGGCTGATTTCAGCCTGCTCAGAAACACTTTTTGATTAGACGGTTTAGTTTGGGGATTACGATGAATGGCTTGACCATGGATGCATTTCGTTCCGGCAAATTCTCAAAGGCCACGTCCGCCTTTACTGCCTTTATGTTCACGTTCGTGTTTTATCTTTCACCCAATAGTAAGGCGGTGGCAGATGAACTGAGTAAAGAAGACGCACGCCAAGCTCAAGTTGAGCGACTTCTGGAGAACACTCCCGAGAAGAAACTGGCGCATCGATTGGAGAAGCTCAAGCGGAAGCTGACGAAGGAACTGCCGCGCAAGCTTGCACAGCGAAATGCTGACAAGGGTTGGATGAACGAGGCCTTGCAGGCCGTTGGCCTCGGCGCTATGCCCCTACAAAGTGAAGACGTCAAAGAGCTGGAAAAGCTTAAAAAGGGTGTAGAGCGGGCCTACGAGCAAGCCATCCACCGTTTTGAACGTGAGGACGAAAAACTGTCGGCCCGGGGAAACCTACCCGAGGAAGTCAAAGACCTGATTCGCGAACGGCATGCCGCGGCTGTGGAAAAGGTCAAACGTCAGTATGCTGAATTAACCACTAAGCTGGAACAGCTCCTTAAAACACAAGATCCTGACGAGCAGCAATCACTGCTTGATGACCTGAGTGACAGTCTCGGCAAAGAACAGTTTAAACGCCGACCCACGGCCGATGACCCCAATCAACTTCCTTGGCGTGTACCGTCCGACAAAGTACGTGAGCCGAAAACCAACAAGCGGAACCTGCAAGCGGCGTTGGGGATCGATCCTTACACCGGGTACTTACAATTCGCCTCGAGCGAGTTGACCCAGGATATGCTGGCGTTGACTTCTCTCGCTGATGAAAAGGGTGTCACCGAGGCCGATTTGGCGAACACCATCGACATCCAGATCACCGATGCGATCCAAGATCTGGCTCAAAGCTTGAACAACAACCCCGTTGAAATTTACACCTGGGTCCATAACAACATTCGCTTTGTGCCCAGCTACGGCTCTATTCAAGGTTCTCAATACACGCTCGAAACCAAGCGTGGCAATGCGATCGACACCGCAAGCCTTTTGATTGCCTTGCTTCGTGCCGCCGACATCCCGGCCAAGTATGCCTACGGCACTGTCGAAATTCCCGTCGACAAGGTCATGAACTGGGTAGGTGGTGTGACCACGCCAGAGGCGGCCCAAAGCCTGCTTGGGCAGGGGGGTATTCCGAACACCGCGCTGATTGAAGGCGGAAAAATCACCAAAATTCGGATGGAGCACACGTGGGTCGAGGCCTTCGTCGATTTTGAGCCATCACGAGGTATAAAGAATCGTGCAGGGGACAACTGGATTCCCATGGACGCGTCCTTTAAGCAGTATGAATTCAAGGCGGGGATGGCTGTTAGTGAGCAGGTGTCCTTCGATGTTCAGGCTCTGCAACGTGACGTTGAACAAAATGCCCAAATCAGCGAGGACGAGGGTTGGGTACAGGGTGTGCCCCAAACCGATATCGAATCGCACTTGCGGCAATTCGAAGAGCAAATAGCCGACTACATTGCGAGCCAAGACCCAGACGCCGAGGTCGGTGAGGTATTGGGTTTACAGAAAATTGAGGTGTTGCCTCCGCGACCGCTTGCCGCGGGTCTGCCTTACGCCCATATTGTGACTCAGGACAGCTTTTCAGAAGTGCCTGATAATTTGCGGCACCGATTCAAGTATGAGCTGGCGACACAGAGTTACGGCTATCCGAATGCTCCCTTTATCGCCTTAAACGAGCCCACAGTGAAGCTTGCTGGCAAAAAGCTAGCACTGAGTTTCGTTCCAGCGACTGACGACGATAGAGTGATTATCCAAAGTTATATCCCCGAGCCTGATCCTGATAGCGGTGAAATCGATCCAGCAAGCGTGCCGAACACGCTGCCAGGCTATTTGATTAATCTCTCGCCTGAGATCGTTTTGGATGGTGAGGTGGTTCAGCGGGCCGGCGCCCAAACGATGGGCACCGAACTCCATGAGACTTTGGGACTTTATAGCCCTTCTCACAATTGGCATACGAGTAACAACAATCCTATTGTCGGGCAATACCGTGCTATCGGTCTGGATCTTCAGGGTATCAGCCCGGAGCAGGCTCAGCGGCTGAAGCAGGACCTCGAAAGCACCAAAACGACACTCAAGAGCGGCGCCGAGTCTCAGCTGAACACTTTGACTAAGCACGATGTGCTGGGCGATCTGATTTACGCCACCATCATGAGCTACTTTGCGCTCAACGATGCGCACGAGGAAGCTCAGAGTGAGCCGGCCAACATGGTGACGTATCGTCTCCCGAGTTACGGGGTCTTTTCGACGACGGTTCAGCCGAGTTACTGGTTCGGTGTCCCCCGCGACACGACGTTCAGTGGTCTGACGATTGACGTGGATGCGGTGACCTACCATGGCGTCGCGAAGGATAACGATAAAAAAACCCAGGCCCAGTTCACTGAGGCGAGCGGAATGCGCTGGAGTGCGATGGAACACTGGGTACCGGAGCAGGTGTTCAGCATCCCAGGCTCACAGGCGCACGGAATATCGGCAGTTAAGGCATTGGCGTTGGCCACTGCTCAAGGCCAAAAGGTCTGGACTATCGATAGGAATAATCTAAGCCTTGCATTGGAACAGATCGACTTGGGCTCGGAGGTTGAGACCGAAATTCGCAACGCGGTGATGGCCGGAAAAGTGGCCACGGCTCATGAAGCGCAAATAATACACTACAATTGGGTCGGCTCTGGGTACCTATTAATCGATCCGGAAACCGGTGCGGGCGCCTACAAGATTGCGGGTGGTGCGAATGGTGGCCAGCTCACCAACGTGGCCTCATTCATGGACGCCCTGTCCTGGATAGCACTTGCCTTTGGTGTGAACGGTTCTTTGCAGGCGCTAGTGGGAAGCCCGATAGGAGCCGTTGTGTCCTTGATCGCGGGCGGCATTAATTTGTTGAGTTCGGTTCTAGCGTGGGGCCTGACTTGCGGTGATGCCGCCGCCACAGCGCTATTTAGCTTCCTAGCCTTGGCTATGTTTGTCATGGGTTTGGTGTTCGCGACTCTCGGGCCCTTTGGTATCGTAGTTGCCATCGGAATAGCCTTCGCCATGCAAGCAGCCGCGGTAAGGCTATCCTCTTACACTAACGATTGCAGGTGATTCTTAATGGGTGGCAGTGCGTGTAAATACTGCAAGACAGAGCTGCAAGGCGGTGAGTGCCAATCCTGTCTTGCATGCTATCGATGGAACTACGAGGTATTTTTTCTACTCGTTTTTTTCTTTTCGATGCCATCCATATTCATCGTTAGGGGAACAGGCAACTTATGGTATTTGACGTCAGGGTTAATCGGCGTGTTTATCTACGTGTTCGTGGCGTCCAAAGTTCGAGACGACGAGGCAACCTTCAGAAAATATCAATCGGTTAAGCGTCGACTGGATGCTCTCAGAGGGTATCAGGCCGGGGAAATTGGCATTCTGGAATTAGCTTCGAAGGACCCGGTACTCCGCAACACAGTGCTCAGATCTCGAGGTAGGACGGAGGAGGTAGAAACCATTCTTTCCAATTATGAAGCAATGGTTTCGCCGCCCACCGTTGAGGAACAAAACGAGAAGATCAGCGAAGATCTGATTGGGTATATTGAGGAAATCGTATCCAACAACATCAAAGAATATGCGTCATGCCTTGAAGAGGCGAAGAAACAGCACCGAAAGGTTATAGAGCACTATAGCGATTAGACGTTTGAGAGTTGTTAAGAACGATCTGTCCCTCTCGGTGTGTGGCCCAGCTACCCCACTTGTAGGCTGGGGTAGGTCATGTGTGTCGGGGGAAGTCCAAATTGAAGCGGCGTGTCCGATTTATTGGGGGAACTCCACCGTTTTGTTCCGCTGTCGCTTCACAAAACGACCTGTTACGCCAGCGTTCTTCCCAAACCTGAATGTCCGCTTTGCGACCTCAGCGGGCTTTCTCGTCATGGCGTCGAAATCATTGGAAAGCGGACCTTTTCGCCGCGCCAAGATGGGAAGTCCACATTGGGGTTACACCCAAGTCCAAAGCGTTGACGCCGGAGCAGCAGCGTATCCAGGAATTGGAAGCCCGTTGCGAGAGGCTGGAACGGGAGAACTCTATACTAAAAAGGCTACGGTAGATTCAACTGGTCAGTGCAACATAATGCACACTGGTAACGATCGAGGCATTTCAGAATGCCGCAGCAGGTTTCAAAGGCCAGAGGATTGACTGTCCAGCAGAAGCTGGAGTTATGGGCTTGGTGGAAGAGAGAGCAGTCGCTTAGTGAGATTGGCCGAGCCCTTGGAAAGCATGCCGGAGCCATTACCGGATGCTGGCTATACATGGTGGCATTGCCCCGCTGGGGTGCTCCAGATCGGCGAGAGTGTTGAGTAGCTCTGAGCGTGAAGAGATCTCAAGCGGCCTCTCAGCATAGATGTTCTTACAGAGACGTGGGGTGTAAATACATTCGACACCAACGAACTTACTTAACTCAGGTTCTGCTATGCATCGTCCCCGTTTCGGCTGAGGAAAAGCTTGAAACATTGTCCGGAATTAGCCGAACACTACATAAGGTATTTTAATGAACATAAAAAACCATTGAGTGGATAGCTATCCCGATGAGGTGGCCAGCGTTTTTTAGCTTACTGACCAGAGCTAATTATTGGTGCCAGTAAAAAGCTTCGGACAACGGGTAGTCACAGCTGCATAGCCAAGCGGAGCAGCAGCTTTGGCTGTCCGAGTCCGTATTAACGCGATTTTTAGATTGCTTTCTCATTATTGGTGTAGCTTTTTACGTATGTTGCATAGAAAAGCGCCGCACACGCTGCGACATTTATAAATGTGCCCCACTGTATAAGGTTAAAGAGGTTCGGTGAATTTTGGCTCCCTCCAATAAATCCACTGGCCTGGTTTAGCGCTGAAAATAAGTCGTAATACTGAAAGAATAATATTCCAAGTACGACGCCCGCCAATATGCGAGTGTACAGCCGTGTTGCACCGCCATAGAAGAAGACCGCCAAAACAATAAGTAGCACTAACAGAAACTTACCGGTCCCGGTGCTGATAAGGCTGCCTTTTCCCAGTAATGGTATTTCAATTACTGGGAAAAATAGCGATACCAAAACTGCTAATGCCGCTAAAAACCCTAGCTTGTTATGCAAACCATTACCAAACAGAGCACTTATTTTCTCACCTAAACCTGAGCCTTGAAAATCAGATATCTTTCCTGCGACGTTCCCAGCAATGCTTGGGCTGCTTACGGCATATATCTCAGATGCAATATTATCTTTAGCCACAAAGTCTACTTTTGCGCCAGTGCGTGGGCTGCCACTAGAGTTCCAGTCAGTATTGGTGAATTCAAACCTATCGCCATCCTCCCCCCGGACAATACCTTTATTTGATGATTCATCAAAATGAAGAACTGTACCTTCCATTTTCTTCTCCTTTTTTTATTGTGTGATGCAATTCCACAGGTTTGTTTAAAGAATACCCAGCTATCTCATGACCTGCAGGGGCTTGAGGCCCCTGCAAGATTAATAGCCACCCGGTAGGTCAGTGATTGCACCCATTTGCATTAACGGAACACGTAGACTGCTACGGCATCCAAGGCATCGTCATTGGGGTTCGCTGCCGTGCTGTTCGCGTCGCCGTCTTCGGTGACCGCTCCCACCACCACGGTGCCACCGTTGAGGGCG
>Ga0136556_1000818_pt1 | contig 17145 bp, 34 predicted proteins | sample AntRauTorckE6831_FD_104780 | JGI IMG/M metagenome (GOLD analysis project Ga0136556, IMG submission 104780) | Saline lake microbial communities from Rauer Islands, Antarctica - Metagenome Torckler E6 #831 | ecosystem: Environmental > Aquatic > Non-marine Saline and Alkaline > Saline | place... | reverse complement strand
ATTGGATTCACTCGGTTGTGATTACAGAAGAAAGTAGTGAGTATTGTTTTCTTTTAATTAAAATATAGTTATAAATAGAAAAATATTGCCAAAAGTATAAATAATTATATAAGACAACGAAAAAATAGGGTTGAGTTCACCCGAATTAACGCTTGGGGAGATTAGTCCGTTAGGACAGTCGTTGAACCAAGAAAAGAATGTAATTTCATATTTTTCATGATTTTACAGAACTATAATAGTCATGAAAGTAAGTAATCTAAGGGGTTCGTTAAAGGATGAACTATGTGGGGGACGAGATCCCCCCTATCACTAAAATTTATGGGGGTGACAGGGTTCGACTTGTTTATAATAGTCTACCTTCGGCAATCCGAGTTGAATTAACTCGTTAATAATTCAAAATATAATTGAAAACACTCAATTAATGGCAGCGTAAGCGTTGCCCCTCAAAATCAGTAATAACCGATAACTGAGAGTAGGGGTCGATTATCGGTAACTTGAGTATTACAAGTTTAAAGAAATAATGACGGCTCTTGGGCTAAAGAAAATCCAAGGGACTCCCAATAGTCCAAACATGGGATAGATTGCTACTCACGAAGAAAGTAGCTATGATTGTAGAAGAAGATGATAAAAATTCAAGGACTCGGCTCTCGGATGCCGACACCTCCACCATTTAATGCTTGACATAACTAAAACTATAAAGTGAACTACCCACAAGCTAAAGACTTGTGGGCTTTCTCAATTACAACGGGTAAAATTTTAATGCAGTAGGCTAGGGGAAGTCCTCTGAAAAGTCTCATAAGCTTTTAATCTGGGAGCGTTACCCAGTGCTGCATCCATTTTTTAGGGTTTCGCGATAGATTTATCTAGAATACCATTATCAAATTCCCAATGATGGTTTGGACATAATGCAATTAAATTACTTGGGTCAGTCATCTGAAATACGGTATCATTATCAGAAAAATCAGATACTGCTTTTATATGTGCAATTTCTACATGATGAGTATACCCACAAATTAGACATCCCATTGGCCCCCCTGATTCTAAATATCTTTCTCTAGATTTTCTTTGAACGTTACTTCTAGCAGATTGCCAATTTTTCCTAGTCTTAAAAAGATGTTCTTTTGTCATATTTAAGAAGTTTACAGTTTTTCGATTTACATCGGTAATAGATATTCCTAACAACTCTTTAACGTATCTTCTTGCAGTTTTATCATTAGTTTTAAATATTTCTAAAGTCCTTTTTGTTCCAAATTTTTCTAATGATAATAAAAATTTTTTACAATCTTCTACCGACCATTTTTGAAGATTACTACTTATAGTATATTTGTAGTTGCAATCCCTAGAGCAAAAGTGATTCTTTAGTTTAGTTTTTATAATATGACTATTTTTCTTTTTAAAAACAACACCACAATTACAACAAGTAACTTTGATTGAACCAACTTTTGATTGATGCTGAGAATTACACTCTTTACAGCAATAAAACTTTGCATCTGTATTTCTTTTTACATCGGATCTGTAAACATATACATTCTTGTTAAAGTTTAGATGACAGTTGTTACATTTTAGCTGTATAGTTTGCATTTTGTATAGTAACATTTTAAAGAAAATAATTCAACCATATTCCTATAATTACACGCTTTTAATTATTTAAAGAATAAAATGGCACTATAACTTAATTGGTAGAGTGGTCGTCTCATTAACGATTGGTAGAGGTTCAAGTCCTCTTAGTGCTACCATTTAAGTATTATCACAAAACACTTGACACATAACATAAGTGTGGTAATATACCAATTTTATACATGGGAGTGTAGTTTAACGGATAGAACAAGGCTCTTCTAAAGCCAAGATAAGGTTTCGATTACCTTCATTCCCACCAATTTTTATAAAATATACGAGCCATGATAGCTAGTGGTAGAGGTTCTATAATGAGTATTTGCTTAGGAAAAACGGTTCAAATCCGCGTATATTTTATATTTTTTAGAAAAGGCTTGACTTACCATCAAAAATAGTAGAATATGTAATCCATAAAGTTCTTTAACAATTTACATATGGCATATACCATATGTATATTAATTTTTTGGACGCTGAAGCTTTACGATTGAAGCGTGGGTTTCATACATGGCGCGATAGCTCAACTGGTTTAGAGCACTTCCTTTATAAGGGAGAGGTTCCGAGTTCAATTCTCGGTCGCGCTACTATAATAAAGCCAATAATTAATAAATGTAGGCTTTATTATTTATAATAGTATGGCGCAATACACCTTATACCCTGTAAAACAAGCGCATTATAAATTGCGGAATGTCGTATTTAATTCATATGAATATTCATTTTATGGTGAATTGTCAATGACCGACGACGAATGTTTATCAACCCTTTTTAAAATAAAACATTGACATTCTATAAAAAGCCTCTATAATAGGCAGAACAAACAACAATTTGGGTAAAAAAGGTTCCTATTAGTTTTTGCATAAAATACCTTTCACCCTTAAACTTTACAAAATAATTTAAATTGGACACAGAAGGTTCCTACATACTTTTATTGGAAAAACATTACCTTCCGTCCTTAACTTTTAACAAACGCTGTTCCTATCTTTTTTTCAATATAAAAACCATTACAGCCCGTTACTTTTTATGAAAACAAACAAAACATTAAAAATATTAAACTCTGTTGAAGCAAAGCCTTCAAATAAACAACCATATATCGATCCATGTGGATTGGTAATCATGCCAGAGGCTCTTTGGGCAAAGGATGACATTATCTCGCACTACAAGTCAAAAGAGTTGACTCCTGCGCAATTAAACAAGACTTTCCATAAGTCGTGGAAAATGATCGAAGAGTCAAGTAGATTTGAATTGTTTATGCATCAAATCCTCCATTATGCATCAACATATGGAACGGACTTCATGGGTGAAACATACATCCCACTTGAGGAACTTGAGATTCCTGAAAAGATGATTAATGTTTTTGTTGTTCAAGGTCTCTCACGAAATGAAATTAAGACACGGATCTTAAAAACATTACAATCTGGGGTTGCAATGGAACAGACCGATTTAGAAGATTCCATCGAAGTGTTAGATACGATGGGACATAAATTTTCTTATGGTGATAAGATTAGAAACAAAGAAGCTGTTATTCTTCTTGCAGATAAATATAATCTATATCCAGAAGACCCTACGGAATTCTTGAGATATTGTGTATACAAGTCAACAGACAAAACGCTATTGATTAAGAACTCGGACACATATGCAGCAATCAAAGCATCTACATTTGACCCAACTTATAATTTTAGAACATTTGGTGTAGAAAACCTTGCCGAAATCTTTAATAGGTTCAAACCAATTTTCCTTGCCTACAAGAGTAAATGCCCGTCTCTAATCAATAAGATTTCGGCACTTTCTAAGTCTCTTCATACGCCAATGAAACAGAGTGAATTAAATTTTGTAACTAGCCAATATATTACTGGTGATATATCAGGCGCAACCATCTTTGCCCTACTTAGAGCATGGAGCATCATTAAGGAAGCAAAGGTTGGGCATGAGGATGGAAGAGTATTCTTTATTCGTAACGGTAAGTCATTCGTAAAGGATGAACCAAAATATTATGATGCTAAAATTTTAGCATCTAATGAATCAGTGATTATCAAAACAATCAAGGCCAAAATTGAAGCTAAATCGGTTTACTTACCAGAAAATATTGATTATGCACTTCCAGTATCTGCAAAAATGTTTGTCGGTAATATTCCTATGGGAACTAAGTTTTTTGGTAAGAATTTGGGAGTGGGTGTATATTGGGAAAATTCATGGGGGGCTAATGACATCGATTTGTCTGGATTGACATCATCTGGTAAAGTTGGATGGAATTCATCTTATAATCAAGGCGGGGGTAGCCTAATGTATTCAGGGGATATTACAAATGCTCCTAACGGCGCAGTTGAATATCTATACTCAGATGGGCGGTCATTTTCTCCAACAATTGTTATGAGTAATATTTACAGTGGAAATGATGATTGTGGTTATTCTATTGTAGTTGGAGAATCGCCCGATAAAGATAGAAAACTTATGATGGACGCTAATAAAACATTGGCACACATTAATACATCATCTGTTCAAAAACAGACAGTGTTGGGTCTTATCTTTGAATACGAAGGTAAGCAAGTATTCTCAATTGTAAACGTAGGTGCTGGCACTGCTAGAGTATCTGGCGAAGGGGAATATACCACTACCGCAAGAAATGTTTTTATTAAAAAGTGGCAAAATTGCTTGACATTAAAAGAAGCTCTACTAGAGTTGGGATTCATTATTACAAAACAAGAAGACTGCGATGTGGATTTATCACTTGATAAAGTTACAAAGGAAACCTTCATTAACCTATTCAATTGAAAATTATGAGAATAAACGATCCATATAGAGAATGGTCATATCAAGATAGATGTGATGCAAGGCGACAGGGCGACACTGAAAACGTTCGTAGATACGACGAAGATTTTGAATCTTCTGATAGAGCATACGATGAATACAGAAACGGTAATGAGTTTAGCGATCCAAATCCAAATGGGAGATTTAATTAAAAATTATGAGCAAAAAAGCAATAAAAGGAAGGGCACAAACGGGTAAGCGCGTAGGTAAATTATATGGCCGAACGCATGGAGCGATGGTTTTTAATGAGACCGTTGGCATTAAGGTTACAGCGAAGATTGACGCCGCAATTAAGAAAAATAAAGAATAAGTTTATGAAAGTGTTATATATTTTAATGAGAACGGACTTACCTTCTATGAATGCGGGTAAAGCAATGGCACAGGCAAGCCATGCAAGCAACCAATTTATACATCATCATAGGCGTTCATTATCCACAGAGGGGTGGGCGGAGAAATCTACTGGATTCGGAACCGTTCTAGTTTTGGGTGCGACCTATTCAGAATTAGATTTAATTATTGCCAATACCCAAAATGATCAGGTAGTGAGTGATCGAGTATTTGACCCAACATACCCATACGTAGTGTCGAATGAAATTGTATCATTAATTAGTAAAAGTAAACACACCTCCCCCCCCGTTATGTTGGAAAATGGCAATTCGGTTTGTGTTCGACGCGAAGTTACATGCGCATACATCTTTGGTGAGAAAGATGATATTTCACATTATGTATCCAATCTTTCACTACACCCATAAACCTATGACAAAAGTAATAATGATGTGCGCACCTGCCAGAGCGGGTAAAGATACCATCCTCCCAATTCTGATGGATCAGTTGCGAACTGAGTATGGTGGACAGTGGAAGCGTTTTGCATTTGCCGACAAACTTAAACAGGACTGCGAAGAACGCATCCAAGATGAGTTTGGGGTATCTGTATGGGACGACACCCAAAAGCATTTATTTAGACAAGTTCTGATTGAATACGGTATGTCTAAGCGTGACGAAACCGCTGGTAACTTTCTAATCGATCATTTTTTTGATCAATTAGAAAAGGATGTAAATTATATCATATCAGATTATCGCTTTATTAACGAATACCATATGATTAGTAATCGAGGTATTAAAACGGGGAAATATTCTACACATCCAATTTATATTGAGCGGTTTATTGAACTAAACGGTTTAGTATTTGAACTACCACCCGTAATTCCTCAAGAGGTTAAAAATTACCCTTTGATTAAATCATATGCGAAGATCGTTAGGGTTAAATACTATACCTGCAAAGACTGGCAAGTCGAATTAGCACTTAATAAATACGAAATAATTAGTTTATGAAAACAACAACCACAACCATAATAAACGCATTGCGTCAAATTCCATATGATGTAGTTGATGATGAGGGTGTAGTTTCTGCATGTTTATATGAAGCTGCGGAACGGTTAGAACAATTAGAGCGCGATTCGGAATTACTTCAAAAAATTTTAGAAAGGGGATTAATTAAATGTTGGTTATTGAATGAAGAAATTGAAATACATGATGTGAATCAACTTATTGATTTGATGGAAGACTGATGACTATATTAAAGATATGTTCGAATATAAAACTAAATTCTATTTTAAAAACGGCCTCAAGATTAAACTTGGGGCTGATTTTTTGCGCTATTACTACTGGCACATTTTAAAGTCTCATCACAGCACTCTAGGGCTTGGTTTGCCAATGCATGGGGCGCATGTATCCATAACTCTCCCTGCGTATCATGGTGATGCTGTAGAGGTGTCTAAAAAGTATTCTGGCGAAGATGTGTCTGTTTTTTATTCTGGCGAAATTATTAAAGGTGGAAGCTATTTTACTAATTTTTGGATGCCTATGGATATTCCTAAAGCAGATGATATTAAAACTGAATTAGGAATCGTAGAGAAAAAATTTCTTGGATTTCATTTAACTATATGCAACGACAAATCTTTTATCAATTCCTCCAACGAAGAGGCGAGAAAGCTTACAGAAAAATTAAATAAAGACAATTTAAGTATTGACGAACATAGGAAACTTATGTTAAAGTTAAAGCTATGAGTGAAAAACGTGAAAAAATGATGGAATTAAATAAAGACATTTTGTAAAAAGACTTAAGCAAAATTTAATCAGTGAATGTTCTGAAGAGTTCGCAGAAATTAAATGCGGGATGCAATACGCCCATATCAGTGCAATAGCTGGATATACATGCCCGATTTGTTGTGGATCTACCATGAATACAATGATATACTCTGCTTGCATAGAATGTGAATGGGAATGTGGAACGGGGGATGAATAATTATGAATAAAGAAACAAAAAATAAATTAATTAAAACACAGATTGGGAAACAGGAAATCGAACTTACTTTAGATGAAGCAAAAGAGCTTAGAAACGCTTTGGGAGACTTACTAGGTGATGAGAAATTGGTAAATATCCCAATGGTAGCAGCAGTAAAAGAGCTTAGAGGCGCTTTGGGAGACTTACTAGGTGATGAGGAATTGGTAAATATTCCAATTGTAGCAGTTGCACCAATTGTAGCAGTTGCACCAATTGTAGCAGTTGCACCAGTTGCACCAGTTGCACCAGTTGCACCAGTTCAAGCGTATAATGTTGAAGATTTTCCAGGAAATACTTGGATGCAGCCTAATGGGACAGATAAATTATTTAAACCATTCTAATTAAAAATTATGCAACCAAACATTATATACCGAGTAAGCGACAACCAACCATTTTATCTATGGGATGATGGATATTATAGAACTGTAGAGATTGATGATGGCCACCATCATAGCAAATATTCTTATAACTTATTGATGAACATTTTTAAAGGGGAGTTTTCAATTAACTATAGAGAAGAAAACAAAATTACCGACGAAAAACGCAAAAAAGAAAATATGCCAGATGTTGAAAATATTGAATCAATTAAGATATTGCTCGATAAAGTTTCAAATGGCGAAGTGTCTTCTCGAAAAGCTGCGCAATATATTTTTGAAGCTGCTGATAACTATTGGATTGAAGCCACTAAAAGTGTTAGATGCCGTAGATTAAATGAGCATATTAAGTTTTCTGAATTTAAATGCTTGACAAACTATAAAAACTTCATAGAGTTGGTCGCAAGTAGAGAAGAAACTAACATTGGCAAGTTACAAGAACAAGCGAAGGAACTTTTAAAATAAATTATGAATGATAAAATATACGAATACCCACAAAACCTAATAGATTTTTTAACAGAACAAGGATCAGAAGGATCAGAAATCTTTATTTGCCAAAGTTCAGAAGCTGATGAAGTAATTTTTTATATAATCCCATCAAGTCTTGAAAACTGGCTAATTATTTGTTCATGGGGGGTTTATATGGACGATTTCTCAATTATTAACATTACTGGCAAGGCGTTTGACAGAATGGAAAAAATTATTAAGGAAATGAAACAATGAACGATAATAAATTATCATATATAGCGCATGATATTCTTAGGTAATCAGTATTCTGGAAGGTAGAATGATTACCTCTCCATCGCGTAATAAACGGGTTATACAATACGTTTTGCAACATAACAACGGAGTGCAAGATTGCATCGATCATTTTAGTGAAGATTTTGCTTGCCACCCAGATGAATTTTGTGCATTATCTTATTTAGTTGAGGAAAAACGAGTTGTTCATACGGGAACGATATTACCAAATTAAATTATGAAAACAGATAGAGAAAGATATACTATTTTTGAAATTGCAGAATATGTAACTGGTTGGCTTACTAGTCCTATTAATGAGCACAATTTTTGGTTTGACATTGAGAATATTGAAGGTATGTTGGCAAATGCTATAGGTCAATTAAAAAGACGATCAAGATGGAATTAAAGCAATGATCGATAGAAAGAATAAATAAAATGAAAATTAATTTTAAAGATACAGAAAATTCTAAGTTGTTTGTAACAGGGTGTTTACACCTTGGTCATAATCCATCATGGGATACCCCAATTTATAAGATGCGTGGTTATGATTCTGCCGAAGAGATGACCAATTGTATTGTCGATAAGATTAATGAAACTTGTCGCGAATCAGATATTTTACTAGTTCTGGGTGATTTTTCTTTAAATACTTCTTTTGAAAAATTTAAAGAGTATATTAATCACATCAAGCCTAAGATTTGGATGATTAATGGTAATCATAATTCACCATGGCAAAAAGAATTTGAACAAATGAGTTTAGAGAGGTATGGACATATTGCAACACATTATGATAATTGGTTAGGTAAAATTAAAGTTTTCGGAGCTTATTTAGAAACGAACTGGAATAAACAATTTGTTGTTTGTAATCATTACGCTTATCAAGTTTGGGATCGTGGCCATAAAGGGGCATTTTCACTATGTTCTCATAGTCACGGGACTTTACCGACTATTCTTCCAGAACATAAATTTGGCAAACAATTAGATTGTGGATGGGACGTTCATGGCAAACCATTAAACTTTAGAGATATTCAACTAATTATGAATAAAAAACAGGTATTTAAACCTGATCATCATAACGAAAAAACAACATGAAAACTCCATACGAAAAATTTCATCAAAGCAATGATTATAAATTAGCTCAAGAATATGTTTGCGATTATATCGCATTTATGTTAAAAATTAATCATGACGCCGCATCTGTTTTGGAAAAATATATCGATGTAAAAAATCCTTCAGATCGGGTTGATTATTTGATGGACTGCGAAGATTTTTTAAAAACAATGACGGAATTTGTCAAAAAACTATGAAAACCAATGAAGAACATTATGTAATTTTAACGACTGATGAAATAACGGATTACCTATCAAATTCTAAATTACTCACAGAAAACGAAACTATCGTTGGGTTGGAATTGCTCGATGGGGGGCTCGGAGTAGTAATTAGAAATAAGTCATGAAATTTTATAGATATCAAGAAAATATTCAAGCAGCGGGAGGCTTCAATGAAAATGGGGACTGGTATAGATCAGGTTACAGCGATGTAACCTTATCTGTAGTCGAGTTTATTCTTGTTAAAGAAACCCCAAAGGGACATTGGATTCAGAGAATTTATGAAACGGGTTTTAATGGTGAAATTCGATGGATATCTAAAACTTCCAGAAAGAGATATGCATATCCAACGTTAGAAGAGGCTTTGAATTCGTTTATAATTCGTAAGAAAGCGCAGGTGAATATTTTAAAAGAACAATTGACAAATGCGAAAAAAGCACTTACTTTGGGTATAATTAAACAAAAACAAAAATTATGAATCCATTAATCCAAAAAAACGTTTTACTAATAATTAGAGGTGTATCAGGTTCGGGGAAAACCGCATTTGAACAATTTCTTACAACAATGATTGAAGGAATAGAAATTGTCACTTGCACTGCTGATAATTTTTTTCTTGACGATAAAGGTTATTACAATTTCGATGTAACCAAATTGGGACAAGCTCATACTTGGTGTAAAAACAAAGCATTTCGAGCTATGGATGATTCAATTCGAATTGTAATTGTTTCAAATACTAGCTGTTCGGAAAAGGAATATAAACCTTACGAAGAATATGCTCGACAAAGGGGTTATGAAGTGGTATCCTTGGTAATTGAAAATCTAACAGGACAAATTGACATTCATGGAGTGCCACAAGAAACTCTTGAACGTCAAAGAAATAAATTAGTTAATAGCTTAAAATTATAATTAAAAACAAACATGAAAACACCTCTAATTTAGGAAATCGGATATATCAATTTGATGGCAAGAGTTCACCTTGGTTAAAAGGGAAGAAAGATCTTGACGATTGGCTAACTACCCTTCAATATGAAGGCTTTAATTACGAAATATAAAATTATGAAAAATAAAATACAACACTGGTTAGGAATTAAAGAATTACAGCACGATATTGAACAAATATCTAAAACTACAGAAATAGTTAAAATGGATATTAAATATATGGTAGTAGAGGCTCTGACAGAATTACTCATGGAAGATGAACCGAAATGGATGTATTTTTCGGGAACGTCAGGCAATCCGAGGGATGGATTAGAATATTTGATTCAAGGACGGGTTAAATATATGTTGGAACTTAAATATCCAGATATTACAGATAGTGAAAAATTTATTGATAAAATCGTAGAAAGAATTAATATCAAACAACTTAAATAACAAACATTATGTTAAAAACAAAAACAGACAACCCAAATTACTTGGCTAAAATTATTAAGATTTCAAAGCCACGGATTCACCCTAATGCAGATCGCCTACAGATTGTCACAGTTGACTTTCAAAATGTTATTACAGGTTTGGATGCAAAAGAAGGTGATTTGTATGTGTATTTCCCTTTGGAAAGCCAAATTAATAAGGATTTTTTATCTTGGTCTAACTCATTTAGCTCCAAGGAACTAAATGCGGATAAGTCTCAAGCATCCTTCTTTCATAAGACAGGTCGCGTTCGGGCAACTCGCCTACGTAGCATTTTGTCTGAGGGATACATTCACCCTGTGGCCAGTATCAACAAGTGGCTAATTCATGCTGGTATTGACTTTCAGATCATTGATGATGATGTTGATTTAGAATTTGACTCATTTGGCGAAACGCTGTTTGTTAATAAGTATTCTCCACCTGTTAAAAATAGTGGTGGGACACCAAAAAACAAGCAAGCTAAGAAAGAAAGCCGTTTAGTAGATGGGCAATTCCATGTTCACGGAGACACAGCTAATCTTAAGCGAAATATGTTTAAGATTAACCCAGATGATTTTGTCTCCATATCATATAAAATTCACGGCTGCAATGCAACCTTTGCAAATGTTCTAGTTAAAAAGCCACTAAATGTTTTTGAAAAGGTGCTTAAAGTGCTTGGTGTTAATATTGTTGATACCATGTATGATTCAGTGTATTCATCAAGACGAGTTATTAAGAATGGCTATGCTGACAAAAAGCAGGATTCATTTTATAACTTCGATGTGTGGACTGACGCTGCAAAACGTCTTGAGGGTAAAATTAAGGAAGGTATTTCACTTTACTGTGAGATCGCTGGACAAATGCCTAACGGATCTTGGATTCAGCCGCAATATGATTATGGAATGAATGCTAATGACTACGGTGTTTGGGTATTTCGCATTACATATACTTCTCCCTCGGGCGATGTATATGAGTTCTCAACTGCCCAAGTTAAAAACTACTGTGAAAAGTTTGACATTCCTATGGCTCCGTTATTTTATTACGGTAAGGCAAAAGATATGTATCCAGATGTCGCTATTGACGATAATTGGCATGAGAATGTCCTTGAGAAGTTAAAGGGGGACTATAATGAAAAGAAGTGTTATATGTGTTCCAACAAACTTCCCGAAGAAGGGGTTGTTTTGAGAAAAGAGAGTGAATTATTTGAAGCCTATAAACTTAAGAGCGATAGTTTTCTTGAACGAGAAACTAAAGGACTTGACTCAGGTGAGGTAAACATTGAAGATGATGCGTAGTATTATGGAATATTGCGGAAAAAATACTTCCTCCAGCGCAATCGTGGGCTTGGGAAAAAGCTGAAAGGGCATACGAAAGCGAATATTTTAAATATCGTCAATGGCTTATTTTAGACTTGACTAGTTTAATTTTTAAATTTATATTATTAGAATTATGAAAACTGAATACGAAATGACGAAAGATTCCCTAGATAAACTACTGAATTCGATGAAACGAGTTCCAATGATTGCGCTACAGTGCGGAAACCATAGAAGTCAGCAAGAAAGAGCTAATGACGCATGGAAAGAGTTAGGCGAGAAAATGGGATTCGACTACATGACGGTGGAGCCATCAAATAAAGGTGACAGGTTCTTTCGAGCCGTTTCTTCCGCTAATGCGAAGGGGTAGCTATGAAACGAATAATACTAAACATTGACGACAGTATGACAGATGAGGCCGCGCTATGGTATGCTCTCAAGGTGGTTCAAGGGGGAAAAATTAGCGAGACGGGCAGAGGTAAGCAGTTTTGTTTTCACACCGTTTTCGGCGGAAACACACATGTGTCAGTGATCAAGCAGAAATCTGGAACTGAGACGTTTAACATTTATAAACAGAACGACCGCATAATGTAATGAATGATAACATCGACATAACAAAAATTTCAATAAGACGACTTATCAAACTATCTATTAAGGATCATGATAGGGGCGTTGAGAATTGGAATGAGCCACTTGTCATCCGTGGGTTATATGTTATTAGCGTTTCACATTGTTACCATATATTGAGATCAAAAATTACAAATAAATATTTAAGCCGACAATGTGCCTTGGCTAGAAAGGGTATGAAGAGTATCAGGGTTAAAATTTCTTTGGTCAATCACTTCAACTGTGAAATGATCGAACCAACATGGCTATCTAAAATATCGGAAGATTTTTTAAATAAACAACTTGTAGAAACCCAAAAGAGGCTGAATAAACTTCTACAGGCAAAATCAGAATGCTTTGCCAACAGTTCGATCCATTTGAGAAAAAATTATTATGAATAATTGGGAAATGCAAGTATTAACGAAAGACGGCCAAATTTTAACTCGGTATTTATCTGGAGCAGATAATGAATCATATGACGAAGTTTGTAATAAAGCAGATAGAATGTGGGTATAAGTTGGTGGGAGTGACACAAGCTAGGGAAATTCCGAAACTAAAAAAACTAACACATTGGACAGAATCCGTATTTTTCCAAATATTAACTATTATTATTGTTTTCGGGGTAGCAATATTGGCAATATATATGTTAGGCGTAGTAAGTAATTTTTTAAGTAATTATTATGAATAAAACATACGCTGGTATTGGATCAAGAAACACCCCACAAGAAGAGTTATACATCTTGAGGGATGCTGCATCATATCTTGCTGCAAAAGGCTATACACTGAGGTCTGGGGGCGCGGAAGGGGCTGATAATTGGTGTGAAAGGGGGTGCGACTTAAAACAAGGTAAAAAAGAGATTTATTTGCCATGGAGAAATTTTAATGATAACGAGAGTAATTTATTTCCAGATAACTTACCGAAATTTAATGATGCTCGTGTTATAGCTAAACAGCATCATCCATCATGGAAATTCTTATCTGAAACTGTAAGAAAATTAATGGCAAGAAACTCAATGCAAATATGTGGTAAAACCCTTGACATACCAGTAGATTTTGTGTTATGTTATTGTCCAATTAAAAATGGAGAATTATTTGGAGGAACAGCGCAAGCATTACGCCATGCACTAGATTTAAGTATTCCTATTATTAATATATTTCTAGAAGAGGACAGAATTAAAATAACAAAGAAAATTTATACAAAATGAAAAACTGGAAACATAAAGAACAATGGCAAAAGCGCGATAGCAATTTTTTAGTAGAAATTTCGCGACATGAGGTAGAAAAATCAGATATGTTTCCTAACGATGGGATTTATCGCTGGTGCATATATGCTTATATCTACCCGACCCACCCGTTATTTAAGAACATTCATAATGAAGATATTCGCCAAGAGTCAGTTAGTAAAATGCCATTGCATTCGGGCGCATCGTTAGTCAGAAATCATCATGATAGCGATGGTGAAGTCACTAGCATCCAAGTTGGTGCAGACTATAACCACCTTCACGATGAACAGTTCACACATATATACGAAGTAGAAGATGCGACCACTATTTTTGATGACGCAGAAAGATTATTTGAATGGTTAAAAAATTACAAGGATTAATATGGATATAGCAGAAGTATATAGAGAAAAAATAAGAAAAGCTCGCAAGGATTATATTTGTGAGATTGGCTTCCCAATTAAAAAGGGGGATGAATACTGTTACGTGTCTGGAATCTTCGATCATACACCATTTAGTTTTCGATTGAATTTATTCGCTAAGAAAATGTTGGATAAGAAAAATGAGGGAATTAAATATGACGATCAAAGTAATTATAATGATTTTTGGGACATTGAATGGAGTCTTCAAGAATACAACGAGATGTGGATTTATTTAGCTAAAATAGGTCACTATGGCTTTAGGCGAAATTACATCAGTCATAAAAGAGAGATTTTAACTCTCCAAAAACAGTATGGTGAAAAAATTCAAAAACTCCAAGAAGAAGTTGATAAACAAAAACTCATAAATCTTTCACTTTGTGAAGAATGGGCTTGCACAGACGAATATGTCACTGTAATATGTCGTAACTTAGAGGTTGATGAGAATACTCTTGCTGGTGATTCATATGGAGTTCCAACAATTATAGACAAATTTGACATGATGACTGAAAAATTATTTTCAGAACGAGAAGAATTTTTTGTGAGAATGCGAAAGTTAGAAATGAGATAAAAATGAATAAAAAATTTTAGATCCAATAAACTATAAAGAAGCATGTTATTATATTGCATATCGCAATATGTATAATCCTCAAAGACAATATGTTAATGACTTAGATGATGTAGAAAATATATTTATGTGGCTAGGGTCTAATTGTGGCGTATTTTTTTTAAGTGAAGTTTTGTTACTAATTAAAGAATATCCATTTAAATATGGATGCGCATCAGCGATCTGTTTGGGGGAAGTGTGTGATAAAAATATTGTCGATGGCCATAAAAAATGGATTGAGGAAAAATAAATAAATAAAAAATATGAAAACACTTAAACAAATAATAGAACAAATAAAAGAGTCGGATTCCATCTCTGAAATCAAACAACTTTGTGAAGATGCTGAAAACATTGTATCGGAGTATTGCAAAACAAGATCTAATATAGACACCGAGTTTAATCTTGATTCTACTTGGATTGATCGTGAGTATAGATCGGATGCTGGTTGGTGGAAGTATAACCTGACTGGGAATTTTTTTACTTATAATGATGAATGGGGAATGGGTGGGAGATGCGAGGTTCCATTCAATCCTAATTACAGTGATATCGAGAATTTTGATGAAGATAAATATAGGGATACTGCGTTCGCTGCCAAATTGAAAAATTTAGAAGCAGCAGTAACTCGCAGTCTAAACGCCTTAAACAATTCTGAGGACAATCTTAAAGAGTTTAAAAAAATACATGAAAAACAAAATACAGAATCTAATCAAGCAATCGCGCAAAGAACGTGATTATTCAAAATTATCTGCATATCAGTCGGTGCTATCTGCAATTCAAGCCAGAGAAGCTACTGAAAATCGTGATTTAATCGTTTCAGAAATTATTTCGATTATCAAGAAAGAGGTTAAAATGTTTGAAGAAAGCGCGGGTATTTTTGCGGATAAAAAACCTTTAGAATCAAAGACTTATGCAATAAAAGCTCAAATTTGCACCGATCTTCTTCCTGATCAAATCGATGACTCTCAATATGATTTAATCGTTTCAAAAGCAATCGCTAAAACAGGTGCATCATCGATTCGAGACATGGGTGATGTTGTTAAAAATATCAAAGAATCATATCCCGATGTTCTTGATATGAGAGTAGTTTCGGGGATTGTTAAAGAGAACTTAGGAAAATTCGCGTAAATATATAAATAATTATGTGGCATTACCATCTATAGAACTCCATAATCGCGTTCGTAAGCAAATTCGTCAAGCAAAATTATTCTTGACGGATACTGATTACGAAATACCTACCCATGATTGGATTGGTGGGAAATTCTATAACCTATATAGAAATTGGTTATGGAAAAATAATAGAGAAAGGTGGACAACGTATTCGGACTGCGATAATTTTGCATTTATGTTTATGGTGTTTGCAAATCTATGCCATGCCAAAACGATGGATGCTCGTAAGAAGTTGGGACAAAAAACCTATCAAGGCATAGCAGTAGGTGTTGTTTTTTATATGATCAATGGTGATATTACCCAAGGTCATGCAATTAATTTTATACATACTGATAAAGGTATTGAATTTCTTGAGCCACAAGATGGTTCATGGGTTAAGTTAACAGATAAAGAGAGGGCGTCAGCGTGGTTCGCAGTTTGTTAATATTGAGTATATTATTTTCCATGGTTGGGTGTAAAACCACGGAAACTGATTCAGCGATGGATATAAAATATCAAGACGTTGAATATAACTTTGATGATTTCACCCCTATAGACGTAGAATATGAATAGTAAAGATAAATTACCCCTTAAAAGTAAGAAATTTATTGCATTAGTTATTGGTGTGGTATTCACGACCACATTCACCTCTCTATCCCTCTTAGTCATTGCTTTGATACCAGAGGTCTCAAGTGCTGTCGTAAACCTCATAACAGTATCCCTAGCCGCAATGAACGGCGTTGTCGGTATGTATGCTTTAGGTCAAAGTGTTGTAGACTTTAAAATTAACTCAAATCATAATACATCTGCCGAAACTAGTTTGTCAATAGAGAAAAAAATCGTTGAAGAACACAAATCAATGGAAATGCAGTATGATGGTGAAGCCCCAATAGATTGGAAAGAATATGAGCAAAACTACATATCGATTTGATAACGTTAAAGTGAGTGGTAAAACGTTAGCTTTTAATGCACATGCTTTTACATATACAGATGCATTAAAAAATGCTGTGAATTACATTATTAAACATTTAAAGCTTGAAGAGTCGGAATTTCCTAAGCAGTTGAATTATCTTAAGCAGAATATCCAAGATGGATATACAAATGTAAGTGTGCAGAAGAAACCAGAGCAAGGCGAGCTAAAACTTGAATTAAAATTTAACGATACGTTCGAAGAATTATATTCTGGGCTGATTAACGAAAAGAATTAAAAATTCTTGACATATGTTTCATATTTTGGTTTAATAGTTCTGT
>Ga0136556_1000816_pt1 | contig 17148 bp, 10 predicted proteins | sample AntRauTorckE6831_FD_104780 | JGI IMG/M metagenome (GOLD analysis project Ga0136556, IMG submission 104780) | Saline lake microbial communities from Rauer Islands, Antarctica - Metagenome Torckler E6 #831 | ecosystem: Environmental > Aquatic > Non-marine Saline and Alkaline > Saline | place... | reverse complement strand
CAAGGCTGAAGGTATTCAAGAGCATAGTGCCAATACATTTGGTATACCCGCCACCGCTCCCTTCTTAATCGCACTGTTAAAGCGCGTTCAGGATTTAATTGCCGGTACGGATATCAGTATTGAGGGGATTGGGCACAATCAGTATCAGGAGGCGTACACGTTCAGGCTTGGCGAGGATTTCGCCAGGGTCGATATTGGTTACAACGGGAAAGAAAAAATTTCCCGAGTTACCTCCCCGCAACTTTCAGAACTGTCGTCTCAAATTATCGGATTGCTGGCGCCCTTGAAAGGGGCACCTGTTGCCAGTGGTTCGACCGTTCCCGCTGACCGCTTCAACTTTGAAGAAGAGTTCCTCAATGAGCTCCACCACCGGTTGATACCATTGGCTGAGGAGCGGGAAATTGCAATTCAGAATGTCATTAAGCACCCGTGGAGCCTGAGATATACCTTCAACCGTGGAAGCGAAGTGGCGGTTTACGACATCTTCTTTGACGGTGGGAGCCGGTTTACTAAATGCCAGGCCCTGATAACTGCCTGTTCACCCGGCAGTCTGGTTGGTGAGGTGCAACTAATGCTGACTGAGGGGCTTAGCGCATGACAAGCAGTAAGGAGGTATTCGCCAAGCGTAGGGAAAAGCAGCTGGACGAAGCCTACCAGATGGCTTTGCAGCTTATGAATTCTCCAAGCCCAGATGAATGGGATGCGAGAGCCTTTGGTTGGTGCCTGATTGATCTGATCAAGCGGGATGCGAAAGCGGAAAGAACTGAGAACCTGGACCATTACCGTCAGCAACTTGAATCCATCGACGTTCCTGTCGTCGATGAAGTGCTCACCAAGCAACGTGAACAGGCGATCTCACTTTGCAATCCCGTTGGTCGACTTGCGGGCAAGGCAAAACAGGTAAGTAAGGCCGGGCGACACAGCGAGGCGGCAGATCTCTATCGTCAACTCCTTCGATCAGGAGCGGACGATCACGATATTCAGACCTCCTTTGGCTGGGAGCTTTATAAAATCACCAAAGAACTTATGGCCAAGGACCCAATCGACGTTCTTGCGGTAAAGCGAAACCTGAATGAGTACTTGAAACTGAATGCGGAGAAGCCCTCGCTGCTGCACACTTGCTTTCTTCAGGTTGCGTCGAAATTTGCTGGGGCAGAGCGGTTCAGCATGCTGGCGTTCTCGCGTCTGTGGGGGCTGGATTTTTTGCGTCCCGAGGATTGGGAACGATTTGTAACCGATGACGGCAAAGAACTTCCTTCCCTTGCTGAAAAAGTCATTCAGCAGGCCAGTAAAGAAGCTGCGAAATCAAACGATCGTGAAAGCCTTTCCTACATTCTCCCCCACGTGGATAAAGCCATTTCCGAGTGCCCTGAAAATATCTGGCTGAGTCTGAATAAAGCAAAGGTTCTGTTGGGACTTGGCAGAAATGATGACGCTCTAACGTTTGCGTTAGATGTGACCCGTGCAAAAGCTAATGATTATTGGACCTGGGAGTTGCTGGGCGACATCAGTTTTGGCTCTGAACACGATGTGTCACTGAGTTGTTATTGCAAAGCACTCCTGTGTTCTTCTGACGATAAATTCACGGGCAAGGTGAGAAGAAAGCTCGCGAAATTATTGATCGATCGCGGGGAGCTCGCTGAAGCCAAACATGAAATCAGCCGCGTTGTGGACCACAAAGAACAGGAAGGGCTAAAAATTCCGGCGGACATTGAGCAGATGGTTGTACAGCCCTGGTACGCCGAAGTTACTCAAACCCCCTCCAATAATGATTATTACAAGGCAAATAGCTCGGAGGCTGAAACACTCCTGGTTAGCCAGCTGCCATGGATTACTGGCAACGTTGGGGACGTGTTTTCGGTGCCAGGTAAAGAAGATAAACCGAAACGAAAACTGTTTCTTAAGACGTCGGCTGAGCCATTGGAAGTGGCAATTCCGGAAAGCAAATTTGAGCTTTCTGATGTTAGTGCTGGAGATGCCATTCGAATAAAAGGCGAGCGTGACGCACAAGACAGGTTTCAGGTCTTTGTTGTCGCGAAGAGAGAGTCGGGAAATTCATGGGATGTTTTTACCGAGCGCGTCGGCGTTGTGGATCACGTGAATAAGGACAAGAAGGTGATTCATTTCATCGTCGACCAAAAAGTGGACGGGGTTATTCCATTTGCTGAGCTGAAAGCTGAATTCCGGGAGGGAGAGGCGATAGCGGTCACGCTGTCAAAATATACGACCAAACAAGGCACCCGCTTTAGGGTATTAAAAGCGGCACGGACGGATAAAGAGCCGGATGCCTCTATACGAAAAACCTTCCGAGAAACCGTTCGAGTCAGCAACGGAATGGGTTTTACAGCGTCAGATATTTTTATTCCCCCTCCGATCGTTAGTGGCAACGGTATTGAAGACGACGAAACCGTGAGCGGTGTTGCTTTGCTTAATTTCGATAAGAAACGCGCTAGCTGGGGATGGAAGGCAGTGTCTATCGAAAGCAACAGCGGCTAAACCCTAGGCGCTCGCATTTTAAGAAAATCGCAGAATAGCTAGATGAATGGGTAAGGGGAGGTATATGTCTACAGTCGGACAGAAAGAGCGAGCGACGCAGAATCGTATAGTGTCTCTCTTTCAAAAAGATCTAGGCTACCGGTACCTGGGCGATTGGCAGGATCGTGAGGGGAACCGCAATGTTGAAGTTGAAATATTGGCCGAGTGGTTGCGTGGGCGCGGAGTAAAAGAAGTACTTATCAAGCGGGCGCTGCGGCAACTCGATATGGCGGCAGCTCTTGGCGAGGGGAAAAAGCTCTACTATGCCAATAAGGATGTCTATCGCCTGCTGCGTTACGGGATAAAAGACAGGGAAGGCGCGGGTGAGCAGAAGCAGACAGTTTGGCTGATCGACTGGCAAAACCCCGAGAATAATGATTTTGCTATTGCCGAAGAAGTCTCCATCGCTGGTGAAAATAAGAAGCGCCCCGATATCGTTCTTTATGTAAACGGCATTGCGCTGGGTGTAGTGGAACTTAAACGATCGTCTGTCAGCGTTAGTGAGGGTATTCACCAAAACCTAGATAATCAGAAAAAAGATTTCATTCGAAATTTTTTTACGACCATGCAACTGGTGATGGCAGGCAATGACACCCAGGGGTTGCGTTATGGGACTATCGAAACGCCAGAGCGATTTTATCTGGAGTGGAAGGAGAAGTTACCGCCTAAATATGAAGATAACGCACCCAACCCCTACGAAAACCGCCTCGATTACCAGTTAGCCAATCTTTGCCGGAAAGAACGCCTTCTGGAAATCATTCACGACTTCATCGTCTTTGACGCCGGGGTTAAAAAGACTTGTAGGCACAATCAATTTTTTGGTGTTCAGGCCGCAAAAGAAAACCACGTTCCCCAGCGGAAGGATGGAATTGTTTGGCACACTCAAGGCTCAGGCAAGAGCCTTACCATGGTATGGCTGGCAAAATGGATACGTGAGAATCAGAAGGACGCCCGTGTTTTGATCGTGACGGATCGGACGGAGCTGGATGATCAAATTGAGAAGGTATTTAACGGGGTTGATGAAGAGATTTACCGCACGAAAAGCGGCGCGGATCTGGTCGCGACTCTTAATCAACCAACACCATGGCTAATGTGTTCTCTCGTGCACAAATTTGGTCGTGGGGAGGCCGATGAAGATGAAAGCACCACCAATGACTTTATTGAAGAGTTGAAACAATCATTGCCAACGAATTTCAGTGCAAAGGGCAACCTTTTTGTCTTCGTTGATGAATGTCACCGGACTCAGTCCGGCAAGCTCCACGATGCGATGAAAGCGATTGTGCCTGGCGCAATGTTTGTCGGGTTCACTGGAACGCCGCTTCTCAAGCAAGATAAGAAAAAATCGATAGAAGTCTTTGGGCCCTATATCCACACCTATAAATTCGACGAAGCCGTGTCCGATCGTGTGGTTTTGGATCTGCGCTACGAAGCGAGGGATATCGATCAGCACATTACCTCCCCGAAGAAAATTGATGCCTGGTTTCAGGCGAAAACCCGAGGGCTTTCCAACATTGCACGAACCCAGCTTAAACAAAAGTGGGGAACCATGCAGAAGGTTCTGTCCAGTAAATCGCGGCTGGAGCAGATTGTCAGTGACATCCTGATGGACATGGAGACCAAACCTCGCCTGATGGACGGTTATGGGAATGCGATGCTTGTGTGCGGCAGCGTCTATCAGGCTTGCAGTGCGTACCAGCTTTTCAACCAGACTGATCTGGCCGGGAAAATTGCAATCGTCACGAGCTATCAGCCGACAGTGGCCAGTATCAAGGGTGAGGAAACCGGTGAGGGGCTGACCGAAAGGCTCTTTAAATATGATATCTATCGAAAAATGCTGGCGGATTATTTCGAGTCATCGCCCGATGAGGCGGCCGGTAAAGTTGAGACCTTTGAGAAAGAAGTGAAGAGGCAGTTCATTAATGAACCCGGCCAAATGCGTCTATTAATTGTGGTGGACAAGCTGCTGACCGGTTTTGATGCGCCCTCAGCCACATACCTTTACATTGATAAACAAATGGCCGATCACAATCTTTTTCAGGCGATCTGCCGTGTAAACCGACTGGATGGTGATGACAAAGAATACGGTTACATCATCGACTACAAGGATCTGTTTAATTCGCTGGACAGGGCTATTAAGGACTTCACAGCGGAAGCCTTCTCGGGATACGACGAGGACGATGTGGCTGGGCTACTGAAGGATCGACTGGAACAGTCAAAATTGGATCTTGAGAATGCTTTGGAAATGGTTCGCAGCCTTTGCGAGCCTGTAAGGTACCCGCGTAATACCTCTGACTACATCCATTATTTCTGTGGCGAGTCTGGTAGCAATCAGAGCGAACTGCCCGAAAAAGAGTCGCTTCGTCTTACCTTGTACCAGAGCGTTGCCAAATTACTCCGTGCATTTGCCAATATCGCTAATGAACTCCCGGATGCTGGTTACAGTGCCGACCACGTCGAGCGAATCCGGACCGAAGTGTCTCACTATCAGAAGGCTCGGGATGAAGTAAAGCTCGCCAGTCGTGACCACGTGGATATGAAGCGCTTCGAGCCCGCGATGCGATATCTCCTCGACAAATATATCCGCGCTGATGACAGCGAAGTGTTAATGGATTTTGAGGAGCTTGGGTTGATTGAACTGGTCGTTCAGAAAGGTGCAGATGCGGTGGAAGATATGCCCAAAAGCCTTAGGGATGATCCCAACGCCATGGCTGAGACCATCGAGAATAACGTACGGAAAACGATTGTTGATGAAAACCCGGTCAATCCTAAGTATTACGAGAGGATGTCGGTCCTGCTGGATGAGTTAATTGAACAGCGTCGCCGGAAAGCACTCGATTACCAGGAATATTTGGAGCGCATTAAAGAACTCGCTGGCAAGGTTCTGCATCCGGAGGGGGCATCATCTGATTATCCGACTTCGATGGATACGGCGGCTAAGCGGGCTCTGTATGACAATTTGGGAGAAGACGAGTTACTGGTCACCAAAATTGATGCAGCAATTCGTTTCACCAAAAAAGCCGACTGGGTTGGCGATCGCTTTAAAGAGCGAGAGGTTGCCAATGCAGTCCGCCAAGAAGCGGAAGACTATGATGTGGATATTCAGCAAGTCATGGAATTAGCCCGGACACAGAAGGAATACCAGTAATGGGTGACTTGCGTATCGGTGACCTGGAATTCCAGCTGAATCGGAAAGCAATCAAGCATCTGCATGTCAGTGTTCTTCCACCCGATGGGAAAGTTCGCGTTTCAGCGCCCGACAGGATGACTGAGAACGCCATCCGGATGGCCTTGATTGCCCGAATTCCATGGATTCGGACGCAACAGCGAAACTTCGCCGACCAGCCGAGACAGTCAGAGAGGTCCTTGGAAAGTGGAGAGTCGCACTATGTCTGGGGGCGTCATTATCGACTCGATGTACGTGAACAGAGATGCCAACATCACGTCGAAATCACCGGCGGCAAGCTCCGGCTAACCGTTACACCTGGCACGACTCAAGAAAACAGGCAGCGAGCGTTAAACAAGTTTTACCGCGACGAAATGAACAAGCGCGTCACTGCATTAATTGAACACTTGCAACCTGTGGTCGGAGTGCAGGCCTCGTTTATTGGTATCAAAAAAATGAAAACCAAATGGGGTAGTTGTAATACGACTACGTCCCGAGTTTGGCTGAACCTTGAGTTGGCGAAAAAGCCGCCTGAGTGCCTGGAATACATCCTTGTCCACGAGCTGGTTCATCTATTGGAGCGTCATCACAATGAACGCTTCAAGGCGCATCTGAACCGGCTGATGCCAGACTGGCGGGAACGTCGGGATTTACTCAATCAATCGCCGCTGGCTTTTGAGGGTTGGTCTTACTGAGTGCCTAGTATGGCAGGCGCTAAAATCTCAGGCTTTCAAACTTTTTCGGTAGATTTAAGGGTCACGTCTTTTGATGCTTGTAAAGCATTGAGCCAATGCACCTGCGTTAGTTTTTAAGTAGGAATATATGATTAATAACAAAGGCCAATCACTCGAACTGTTCTTCATCGACGGCAAGCCAGACGGCATGCTAACCGCTGAAGTGTTCAACTGGACCGGACATGTATTGATGGCCCCGCGCACTCGGCTCAGCGCGGCATTAAAGCGGCAGGAGGCCAGTCACACTGGGGTTTATCTCTTGTTCGGGGAAGACGACGAAGGCCCCCTGGCTTACATCGGTGAGGGTGAAGACATCGGTGGTCGAATCAAAAGCCACGACACCAGGAAAGATTGGTGGACCACGGCGGTCCTGATTACGACGGCGGGCAATAATCTAAACAAGGCACACGCAAAGTATCTCGAGTCGAGACTGGTCGAGGAGGCTCGTCGGGTTAAAAAGATCCGGCTGGATAATGGCAATACGCCACCCCGCTCATCGTTAAGTGAAGCTGCTCAGGCCAATATGGAGAGCTTCCTCGAATACATCATGATGGTACTTCCAGCACTTCGGATAGACAGTTTCCTTGCACAAACTCGACCGAAGCCTAGCGCACACCCCGCTTCCACCGAGTCCTCTGCCGAATCCCAAGCTATTTTTGAACTCCGCACACCTAAGCACGGCATTGATGCCAGGGCGGTGCTAACCGACGGTGAGTTTGTGGTGCTTGCCGGTTCCAAAGCCAGTTTCAAGTGGCGAGGTAAGACCAGCCAACATACGGGCTATAGCAAGCTGCATGAGGAACTGACATCCAGCGGCGTGCTTGTGCCAGAGGGAGCGCTTGCCGTATTCGGCGAGAACTATGCCTTTAAGAGCCCGAGCGCGGCAGCTGCAGTTGTTAATGGCAGGCCGACGAACGGAACCACCGAGTGGCGGCTGCCGGGCGGAAAAACCTACAAAGCATGGGAAGCGGAAAAACTGGAAAAGGAAGAAGTCGAATGATTGCGCACAAACCAGCATCCAGTGCCTCATGAAGTTCGAATCACTGATTACCGAGTTCGACGATTCTCTGTCCGGGGACTCGTACATAGACCCCCTCGGCCAGCAGGTCATCTGGTCGTCCTTCGGTCAAAGAGTCTTTCGTAATCGGGTGAACTCTATTTCCAACGACGTCCGAAATTTCACCATTAACCTGCTCCATCACGGCGTCATTCGCTCAATTCAGGAGGACGAGTCTGTTGTGGTTTCTCCGGCTTTGATTGAGGCGGTAGGAGACAAAGACAGCTTACCTTTCATTCACGCCTGTCTGATTTATCTGGAGAATGTCTTCACCTACTCAATGGTTGATAAGCCCGAGGAAGCGGGCATAGATACCCTGGGGATTCTGGGTGGCAGCAATGGCCGCACCCAAATGCAAGAGTCGGATCAAAACCCGTCACTGATATTCACGGATAAGAAAGAAGGGCACCTGCTTGTTCGCCAGTTGGGCTTGGGCGTCAGCGGCCGTTATAAAACGCCCTTTGTAGAGATGGGTTTTTTTGATAGCAACTACCGTTATTTTCATCAGGAGTCTGAGGAACGCTGGAGTGCTTTCAAAAGCCTTCTTGAGAATCATAGTCAGCTCCGAGAATGCTTCCGGCAGGCTAAAGAACATGTCATTGACCTGGTGCATTCCAGCCAGTTAAAAAACCAGGTTCCACCCGGAAGGCAGTTTCGCGATGTTCCAACGGCCCTGCGGGAAGCTTACCAAAAAGCATTTGCGACACCTGGAAAAGTTGGAGCGGAAACCAAAGCGTTCTGGCTGGATGTGACCGGCCTGAATAAAGGCGCGGCCGGGGCGTTGTTGAAGGTATTGGAAGAGTTCCACTCTTCCCCGTCAGAGAAAAAGCCCTTGCCGGAGAAGTGTTTTGGTCAGGCAGCAAAGCTGTGTGAGGAAGAGCCGGATGAGCGACGTAAGATCGAACATATCCAGATTGTTGAGCCGCTGCTGGCAGAATGCGATCTTCTCTTCAGGCTCGCCCGACATAAGAAAGTGCTTTCTGTGTCAGAAGTTCGAGCCCACTGGATAGGGCTAGGACGCACAGACCAGACGTTGAGTGATGCTGCGGCTCGCATTCAGGACAACGTCGATCTTTTGCAGGTTCTGAAAGGCACCGCCCACCGTCGGCTTCAAAAGTTACTGGATGTGGCTGTTAATGAGCGTGTAGAAGAACAGCTACAGGCGCTGCTTCACTACCATTCACAGGTGATGAAAAGCCGCGGCCAGCTTCGGTGGGTCGAAGCGAAAAGCGGCGACGAGATTCGGGTATATGGCCGAACCGAGCCACTGCCGAATGCGGAAAAACGTCCTCTCGGGTCTTGGGTGAACAGCTACTACATTCATCAGTTCTACAATTTGGTAGCAGGGTACCAGGGAGGTATCCGATGAAGCTCCTCAAAACCTTCACCGACCAGTTAAAAGACCTTGGAGAGATCCGGAAGGTCTGGTTGACCAGCTTCGTTATTGATATCGAATTCATCGAGACCTATTTGCTTCCCGCCATTCTGAATATGGATGTCCCTAAATCCCGCATGGACTACGAGGCCATGCAGCAGGAACTGAGCACCCGTGGGATTGATGTTCAGGTGTTCTGCGATAAACGCTTTATTGAGGCGGACCAGAACAAGCGAACGGCAATTCCTGTGCATGGCATTTCTCCCGAACGGTTAACCGCAAATGACACTGTTCGCTTTTCCGACGACAGTCTGTTCCACCCAAAAGTCGTTTATGTGCAGGGCGAGGAGGGCGCAATTCTGGGCTCTGGTAGCGCAAACCTTACGGTGAGTGGCTGGGGGCGTAACCGAGAGGTATTCCACTTTGTGCCGGTTCTGGACGTTACCTTGGCGGATTCCATCGCGGCATTCTTCGAGCCTCTTTTCGAGAATGTTCAGCAGCCGTTTGGTTGGCGCTTTGAAGTTGGAGGCACCCAGGCCAGCCCGCAAGATGTGGTTTTCTGCAGCAGTCTGTCGGGGCCGTTGTTTCTGAGCCAGCTCCTCGGGGCCGACAAGTCCGGTGAGCTGGCTGTCTGGTCTCCCTATTTCTCTGGAGACCTTGCGGGCCTGGTCAAATCACTTCACAACTTCGCTGAGAATCACTCAATGAAGGTTCAGGTTGTACCAGACCGGGTAGAGAACCAATACCTGCGCACGCGCTGGAGTGATGGCCTGAAGGAGCTTAGTGATACTGGTCTTCTATCGCTATATACCAGCCCGCTCAAGTCTGATGACAGGCTGGGCATGGCCCATGTGAAACTCTGGAAAACGCCGTCTGCTCTGGCGATCGGTTCCTGGAATTTCACCCAACCTGGCGCGAATCTTCCAACCGGTGCCGGGAACGACGTTTTCAATGTCGAGGCCGGGTTCATTTTTCCCGATCAGTCCGGCGTTTCCCGCTATCTCGGTGAGCAACTGGATGTTGGGCCAGAACTGTTTGCCTCACCGGAGCAAATGAAACAAGAGAGTCTGTTTGTGCCGAAGGTACTGCCCTTTGACCTGCGTGTGGTTTTTGACTGGCAGGCGGAGCGATATTCGGTTTCCGCTAATTGGTTAGGAAAGGAATTACCCGTTGATCGCTATCAACTCAAATTGCCTGGCGTGGACGCTCCCCAATGGCTGGCATGGGACTCCAGAACGCTTACCTTGCAAGAGCTGTCCATGGGTGTTTCTGAAACTAGGCACTTATTGGTAAATCATCGTTACGAGGTTCTTCTTGATGGCGAGACGGAAGGTTCCGGGCTCATCATCGAGAAGCTGGCCAGCTACCGACGAGCGCAGCAATATGACGACCTCAGAGGGCTTTTGGATGCGCTGGTTATCTCTGCGGGTGAGCCGTCGCCAGATGACGTGAATTATCGGGTTCGAGAGACGGAAGACGGCGAGGTGTTGGTTGATTCGTTGTACACCGAAGAGGAAGGTCTCAACGATGATAGCGCAACGGACTTGCCAGATATCAGCTACTTCCGCTTGTTTTCAGCTTGCCACCACTACGCTGACATCATCGGCAATTGTTTGACTCTTAGGGAGCTGGAACATTGGGTGTTCACCCGTCCCGGCTGCCTGCAGGAGTTTGCTGACAAGGCCAATGCGCGTATCGATGCGACGTCCAGGGGCATGTTCAACTGGTTCCTGGCGCACGAGGTCAACGACCTCTGTGCTGGGGCGCGGGCGCGACTCAAAAAGTTAGGTGGCACGGATAATGAGCCAATGCTGCAGCGTTGGGCTGAACTGAAGGTTGGCGTTCCCCGGCTACCGCGGACTCTAAGCAAAGAGTATCGCCAGTGGCTTAAGCGGGAGTACCAGTGGATGAAGCGTAACCGGGAGGCGGTATGACTACTCGCTGGGGAAAGCTGCGACCTGAAACGGTAACAGACTGGATCAACTTCAATCGGGGCCAGGATGATTGGTATTACCGCTCGGATGATCGTGAGTCCATGGCTGCCAAGCAAACCGAAGGTGTTGCTTACCTCTGGAACTTGCTCTCCGAGCATGGCGTGGCGCTTTTGGCTGATGAAGTTGGGATGGGTAAGACTTTTCAGGCGCTGGGGGTGGCAGCACTTCTATGGAAGATGAAACCAGATGCCAAAGTTTTGGTGATGGCTCCCAATCGCGATATTTGCCTGCACTGGCGCCGGGAATTTGAAACTCTGGTTCGCTGGCATTACCGGCCGGTCGATCACACTGTCAAAAATGGCGTTAATAATATGCCGGTGCCGAGTGTGGAGATCTGTAAATCGCTTGGCGATTTAGATGAAGCGGTTAACCGTGGCGTGGGCCATCTCTATCTCACCACCATTCACTCTTTAAGTGGGTTGTTACGAAATACTGACACGGATGGTGACCCCGCGGAATTGGCTGCCAACAAAGCAGCCGCCATCCACAAAAGCCTAAAATCTGAAGATGCGCTCGGCGAAAGCGGCTTTGACCTGATCATTGTGGATGAAGCTCATTACCTCAGGAATCTCCGCGGCGGCTCCCAACGCGTCGCCGCAGCCCGCGCTTTTTTCAAAGACGAGGTCTCCAGGCTTTCCGACCATGTGCTGCTTTTGACCGCAACACCCAGTCACACTCGCCTTTCGGATATAGAGAGCATCTTTAGTTATTTTCTTGACAGTAATCCGCGCTGGAGCAGTGCTGCAGAAAGTGCGGAAGGCCTGTTGAAGAGCTATGGCTTGCGGCGCATGCGGTTAATGGAAGGCAACGGAAAACTGCATAGCAAACGCCATTACCGCAATGAAAAAGGCATGGCGGCAACGTTCGAGGGGCAGCCAGAAGCAGAGGGCTTCTTTGCACTCTATCAGAAAGGGCTGGTGGCTGAGCTCAACAAGAAAAATGAAAACAAAAGCCTGATGTATGGGTATCTGGAGGGCTTCGAATCGGTGGGGCGTAAGCTCACTCCGGAACCAGGAACTCCTGCGCCGGATGACGCTGATGGTGCCAATACAGAGAAGGGCAAGAACGATTACTCGACGGCGCCTGATACCAACCTTTTGATGGCATTGACCGACAGTTACTACAAGTCTGTGGGGAAATTCCCGGATCATCCAAAGTACGGTCGATTGGTCCATGAGTGCGTTCCCACCAAGGATCAGCTGCTTAAATCCGATCTCAGCGATCTCAAACACCTGATTTTTGTTCGCCGAATACCCTCGGTTCGTGAGCTGACGCAGCGACTCAACGAACAGTACGATGAATTGTTGGCGGAGATGCTGCTAAGGGCCTGGGGCAAATCCCTTTCGGACCCTGATGTTCGGTCGAAGCTAGGAGGATTCTCCCGCCAAGAGTTTGATGTCTTTCTTACCAATCTGGCGAAAAGCTCTTCGGTAGAAGATGACAATGAAGATGTACAACCTGATGAAGACGATGCAGACCAGGACGAGGAAGACTATCTCGCCTCCCGCATGTCGCAGTTATTTGTTGTAAAACGCGGAGCGGGCGGGCAAACGGATTGTGCGAACGTGCGCCTGCGTTTCACCAAGCCGGAAAGCCTGTTTTCATTGTTTTTGGAGCCAGCCAGCGACTATCTTGAGGGCGGGTACACTCATTTCTATCGTGATCTGGGTCGTAGCCGAGGCAACTATGGTGCTGCGGCACGTTATCAACGATTTGAGCGTTGGCCGAGTGCAGGAGATCGTCGCGAGGCCCTGGGAGAGAACAATAATCCGGAAACGGCCTACTCGGAAACTCTCCATTCATTCTGGCCATTGGTTTATCGAGAGCTACCGGAGCATTTGCGCGAAAAGCTTCAAGAATGGTCGTTAAACCGGAGAAGCGCCGCCGAGAATTTTGCCAATTATGTAAAGGCCGGGCTGCTTTATGCCAGCCCGGTCATTGTTGAGCTCTATGGATGGTTTGTCGAGTTCCGCAAACAGGGAAAGACGCAGGACGTTCAGCAGTGGTATCGCGAGTTTTATGATTTCGTAACACCGAAAATCAGAGAATCTTTAATGCTTCGGTACTTTGCGGCTGCGCTTGAGACCTTCGAGGCTTTGTGCGGAAAAATCATTGATCACAAGCTGGATGACTGGCGCAGTCGTTGGCGGAGCCTGACTGGGTTAACGAACCCTGCCTGGTACGCCAGTGGTGACAATAGTGCTGCTCGCCAGCGCTTGATCCTGGGCTTCAATAGCCCCTTTTACCCCAATGTTCTGGTTTCTACCTCTGTATTTCAGGAGGGGGTTAACCTCCATATGAACTGTCACCAGGTGCACCACTACGGGATAGCAGGGTCGCCTGGCGATAATGAACAACGGGTAGGTCGGATTGATCGCCTGTTTGGGTGTGTCAATAAGAGGCTCAATACGCTGGATAACGGTGAGCTCAGCATTCATTACCCATATCTTGAGGGATCGGTTGATGAAGACCAGGTTGCATCGTTTGTAGAGCGTAAACACCGGGTAGAGGAACGCATGGATGCGTGCCTGCAGGAGAAGTTTGATTCCGAATTTAAGCCTGGGGCCACCATCGACTGGAGTGTATTCCTGAGGAAACCGGCATCTCATACCGATCAGCCAGTGAAAGATCCTTACAATGCCGTTTTTCCCGAGGCTGGTTCAGAGGTAGAAGAGTATCTGCCCCATGAAACCCACTCCTTCGAAGATATTGCACAAACTTTGCGGCAGCATTTAGAGCAGGCCTGTGATCCCGCTGAGGATCAGATCCTGGACGCGCATTCCTCCGAAAGCTCCCCCAAACCTCTGTATATTATTGATCCTGTGATCAGCAGGGGCGAAACAAAGCGTCACCAGCCGGTGTTCCTGACGCTTGGTTTCTCGCCCAGATTTTCAGCTCTAGTTCCAGAGACAGCTTACATCGTCAGTTTCGCTTCGCCGATCGCCAATCGGGAAAGCTTGAAACAGGTATCGCGGGAGGAACTTTCAGAATTAATTAACCAATTGAGTGTTCGCTATCCATTAGTACGTGTGGCAATTGATGAGAGTGCGGCCAACAGCTACTTCTACCTGAGCACCCGAGTGAACTTCCCCTTGTTCGTGAAGCACGGGAAGCTTCAGTGGCTATCCGCTTATGAGATCAAAATGGGGCTGGCCGATATCAAGCAATTTTCAGACGAGCTTGAGGCAGCCTTGTTTCACGAGGTTCAGGATCTTAAACGTGATGAGGTCGCCAAAGCTAAGGTCTCGGGGCCTAAACCTTTGCCTGAATCCTTCAGTCGTCGCAGAGACAGGGTTAAATCCCTCGAATGGGAGACCGTCTCTGGCGATAACGGTCAAGTGGATAGGTTGGTGGCTCGACTCCCTCTGAGTGCAACGCGGGCACTTTTTTATGACGCAGGTTATGAGGGTAAATCAACGAGTGCAGCTGAACAGACCCTCCAATTGAATAACCGGTTTCCATTCGTGAATTTTCGCTCTCCAACGGAAGACATCGTCGAAGCGCAGCTAAATTTCCCTGAAGGCGATTTCCAGGACGAGGAACGGGCGCTGCTGGAGGATTGGTTCCGCTATGTGGTGGTTTCGGACGCTTAAATTCTGATCACGAATGAACACGGCAAAGAAAGGAGTCGGCATCTATGCCATTACAAAACCGGATAACCCCAGCGGGCACTATTGAGAGCGTTGCTGCTCGCGGCACGCTAATGGGCAACAGGGGCGTGCTGCACAACTCAAAAAAAGAGGTGCGGCATCTATTTAAGAGCAAAGCTTGGATTACCTGTCTTCTGGAGTTCAAAGGTAGGCGGCGAGAACTGATGTCTGCCGGTTTTTACACTGAGCTTTTCTTTTTTGATGAGGTGACGGCTTTTGCTGCTGGGCACCGGCCCTGTGCAGAGTGTCGACGCGCGCGTTTTAATGAATTTCGTGATGCTTGGAGTCATGCCAATAACCAAGGTAGTGATTCTGCTGTTCGGGCGCCTCAAATGGATAACGTCCTTAATGCTGAGCGGGTAGACGGTGATCAAAAAGTTACTTGGCGACATTCGTTGGCGAATCTACCCCACGGAACCATGTTTCAGGTCGGCAGTGATAGCTATGCAGTGTGCGATCAAAATTTGGTGAAATGGAGTTTTGAGGGCTATTCAACTGCGGAAAGGAAAGACTTGCCGGAAACGGGGTAGAACCCGAATGTATGGGTTTGAACTCGCGGCAGAGCGCTCCGAACCATTAATTAAAGCCATCGAAAGATACATTCATGACAATGGCGAGCCACCCGACTCAATGGCTGTGCTTGTGCCGACTTATCTTGCTGAAATTCCGGCAAAATTGCCTCCTATTGAAATAATCACTGATCCTGAACGACTGAAAGGTTATGGTGACACTCCCTGGGTTTTGTCTGCAATGGTTTCCAAAAATCTGGAGAACTGGGATCTGTTTATTTACTTCCCTGATCAGGAATATCCCGAGCGGGGATTCGGCGGTGTTATCGAGCGGCTGGGGGCCTGGGCGTATGTGCATGAGTAGCAGAAGCCGTAAACGCATTGGACATAGTTGGGTTTGTATATGAGTCGTCTCACTTTAGAGCCCCGGAAATGGTACGCCATGGAGCTCCTCAGCCCGGAGTTTGGCCCCGATATACGGCACTGCTCACCCATAGAGGTTTATTCAGTTACGCCAGCCGGCGGCGGTAAACGCTGCTTCGATATGGCGTTCTATCATTTAGCCTACGCAGCTGGTGTCCGCGACAAGGTGTATACGCTGCAAACGATAAAACGTACCGAGCACTTCCTGTTGGCCAGTGTTGTCGGAACTGAGCGGCTGGTTCTGCTGATGGAACTGACGAACGATTGGCTCTCCAAGAATTTCGAACATCCGCTGAAAGTTGGCCGGCGCGATAAAAAGGAGCCATACCGAGTTCCTTCGGAGTTTAGTCTGAACGACATTTTCGGAGCTACAGAGCAAAAGGCCTTTGGGAATTTGCACTGGAATGCCGAAATGATGAAGAGCTATGGGCTGCCGACCATCGGTTTCCCTGCCCCCCATGCGGCAATTAAAGCCGCCATCTCAGGCCAGCTCGAGATTGGCTTTGAAGAACTGTTGTACTGGTTACAGCGGTTCACAGAAATCGATACCGTGCAATGGCGCGATTATGCACCTGCGATGACTCGTTTGGCCGAACTGATTACAAGCGAGCCGGCAATGGCGGTGGTCGCGATAGAAGGGGAGACATTTTGGCTGGAGCTCGGTGAGGTGGATTTGCTCCGTGGGGATATAGTCACCATTCAGCGGGGTGAGGGGCTTATCGGGGCATTTCAGAAACGCGAAAACGGCGCCCTACGCTTTGCCGCCTATCAACCGTTGGATGCCAAAGCTATTCGCTACGCGACGGGGCTCGCCCTTAAACCGTCTTCCGATGGAACTGTGTGTATGCGCCCTGACAACTGGGAATATGCTCTGGACTGTTCAGCCGGCAATGGAAACTTCTATGCGGCTGACAGCGGGGCGTGTTATCTCTCCCGCTGGGAGTTTGGCCTGGGTATCTCTTCTGATGGATCGAGGGTAATGGGGTGGTGTACCGAGCGAGAGAAATCACCACAGGAACCTGGGTTTGTCGCGACCCAGATTGAGGTTCATCGACGATTTCAGGATGTGATGGGCGAGTAACTGTCTTATTTCGAGCGACAGCATATGTCGGCTTGTCCCAATAACATCTGAATGAAAATTAAGGGCATTTATCCCGGTGTCCTCAATTGAAAAGGAAGAAAACACTATGAATCAAGCCCAAAGAGCCTCTTGCCCGATGCCTGAATCCGTAATTAAGGACCGCTTCACCGGTTGCCTGTTAGGGGGTGCTGTGGGAGATGCCCTCGGTGGTGCCGTGGAGTTCATGTCTCGCGCCCAAATTCTGGATCGCTTCGGGCAGGGCGGCATCGCTGATTTTGCCGAAGTGTACGGTGGAAAGGGTAAGATCACCGACGACACCCAGATGACGTTGTTCACGGCAGAGGGTTTGTTGCGGGGCAGAATGCGTTGGGTCAGTAAGGGTATAACCGGGCTTGATCACACGGTTGCCGGTGCTTATCTCCGGTGGCTGGTAACACAGGGATCTGAGAATCGCCACACTTCACCCGAGCTTGATGGCTGGCTTTACCAACAGCCGGAGCTTCACAGCCTAAGGGCCCCCGGGATGACTTGCCTGAGTGCGTTGCGGGATTATGAGGGTCATCCTGATATAGCCGGAAATGACAGCAAGGGTTGTGGTGGTGTGATGCGGGTGGCCCCGGTTGGGTT
>Ga0136556_1000809_pt1 | contig 17246 bp, 18 predicted proteins | sample AntRauTorckE6831_FD_104780 | JGI IMG/M metagenome (GOLD analysis project Ga0136556, IMG submission 104780) | Saline lake microbial communities from Rauer Islands, Antarctica - Metagenome Torckler E6 #831 | ecosystem: Environmental > Aquatic > Non-marine Saline and Alkaline > Saline | place... | reverse complement strand
TTTTTTTAATCCTTTTTTGAATCAGCATCACAGCATTGACCTGCTGCTGCGGCTGGATATGGATGCGCTTGAAGTTGATGAAGCTTTTTTCAGCCCGTCAGAATTTGAGGAAGCGGCTACTACCTCTCCGGCGGATAAACAAGAACTTATTTTGGCACTGCTGCGGCGGCCGGGTACGCCCATGAACGTACGCCGGCGGATTGCAAATCTTTTATTTGAATTACCCACTATTAAAGAAGCCAAAACCACGGCAGAGAAAGAGTATAACCTGCTGGAAAAAGCAGTAAACTTAAAAGAAGAAGGCCAACTGAGCGCCGCGCTTGAATGCGTTGAAAAAGTGCTAAAAAACGAACCGGGAAATCCCGAGGCCAAAAAGCTCAAAATAAAACTTCTTGAACGTAAACGGCGGTTTGTCGAAGCCTCCGAACTTAAGCATGAACTACAAGCCGATGCCAAGGCCGTACATCCCAAAATGGCTGCGCGGGATTTTAAAACCAGCCTCATCATTCCCACGGTGCTGTATGGCAAGGCGGCTCTTGAACATTGCCTCATTTCGGTTGATGAATACTGCAATCCTTCCACCACGGAACTGATTATCATTGATAATGCCAGCCTTGATGATACCCACGATTACCTGCAGGAGATGAAGGATAAAAATTTTTTCAACTGCACTATCATCACCAATAAGCAGAATAAAGGATTTGCCACCTCTGTCAATCAGGGACTTAAAGCCGCAAACGGGCAATATGCGTGTGTCATCCACAACGATGTCGAATTCAATGAACCGGCTGTTAGAAAAATGGAACAGCTTCTGGATGATCATCCCAACTTTGGACTGCTTGGGCCATTAACAAATAGTACGCTGAATCCGGATCAATTAGTGAAAAACGGGGACATGTATGATGAAGCCGTGGTAAAAACGGACTACCTGGACAGTTTCTGTATGATGGTCCGTACGGATACGGGCATCACCATGGATGAAAAATATACGCTGGCCTTTTTTGATGATATTGACTTTTCTTTTCAGATGCGAAAGGCAGGCTACAAAGTAGGCATCGCTCCGGAGGTGCAGGTCAGCCACCACTATGGAACTACCACTTTTGCCCTGGACCTTGATACCGATAGCGAGCTTTACTGGAAGAATATAGCCTTGTTTAATGAAAAATGGGGCGTTGAAACATATTCCGAAGCGGAACTGAAATCCTTAAGCCGCCTTGATCAATTGTTGGCGCTCGATGAATTAGTGAATCCGCTTTACCCGGAAACATCAATAAAAAAACGCTTTAATGAACTTTTTACGGATGAACTTAAAACCGAAATCTTAAAACAAGATCACGATACGCAAACACTACTGCACCTTGTACATCTGATGATGGTGATGGAAAAACGGGATATTATGCGGCGTTTGGAAGACCGGCTGGATACGGCTAAAATTCCGGCGGGTATGATTTATGAAATTGTGCGATTCTACTTTCAACGCAATATATATTCGCGCTGCCTGCACTATTTAGATATGCTTACCACCCAGCAGGAATCGCTGCAATCGGAGCTGTACCGCCTGGCCATTTTTATTGATGAAAAGAAAATGGAAAAAGCTATTCCAAAACTTACCGAACTGCTCAATAAAGCGCCTTCAAATCCACAGCTTTATAAGCTGGCCGGTGATATTCACTCTTTCGAAAATAACATCAAAGAAGCCGAATCCTTCTATTTGCTGGCGCACCAAATCAATCCGTTTGAGTACTCAGAAAACGAGAAAGAATTTCATCTTAAATAGTATAAGGTGGATCAGATTTTTTGTCATCCCTTCCGAAGGGATACCTTTGGGAGAATCCCGGTTTATTGGGTGAGGGATCTCAAATGTATCGGAGGCAATACCTGTAAATTGATAAAATTTGTATTAACGCTTGAGATCCCTCGTCATTCAGCAAAACCGCTGAATTCCTCGGGATGTCAATTAGAGAATATTGTGAAGCCCTCAGATAGCTGATAGCTGATAGCTGAAAACTCCTAAAAGCACATCATTTCAAGCGTATAAAGTAATTTTTTCAGATCATCGGCTTTCTGCTCCTGTCCTGCTCTTTTATAGCTTTGCATTAGGTTGCCGATGCATCGAGCCAGCATTTGTGCTTCGCTAACTTCCTGAAAGTGTATGGGTTTTGGTTCTACTTCATTCTGTTGTAAAAAATAATGGCATTGATTGTAGGTAACCGTCTTGCCGCGATCAAACGGATCGATAAGCAGTTCTTCTTTGCTACCGTTAAACTTTAGCAAAAAATGGATGGGCATATTTACGCCCCTGAACGGGAGATTGAGCCGGCGGGCTAAGAACAGTACTACAAACGCCAGCGAAATAGGTAAGCCGCGGCGCCGGTCAATAACGCGATCTAAATAGGCGTTATCGGCGTGATAGTAATCGCTGGTTCCGCCTTTAAAATTCAGCTCGTTAAAAACGTATTTTAATAACAGACGCATCTGTTTGATTTGGTCGGGCTGATACCGTATCTCATCACGCACCGTTTCAGCAAAACGATCGAGTTTGCGCTTATATTCAGAGGTACGCAAGGTAGGATTTTCAAAGCGCGATAAAATGAAAACAGCATCCTCCAGCTTTTCTAAACTGTTGAGCCCGCTTTCGAGTAGATCCATAAAATCTTCTTCCACGTTCCCGTACGTAATATGGCGGATAATATCCGTAATCATTGCTCGCTCACTATCATCACTGATACTGTTTTTTTGTTGATCAAGCAGTGGAACAGCTCGCTCACCTAACTCAAAAAGGCGGCGCCTTACGGCTCCATGCACATACGGATCGGGATCATCGAGCAAGGAAACCAACGATTCTATTTCAGATTTTTGAAGCATCGTAATTTTGATTCAATTCTAACGAATATACGTAACAGATTTTTTCGTTTATCGTGATGCAATATCGAAATTTTAAAACCTTTTTCGCAATTAAAAACATTTAATAAATGTATATGGAACCGTTATATTTGATCGGCTTTAAAATTCACTGCGCTGTTTTTTCTGTAAATAGCAGAATTTAAATCACCCATTGAATCGGAAGGCGAACTATGAAAGCATGCATTAGCAGTAGGCAACGGCAGTATGATAAATTGCCCGACTTAAAGAATGAAAAGCTGCTACTTTTGAAACGCCGATTTTTAAGAATTGAATGATGAAAACTGTGACCAAATTTTGTGATCTATGAACCTATCTATTACCTCCGAAACCGGCAGACTTAAGGGTGTTGTTGTGCATACGCCCGGCAATGAAGTGTCGCTGGTTAATCCGGAATTAAAAGATGAACTGCTATTTGATGACATCATTTTTTTGGATGATGCCCGGCAGGAGCATATCCACATGCTGGAAATTTTTGAAGCAGCCATGCCCGCCGACGGACGTATTTTCCAAATTACTGATCTTTTTCTGGAGTGCCTGCAAAATGGCGATGTGCGCAAATACTTTATTGAATTGCTTATTAATGCTTTACCCGAAGATAATCTGCAGGTTATTGAAGACGCATTGCTGGAGCTTCAACCCAAAGAGCTGTTACAATTTGTAATTGAAGGCGCAACTCCCGGCATTCCTAAATTTACATTGCATCCAACCCCAAACTTACTGTTTACGCGCGATCTTGCAGCGGTAGTGGGCAATCAAATTTTGCTTTCTCGTCCCGCCAAAAAAGCACGCCTGCGCGAAGCCTTACTTACGGAAATGCTGGTGATGCATCACCCTTTATTTGCCGGACTAAAAAATAATCTCATCCAGACCGACCCTCAGGATTCTATTGAAGGCGGCGATGTGCTGGTTGTTAACGAAAAACTGGCTCTTATTGGCATGAGCGAGCGCACCTCGTTCAGCGCCTTAATGACGGCAGCTGATAAAATGCTGGACAAGGAATTTGAAACCATACTTGCTGTTGATATTCCCAAACAACGTTCCTCCATGCACCTTGATACTATTTTTACCTTTGCCGGCAAGGACGAATGCATCGTTTTTCCGCCGTCAATAATAGACCGGAAAAATAATGTTACGGCGCTATCCAAACGTAATGGCGCTGTGCAATCTAAGTCCATGCCCTCTCTGAAAATAGCATTGGAGGAATTTATGGAGCGGGATATCACTTTTATAAGGTGCGGCGGCAAAAATCGCACCAATCAGTTTCGTGAGCAATGGACGGACGGTGCAAACGTTCTTGCATTGGCATCAGGCATAATTGTGGGGTATGAACGCAATACCAATACATTCCATGCCCTGAAAGAGCACGGCTATAATGTTGTTAATCAATACGAATTTATAGAAGAATTTAAGGAGAAGAAATTCGATCCCTCCGGTAAAAAAATTGCCATCCATTTTGAGGGCAATGAACTGTGCCGGGGCCGCGGCGGCGCCCGCTGTATGACGATGCCTATTCTTCGAGAAACGTAGAGAAGCTATTTCTCCAGAGAAGTCCTTCGAACAAGCTTTTAGGCGTGAAATATTAGTTGATAAGCGTGGACGCTTATCACAGCACATAAATTTTAAACATAGTTATTTTTGAAAGAGCAAGATTCATCTACCTTCTGGAAACATCCGCAAGTATTCGAAACCACGGATCAATCCGTGCGCGAGGCTCCGCAGCCTAACCGCCCGGATGTAAAAACTATACTGAAGCATGTTGGATTATTTTTACTCACATTTGCCTGCGTAGCGCTGGCCGGGGCGGGATTTGTCGGCTTTCAACAATCACTTTTCCCCATTGCGCTGCCAAACCTTTCTGACTTTTGGCGGGGTGCACTCTTCGCCGCTTTACTTTTAGGCTTTTTGGGCGTGCATGAATTCGGCCATTATTTTGCGGCTGTTTATCACAAAATAAAAGTTACCCTGCCGTACTTTATACCCATACCCATTGGCATCGGAACCTTAGGAGCGGTCATTCGCATCAGGCAAAAAATTAATGACTCATACAAAATGTTTGATGTGGGGGTTGCAGGCCCGTTAGCCGGTTTCGTTGTTTCAATAGGCGTACTGCTATATGGTTTTGCCACCCTGCCTGATCCCGGTTTTCTAATGAATTTTGAGGGTCATCAAGCTGTAAAAGATTTCATTGCAACTAACGGCGCTTTTCCTGCGCAGCCGCTCGGCAGTCCCGAAGGCGGCACTATGATTGTGGGCAATACGCTGCTCTACAGTTTTTTGGCACAATTTTTCACTAACGTACCGCCTATGTGGGAAATGTATCACTATCCCTTTTTATTTGCGGGGTGGTTGGGCTTGTTTTTTACAGCCCTTAACTTAACGCCGGTGGGCCAGCTTGACGGCGGACATATTCTGTATTCGCTCATCGGTTATAAAAAACACAAACTGGTAGCGCGTATCTTTTTCGCAATTTTGGTGACCCTGGCAGGCATGCAGGTCATTCCCTTTATTCATCTTTCGCTGGGCGACTGGGATACCGCAAACGGTTCATTAAGCCTGCTCATTTGGGCCGGCGTTCTATTTTTATTGTTGCGCAGGGCATTTCGCAATGATCACCGGTGGATTGCCACGGTTTTAATAACTTCACTGGCTGTTGCGGTTGGCTATCTTTACTTTATAGTGGGCGATATTGATACCCCCGGCTCACTTATCTGGGTATTTTGGTCTTTCTTTATTGCATTTTTTGTAGGCGTTGAACATCCGCCCGTATCATACGAGCGTCCGCTTGACCCCACACGAAAAACCTTGGGCTGGCTAAGCATGGGCATCTTTTTGCTTTGCATTAGCCCCAATCCCATTTATATAATTTGACAGCGGATGACGGAGATCAGATGCCAGATTATTAAAACTTAAATTTTAGAATCAAATTCATGCGTTATTTCCTTTTTTCTTTATTGTTACTTTTCATCGCCTGTTCTTCAGGCACTCCCGAAAATCTGGAGCAGCGAATAGATCAGCTTATCGCCGAAGATCAATACGATCAGGCCATTGATGTGCTTGATGATGCCGACCCATCCGAAACAACGGCAAGCCTCGATACGCTTAAAGAGAAAGTGCATCTCAATTATGGTATTTTCCTCGAATACCGGGGCGAAGATGATGATGGCATGCGAGCACGAATGACCGGCGCACTCCGCCAATATATAGAAGTTCTAAAACTCAACCCGGACAATCAGAAAGCTATTTCAGAAGTAGAACAAATTATGGGCATTTACAGGACCATGCCCGACAAATCCCCCGGCGAAAATATTATGGAAGATTTAAGAGAACTGGGATTTGATTATTGAATTAGAGCATTCAGCTATCGGCTGTCAGCTTGAACTTTTTTGAGCAACGATGACAGCATTCGTTTTACCTCAATTACATTTTGGGTCAGTTCTTTGAATCTTTTTTTGTCAAGAAATTCTAAATCTTTGGAAAGAATTATTTGATATTCAAGCTCTGATGCTGAACCGAATGCAATGTTTAAAAATCTGGCAAATTGTCGTTGCGTATTTCTACCGCATCCTTCTGCAATATTAGAAAGAATGGATGCCGCCGATCGGCGCATTGGACTGATGAGACTATATAGTTCCTCCTTTGGAAATGTAGAAGTAGATTTATAAACTTTAAGAGTTAATGTATGACTTTTCTCCCAAACGGATAATTTCTAAAATTTCTCATATTAGTATGATTTAAGTTGATTTTTTGCTGAAAGCTGACAACTGATAGCTGAATGCTTTTACTTAAAAGACAACCAAAACCCGAACTTCTTACAAAACTTTTTATCGGCATGTCAAAAAAATCAACCCCCACCATAAAAAACCGAAAAGCCCGGCACGAATATCATGTGGAGGATACGTTTGAAGCAGGTATGGTGCTTCAGGGAACCGAGGTAAAATCCATTCGGGAAGGCAATGCCAGCATCGCAGAGGCCTTCGCATACCTGCAGGAGGGCGAGGTGTGGCTGCAAAATATGTACATCAAACCGTATAAAATGGGTTCGTATGCCAATCATGATGAACGGCGACAGCGAAAACTGCTCCTCAAAAAACGGGAAATAGCCGAACTCGACAAGGCCGTAAGCCGAAAAGGTTACACGTTGGTGCCGCTAAAAGTTTATTTCAAAAAAGGATACGCCAAGCTACTGCTGGGTATAGCCGAGGGTAAAAAACAGCATGACAAGCGACAAGATATCAAAGAGAAGGATGTAAAACGCGAACTGGACCGCAAGGTGAAAGGCAGTTATAAAGTAAATATTTAATTTGATGAATCATGTTCGGTTTCAAAAAGCGGCGTCGCCGTCGGCTGATGCAGCAACCCTTTCCAGATGAATGGCTTTCAATTCTGCGAAAAAATGTACCTTATTTTACTCACCTTCCTCAATCTTTGCAGTACAAACTACAAGGCCTGACCCTTATTTTTCTGGATGAAAAGCAATTTGAAGGTTGCGCGGGACTCGAAATAACCGATGAAATTAGATTGACCATTGGCGCGCAGGCCTGCATCCTTTTACTGGGTATTGACGATTTATCTGCATTTTATGAAGGACTGCGGTCAGTGCTGGTTTATCCCAAAAGCTATGTGGCCAAGGTCAAAAAAACGCATAACCATTTTTTTGTGGAAGAAGGATTTGAACAACGCCACGGTGAGGCCTGGTCACGCGGACATATTATATTGGCCTGGGATGAAGTCAAACAGGGTGCAACCGATATCCATGACGGCGCTAACCTTGTATTCCACGAATTTGCCCACCAGCTCGATTATGAATACGGCGCCACCGAAACCGTTGAACAGAATAACGAAGAGTCGCATCATATAAGCTGGGCCCGGATGCTTGGTACCGAGTACGAAAACTTTCTCCGGGCTTTGGAACGCCATCAGCAAACGCCAATTGATGCATACGGTGCTACCAGTCCAGCCGAATTTTTTGCTGTTGTTACCGAATGCTTTTTTGAAAAATCAAAAGAGCTGAAGCAGAAGCACCCTGTTCTTTACCGGCAGCTATCAGAATTCTATCAACAAGATCCCGCCGGGTACATCAACTCTTAAAAGGCAGCAACCTTACTGTTCCATACGCACCGAATCCTGCGGCAAATTTTGAGGAATCAAACTCAAATAGGGTGTTTGCGGTTCTTTGCCGGGAGACAGCGCCGCTGGCATCTTTTCTCCTTTCGGGCCCAGCGATTTTATGTATTGATACAATGCCCGGGCATCCTGGTCGCTCAAGTTTTTAACATTAAACCACGGCATAGGCGGCATGGCATTTCGCGTATGCAGCGTGTTGACCCAGGCATCTTCTGACATTTCCTGCACACGAAGCCGTAAATTTGAGGCGTAGGTTGTACCCCAAGGGCCCCGCCAGCCCATGGGTGATCCGGCAAACCATTCCTGTTCGGGAATCTGTCCCTCACGCATCAAGTACTCATGGGTATGGCAATCATTGCAGCCGGCCACAATTGCAAGATACCGTCCGGCTTCAATCTGACTTGCGGCCTCAACATGAGCCGTTTCACTTATAGCATTGCTGTTTTCATTGTTACAGGCTATCAAAAACAGGTATAAAATCCCCATCACTCCGATTAGTTTTTCCATGATTTTTATTGCTTATGTTACTGGTTAAGACAAGCTGTTAAAGAAACCTAAATCTCTGACATTAAATACCTTACTAAATTTTTCCATATTCTGCAATAGGCATAACTAAACGCACCCTGAAAGTGCAGGGGTTCGGGGTTGGACTGAAAGTCCTATTCCATCATGAAACCGGAGTTATTTCCACCATCTTTGCTTCTATGATGTTCTAAATGCTCCCGAACTATCCCACATGGTTCAAGTTTGTAACTTGGACCATGCCTTAACCAGCACAAGTTACAAACTTGCGCCAGTTAAGAGGCTTAAGGGAACGGAGGGAAAATCACTTCGCAACGCCAGTTTCGGAGAAGCCTTTGCCTACCTGCAAGAGGGCGAGGTGTGGCTGCAGAATATGTATATCAAACCTTACAAGCACGACTCTTACGCTAATCACGATGAACGCCGACAGCGAAAATTGCTCCTAAAAAAAAGGAATTGCCGAGCTCGACAAGGCCGTAAGCCGAAAAGGTTACACGTTGGTGCCGCTAAAAGTTTATTTCAAAAAAGGATACGCCAAGCTACTGCTGGGTATAGCGGAAGGTAAAAAACAGCATGACAAGCGTCAGGACATCAAAGAGAAGGATGTAAAACGCAAACTGGACCGCAAGATGAAAGGCAATTATAAAGTAAATCTATAAAAAAGAGGCCGTTGCATACTATACGCTTTATGCATGTACTAGCGTGTCGGCCCAAGCATCTCCATCGGGAATTTGGACCGGTGAATCAACGCCCGTAGATATATCAATGAGCTTCTGAATTATCACATCGTGAATGTAAGTTCAGCGGTGTAAAAATCGGGCAATCATATAATTAACTGCAAAGCCACCGCTCCTCATTAAACAATTTGTAAGCGGGTTGATGTCTCCGGACTATTCTTCAGCGTTTGATAGACTACACAATACCGTTCGGTGAGCTCAATCAATTTTTCAAGTTTTTGCCGGTCAGCATCCGTATCAAGCTCAAACTCCATATTAATTTCTGTAAAGCCAACCGGAACATCTCGAGAAACACCGAGTGTACCGGCAAAATCAAGCTCGCCCTTTGCTTTTACCATTCCTTTTTTAATGGTGATATCCATTGCGGTAGCTACCGATTTGAGCGTTACACCCGCACAAGCTACCAGCGCTTCCAGCAGCATATCACCCGAGCAGGCCTTTGATCCGTCGCCGCCGGTAGCGGGGTGCAATCCCGCATTAACAGGTCCGGCATCGGTTTCTACCTTGCATGTAATATTTGAACCCAGTTCGGCCTCTGCATGTAAAGTCCACTCGGCTTCCTCAGGATTGGTTTTATATTTTTCTTTTAGCGGTGCCTGTAATACGCGCAGTTTTTGGGAGTTCATATTGGTTGTACTTAAATTTTTGAAAGTGATACCTTATAAAACAATTTGCGAAAAAATAATTCGTCTTGAAATACAAAAGGCCGCCCTTTCGGAGCGGCCTTTTGATATAAATTAGAAAGGATGATCTGTAAGCCGGATTCTGTCGTTTAAGACAATCATTTATCTGGTCCTGATGTCACCATCAGGTTCGAGCGTTCTACCCGGCCGCAACGCAACAAGCGGTACATACGGCCTGCTTGAACTTGCACCCCGTGAGGTTTACCCTGCCTCCGAGTGTCGCCACCGGAGCGGTGAGCTCTTACCTCGCCTTTTCACCTTTTCCCCGCACAAAAACTATGTGCGGGGTAGTCTGTTTTCTGTGGCACTGGCTATTCGGTTACCCAAATCTTCCCGTTAGGAAGCACGGTGCTTGTCGGTGTCCGGACTTTCCTCCCCGCACATAACTTCTAATGCATTATACTGTTTGTAAGCCTTTCTTTAAGCCTTCTTATTCCTTGTCCATGATGTTTTAATTTTTTTTCTCTGATTAAAGCATCTTTCTTACTTTGGAAACCTTCAAAATAGACAAGTTTATAAGGCATATAAGCTTTTGTTGATTGTACTCTACCCGCATTATGTTTTTCAATTCTCTGTTTTAAGTTAGAAGCAAATCCAACATAAAATTTATGATTCTTCTCACTTTGAATTAAATATACATAATGCATCTGCAGAATGTTTTAGAAGTTATGTGCGGGGCGATTATCCAACCATCCTTGCATAAAGATAGGCTTTTTTATAATTCTTTTTTAGCAAGCACCCAAGAATAGCAAAATATAGTTCTCCGGCTGGCCTAAAATCCGTATTGCTTACTGCAGGTTTTTAGGAAAGTTGCTCCTTCGCTTTCTTAAAGAATGAAGGATCAACAACTATACGGCCACTGTTTTCATCGATAATAATCTTATTTTTGCGGCGCACCTCAACCTGGGTTTGGGGCGGCAGCACCATACCGATAGCGGCTCCTCTTTCCATGGGCACTACAGCCAGGCCATTAGCAAGGCCTTCGCGCAGTCGATTATAACTCCGCAAATAACGGTCGTCCAGTTCTTCTTCCATCTCAGCGCGTTTTTTTAAGAGCTTTTTCTCTTCCGAATCGGTATTCTTTACTACCTTTTTAAGTTCTTTATTTTTTTGGGCATGCAGAGCTTCTATTTTTTCAAGCTCTTCCTGTACCACTTCAATCTCCGGATCAATTTCTTCCTGCCGTTTTTCAATTTCTTCCTTGCGGGACTCGGCATTTTCAATAACCTGTTTTTGGGCGCCTATCTCTTTGGTAAGCGCATCATATTCCCGGTTATTGCGCACCGAGGTCTGTTGCTCTTCGTATTTTTCTAATTTATTCTCGGCATCTTTAATCTCAAGGTCAAGATTATCTTTTTCTATTTTAAGGTTCGTTTGCTCTTCTTTAAGCTTATCAATTTTTGCCTTGTGCCGGTTAATATCGGTTTCGATATCAAGAATATCCTCCGGAAGATCGCCGCGGAGCTGTTTCAACTCATCAATTCGGCTGTCTATATATTGAAGATTTGCTAATTGTTGAAGTATTTCTTCCATAAGTTGTATCTCGTTTATTCCTGCGAGTTGTGTTTATTATGAGGGATAAAAATATCCATTGGATTTGTAATCACATCTGTTGCTAAAATTTGTATTTCTTCAAATGCTTCCGATAATTCCTTTTGCAGCGTTTCTACTATGGGCATTTCACTTTCGTAGTGCCCGGCATCAACCAGTAAAAAATTTTCGGCGTCGGTAAAATAATCGTGGTATTTAACGTCAGCTGTAACCAACGCCTGTGCGCCTTCGGCAATAGCTTTTCCGGCCAGTGATACACCTGCCCCTCCACATACGGCTACTTTTTTCACATACTCAGCACTGCCCGAAAACCGGATTGCTTCCGTACCCAAACGGTGGGCAACCAGTTCAAGAAAATCATTTTGGCTTAATCCCTGTTCACGGTAAAATCCAATCACCCCCATGCCCGCATTATCCGATGGGCTGGCTACTTTCATAACCTGTACACTGCCTTGGTCCAGCAAACCGTTCTTTTTAAGCTCTTTTTCAAGTCCATCTAAATTGTGTTGATCAATGATGGCTTCATACGTTTTTTGCTCGCCCTTTCGCCCTTCTACTGCATGAACATGCGCTTCTTCCGCCGAATAGTAGTTCAACAGTTTTAGCACATCATCGCTTTCAGCGCGAGCCGTAGTAAGCACAATCTTTCGGCTGATGGGATAGCTTTTGTCCAGAAATTTTAGATTTTGCAACCCAAGTTTTTTTGCAAGGGTGAAGGAAACCCCGTCCAGCGCAGCATCAAGATTGGTATGGGCAGCAATAACGGCAATCTCATGTTGAATGAGTTTGTAAATAATTTTTCCTTTTTCGCCGGTGGGGTTGATGCGTTTAAGCCCTTTAAAAATAAGGGGGTGATGGGCAACAATCAGTTCGCACTCTTTTTCAATGGCTTCTTCAACAATGGCAAGGGTTATATCCAGACAAGTGAGCACACGGCTGACCGACTGACCGGGATGGCCTATTAGCAGGCCTACATTATCGTAATCAAGTTTGGTTTCGGGCGGGGCCCATTGATTCAGAAAGGTAGAAATATGCTGAACCTGGATATTCATTGGGGGTGCCTGCCTCGCTTTTTAAAGTTCCAGGTTGTAAACAAGGAAAGCCGTATCGTACGTAATCGAAAAAAGTCAGTGCTAAAGATATTCAGAACCAGTACTTCTTGAACTTATGTTTAAGTTACGTTTCATTAGCACAAAATACGATTTAAATCGGTCTGTTAAAAGCTTATTTTGTATAACTAATTCATAATTAGTTAAGCCTGTTTGGCAACGGCTCAACCTTTAAACTATTTTCATGCCCGATATTTGTAAAAATATAGACGATATAAACAAATGTATTACAAACGCCTGCGAAAAAGCAAGCCGCAACCCCAAAGAAATTCAACTTGTCGCCATCAGCAAAACCAAACCGCTGGACGATATTAAAGAAGCCTTTAACTGTGGACAATTACATTTTGGTGAAAACCGTGCTAAAGAACTGCAGGACAAGATGGATGCCTATGAAAATGAGGACATCCAATGGCACATGGTAGGCAACCTGCAGACCAATAAGATCAAGTACATGGTTGAACGCGTCAATTGGATTGATTCCGTTCCAAAAAAGAAAATCCTGCGCGAAATTGAAAAACGTGCCGGCCGTATCAACCGCACTATTAATACACTCATTCAGGTTAACATCAGTGATGAAGACCAAAAAAGCGGCTGCGCTCCTGAAAAGCTTGAGAAACTGCTCGACTATGCACGCCCCCTTAAACATACCAAGGTGTGCGGACTAATGGGTATGGCTACTTTCACCGATGATATGAGTGTGGTGCGCGATGAGTTTAAGCTGCTGAAAGAGCTGTTTGATAACCATTTTGAAGATAACGAAGGAAGCGTTCAGCTGGAGCATCTTTCCATGGGTATGACCAATGATATGGAGGTGGCCATCGAAGAAGGTTCAACCATGGTGCGGGTAGGCCGCGCCATTTTCGGTGAACGCAACTATGATTAATTATATTCGTACGCTAAAAATCTTACAATTTAGCTGAGATTTAGTACATTACTTGTGCGGCTATTTCAAGGTGATAAGCGTGGACACTTATCACAAAAAATATTTAGTGCACTACATTATACAACCATCATTAAGCATATTTCTTATGGCAGCGTGGATCTGGGTCTTGATACCGTTAGTAGCAATCATTGGGGGATATATCATTGATTATCAAAAAAACAAGATGAAAATGATGAATATGAGTCGACAGAACGAAGAGGAGGTTGAAGATGTGCGCAAGCTGGTAAACTCGCTTAAAACCCGTATTGAAAACCTGGAGGCAATAGCTGCCGGCGCACCCGATGATTTTAAAACCGGAACCGGAGCGGGCATCAGTGAAATTGAAATTGAGGATACAGGCATCAAAGAAGAAAACCGGCAATCGGTTTCTGATATTGCCAATAAAAGGAGGACACAGTAATGGAAGAGTTACAACCAATTTTAGAAATGCTCATCCCTATTTTTGGGATTGTTTTTGGTACGCTGCTTGTAGGGTATGCTTTCGGCAAAATTGTTGGCTTAATTAAAGCTTGGATCAATAGAGGTAACTCATCTTACGATGATGAAAAAATTGACCGGATTGCAAAAGCTTTTATTCAACATAAAAAAGATACCGACCGGCGGCTGCAAAACATTGAAGCCATTGTTACGGAAGATAGGCCGGCTTCACTTTCCTCATCAAAGCGGCCTTTAAGCAAATCCGAATCACATCGTTCAATTGAAATTGAAGCTGATGAAGTTGATAAAGAACAGGAAGAACAAAAATCAGGCAGCGGTAATCTCAACAATATGCTTGACAAAAAGAGGACCAAATAATGGAGGGACCGGAATTTGTATTAGCTGTTGTTGCCATGGCAATGGGCACGGGAATTATTATTACCGTAATTACAAAGGGCGTTGATCTTATTAAAGCATGGATCAATCGCAACAACGCTTCTTATGATGGAGAAAAATTCGACCGATTGGCCAAGGCGTTTATCAGGCAAAAAAATGATATGGAACGCCGTATGCAACATATTGAAGCCATCATAACTGATGAGGAGCCTGCTGAACTAAGCGTACAGAGCCGCGATTCTAAAAAATTAGAATCGCGCCATGCAATAGAAATTGAAGATGATTATGAACGCGAACAACCAAGCAGCGGCGAGCTGAAAAATATGCTTAATAATAAAAGGACCAAGTGATGGGTGAAGATGAACTCGTTGTTTTAATTGTTTTTGGAACTATTTTTGCGATCGTTATAGGCAGTCAATTAATCAGCCTGGCAAAGAAATGGATTGATCGAAACAGCAATTCTTATGATGAAAAAGCCTTTGACCGGCTGGCGAAAGCCTTTATCAATCACAAGAAAGATTCTGAGCGACGGCTGCAGAATATCGAAGCCATTGTTACCGACGAGGAACCGAAAGCAACATCTTCATCAAGATTGAAAGAAACGCAGCTGCATAACACTATTGAAATTGATTCGGAGGAACCCAATGCAGAAAAGGAAAAAAATGAAGATACAGACAAGGGTGGAAATCTCAGGAACATGCTAAAAGAATAAACGTTTCAATATCATCAACTTTTTAGGGCTTTAAATAATTAATTATGAAACTTACCGCACTCGAAATAAAACAGCAGAAATTTGAAACTTCATTCCGGGGCTATGACCCGGCCGAAGTACAGGCGTTCCTCAGCCTGATGTCGAACGAGTGGGAACACATGGTATCCAAAAACCGTGAACTGCTACAACAAATTGATGATCTGCAGGAAAAGCTAAAGCATTATGAGCGGGTGGAAGAAGCCCTGCATGAAACGCTGCAGGCGGCAAAGGACACCGCCGAGACCAGGACGGAAAGCGCCACCAAAGAGGCCCGGCATACCATTGAAAAAGCCGAAATGCAGGCAGAAACTATCATCAAAGATGCCAAGCGGGAACGCCGCGAAATGCGCCAGGGTATTCAGCGCCTGCTCGACCGTCGCAAAGAAATAATCGGCGGCATTCGTTCGTACCTGCAAGTGGCCAAAGAATCGGTTGATGAGTTTGAGAAAGACCGTGCAAAACTTTTTGAGCACCGCAGTGAGCTCGAAGAAACAGAAACGGATTTTGATTCCCCCGGCAACACCCAAGAATCAACCGCCGCCGAAAATGAAGAAACGTCCGCTCATCGCAAAACCAAAGACGCCCACACATCGCCCCCCGGCGCCGAAGATATCGAAAATTTAGTTGATGATTTGGAATAAGGGAACTGCAGAATATCAAATGTTGAAACAAACTTCGATAGTAATTACTTCTTGTTCGATATTGGATATTCCAATTCACACCCTTTCTTTTGCCGATGCTTTTCTTATTTTAGGCAAATGAATTTCTGAATAAGCACAATTCCAATGGCATTAGATTCTGTTAAAGCATTCCGTGAACGCCGCGATGAAGCGCTGGAGTTTATCAGCAAGCATACCGACCTGCGGCCGAACTATCTCATCATTTTAGGCACCGGCCTGGGACACCTGGCCGATGAAATTAATGTACAAGACTCTATTTCCTACGCCGATATCCCGCACTTTCCGGTATCCACCGTGGAAAGCCATGCCGGGCATTTGTTGTTCGGCACCCTGGGCGGCAAAGAGGTGGTGGCTATGCAGGGCCGCTTCCACTATTACGAAGGCTACAGCATGCAGCAGATTGCTTTTCCTGTTCGCGTACTAAAAGCCCTTAGCACCGACACCTTGTTTGTGAGCAATGCCTGCGGCGGACTCAACACCAACTTTCGGCGGGGGGATATTATGCTCATAAACGATCATATCAACATGCTGGGCGACAATCCGCTGATTGGCCCCAATGACGATGAGCTGGGCCCGCGGTTCCCCGACATGAGCGAACCGTACACCGAACGCTTGCTGGAACTGGCGGAAAAAGTAGCGCTCGAAAACGGGGTAAAAATGCACGAAGGCGTCTATTTAGCACTAAGCGGACCCACGCTCGAAACCAAAGCCGAATACCGTTATTTACGGCTCATTGGCGCCGATGTTGTGGGCATGAGCACCGTTCCCGAAGTTATTACTGCCGTGCACATGGGCATGGATGTGATGGGCATTTCCGTTATCACTGACGAGTGTTTCCCCGACGCACTGGAAGCCGTAAATATTGAAGACGTGCTGCAAGCTGCAGAGATGGCGCAACCCAAAATGACGCAGGTAATCACAGGGGTACTGGAGCGCTTATAAGTTTTTAAAAAAGAGGTACCTTTTTTGCTGTAAAAAGCGTTAATTTTAGTGAAGAAAATATTATTTGTATTTACACCTCAACTCAAACGTATTGCTATGTCAAACGGCAAATTTGACGACGAGATCTGGAATGAGCATCAGTGGGAAACTCACCTCAACGAGATAGAACGTAAAAGCGAACAGCTGCGCAAGTTCATCGCCTCCGATTCGCCCAACAATATTCCCCGATGGCTTACCCTCCTCAAAGAAAATACCGATAAACTGGACGCAGTGGATGCCTATATCGAGGAGGAATTACAAATAGAAGATGCCTATTTCCCGGAGGATGAAGAGTGGGATGACGAGTTTGATGATGAAATGGACGATTATTTCTTTGATGAATTTGAGGACGATTTTTTCTTTGATGAGTTTGACGACGAGGATTTTGATGCCGGTGAAGAGTGGAAAGAATTGAGCAATGATTTTACCCGCAGCGACAATGGCTCCA
>Ga0136556_1000803_pt1 | contig 17299 bp, 20 predicted proteins | sample AntRauTorckE6831_FD_104780 | JGI IMG/M metagenome (GOLD analysis project Ga0136556, IMG submission 104780) | Saline lake microbial communities from Rauer Islands, Antarctica - Metagenome Torckler E6 #831 | ecosystem: Environmental > Aquatic > Non-marine Saline and Alkaline > Saline | place... | reverse complement strand
CGGCCGAGCGTCTCCAGCGTCTCGGCGCTCACCTTCACGGACGTCCCGTCCTGGGTTTCGAAGAAGTGGAACGACGACACCGAGTGCGGCGCTCCCTCGTGGCTGGTGATGCGCTGCTCGTAGGCGTCGTCGGCGAGTTCGACGAGGCGCTGGATACCGTCGAGAATCGCCCGGTTCGCCTCCTCGACGTCCAGGGCGTATTCATCACCGGAACGCGTCAGCGACCCGGTGATGGTCCGCTGCGGGCACTGTGACTCGTCCTGAGGGCGTGCGATGTGCCCCGGCCGAGAGAGCAGCACACCCTCGGGCCCAGCGAGCACGAACGGTTTCTGGCCGCACGCGACCAGCGTGTACACCTCGTGGTCGTAGTGGCCGCCGCCCGTGAGTAACCGCAGTGCCTTCTCGAGTTGGGTGGCATCGATGCCGTAGCCGTACCGACGACTTGCGCCGTCCATCTCGCCAAGATACCGCTCGAACTCGTCGAACGCCGTGTACGTCTCCGGGATCGGCCACACCGCGTCGCCGAACGCGTCGACGTACTCGCGGACTGCGTCGGCGTCGTCGACGACCCAGTAGCCGTCGACGGGCGAACAGCTGAGTTCGCGCTTTCGGCCCTGGACGGTCTGGAATCCACTGAGTTGCTTGCACGACACGCCCTCGACGTCGGTCTCTCGTGGGAACGAGCGATGGTCGTCCGGGGGCTCTGTCGGGATGAACGCGAGGTCGTGGTAGGTCGAAAACGGTGCGGTCGGCTGGTGGTCTGGTTGCGTGGACATTCGTGAAAGGTGAGAGGGCTGGCTAGTGCCAGTTTGCGAGGTGATCGAGTGCCTGTTCGGTCGTGTCGACGAACACAGACTCGGGGTCACTTGCGTCAGTGTCGACGAGCACCCGGAGTTCGAGGACGTCCGGGAGCGACATCTCTGGGAGGTGGCGTTCGAGGGCGCGCAGCGTCGCGCTGACGGCCTCGTCCGGGTCAGTGAGGTCTGCGTCGAGGACGTCCTGGCGTGCCGCCGTCAGCCCGCTCACGAGCGACTGCCCGGTGTCAAGCCCAGGATTCGGGACCGTGACGTCGTCACCGGAGTCTAGGGCGCCCGTCGTCATCGATTCTGGTAGGGCCCGCCATCGAAAATCTCCCCCGACCGCTGGGCGAGACGATGCTCGACTGCTGGTGGGAGCTTGAGTCGAAGAACGGGCGCGACTGGATTATCGGCTGGTGGGTTCGCTGCCATCTGAGGGTTCCTCCACCCCGCGAGGGGACTGATAAACGTCACTCACGACAATCTACGGAGCTTTCTCGGCTTACTCTGGGTCCAACGATGAGTTTCCACGCAACCGGGGCCCAGCGACTCAATGCAGTCCGTCTCGCTGCTCGACGAGAAACGCAACGAGGTCGTCGACCGCGTCCGCCGGCAGTTCCTCCTGCTGGAAGACGCCCTTGAACGAGTCCTCGAAGCCGTCCTGCTGGAGTCGGTCCAGGACTAGTTCGATTTGCCCATCGAGTTTCTCGGGGTCGCCGCGATGGACGTGTCGTTCGATACGGTCGAACTCCGCACGGGTGCTGATGATGACGAGGTCGCGGGTGTCGGCGTTGCGGCCACTGTGGAGTTTCATCGCGAACAGGAGTGCGGGTTCGGGAATTCGACCGTCGAGGTCGTCGGCGACGTCAAGCGATTCAGTGGTACTGTATTCGTGGAGGTATCGATACGACCACTCGGCGTCCGTCTGCCGGCACCGCATCGCATCGACTAGCGCTTCGAATTTGACCGCATGGTCGCCAACCGGCTTCGTGTACTGGATCATCCGGCCCTCGTACTCGTTCGAGACGTCTTTCTCGAACTGCTTCTCGTAGCCGCGATCGGTGAGTAGTGAGATGTAGTCGTCGAGTGCCGTACCCGGAATCACGGTGTCGATATCGGTCGTGAACCGCGTCTGGAACGCCGAGACCGCCCAGCCACCGACGAGCACGTACGGTAGGTCGGCGTCCTGCACAGCACGATGCGTGTCGACGAGTTCGGATTGGCGCTCAGGGAGACTCATTGAACCAGCTCCATCAGTCCGTGCTCGTCGCCCCGTGGTGTGAGGCGTCAATATCTCTGTCGTACTCGTCGGCGATGATCTCCAAGGCTGGCTCGTACGCTGGCCGGTTCGCCATCATCTGGTCGACGGCGTCGTCCAACGGGATGACGGGATTGCCGTCGACCCACTCGGCTTCGATCCCATCGGTCTGTGGGAACAACACGTAGTGGACGTTCCCGTCGACGTCGCTGGCGTCCGGGCGTTCGTTGATCGTCGTGTCGACACCGAACTGCTCAAAGAAGGCTATCCACCGTTCGATATCCCTGTCGTGGACTTCGATGAACACGGGGTAGTCGTCATGACCACGGGCGATCTGGTAGCCGCCGTGCGTCCAGACGTACGCCGCGTCAATCTCCGTGTACGCGAACTCCATACCAGCAAAGTGGGGAATGACGTACGCGTCCTCCTGAGAGATGGCGCCGCGACTGTACAATGCAGCCATCATCTCGGCGTACTGCTGGCGCAATTCATGGTCGACAACGTGGAGTCCGCTATCTCTATTACTGATAATATTTGCCTCTGCTAACCGTTCGACCCAGTCGTACACCCACGAGTACGAGACGCCGATCTTGCTCGCAACACGATTGATAGAATCTCCACGCTGTATCGCTAAAATGATCTTCGAAGCGGTGGCATCCATCATCTCTATCATCGTTTGAATCCTCCCGATAGCCGCGTCAATTGGCTTGCTCTTAGTTATCTCTAATGAGATAGTAGACTATAGAACTTGCGGCGATATCGACCACTGGACAGTGTTGATGAACTGCCTGTCAGCCCTTCAGCGGCCGGAAATCACCGCGTATATCAGAAACTCCGTTCAGTTGCGACGATGCGTCGCGATGTACTCGGCCATCTCGGTGCCGATCGCACCGTCCTCGTGGGCGCGTTCCTGCTCGGTGGTGTCGGGCCACTCCTGATCATGGTTCGACGTCTCGGACTCGGGGTTTGGTCCAGTCCGCGTTCGACGGCAGTCCGTGCACGTCCAGAGATCGGGAGCGGTGACGAGTGGGTCGTCGATGCGGGCGTCGGCGCGCTCACGGCCGCGGTGGGCGTGCGGACCGGGTCCGCATTCGCGACACTCGAGAACGCACGACGGACAGTTCTCGAACGTCCGAACCTTGTAGCGGAGGACGCCGGCGACCAGCCAGCCGTCGTCGACGTCGGGGACGTCGTCGAGTGGGTTTCCGTCGCCGTCGTACACGACGGGTTGGGCGGTGTCCTGCTCGTGGACAGCATCCAGGAGGGCCTGCGCGTCGCTAGTTCCTGGCTTGGCGAGCGCGTCGATGTCGCGCCAGTCGGGGCCAGCGAGATGATTCAATTCGAACGCGCCGAGATCGTCCAGGAGTCGGACGCTCGCCATCGAGCGTGATGGCGTAGTGCCCTCGAGACCACGCCGCCGGAAAGCGGTCCGGGCGAGCGCTTGTGCGAGCGTGTCCAGCGTTTCATCGACGACGACCACTGCGACACGGTCGGGCTGCCACTCGTACGTGGGCGATGGCGTGCTCGTGGGGTTGGAGCTATTGTGGTCGAACTGGCAGTCTTTGCACTGATCACGGTGGGCGAGCATAGGCTGTCCACACCCAGGGCATTCCTGGTGGTTGCGTTGGGTATGGTCGTCGAGGGCGGGGTCGGTGACGGCGCCGGTCCCGTAGGGGTCGTCGGGGTCATAGTGTGGGTTCGGGTCCGTGACCATCGAGATATTGAGAACTGCTTCGGAATCGTATTTAAACATGAGGCAGAGGAGAGGTGGAGAAAACGCGAGACTGAGTTAGCGGCGGAGGTGCGTCCAGAGGCCGGCCGCAGTTTCGCGGACGGTATACTGACAGTTCTCCGGCAGCGCTTCGAGCGCACGTTCGAGATCGGCGCGCTCGTTCGGGTCAGTCCATGCGATCGCAAGTTCGACCTGGTCGGTGACACCCGCCGATATCAGCACGCTCGTGGTCTGTTCGCCGATGCCGTCGACGGCCCTCAATGCCGTATCGACGCCACGTACATCGACGGTCTGGGCGAGTGCCTGACCGTAGCGTGGGCCGGGCGACGTCTCGTCGCTCTCGGCGGTCGAGAACGTCGAGATGGTGCTGGCCTGGCTACCGTCGAGGGCTTGCTGGTCGTCGTCGACATCGGGATACAACGTCTCCTGCTGGCCGTCATCCTCGGCGTCGTCGAGCGGGCGGTCGTCACAAAGGATGCTGCTGGCAGTGGGTTGGCTCGGTCGTGATTCGCGTTCACGTGCGTCGATGTCGGCGCCGAAATCCGCCAGCGAGGTCTCGACGGATTCGCTGGTCGGCTCAAGCTCGCCATCGTCAGTGAACACGAACTGCTGGTGGATCGAACTGGGAGTCGTCTCGGTCATGAGTGATGTGTCGCAGTTCGCATGGGACAAGAGAAACACTATCGAGTATGCTCTTTGCCGTCAGATTCGACTTTGAACGCCTCCCGGGGAGACTGCGTTCTCTTTTCAGCGGGGTAGATTCGGAGCTTTGACTCTGGCTTAACCAACAATGGCGAGTATTGTGGTTTCCGTTGGTTAATTCCGTGCTTTCAAATTCTGAAACTCGAGAGGAGCAACTAATAGAAATATAGGATATTTATCCCAGTCGTCTGTTTCGCTACTGATGACTACCGTTGAATCTGACTCCCACCGTGGAGAAGCCTGTAAAGCGGTATCGACGACCTCGTGGATTGACTGTCACGACCTTACCGACGAAATTGAATGCTCTGCTGATGGCGCCTTAAGTGTGTTGTCAGACCTGTGGAAGGCCGATCTCGTACATAGACAATCCGTAGCGGATGCAGTAGATGTGGACTACGAATACCGGCCAAAAACCGAACGTCAACGTTCGATAAGCTTCAGAATCTTACACTCAATATGGCCATTCATCGAGGGGCTTAGAAGAAATGGAAGGAAGTCATAAGCTCCCCTTGAGATTGCGGAGGTTGAGGCCGGTCAGATGTAGAGGTTTTCTCGATGGCCTACGAAATCGACATGGATGATGTGGGCCTGGTCGTCGATATCGATGAATGCGCGGAGGCTATCAGAGAGTTTGAGTCTTCCCTCAGTCTGACCGTTGAGTTTGGTGTAATCCCAATCACGTGGGTGACGATACTCACAGGTAGCGATCAACTGGAGTTTCTGGTGGACTCGTTCTCGGGTTTGGTGGTCGAGTGATCGGATGGCTTGAGCACCGTCGTCAGTGAAGTTGATTGTGAAGCTCATGGGAATCAGGTGAGAGCTTAAGTCGGGTGGCTAGATCTCGATACGGGTGGCGAGCTTGCTGATGCGATGCCAGTCTTTGCCAACAGTCCATTTCTGGCGGGTCTTCCCGGAAGGGGTCCAGTGATAGAGGCGGACGCAGTCACTCTTGTAGGGCCGTGAGATGCGGACGGCGGCTACCCAGCGCGTGTCGTCTTTGCGGATTAGCGTGTATTTTTGTGGGGTGAGACGCTGGCTGATGGGGAGGGAGCCGGGGGGCGAGTCGCCGTTGCCGGGGTTGTTGTCGAGTGTTTGGGCGGCGTTGCGTTCCGTGGGCCAGAATTCTGGGCGGATGCGCCACGTGTGCGGGCAGTGGTATCCGTTGGAGTCATGGACCCAGCGTTCGAGCCGAAGGCGTTCTTGGTTGTGAGTGGGATCGTAGTCGTGGACGAGACCGGTCCACCAGTTGCCGGTTGTATCGACTGGGAAGGCTGCTTTGACAGTTCGGTCCATGTCAGCGTTGTGTGGTACGCAGGCCATTGCTCCGCTTGAATCCACGGGGACTGTTCCCCTAAAGGCACGTTTAGACTGTATAGAAGCCCTCTACCCCAAATCCAGTGAAATAGTAAATATAATTATGGTTATTGGTAGGGGGAATGGTAGGTCATTCGCGCTCGCGTTAGTGCGAGCGCGCTCGCGTGATCGCGCGATTCTGCGCGCATATGCGCGCGCGAAGGAAGCCCCCTATCACCTGTCCTTTTGTCCTGCTGAAACGTCGCTTCAACACCCCCCTACAATAGCATATAAACCCTGGCCAATCCCGAATTCAATCGGCCTCTGAACCAATCGAACCCAGCCACAAACTCAGCTGTGCTCGCCAACCACACGCGGAGATATCAACGAAGATTCGCAGCGGCTTCTCACATTGCCCTTTGCTGTCCACTGTACCCGCAATCATGCTGCATCCCAAAACGAGTGATCGACGTATATCACTGGCGTCCTTTCAACAGAGAAGTATCCCTTTTGCTTCGCTCGGTGATTATTGACTAAGTGGAAACTCGAATTACCGGCCCTGTTGAAACCGTCATTCTGTGAAAGGTTCCACCAGGCGTGCTGAACACAGAAGCTGATACGACACGCTACCTGCGCTCGGTTTGGACTGGTTCGGACGAAACAGCCGTGAAGTACGCAGTCCTACTTACCAGTCGTTTCAGTGCGGAATCGGTCGAACCGGTTGGCGTTCAAGGATGTAATTCGAGCGTGTCGTTGAGACACTCGATGAGGGACGTTACGGTGGATTGGATGCGGTCGAGGGCTTCGCGGACGTCCTCGTCGCCCTGGTCGGCCCAGGCGGCGAGGTAGAACCGTGAGTTCTCGGCGTCGAGTCCGTAGTGGCGGGCGATGACGTACGCAGTGGCTTCGGCTTCGAGTTCGCGCCGCGGCCGTTCGTTCTCGTCGAGGCTCGGTTCGTGGAGGACTGCGTGGGCGAGTTCGTGGACGGCGATCCGGGCTTCGTCAGCGTCGTTCGACTGTGCCTCGACCATGATCGCTTCCTCGCTGTGCTGGTAGATACCAGCAGCATCGCCGTGCATCCACTCCCCACTCGGAACAATCTTGAATGAGAGCCCGCGGTCGGCGGCGACCGCACGAACACGCTCCAGGAGGTCGCCCGGGTCGCCGTGGGTCGTGGTATCGAGTTCGGGGAGTGGATCGCCGTCGGTCTGACTCACGTCAAAGACCGGAACGGGTTTGAACGCCACGACGCCCGTCGACCACTCCTCTGGTGGGGTGTCGTCGTGTTCGCAGTCGATGCTGTCGTGATACGACGGACTGTTCCCGCAGTCGGGGCACTTCGCAGCGGTGATTGGTGCCCAGATCCAGATCGCTTGCTCGCCTTCCTGGACGTGGCGGTCGAACTCCTCACGCCACGTGTTGTAACCCGCGATTCGGGTCGCGTCAGGCATCTGTGCGTAGATGAGGAGTGTGTTGTTCAGCGAATAATCGTGGAAGCGGGACTGGACGTCGAGCCACTGCTGGAAGTGTTCACTCGTTTGTGCATCGTCGACGCCGTTGGCGAGCTGGTCGAGCCAGGCGTCGATGGTGTCGTGCATCGTGTCGGTCCGATCGTCGACGTCGGTGAACGATTCGCTCCCAGGCGCAACTCGGTCCTGTACAGAAGTGTAGTCCGTCGACTCGGGTTCAGTGGGTGTCGTGGCCATTTCTTGGTCCCTCCACCCTCCGAGGGGGATTACAAACTCGACGCGTCGCGACTCAGGCAGTGAAAATCAGACTACTGGGTGTGAGAGCTGGAAGCCGAGGAGTAGTGCGAATAGACGGCACGGTCGAGTCGTTCGAAAGCGATACCGGGCGTAGGTCCGGATGCGGTGATCCCAGTTCGTTTGTCTTCCGCGCACCACCGACCCGACGAAGTTTGCCTAGACTTCACCTGGACTTCCATTTCCATCGCTTCGAACCACCCCGAAGTAGTTAATAAATTGTCTGGTTTCGATGGGTGATCGTCCCATCGCTAGCCGAGACTCACCGAGTAGACCGAGCTGGATCAGAAAGCGGACGGGATGGGGGGAGAACTTGAACGTCCGTCCGCCATTCTCTCATCGAACTACTCACTGAAGCCAATTTCTTCACCAGCAGTGATTTCCGGACACCGTGTCTCTATCTACCAATCTGTGTCTTCGTGTGCTTTCCAGCCCTGGTAGAAGTACGCGAGGGCGAGCACGGACTCGAAACGCTCGTCGCTCGCGATGTGGACGTACTGCTGGGCGTCGGGCACGACCTCGACGAGCGCGTCCTCGACGAGCCCCTCGACGATGTCCCGAGCGTAACCCTCGCTGAACTCGAGGACGGCATCGTGGCGGTCGCAGTCACGGGCGAGTTGCTCGCGCTCGAACGCCCCCATGTCATCGACGGCACGACCTATCGGGTCGGTGTGCTGGTCGGTCATGTAGCCACCTCCGTCGAGTCGGTCGCCTCGCGGAGTTCCTCGGCGAGGATGTGCGCTCGTGACACCGCCACCTCGGGTGACGCCCCCGGCGGCAGGTAGATCGGGTTCGTATCGAACCGGATCTCTTCGCCATCACTGTCCCACGACCGGAGCGTGAGTGATGCGTCGGTCGTCGACCGTGAGGCCTCCACGCTGATCTTCGTCCGGCCAGTATCGTCGCTGCGGACGTAGTCGACGCGATACCCGCTGTCCGCAACAGGCTGTCCATCCAGTTCCCAGCCCCCGGGTGGCTCGTAGGCGGTTGGCACGTACAGCGGGTGGCTCCAGCCGCGCGCGCTGTGCGAGTCCATGAACGCGACGGCGACGTCGCGAGCATCATCCACTGAGGGGTCATCGACACCCGTCCAGTCGTCGAGCCGGACGTCCCGGTCGGGGCCGCCCAGGCGGGTGTCGCGGACGACCACCTGCGGCGGGTCCACGTCCCACACCTTCTGGACGACGCGCACCTCAACGACGCCGTCGAGCCCACGCCAGGCGTCGACGCGATCCTCCAGATTGACTCGCGTCGGGTCGTACGTCCAGTCACGTACCTCCTCGGGGTACTCAGGGAGGGACTCGTGTGTGGGATCGAACGGTGAGTCGTCGAGCGAGTCCTGCAGCAGGACGTTCTCCCGGGCAGTCTCGCTGAGGTGGTTCCGGATCGCCCAGATGGCTTCGGTCTCATCCCAACGAGCACCCGACCACGACGCGACGCCATCTTTCATGCTGCGATGTCGTAGTTCGAACTCGTCGGCGTTCTCACAAGCGCGAATCCACGTGCATTCACGACCCTTGTACAGTTCGGCACTGAATGTAGCGACTATCGCGTCTGTGGTGTCATCAGTGAGTTCGCTGAGCCAGTTCCGGTACTCGGGTTGGTGTTCGTACCAGTGTGCACTCGCGTACTGGGAAGTCTCCTGGCCGGCGCCCCACGCTGCGAGTGACTCGCCGCCCAGGAGCATCCCGGTCGTGAGTTCGTTTGCGTAATCGTCGTGAGGGCGGACGTCGACCCAGCCGGCGTGCAGCCGGCGCTTCCCGCGCTCGTCGCACCACGCTTCGAGTGCTGAGTGCAACTCCGAGAGAGCGTCTTCACGGCTCTCGGGCTGGAATTCGTGCGTCTCTCCGATCGAGGGGCGGAGTGTGATGTTCGCCCACGGACCGGTCTGTCTCGGTGGCTGGATGGTGATGGTAACAGTCATCGTTTCGAATTCGGGCACCCAGCCCGGCCGGAGACAAAACCGAAGGCGAACGTGTCCCGAAACAGCTACAGTGGGCGTGTCAGTGGCGGATGCGCGGCGCGATCATCGTCCGGACGTCGATGGCGTCCCCGAGCTGGTACGTGAACTCGATGGGGTGGTCCTGGCCGAAGCGCATCTCGACCTGGCACGACCGGGGCATTCCCTTGCGGGCGTCCTTGACGTAGTCGAGGCTGTACAGTGCCGAGCTCTCCGAGAGACGGTCGATGGCGTCCAGGTCGTCGTCGACGGTGTACCGCATGTCATCGCTGTCACCCTCCGCCGCGAACACCACCGCGTCATCCTCGGGATTTCCGACAACTTCGATGTGGTCGGCGATAAGGTTCGCTGCCTTGTATGCCTGACTCAGTTCGCTCTTTGCGAACGTCACGTCGACGTCCATCTCCAGATCGGGAATCTCGGGGTCCGATCGGATGGTCTCAGGGTCGAGACACGCCAGTTCGAACTCGAGACCGTCGACTTCGACCGCCAGCTTCCGGGTGGCCTCGTTGAGGGTGAGCGAGACGAGGTCGCCTTTGTTCGCCATGCCGAGGACGTTCGCGAAGCGTTCGAGGTCGAGTCCGAGCAGGCCGCCGGGCGTCTCGTAGTGCTCGAACACCATCTCAGGCATTCGAATCTCGGTCATGCCGACGTTCGCCGGGTCGACGGCCTTGATACCCAGCCCTTCGTCGGTGAGGTGGACGCGAGCTTCGTCGACGAACGCCTCCAGCGCCGTGAGGACGTCCTGGAGGAGGCTCGCCTCGATTGTCGCCTCGAACCCGTCGGCGGCCACCTCAGTATCGAAGAACGCCTGCTCAGTATCGTTCGCGTCTGGTTCGGTGCTGTCATCTGTCTGGTCGGGCGTGGTCGGTTCGTCGGTGTCACTGGGAGTAGTTACGGTCGTGCTCATGATTGGTTGTCCTCCACCCCTCGAGGGGGTCGAAAAACGGGGAGATGAGTCGTCGATCAGCAGTCAATCGGTGCAGTGAGCCGCGAGTAGAGGAGCCCGCAGAGAGTGGTACCGTCGTCGAAATAAGCGACAGCTTCGAGGAACGCAAGTGCAGTGAGGATGCTCGCCGTGGCGAGTACCGGGACGCTGAGTGGCATCACTACGTGGTCGTCTCCGAGGCCGTCACCGGGAGGTTGGGGCCGCCGGCCAGCAGTCGGTCGACCGTCTCGACATCTGGGAGATCCAGCGACTCGCTCTCGCACATGAAGCACCCGCACTTCTCGAATGGAATCGACGCTTCGTCGAGTGGGATACCGTAGTCCGCGACGGCATCACACACCCGATGGACGCGCTCGACGACAGCATCGAGACGCTCCGGGTCGAACTCGACGTACTCCTCGTCGCTATCTTGTTCGGGGTAGGTTGCGACCTCGAAGTCTTTCTTCTGGATGTAGACGAGTTGGGCTTTCGGCACCTGCAGGGCGTGCATGTAGACGGTGAGCTGGTCGAGATGGCGCTCGACCGGGTGGTCGAGATACCGGGAGTTCCCATGCGTTTTGAAGTCGTAGAGCGCGTTCTCCTCGGGGTCATAGCAGTCGTAGGTGCCGACGAAGTGGACGTCGTCGACGCGCACCGAGACGTCGCGCTCGAACTGCAACCGGGTCGTCACGCCGGCGTCGAGGTCCACTAGGCGGTCGGCGTGGTCCTCGAGGAACGCGTGGAAGAGTTTACCGACCTGGAAGGTGCCGTGGAGATCAGAGTGGTCGAGCAGGCCCAGCTTCGAGAGGTACGCCTGACGCGGGCACTTTGCGGCCTGACTGGGGTGAATCGACCAGGGGTCGTACTCGGTATGACTCTCATCTTCTTGGAGTGCGTCAAGCAGTCGCGGGATGGTGTCATGGAAGTTCATCGAGAGCAGAGCTCCGACAGCCCGAGCGAGACACGTCACTGTCTCGTTAGGGACTGCCACCCGTGCCTGGCAGGCGAAAAACGACCGCGGGCTTACTCGGCGACCGTCAGCGTCTCGCCGAGATCGGTCAGCTTGGAGTACTCGATGAGGTGGTCGCTCTGCTTGTACGCCTTCCCGTCACACGTGGCCGCTGCAGCGAGCACCAGCGAGAGGTTCGGCCCGGTCACGCCGTACTGCTGGCACATCTCGAGGAAGCATCGGCGGCTGTCCTCCGAGTCTTTGACCTCGCGTTCGAGCCGATCGATTGCATTGTAGAGGTCGGCCCACGTACTGATCGGCGCCGTCACGGTGACCTCCCAGTCCTCGGCGGTGTGCTCGCCGAGGCGGTACTCGTCGCTCGCTTCCTCGAACAGTTCTTCGACGACGCGGTCCTGGTAGTCGTCGCTCCGGTTCGTGTTCTCCGACGTCTCCCCCCAGCCGAGTTTGGGCTTGCCCTTCCGGGGCTGGTTGATGTACGTCAGGAGGTCCTCGTAGTCCTCGATGCTACGTTTGACGTGGAGGGTGGTCTCGGTCTGTTCGCACCAGTCGCCGTCCTCATCGACGGCGAGTCGGGTGGCGGGCCCGCTGGCTTTGAGCGTGAACGCGCTCCAGTCGAGGAGCGCGTCGGGTTCGGTGGCGGTGCTGGCTGCATCTGGGTTCTGGGCTGTCGTGGACATTATCAGTAGGCTCGCGCACCTCGCTCGGCGAGGAACAAACCCCATCGCGGGAGTTAGGCGGTCCGGGTGTCGAGGACGGAGACGGCGTACCACAGGAGTGCGACCGCCCGCCGCTTCTCGGAGAGCTCGCACCAGGGCGTGGTGGCGGCGGTCGGAATTATCTGGTCTGAGTCCTCGAGCGTGACCGTGACGACACCAAACTCAGTCTCGACGGAGAACTTGCCATCGTCATGGTCGACCCGCGGCGCCAACGCGTCGGGATCTTCGCGGAGCGGGTGGATGCGTTCGTGGTCGACTACGAACTCTTCACGCGTTCGGAGGTCAAGGTCGCCGACGCCGGTCGTCACGACGACGGCCTCGTCGGTGACCGCGAGTACGAGTTCGGCGACGCCGTCCCAGGAGTTGTAATGGTACCGTCCAGGCTCGACGGTCTCGGTCTCCGGGTCGGGGACGTACGTGTGGCCGTCGATGCGGACGGCGAGACCGGTGTCAGGGTGTTCGATGTGCTGGATGGAGTACTCGGGAACGTCGAGTGCGTCGACCGCTGTGTTCTCAGTCATGGCTCTCAGCCACCAGGCATGGCGGGTGAGAAACGACCGACACCAAGTTACCCCACAGAATCCTAATATAGTTCGTTCGTGGGGTAATTATGGATTCTTATCACCCTCGTTGAGCGAACACGACTCGAGATTGAGTGCTCGCCACGTGGGGTCACTGCGCTTCGAACCGTGCTCCGAGTGTCTCCTATGGTTCATTGAGCTGGTTCAACCGTTCGAGATGCGAGCGGATGGTCTGAGCGCACGTGTCCGCGACATCGCCGATCTCATCCTGGGTGAGCGGATACGAATGGTCGCGAGCGGCCTGATAGAGACAACTACCGGCAAACGCGCACGGGCCACAACCCATCGCGACGTTCGCCTCAGTGGCCGCAGTGGTGAGTTCACGAGCGGTGATGCGGACCCTGTCGGGGACTTCGAGTTCGCTAGCGTGCTGGGGGACGAACGCGACCGGTGGCCGTGGTGGGGCCGGGATGTCGAGCTCGGCGTTCAGCATGTTGTACGTCGACTGGAGGGTATCGGTGTCGACCTTCGCGTGCTCGGCGACATCCCCGATAGTTCGTGGGGTCTGGTTGCACCGGCAGGCAGCGTAGACCGTCGCGGCAGCGACACGTTCGATGGACTGACCGATAAGAAGTTCTTCGGACTGGGCGGTCCGGAAGAGCCGGCAGGCCTGTTCGCGAAGGCTCTTCGAGAGGTCGAGGCAGCTGAGGATCCGCCGTATCTCCGTGATTCCGGTCGCGAGGTTCTGGTCGGCTTTGGATTCGAACATCCCCCGCTTCTGCTCGCGGCGAAGGCGTCCGAGCTGGCTGCGTTTGCGTGCGGAGAGTTCGTTGCCGTTCGCATCGCGATGTCTCCCGATCTGGGTGGTGAGGCCGTGGTCGTGGAGCGTTTCGGTGCGGGCGGCGCCAGTCCGCCGCTGGCGGTCGGTCTCGTCGCGTCTCCAGTCAGGGCCGTGGTCGATACGATGTTCGTCGACGACGAGTCCACAGCTTTCGCAGACCGATTCACCGTCGGTTGTGGCGATGGTGCCGTCGCACTCCGGACACGTCAGGGATTGCTGGCCGGATCGGCTCGTGGACTCGCAGGTGGTCGTGGTTGTCTGAGACATGATTCGATAGCTGAGACAGATCGTCTCGAGCACGCCACAGGGCGAGTGAAAAACGGCGCGACGCAAGGCGGTGCGAGAAGGTCGTGGCAGCGCGCGCAGCCCTTGGGCGAGCACGGAGCGGAGGCGGTCAAGTCGCGGCGCAAGGCCTGTGCTTCCTCGCGCGTGATCCCGACGCGCGTGGGAGGACTTTCTCTACCGTACTCCGCAACCTGCCTGTGCGACGCTCCGTTGCGAAAACATCTCTCGTCGGCTTAGTCAGTCCGCGCTAGCCGGCGTCCCCGCGGCACCAACGTTCACCTCGGTCTCGACTTCCAGGCTCTCGAGTGCGCGTTCGACGCTCTCGTGGTACTCGCCGACATCGAGGTCGTCGTAGACCTCCTGGGCGCGCTCGCCCTCGGGTTCGTTCGGATGAATGCTCCGCCCGATGCGTTCCATCGTCGCGGCAGCCGTCTCCACCACCCACGTTTCTCGCGTTGCTTCGTCGACGACCTGGATGGACTCCGGCCGGAGCGACACGTACGCCTCGTCGCTGTCCTCGGGTTCGTACACGCGCGGCTTGCCGGTGACTGCGACGTATGTTGGCGCTTCGAGCTGGCGGAGTTTCGCCATCGCCTCCGGTTGGTACTCGCCCGCGTACACGTTCACCGCCCCGGTCGGGTCGACCACCCGAGCCTGCCAGTACTCCGAATCCGACCCGATATCCTCGACGTTCGTGAGCGTCCCCACGAGGAACACTCGGTTTGCCTTCCCGCCCGTGGGTAGCGTCACGAACGACGGGGCTCGCTCCTCGTCGGACTCCGTGAACTCGTTGGTGCAGTCAGTCAGCTCTTCGGCGAACAGTCGAACCGCTGGTTGTCGTTTCATATGTAGTGAACCTCGATTACGTCGGGGGCTCTCCTCTCACCCCTACATCCCGACAGGGGGCAAACAAAACGGGTGGTCTGTCAAGACCCGGTGGACCTGTGGATCCTGCTTGAAGAAGCCACCAGACACTAGCTCGATTCCGATTCCTCAGTATCGAACATCGACCTCGCTCGCCGATAGATTGGTGCGCCGAGCCAGTCCCGCTCAGTTGCGAGTCGCTCCAAGTGTTCCACTGCTGCCTCGCGTTCTAGCACGCCCCGTTTGACGAGCGCTTTCAGGACGATTGGCGAGATGGCGACTTGCGCGTCGACGAGTGCCTGGAGTTCCGGGAGCGCTCGAAGGTCGTCAGTGATGAGAAAGGCCGCGTCGAGATCGTTACTGAGCGTGGCCGTGCTCGCTTCGCCCGCGTCAATCCGTGAGGTCTCGAGACTGGCGTCGACACTGTGAACCTCGATCTGGTCGACCCGTTCGAGGACGCTCTGGGCCCCTCGGCCATGAGTGTCGTCGTAATCCGCCGTGCTTTCGAGTTCCTCGACGACCGTCTCGGTCGTATGGACGTCGTATTCTGCGAGGAGTGTTTCGAGTAGATCGATGGTGGCGAGTGAAATCAGCGCACTCGTGTCCGCGACGATCATGCGCTCATGCTAGAGTTCTGCGAGGTCGTCAGCGATGTCGTCGCCCTGCTCGAGAATGCTCTTCGAGGCGCGAACCGACTCCGCGTCCTGCCGCCCGATGAACTCCGTCAGGACCTCGAAGCTAATCTGGTCGTCGAGATAGAGTTCGACGACTGCCTCCTTGAATTTCTCGTCATCCTCGACGTCCTTAAGGTACTCGTTGAGGGCTTCGACGATGATTTCGGTCCGGTTCTTGTGCGTGACGGCCGCCGCGACGTCCGCTTTCTCGAGCAGGTCCTCGGGTAGCCTGAAGTTGACTCGCGTCGTTCCCATCTCAATCCCTCGTGTACATACATTGTGTGTACAACCGTAAAACTGTCCCTGCTCACACGGAGGAGTCAATCAGGGTTGAATCTGGCTACGCTACGGCATCAGCCATCTCCTCGCCGAGTGCGTCGGTAAGCGAGCTCGCTTCTGCCTGCAACGCATCGACGTCCGCAGTGTCGCTGAATTCTTGGGCGTCGTCAACGAGGTACCACGCCCCAGTCTGGCGGCCCTCGACGCGGTAGTACCGGCCGACGAGGAGGTCGCGCATCCGGTCTTCGACCACGCTCGTGTCGAGCGCGTCCATCGCCTGCTGTTTCGCCTCGCCCATCGAGATGCCCGTGATGGCCTCCGTTGCCTCTTCGTCGAACAGTACCCGGTGGGCGTCCTCGCCGTCGTCGAGGACGGCTTTGAGGCGCATATCGAACTCGCCAGCGACGTCACCGTGGTCCGGACACGACCCCGAGCCCACCACGCGCGAGCAGTCGTCCTCGGGACAGCGCTTGATGAGCCCACTCGGCGACTGGATCGCCACGAGGGCACCCCCCAGCGTCGTCGACCCGTCCGCGACCTCGACGTCCTCACCGAGGGGCTCGATGCCAGTCTTCGAGGTGAGCTTCACCGAGTACTCGCCCTCGTACTCGTCCGTCACCACGTTCGTCAGCCGATACGAGGTCCCCTCCTCCAATCGAGGGAGGTCGCTCGAACTGAACGCCGTGAACATCGTCGTCCCCGTCTCGTCGCCGATGAGGCCCTTCTGGGCGATCGCGTCGTGCTCGACGTCCCACAGCTGGAGGACCCTGACTTCCATGTCGCCCCAGACGTCGGCCTCGCTGAGCTCGCCTGCGTCGAGCGCGGTATTCGACCCGCCGAAGAACTGGCTGGCGTCGAGGTCGGTATCTTCGAGGAGGCGATGCTGGACCGACGACCGGGCTTCCTCGCGCTGCACCTGGTAGTCCTCGATGAGCGTCGACAGCATCTCGGCGATCTCACGCTCGCTGTGCATGAGGTCGGCGCCAGCGTCGTCGAACTGGTCGGATATCTCTGCAGCCATCTCGGTATTATTACTTGCAGTCATTGGAATCAACTCACGCGGGGCACCGCACGTCTTTCCCCGCACCTCATCCAGGGGAAGGAAAAATCAGCGTCTGTTGATGGATTCCTACTCGCAGATGCACTCGTGGCCCTGGCTCGACTGTCCGACGATGTAGGCGTGAAGTTCCTGGGCGAGTGAGTGCATTTTCTCAGCACGGTCAGCAGCGGCTAGCCCGTCCTGATAGTACGTCTTTGCTCGGTGGTCCCGCCAGAGGTCCGCGAGCTCGTTTGCCGTCGTCTCGGAGACGATACCGACGCCAGCGGCTTCCCTGTAGACACCGGGATGGGTGCCGGGAAGATCGTCGGGGTCTGTGGTGCCTTGGTCGAGCAGTCGGAATTCGACGGTGCGTTCGATGGCGACGAACGAGGCTTCGATGACGAGTGTATAGAATTCTGCATCGCGGAGTGCGTCTGCGCCAGCGAGGAGTCGGCATGCTTTCCGGAGTTGCAGGAGCGCTGGGCTGCTGACATCCAGCCCGGGTTCGATGTGCGTTGGCTGACGGTCGAACGCGGCTTGGACATCGTCGATGAGTTGCTCGATGCGCGTGCTACTCATCGCTGAGAACCGTTGTTCGAAGGTCGGTTAGCTCGTCGCTCCCGTATACTGTGATGCTCTCTTGGAAAATCTCTTGGAGTTTCGATCCTGCTCGTGTG
>Ga0136556_1000798_pt1 | contig 17352 bp, 17 predicted proteins | sample AntRauTorckE6831_FD_104780 | JGI IMG/M metagenome (GOLD analysis project Ga0136556, IMG submission 104780) | Saline lake microbial communities from Rauer Islands, Antarctica - Metagenome Torckler E6 #831 | ecosystem: Environmental > Aquatic > Non-marine Saline and Alkaline > Saline | place... | reverse complement strand
GCGAATAAGAATACGCGAGCTGCTGCCGGGAGCGCCGCCGGTATTAGTCACCTGCACGCCGGCTACTTTGCCTTGCAAAGCGCTAACCACATTTTCATTGTTCCCGGCCGTTAACTCCTCATTGTCGATCTGCTCAACCGAATAGCCCAATTTGCGTTGTTCCTGCTCTACTCCAAAAGCGGTTACAACCATTTCACTAAACGCCTGTATTTCTTGTTCTAATACTATATTAATTACGCTGCGATTGTTGATGGCCACCTGCTGCGGCTTATATCCTACATACGAAAACCGAAGCGAATCAGCATCATCCGGAGCAGATAGTTCATAGTTGCCATTCGCATCCGTAGAGGCACCCACTGTTGAGTTAATAACCAGCACATTCACGCCGGGAAGGGTTTCTCCTGATTCAGCATCGGTTACCGTTCCGGTAATTTCCTGTACTATATCCACACGAGCGGTTGCCTTCTTCAAGTCCGGTCGCTTTTTTAAAATAACTTCACGCATTCGTGTGAGTGCCGGCTCAAAACCGGTAGCAGACAGAACATCCTGCAACGCATCAGCTACACTAATCAATTTATAATCAACGCTTACAGGTTTTTGCAAGGCAGGGAGTTCCGCATTATAGGCGATTCCCAATCCGGCTTCATGAATAATTTGTTGAAGTACATTTTTCACGCTCTTTTTTTCAGCCTTTATGGTAATAAGCTTCCACAACTCAGGCACCGTTTCAGCATATCGCTCCACCGGATATACCGATTGGATATTCTGGCCGGATGGAGCGGTAGTATAATATTGTGCCTGTGCCGTGTTGAGGCTGTTAATGAGGGACCATGTTATAATCACCAATGAACATGACCATATTACTTTTTTGCATGTAGCTTTTATCGATTTTTTCATAAAAAACCTCCCTTTTGTATATTGTTGATAGAAATAAATATGTAAATAATCATCTTGCTGTTATTGTTTAAAAAAAGTCACTTCGTTGTCTTGCAGCCGATATTCGATATCCAGTGACATTGAAATTACATCCAGCACATTTCGTATAGAACGGCTTTTTAAGTGGGCAGTAAGAATTTTTTGCCCAATGGCTGCATCCTCAAATGTTACATCTACGCCAAAGTGGCGTTCCAAATTTTTGGCAACCTTGTGCATGGCTGCTTCCTTAAATTTCAAATACCCTTCAGTCCACCCTAAATAAAGATCCAAGTCTTCGATTGACGTCGTCATTATTTGTCGGGTTTCGGAATTATAGCGCCCTAATTCGCGGGCATTAAGTACGGCTTTTTGCGCTACGGCCTTGCTATTTGTCTCAAATGAAACCCGTCCCTCCTCAACAGCTACTATAATTTGTTCATCTTCGGGATAAGCACTGATAGAAAATGATGTACCCAACACGCGGGTTGTTACACCGGCAGAATGTATCAGGAAGGGCTTATCTGCATTTTTGGCAACTTTAAAATAAGCCTCCCCTTCCAGGCTAACCTCCCTTTTATCGGTTTCAAAAACTTTAGGAAGCTCCATTTTACTTCCTGAATTTAATACAACATACGTTCCATCTGATAGGGTGAGATTGACACGCTGTCCCATCGCCGTAGTAATTTCCTGTAAAACCGGCTCCTCCTTTCCGGTTTGAACAGGAGCCCATTTCTGGTAGGCAAATATCCCAATTAAAGATGCTACAAGAAAAATGGCAGCAACCCGCACCAATTGATAAACAGGCGCCGGTTGAGAAGAGGTTGTATGCGGAGAAACCGGAATATCTTTTTCAGGTTTTGATACGGAAGGGGCACCGATTTTTTTGCTTAAGGTTTGCCAATCCTTATCTATAGTAGCCCACTGCTGCTGCTTCACTTTATTTGCAGCAGATGATTTCCATATTTTCTTGAATTCTTCCAACTTTTGTTTATTTAGAGGGTCTCTTCTTATCCATTCTTCTACTGCTCTTTTTTCTGTTTCGGTACAATCAGCCGATAAAAAATGAATCAACACACTGTAATCTATATTTCCAGACTTCATTCCACTCTTTTAGTTACTGTTCTAACTATAAGACAACTGCCAAAACCTGTACCCCCAAAAAAAGTTTAAAAAAAAATCAACCGGTTTTGTGAAACCATCAATTTTTTTCTGTTTGCCGGCTGTCAAATCAGAATCTTTGTGGGCATCAATATTACTTAATCGTAGATTCCGAAATACATTCTCTCGAGGAGTCCTTTGGACAGGGTGAGAAGTGTAGTCTTTATCGATCAGATTTATGAGATGTTAGATAAGATGGGGTTAACTTAAATAACGGTAATCAATCTTATCGCGTATTTCTTCGAGGGCTAAACCCATATGGTTTTCTACCGTCTTGGGGCTTATTTGCATCACCTTGGCAATCTCAGCATAGGTGAGTCCGTGCTTTCGGTGCAAGATAAAAACAAACTTTCGGCGTTGGGGCAAGGTATCAACAATTTTCCATATTTCTGCTATAAGCCGCCGGGTATTGGCACCTAATATCGGGTTTTCACTCTCGGTGTGAAAGCCGGGAGTTTTTGCAAATTCTTTTTTTAGGAAACGCTCTCTCTTTTTATCCGCCTCAAAATTAAGCGCTTCATTCCAAACAGCCTGATACAAATACGCTTTAATGGATGTAGTGATATGCCAGGTTCTGCGTTTTTTCCATAGCTTCAAAAAAACATTCTGTACAACATCACGGGCCTGTTGGGAGCATCTGGTGATTTTAAAAGCCAAGGAACATAAATCATGGTAATAGCCGTAGAATAGCTTCTCAAAAGCATCCTTATTTCCATCACGTACTTTTTGAATCAACTGCTGGTTTGATTCTGATATTTTTTTTGCAGAAAAGCTCATCAATATCGACCCCTTGTAGCTCGTAGCTTATATATCTCCACCAAAAAATAAGCCCAAGACTAATGACTATGGTTGTAAACAAATTAAATCATTTATACCAGAATAACCAACATCTTAAAAACGAAAATGGGTCAATAAAGGGTTTCAAAAAGAACTTCAACTTTTACTATTTTATTGGTCAAATTTTTATACCTGTTTAAAATCTAACAAAATGAATGTCCTTAAATTCGGCGGTACATCAATGGGTGATGAAAACACCTGGCGCAGGGTTCTGGATATCATCAACGGATATGAAACACCGGTTGTAGTAGTATCCGCTACCGCACACACTACCCGCCAACTGTTGGCCGCGGCTGATAAAGCCCTTGAAAATTTAGAACAGGCCAGGCAAATAAGCCATAGCATTAAAAACCGTCATCATCAACTGATTGATCAATTTTTAAATGATTCCCATCATCCCCAAAAAGCAGATATTCAACAATCATGTACCAATCGCATTAATAAAATCATTGAAATCCTTGACAAACGACTGCAAGATATAGCTTCTACCAAAAAAATTTCTCCTAAAAACAAAGATGCTATTGCCAGTTTAGGTGAACAACTTTCGGCCTATCTTTTAGCACGATGCGGAAAAGCATACGGACTTAAAACCCGCTGGGTTGATGTACGTCAAATTATAAAAACGGATTCGAATTTTGGTCAGGCCAACCCCGATTTTCAACAAATTACCCAATCTATAAATCTGCTGCATAAAGAAATTAAGCACGGGACGGTTCCGGTTTTAGGCGGCTTTTACGGAGAGAACTATAAGGGCGAAATCACCACCCTTGGTTTTGAGGGGTCCGACTACACCGCCAGCCTGCTCGGTGCCGCCCTGCAAGCGAAAGCCATTGAAATATGGACGGACGTGAGCGGTATTTACACCTGCGATCCCAATGTAGTACAGCACAGCCGTCCTATTTCCCAGTTAAGTTTTCAGGAGGCCACGGAAATGGCCTATTTTGGCGCCAAGGTACTTCACCCCTGCACCATGAAACCGGCGGCAGCTGCGGACATTCCCATAATTGTAAAGAATATTTTTGAAGCTGATCATCCCGGCACTAAAATTCATAATCAACAAACCAGGAATGGATGGGCCAAAGCTATTACGTATTTGAGTGATATCACCATCCTTACCATCACTTCCAATGGATCTATGAAAGGATATCAATTTTTAGCACAGGTTTTTAAACGGTTGCACGAAAATGGCATCTCTGTAAATGCGGTAACCACTACGGAAGCTTCGGTTTCTGTGGCCTTACAGGCCAACTTTAATATGCAAATACTTCAACAGGATTTTGAAGATATCGGAAGCGTAAACAGAAATCCGACCCAAGGACTCATCAGCCTGATCGGCTGCAGATTTGATACAGCAGAGTCTATTAATCAATATATTTTCTCGGCAATCCCGGAAGCGAAGCCCTCGCTTATTTCCTACAGTAAAACCAAGCAAAACCTATGTATTGCCGTGAGCGAAACAGAATTGATTCCAGCTGTTTGCCGTATTCATGATTCACTTTTCGGGGAAGGTGGGTAGTTCGTATTGCGTATTTCGTATTGCATGTTATGTGGTAGGTTGAATTAATGTTGGAAAATACGTAGTAGGCGATATGCAATTGAACATATTCGATTAGTTTTCTTTCACACTATCGCCTTCTTCAACAATACCTAATTTCTGCGCTCTTTTACGCCAGTTCTTGCGGGCCAGCTTCTGCATGTCTTCGGCTTCATCCGCTTCATCCACAATTTCCATGCCGAGGAGGGTTTCCACCAGGTCTTCCATGGTAACAAGTCCCGCCAGGCCTCCATATTCATCAACCACAGCTGCTACATGCTCTTGATTTTTGAGTAGTTTTTCAAAAAGATTTTGCAGCGAAATGCTTTCAGGCAGCATCATTAATTCACGCTTTATTTCTTTGAGCCGGGTGTCATCTTTATCCTCGGCAACCTTAATCAATAAATCATTCTTTAAAACATAACCCGTTATTTCATCTTCCTTTTGGCCATATACCGGCAGCCTTGAAAACCGTAGTTCTTCAATATTTTCAAACACTTCATCAACGGTCATTTCTTGGTGGAACATAACCATCACCACGCGGGGCGTCATAATATCCTGCACACGAAGCGATTGGAACCGCACCAGGTTTTTTAGGATATCCGACTCTTCCTTTTCAATCGTGCCTTCCTCTTCGCCGCGCTCGGCAATAGCGGTTAACTCTTCCCGACTAAAGGTTTCCTGGTCCTCATCATCCGAAAGCAGACGGGTAATCATCAAAGAAACAATCACAAACGGGTACAGCAGCCAGATCATCCAGCGCAGCATGCGCGCCGAGACGGGGGCCAGCGATTTCCAATAAGTAGCACCCAGCGTTTTAGGGATGATTTCCGACAGGAACAAAATCAACAGTGTAAGTACGGCCGAGGTAACGCCCACGTACGCATTGCCGAAAACAATTTGTGCCTGCGCCCCCACCCCGGCTGCGCCCACCGTATGGGCAATCGTATTTAAGCTAAGGATAGCCGACAAGGGGCGGTCAATATCATCTTTCAGGGATCGAAGCAGATTCCCTGATTTTGGATTTTCCTTTTCCAGTACTCCCACATAGGATTGATTGACAGAAAGCAACACCGCTTCCAGAATGGAGCACATAAATGACACCCCAATGGCTAAGAAAAGATAGACAAATAATAGACTCATAAATGGTATAATACAGCTTTATTCACTTGTACAAAAGCACACAGACTATACATCATTCCGCAACTTTTTTGAGGTTTGGTTTAGTCCTTAGCCTGTAAATTCCTACCTTCACCGTCCTGAATTTTTATTCATAAATTATAGACTGATCATTGCTTTCACTTAATCATATATCTCTTTCATTCGGCGGACGTAAACTGCTTGACAATATCAGCTTTCTCATCAACCCCGGGGAGCGAATCGGACTGGTGGGTCCCAATGGGGCCGGTAAATCTACCCTGCTCAAAATAATTGCAGGCTGGACTGAACCAAACGGCGGCAACATTGAGCACTCAAAAGGTGAGACCATTGGTTACTTGCCGCAGGACGGCGTGGACCCCGATCCTAAAAAGACCGTGCTTGAAGAAGTTGAAAGTGCATTTGATGCGTTGATTTCACTTGAACAAGAGGTTAAACACCTTCAGCAAAAACTGGCTACAATCAAAACTGACACCGATGCTTATCAAAAAACGCTGACAAAGTATGGAGAGTTGCAAAGCAAGCTGGAGCAGTCCGGCGCCTATACGCTGCAGGCCGATATAGAAAAGGTGCTGATGGGGCTTGGTTTTGAAACCAATGACTTTGGACGTTCAACCACCGAGTTCAGCGGTGGCTGGCTGATGCGGATTGCCCTGGCCAAACTGCTGCTTAAAAAACCTACCTACCTGCTGCTTGATGAGCCGACGAACCACCTCGATATCGAATCCCTGCAGTGGATTGAACAGTTCCTGGATTCCTATGAAGGTGCCATCATCATCGTTTCTCATGATAAATCATTTTTGAATCGAGTAACCGGCCGCACGCTTTGGCTTGATAACGGTGACATCCAGGATTATGCAGGCAACTACTCGTATTTTGAAGAGAAGCATGCCGAGCGTATGGAACATCTGCGGCAGGCCTATAAGAATCAGCAACGTGAAATTAAGCAGATCGAGGAATTTGTTGATCGTTTTCGGTATAAAGCCTCTAAAGCCAAACAGGTGCAAAGCCGAATCAAGCAACTCGAAAAGATGGATGTTATAGAATTGAACGAGCAAGATGAAGAAATTTCATTTCAGTTCCCCGAACCCGAACGCAGCGGGGTGGTTAATATGCGGCTGGAAAATATATGTAAATCATACGACGATATTCAGGTATTTGACGGCCTGTCTTACACTATTGGCCGTGGTGATAAAATGGCCATCGTAGGGCCCAACGGCGCCGGTAAATCAACCCTCGTGCGCATACTTGCAGGTATTGAAAACATTGATTCCGGTAAGCGTGAAGAAGGTTATAATGTTACCACCTCCTACTTTGCCCAGCACCAGGCCGATGAACTGGACTTTTCCAAAACGGCCTTTGAGGTGATGCGAGAGGCCGCCCCTATGGAGACCGAAACCCGCATACGCACTATTTTGGGCTGTTTTCTTTTCCGGGGAGATGACGTTTTTAAAAAAGTGTCCGTGCTCTCAGGCGGTGAAAAAAGTCGGCTTGCGCTGGCCCGCATGCTGCTGTCACCGGCCAACTTCCTCATTTTTGATGAGCCAACCAACCATCTGGACATGCAGTCCAAGGACATACTGCAACAGGCGCTTAACCAGTTTGAAGGCACCTTCATCATTGTATCACACGATGTGGATTTTCTGGACCCTATTGTTAATAAAGTGCTGGAGGTACGGTCCGATGAAGTAAATACCTATCTGGGTAATGTCTCTTATTATCTGGAAAAGAAAAAGCAGCAAGAACAAGAAAAGACTGAACAGTCTGCAAATACGTCTCCCTCAAATACCGATAATTCACGCTCACGCAAAGAAGAAAAACGCATTGAAGCTAAAAAACGCCAGCAAAAGTACAAAAAGCTCAAACCCTACAAAAAAGATTTTGATCAGCACGAAACCAAAATTGAACGGCTCGAGGGCAAAAAAACAGAAATTGAACAAACAATGGCCGAACCTGATTTTTATGATGATGCCGATCAGGTAAAAAAGATGAGCCAAAAGTATAACAAACTAAAAGCCGAACTTGTTGAGGTATATGCCAAATGGGAAGAGCTGGCTGAAAAAATAAGTGTCATTGAGAAGGAATACGAGTCTTGAGTTTTGAGTTTTGAGTCGTGAGTAATGAGACATTTTGCTCAAGACTCATAACTATTTAGCAAAAATCTGCTCTTTATTCCTGAAGGCTTTAAACTCGAGGGCGTTGCCACTTGGATCGGTAAAAAACATGGTGGCCTGTTCCCCCGGCTCTCCTTCAAAACGCACATACGGCTCAATAATAAATTCCACTTTGGCTTCTTTCAGGCGATTGGCAAGTGTTTCCCAGGCATCCCAATCTAAGATTAATCCAAAATGATTGGCAGGAACTTGGTGTCCGTCCACATGATTTGTTTTGGATTTTCCAGCTTCATCCAGGCTGAGATGCGCCACTACTTGGTGGCCCCAAAAATTGAAATCGATCCAATTATCCGAACTGCGTCCGGTTTCGCAGCCCAGCACATCGCGATAAAATTGAAGGGTTTTATCCAGATCGGCCACTGGAAATGCCAGATGAAAAGGTTGAATGCTATCTGTATTCATAAAATTTGTAAGAAAGTATGTTTCTGTTAACTCTAAAAGCTAAATTACAAAATTACTAATGAGCTTTAAAAACAAATTTGATATTCAATGAAATCAAAAAAACTGACCTTTAAAGGAGCCCATGGAGATACGCTCTCGGCTAAACTTGATTTACCGGACTGTAACAATCCGGATGCATTTGTGCTGTTCGCCCACTGTTTTACCTGCTCCAAAAACCTCAACGTTGTTGGAAATATAGCCCGGGCGCTTACCGAAAAAAATATGGCTGTGTTCCGGTTTGATTTTACCGGCCTGGGTGAAAGCGAAGGCGATTTTTCCGATACCAATTTTTCTTCTAATATTGATGATCTGATAAAAGCGGCAGAATATATGGAGGCCGAATTTCAGGCTCCGGATATATTAGTAGGCCACTCGCTGGGCGGTGCCGCCGTACTGATGGCGGCCCATAAAGTATCATCCTGCAAAGCGGTTGCCACCATCGCCGCGCCTTCCAGTCCGGATCATGTAAAGAAAAATTTTAAACCAAAACTGGATGAAATCGAAGAAAAGGGTCAAGCTCAGGTAACACTCGCAGGCCGTTCATTCAACATAAAAAAACAGTTTTTGGATGATCTGAATCAACCGAATATGGATAAAATGATCAAAGAACTGGACCGGGCGTTGCTCATTTTTCACTCCCCGCTGGATAACACCGTGGGCATTGAAAATGCAGGCCACATCTTTAAGCAAGCAAAACATCCTAAAAGTTTTATATCACTCGATAAAGCCGATCACTTGTTAAGCTCCGAAAAGGACAGTATTTATGTGGGAACCATGTTGGCTACATGGGCATATACCTATATATAAACCCCGGAATGACGATGCCATTAAGATTGTTTTTTAGATCAACCTTAAACTAAAAACAAAAGGTATTGTAATGAAATTTTTAAAATCTATTTCTTTAATATTATTGGCGCTATTTGTAACAGTAGCCGGTTGTACCGAGCAGGAAGGCTACGATGAAGCCGATTCGCAAAACGAAAATGGTCCAACGGCAATAACTCAAACAGAAAGTGGTGACCAAAGCCAAGACAAAATGGAAGAGGATAGCAATGCGGCCTTAGCTGTGCTTACCTCAACCCAAGGCAATAAGGCGGAAGGCACGGTAATGTTTAAAAAGATGAATGATGGCGTAAAGGTTCATGCCAACTTCTCTAACTTACCACAGGGCGCGCATGGTTTCCATGTTCATTTATATGGTGATTGCAGTGCTGCTGATGGAACCTCTGCCGGTACGCACTTCAATTTTGAGGGAAGCTCTAAAAATCCACCTGCTGATATCGATCGTATCACAGGAAATTTAGGTAACGTATCAGCCGGAGCTAATGGCAGCGCTACTGCCGACACCACTATTAGTAACACCACAATTAGTGATATAATGGGTCGCGCTGTAATTGTACATGCCAAAGGTAATGATCCGAGTCAACCTCCTATCGGAGCTGCCGGTGCACGACTGGGCTGCGGTGTAATTGGCCATGCCAATCCTGAAACCATGAAGATGATGGATAAGGAAATGATGGAAGAAGAGAGCATGGAAGAGAGTTATTAGAAAACATTATTTAATTTTGTGCCGCAGATGTTAAAATGTCTGCGGCATTTTTTTTATCATTGCGCATGCTAAATCATTTGGATATCCATAACATTCTCTTCCTCGACATAGAGACCGTTCCTCAAGTCTATAACTTTACCGACCTTGACGAGACAAAACAAGACCTATGGGACGCCAAGACAAAGTACAAACAGAAAGATGGTCAATCAGCTGAGGATGTATATGAAAGTGCGGGAATTTTAGCAGAATTTGGCAAAATAGTGTGCATATCGGTGGGGTTTGTAAATGATGAAGCGGCCAAAAGTCAGTTAAGACTAAAGTCATTTTACGGGGACGATGAAAAAGAAATCCTGAAAGACTTTAATCATCTGTTAAATACTCACTACAACACCGAACGGCATCAGCTTTGTGCCCATAACGGCAACGAGTTTGATTTTCCCTACCTAGCTCGCCGAATGTTAATCAACGGGCTTGCTCTGCCAAATGCGTTGGATATTGCCGGCAAGAAACCTTGGGAGGTGAACCATATCGACACCATGCAGCTCTGGAAGTTCGGCGATTATAAGCACTATACGTCCCTCAGTCTTTTGACCAATATTTTTGATATCCCCTCCCCTAAAGATGATATTACGGGTGCTGATGTAAGCCGGGTTTATTGGGAAGAAAAGGACGTGGAACGCATTGCCAAGTACTGCGAAAAAGACGTGCTCGCTACCGTACAGTTGTTTCTCAGATATAAAGGAGAACCGTTAATTGCAGAAGAGAATATTACTTCGGTTTAACAGTCGAATCCTTCTGTAGCTTTTAACACTTCCCTACTGTCATTGCGAACGGAGTGCGGCTCCGAAGGAGTCCCTTTGGGTCAATCCCCCAACTATGATTATGCCCGTATCTGCGGGAGGAGATCGCCACGCCTTGAAAAACAAGGCTCGCGATGACAGTACCAAGAGTACGGTTTTCTCAAAATACTTTTGAATAGGCTAAATATTTTTTTACATTTATATTTAGACATTTATCTAAACATCTAAATGAATACGCTCTTTAAAGCTTTAAACGATCCCACGCGCCGCAAAATCCTGAAAATACTTCAGGCCAAGGATCAAACTGCAGGCGAAATTGCCGATGCCTTTGCCATCAGCAAGCCCAGTATTTCTCATCACCTGGATGTGTTAAAACGCGCTGATTTGATTCGCGGTGAGCGCGACGGGCAGTTTATCCGCTATTCCATTAATACCACGGTACTTGAAGAAGCCGCCAACTGGTTTTTAGATATTATCAACCAAAACAAGGACAAATGAAAACGCTTACATACGCACTCAAAAAAGAATGGTACAATATTATTTTATTGCTACTCTCCTTCATTGCTATTCCTTTTATCTGGAGTCACCTGCCCGGGCAAATTCCTACGCACTGGAATCTACAGGGCGAAGTCGACGATTACAGCAGTAAAACATTCGGCTTGCTTTTTATACCGCTGCTAAATATCGGGCTTTACCTGCTGTTTTTATACCTGCCACTGATTGATCCCAAAAAGCGCATTACCATTGATCAAAAACCGATTCCGGTATTACGGACGTTCATCGTGGTTTTTCTGTTAGCAATACACACCTGGATGATTGCCGCCGGAATGGGCTATGAGGCCGCATCAACAAAATGGATTTATCTGGGAATAGCTGCATTTTTGGTGGTAATGGGCAACTACCTGCGAACCATTCAGCCCAACTACTTCATCGGCATTCGGGTGCCGTGGGCACTCGAGAACAAAGATAATTGGCGCGAGACGCACCGCATTGGTTCATATATCTGGGTAGCCGGCGGTCTCCTGCTTATCATTCTGTTTCCTTTTGTTGGTGCTCAAGCCTACGGAACAGTTTTCATAACCACCGTCATCGTTATGGCGTTCATACCCACCGGCTATTCTTTTTATTACTACAAACAAAACGCCTAAACCATGAAAAAATTTATATCCATTACTTTATTTTTGATCGCTTTCTCTGCTGAGGCTACAGCCCAAAACCTGGCCGGCAATTGGGAAGGACATATTACCATCCAGGGGAACCAACTGATCATAAAAACGGATTTTCGGCAACATGATGACGGCTACAGCGGCAGCATCGACATCCCCCAGCAAGGGGCAACCGACCTGCAACTTCAAAATGTTGAAACAACTAAAAACGATTCGGTTTATTTTGAATTTATGGCCGGGCCGGGATTGGCTCAATTTAAAGGTGCATTTGAAACTGATTCTACCATTTACGGCAGTTTTTATCAAAATGGTTTGCAGTTTCCGTTTGAGTTGAAACGAAGCAAGCCGGAAACCGAATCTAAAACAGTACAGGCGCCGCCTTCCTACAATCAGGAAGAACTGATCATCAAGAATGATTCCATTGATATCGGCGGTACGCTTACCTGGCCGGAAAACCAAGCAACAAACAAGCTTGTTATAATGATTTCCGGCAGCGGCGCCCAAAACCGGGATGAGGAAATTTTGGGCTTCAAACCATTTTTCCAAATCGCCGACTACCTCACGCTCAACGGCATCGCCACCTTTCGCTATGATGACCGCGGGGTGGCGCAATCTACTGGAAGTTTCGCCGATGCCACACTTGATATTCTTGCCGCTGATGTAGAGGCGGTTATAACTAATTTATCTGGAAGAGGTGATCACGAATTCGAAGAAATCATCTTACTGGGGCACAGTCAAGGCGGCTTAGTAGCCGGCAGAGTTGCTGCAAAGTACAATGCCGTAGATAAGCTTATACTGATGGCATCACCCGCCATTTCACTTCAGGAAGTATTACGTTTTCAAGTAAGGCAAGCCTTTTCGCAAGCCGGTGTTGATAGTTTACTGATAGAAGAAGAAATAAAGGCGCGTGAACACCTAATAGACGCAATTCTTAAGAATGAAAAATTTGAGGAGGCTAAAGAAAGATACCGGGAAAAATTTGAAGCCGTTCAACGATCAGCCGGATTGGACAGTGCCAAGGCATCATCTATCTCCAGGCAGCAGTCAGAACAATTGGTGGCTGCATTCTCCAGTCCGCAAATGAAATCGTTTATCAAATATTCACCCGTTGCCGATCTTCAGTCTATAAAAATACCCGTACTGGTGCTTCTCGGCGGTAAAGACACACAGATTACCATTGACATGCACAAAAAACCAATTTCCGACGCGCTTGATGATGCCGGCGTGCAATACGCGGTGGCTGAGTTTGAAAATGCCAATCACCTGTTTCAAAAAGCGGAAACCGGTGCTGCCTCGGAATATGGTTCGCTTGATAAAGAATTTGTGGGCGGATTTTTGGAAACCATTGAGCAGTGGATTAAGAAATGAGACTATAAATAAAGGTTACCTCTATTATGGCCTCCATTTTAATACGCCTTAAATTACTCCTCTTGACTAACCTTCCGGTATCAGTTAAGTTATAGATGGTTTATAATAAAAACCTCAACTTAATCCCATCCATTATGTCCGTATTAAAAGTCGTCGAAATCATGAGTGATTCCACCAAATCGTGGGAAGATGCTACCGAGAAAGGCATTAAAAGAGCCTCGAAAACGGTAAAAAATATTAAATCAGCGTATGTTCAGGAGCAAAGCGTAACGGTTTCTGATAATAATGTGAAATCCTACCGGGTAAATCTTAAAGTTTCCTTTGGTGTAGATGATTAAAATCTTGAAAAAGATTAGGTCATTTCTCATCGGGCGACTGGTTTTGTCGTCCGATGAATGAAATCCAATGTTAACTTGGCCAACCTCATCAATCGTCCGACCACAAGCCCAGTGGCCGGACGATTACATACTAAAACATTTTCTACGTCTCCGGCTTCCAGCTTTTAGTCTTCTCCTCAATCACCTGGCGCAGCTTGCTAACCCGCACGCGGTCTTGTGTCATGTCATCGCGGTAGCGGATGGTCACCGTATCCTCTCCTTCCGATTCCACGCCGTCAAAATCTACGGTAATACAAAAAGGCGTTCCGGCTTCGTCTTGGCGGCGGTAACGTTTGCCGATGGAGCCCGACTCGTCATATAGCACCTTGTAATCGTCCCGCAGATCTTCTTCTATTTTGTGCGCCAAATCCTGCAGCTTATCTTTTTTTATGAGCGGGAATATTCCAATTTTTGTAGGAGCCAGTTTCGGGTTTATTTTTAAGACCGTGCGTGTATCGCCGTCCACTTCCTCCTCCCGGTAGGCATCGCACAGCACCATCAGTACTGCGCGATCGAGGCCAATTGACGTTTCGATCACATAAGGCGTATAACGCTTTTGCTGTTGCTGATCGTAAAACTCCAGCTTTTTACCGGAGTGCTTGGCATGCTGGCTCAGATCAAAATCGGTGCGATTGTGAATGCCCTCCACCTCTTGCCAGCCGATGGGGAATTCATATTGGATATCGGCAGCGGCCTCGGCATAGTGCGCCAGTTTATCTTCGGGGTGATCTTGGTGGCGCAGCTTTGCAGGACGAATTCCCAGTTCTTTGTGCCATTCAAACCGTTCTTCCAGCCACTCATCATACGCTTCGCCATCGGTGCCCGGCTCCACAAAATACTGCATCTCCATCTGCTCAAATTCCCGCATGCGAAACACAAACTGCCGGGCAACCACCTCGTTTCGAAACGCTTTACCCACCTGCGCGATGCCGAATGGAATCTGCTGACGGGCCGTATCCATCACGTTTTTGAAATTTACAAAAATGCCCTGCGCTGTTTCCGGTCGCAAATATACCCCGTCATCATCCTCACCGGATGAGGTGGCCCCGAACTGCGTTTTAAACATCAGGTTGAATTGACGAACGTCCGTCCATTCGAAGGCCCCGGATTCCGGTGCCCGAATTTCGTGATCCATGATAATAGTATGCAAATCTTCGCAAAGACCATTGCGCGAGCCGGCGGTATCAAGCTTCTGTTGCAGCTCATTGGCTTCATCCTGTTTATCTTTGCCACGCAGCTTTGCAATTTCACCTTCAATAATCATATCGGCGCGATAGCGCTTGTTTGACTGTTTGTCGTCAATCATCGGATCATTGAAACCATCCACGTGCCCGCTGGCTTTCCACACATCGGGATGCATAAATATGGCCGCATCAACCCCTACAATATTGGAATGGCGGCGGGTCATCGACTTCCACCAAAAATCACGGATGTTGCGTTTCAGTTCAACCCCAAGCGGACCGTAATCGTACGTAGCGCCCAGCCCGCCGTAAATTTCAGACGATTGAAAGACAAAGCCCCTGGCTTTTGCCAGCGACACAATGTGATCCAGATTTTCGAGTTCAGATACAGCCATGTGAAATATTTGGAATTTAAACGTTCAAATTTTTGTGAAAGCCAAAGATAGGGAATTTTCATCCCTTAATTAATAGCGGTTTTATAGGTATCTTTCTCGCCAACTGCCGCTGCCTGTTGCCGCTTAAAGCAGGCAGTGGCAGGAGGCAGTAGCAGCAAATCCAAAAAAATATTTTTTCGAAATGAAGAATCTTAAGATTGGCATCCTCGGCGCAACGGGCGCAGTAGGTCAGAAATTTATTCGTTTATTAGAGGGGCATCCCTGGTTCACCATTAAGGGGCTGGGCGCTTCGGAGCGCTCGGCCGGCAAACCTTACCATAAAGCCGCTCACTGGATTGAAGACATTGAACTGCCCGAATCCGTATCAAAGATTGAAGTAACCCAATGCGATCCGGAACATTTTAAAGGCATTGATTTCGTATTCTCAGGATTAGACTCATCCGTTGCTACGGAAATTGAACGCAGCCTTGCCGAGGCCGGCATCCCGATCATCTCCAATGCCAAAAATTACCGTATGGATGAGTCCGTGCCGCTGCTCATTCCCGAAATCAACCCCGATCATATTTCAATGATTGAAAGCCAATCATTCACTGAAGATGGCAACGGATGGATCGTCACCAATCCCAACTGCGTGTGTGTACCACTGGCCATGTCGCTGCGCCCTTTTTATGATTTCTTTGGCATTGAATCGGTAATCGTTACCTCAATGCAGGCGGTATCGGGGGCGGGTTACCCGGGCGTATCCAGTCTTGATATTATGGGTAATGTGGTGCCGCACATCGGCGGAGAGGAAGATAAAATTCACACTGAGCCGCTGAAGATTTTAGGAGCTTTGGGCGACGCTAATAAAATAACCTTGGCGGATTTTAAAGTGCAAGCCACGGCGGTACGTGTTCCTACCATTGAGGGGCATTTGCTTTCGGTGTCAGTGAAATTGAGAAATGAACCCGATCATATTGATGACATTCATCGCGCGATAAAAGAATGGGTAAACCCAATCTCAGAATACGACCTTCCTTCGGCTCCTTCCAAGCCTATTCATTTATATAAGCAACCGTGTTTTCCTCAACCGCGCCTGCATGCCGGTCGCGAAGGTGGCATGCAGCTGGGCATCGGTCGGCTTAGAAAGGATTCGATAATGGATATATCCTACTTGGCGCTTGCACACAACACTATTCGCGGAGCCGCCGGCGGGGCCATTCTAAATGCAGAGTTACTGGCAGAGAAAGGGTATTTATAGAAAAGTGAAAACCCCGGGGTCCTATTCAGATAAATCTAAAATTTAGTAAACCATGAGAGTTTTGGAATAAATTTAACGGCCCCCTTCCCCGTCCATCTGCTCCAGTTTATATTCCGACAAGCGCATACGGGCATTTGAAACTAAACTCTGAGCATCTTCCCGTTCTTTTCGCTTCACTTTTAGGGTACAGGTAGCAATTTCTGTACCGGGAATGTCTTCAAAAACGCGCATGGAAATGCCTTCAAGAATGATTTTATCCTTAATCCATCCCTTTTTGTATTTGATGGCATTTAAATCACCATACTCAATACGTACCGTTTGCACCCCCGACTTAAACAATCCCAACGTAGCTACTTCAAATTCCAATTCCAGCCCGTGCTTCCATAATTTCATCAAACCGGATGCTTCTTTTAAGCCGTGATTAATTTCGGGAATTTCAAACGGTACCGTCTTATTAGTATTAATACTCATCATTCTGTTTTTATGAATCGAAATTGATGCGAAGCCAAAAAATATAAATTTTTTCTGTAAGGAGTTGCATTTACTTTTGTCTTACTACTGTCGATTGCAATCACATTACTATTTTTTGTAATCAAAAAAACCTAAGCAATAACCGTATAAGCAGAAAGGGGTGATGCCCTTTTTGCTTTTATCACCTCTCGTAAAAATTACAGTTTTAATAATTCAGTCTTATAGTATCTCTTAATAAACGTTGGTTACCACACCCTCTATTCATGTACAAGTTATTTTTTACGTTGCTTTTTTTTGCTCTTTTGAGCGTTACGGAAAGCGTTGCCCAATCTGTTAATTTTGAAGACGGCTTCGAAGACGGCGATTTTATCAATAACCCCACATGGACCGGTGACACCGGAGAATACAGGGTGATAGACGGCATACCAAATTTTCAACTCCAATTACAAGGTAATACCGACGGCGGGGTTTCCTTTTTGAGCACCCCTTCAACCAATGTTGAAGGCTCATGGGAGTTTTTTATTGATCTCGATTTTTCGCCATCCGACGGTAACCGCACCGATGTTTTCCTGATGAGCGATATTGCCG
>Ga0136556_1000794_pt1 | contig 17454 bp, 12 predicted proteins | sample AntRauTorckE6831_FD_104780 | JGI IMG/M metagenome (GOLD analysis project Ga0136556, IMG submission 104780) | Saline lake microbial communities from Rauer Islands, Antarctica - Metagenome Torckler E6 #831 | ecosystem: Environmental > Aquatic > Non-marine Saline and Alkaline > Saline | place... | reverse complement strand
CTAACGAGCAAGACTGAAGAAAATCGATATGATGAGATCGCCCTTGCGACATTCAACGACCCTCGCTTCAAGAAGATGAACGAGCGTTTAGGTCTCACCGAAAAGGATTTGCGAAAGGCAGCAAAAGCACAAAACATGGTAACTTTCTACGGCGCGGGTGAGAAGACAGGAATACTGAATGTTGAAGGCAAGCTAGCTAAAGCACTCGGAAGGCAATCCGACACGCTGGTGGTGAAAGCTTCCGAGAGAGATGTGGTTCTCAACGAGATCTCAGCCAGGGCCGCTCGTTACGAGAAGTTCAATCCCGAATTGGCCTCGGAGCTCAAGAGACTCCGTCAAGACGTCAGAGATGTCTTCAACAAAGGCGTGGATCCCGGCGACGACATAATGGAGCAGCTGTGGTTCTTGGACCCCTCCACCCGAGAGCTCGTGGAGAAGATGTCGCGTAACTACACCAAAGTCGTCACACCCGATGACTTTCGAGCCATCGCCAAGATCATGAGCGAGGAGCTGGCGGAGCAAGTGCCCATCCTCAAGGACTTCACCCGATTCTTCGGGAGACTGGCGGAAGACTTTCTCAAGGGCGCTAAGCCCTCGAATGCCGCCTTTGACTTTAAGAAGATCGCCGAGATAGCCGCACTTCCGAAAGGCTCACCGGGGTTCAAACTCCCGAAACACGTCGCCAGACTTATGGGGATGGAGCCGGATCGGACGTACGCTAAAGATGTCATGGAGCGGTTGCCCTTCTGGCAAAAGGACGGAATCTTGTCTAAAATGATATTCGGCGTGACTGACTCAGATAACCGCAGGACGGGCGTCAAGTATTTCAAGAAGAAATTGCTGGGGAAAACCATCTCAAGCGGTTTTGAGATATTCTACGCCAACAAGCTCCCCAAGAGCTGGACCAATGTCCCCTGGGTGAACTTCGACGGGAAAACCATTGAGCAGAACTTCACTCAGTCGTTTGAAGAGAGATTGGTCTACAAGGGCAAAGACGGCAAATGGGTAACGAATATTGTACAGGTACAGCAGAAAACGGAGGCGACATGGATCGATGCGCTCACCGGCGAAACCGGAAAGATCAACGACATCGCCGATGCCACTAAAGCCCGCACCGCTTTCGCAGTAAACGGTAGGTAATTGCCGTTTTAAAATTCCGTGAATTCAGGGGACACCCCAAGTGGGCAATCCTGAGCCAAGCTCGTCTCGGAAGAGACTTGAAGGTGCAACGACTAGGGTACACCATCCAGAACGGATGATGAAACCCGTAGGGTCTAAGTGGACCCGAAGCGCGGAACATCTCAAACAGAGATGATGATATAGTCTGATCTGCATGGCAACATGCAGGCTCTTTTAACTTTAAAAGACAGTGGAGTCTAACGCACTTCATTTAACATATTGAATCACTCAAACGACGCCGTGATTGTGAAGAAGTTTCACCTGTGGGGTAAGAAAGCGAACATCCCCACGAGCACAATACATGATGCTTTCTTCACCAGTGCCGCCAAGATGCTCGAAGCACGCAGTGCCCTGAGAGGCATATATGCTGAGACGCTGGACAACAACGTCATCGAGATGACCCTCAAGGAGATGCTCAACAGAGGTCTTTCAAGAAAGCTTTACGAGCAATACAGAGAGGAAGCCATCGAAGCCGGTCTTATCCCGGTGCCCGGCAGATCTCGCGTTGGTGGAAAGCTCTTACGGGAAGAAGACATTCTAAAAGTAAAGGACATCCTTGAGGAGATCCCTCCAGGGTTCAAATCGAATCGAAGTTGGTATGGCGTTGGTTGATGTTCAAAATCACCAATTCGACTTTCAGATAAGCTTAGTCCAGCCCGTTAAATTAAAGGAAAGGGTCGACCCTCGTGGTCTACCATGAACTTTTGATTTTAAGAGTCATCTAGTCCTTGTTGATTTATTAATCAAACAAAATGATCAGATGCTCTGATGATTCTCAGACCGGGGAAGAATTCCCTGGTCTTTTATACTTAGACGAAGCTGTGCTTCACACCACCCGATTGAGTTGTACTCAGAGGTAATAATGACTGATCCAGTAACCCCACCAGAAACTCCCCCGGCCACCCCGCCTGAGACGCCTGACATTCCAAAGGACGTTCTTGACAAAGCGGTGGAGGCGGCATTAGCGCCTATCAAGGCAAAACTTGATGACGCGTACGCTAAGCGGGATGAAGCCTTAACGAAGGCGGCTGCGCAAGAGCAGAAGCTCAAAGAAGTTGAATTACAACGTCTGCGTGATGAAGGTAAAGAAACCGAGGCGCTTCAGAGTGAGCTAGACGCCCTGAAAGCAGAAGCCAAGGCGAAGGATAACCGCATTGTCGAACTGAGCCGAAACCAGGAAGTCGACAAAGAGCTGTCCGCATTTACTTTCCGCAATGCGAAATCACGTAAGATGGCATTTTCTGATATCGTCGACGAGCTCGTCCAAGACGAGAAAGGCGTATGGAAGCACAAAAGTGGCAAAGCTCTCAGTGAGTACGTCAAGAGCTTCTCAGAAGATGATGATAATTCTTTTCTGTTCAAAAGCAGTGAGTCCAACGGTGGAGGGCTAACAAAACCGAAAATCTCTCCCAACTCTGACCGCAAAACTTCAGTCTTCGATCTGTCTCAAGACGAAGTGATCAAGCGTGCAGCGGAGGGCACACTACGCAATAAGGAATAACCATGTCCGTAACTGACAATCTGCCGGGTGCAACCGAGTACGTCCTTCAGGAAGCCATCTCGGCTTACTCTGACGAAGCATACACTACTGCTCGTAAGCTGTCCGGCACAGCGCTCGTAGGCGGTAACCCGCTGATCGACAAGAACACAGAAACATTCGTGGGTCAAATGCGTTGGTTCACGCCGCTGAACCCTCAGATCAACGTCGCCTCTTTGACCGACTCCGCCGACGGCGCACTGACGTCCTACGGTTCCGACTACCTGCGATATGTTAAGACTGTCCGCACCCACGGTGCCAAGAAAGTCAACATGCAGCAAGTCGTCACCCAGCAAGATGGCCTGGCGAAGATCGGTCGTGACTTCGGCGAGACCAAAGCGCAGGATGAGCACAACAGCATCTTGTCCGTACTGAAAGGTGTCGCCATCTCCGAAGCTCTCAACGGTGCAGCTGCCGGCTCCGGCGCAACAGGTCTCGGGGGTCAAACCTTCGACAACGACCCCGCCGACAAGAAGTACGGCTTCTACGTGGACCTGGGTGCCGATAAAGTCGTGAAGAGCGCCACCACTTCTTCTCAGGGTGCGCAACGCGCTGAGGCGTTCCTGCAGGCGTTCGGGATGGCGTACAAGGACTATGAGCCGGAATACGCATACCTGATCACCACTCCTGAAGTATTCGCGTCTCTGCGTTCAGCCAACCTGGTGGATCAAGATCGGGTGACCGACGGCAGCGTCAGCTTCAACACCATCTTCCAGGGCAAATTCCGGATCATCCAATCCCGTGCCTCTCAAGGCTTCGGTGCCGGTGAGCTGACTCAGCTGAACACAGGTCCGGGCGTCGATATCGTCGGCACCAAGACCTCTTTCATTGTGCTGCCGGGCGCAATGGCCATGGAGCAGTTGAGTGTCCCCGTGCCCACTGAGATTGACCGTAATGCAAGCTCCTACAAAGGTGGCGGTCACTCCTCTATTTGGTACCGCTGGGGCTACGTCCTTGCGCCTGCCGGCTATGATTGGCAGGGTAGCCAAGAAGCATTTCCGACCGACGCCGCATACCGCTCCGTTGTAGAGAATGGCACCCCGATCCTTCTGAACGACGCCACCGCCGCTCTGGCTGACACCGTCGGCACCTGGGGTCGCAAGACAGCCTCTGCGCTGTCACTCGGTATTCTCCCCGTATTCCATAGCTAAGGAGCAACCATGGGACTTGTCAAAGGAGTCAACTCACTCGCTGTCCCGTCAGAAGCCGACGAATACTTCTCGACTCGCATAGAGAGTGAAGAGTGGTTCGCGGTCAACTATGACAAGAAGGCAGCGGCTCTAGTGAGCGCCACCGGCATCTTTGACGAGCTCCGGTGGATTGGAGTCGCCGCCAATGACACACAGTTGACGGCATTCCCTCGGAGAGGGCAGTACTTTGACCCGCGTCTGGGTAAAATGGTGGTGTTGGACGGTTCTGAAACTCCCCGCAGGGTATTGCAGGGCTTGTTTGAGTTGTCGCTTCACTTTCTGATCAATGAAGGCATCACGAACGACACCGGCAGAGTCGACACTTTGAAAGTCAGCGGTATTGAGTTGCGCGACATCAAAGCAGCTTCCGAACTGCCGTCGTCCGTGAGACGTGTGATACGACCTTTATTGGTGAACAACGGCAGCGTACACTGGTGGAGGGCTAACTGATGGGCTATTCCAGCATGATTGACAGCAAGTTGGCTTTGACGTACAAGCAGTTGAAAGACTTGGCTGAGGAAGTTGTATTCGTGACCAACGAAGTCGGTGAATTCGATTTTGGCAGCAGCGAACCTTCTGTGCAAGCTTCCCCTGACAGAACCGTCAAAGCCATTCGCTTGAATGAGAAGAAAGAGAAAGGTGTCAGAAAGATGGAGCTGTTGTTCAAGACAGCTGAACTGCCACTGGTCTCCAAATTCGATCAAGTGAAAGTCAATGGTAAGCTGTGGGCCGTCGGACCCGTAATACATCAACGCAAGTATGCGACCCTCCTCAATTTAGTGTTGGGAGGCTGACATGCCACGTTATTCAGACGCACATCAAGATGTCTTTTCCGTGTTTGCAACTAACGCGTGGAAGGGAGAAGGTATCAATACCTACCCTTCGCTGATCGTTCCCGACAATCCGGGACAAGAATATATCAGAGTCTCTGTGGTACTCTCTGAGAACGGCCTCAACCCGTACTCCGTGAGAGGGTTACTGCTAATTGACATATTCACTGCCAGGACGAGCGGTCCCAAACGACCGATCCAGATTGCCGACACCTTGGATGAGCACATTAATGTGAAACTCGTCAAGAACTCCGTCGGCACGACACAATTCGGCAGCAGCAACTTGGGCAAACCGAGTCCGGATAAAGACAACACAGCTTTAGCACACACTCTTTATTCGGCACCTTTCAGTTACTTCGGAGAAACTTAACATGGCTCAAATTTCCTCAATCGGCGCAGGCCTCTTTTCCGACCTCGCCGTAGCAGCACCCGCAACGCCGCTGTCCGTGGCCGCGATCGCGGCTCTGGATGAAGATACTGAGTTCCAGGCGCTGTTCGCCAACGAGATTCCTTCTCAAGGCGGCACAAAGGGCGCCAACACCTTCGTACGCGTCAAGAACGTTCGAGAGTTCCCTTCCATGGGTACGCCTCCGAACGTCATGAACGTTCCGGTATTTGGCTCCAAGACGTCTCAGCAGATTCAAGGCCAGGCTGACGCTCCTTCCATGGAGATCACTCTGAACTATGTCCCCGCTGAGTGGGCAGACGATGTGACCAACATTCTGGGCTCTATGGTCGGCGACGGTAAGCAGCACATTTTCCGGTTCACTCTGCTGAACGCCGAACCGACCGGCTCCGGTGACACTAAGTATGCCTCCACTGCCGCAGGCGTAGGCACCGTCGGTAATTCGCAGTATTATTGGGTAGGTAAGTTGGAAGCGCTGCAGGTGAACCCTCAGCTGACCGATGCCAACACGGGTACCGTCACCCTGACCATCCAGTCCCAGTTCTTCGGTGCTTACACCGTCTGATTGGTTGACCCCTCTTCGGAGGGGTCTCTTTTAGATATGCAGGATATGATATGACAAATCGTCCATTCAACCGCAGTTACGTCTTGAGCATTACGCTGAAGCATATCCGCCATGACATTGAATTCAGTATTGAAAAGACCTTGAGTCGCATTCCTGAATTCGAAGGTGACGGCCTCCGCAGTATGGAGATCATGCAGACATTGTCAGCACTCCACAGCATGAAGCGTGACGTAGAGCAGATGGCAACATCCCTCAGCAGCGGCATCCAGGGGTAATAATGAAAACTCCTACCATTCCAAATATGAACAAGGATCAAGCACCAATGTCCCAATTTAAAGCTCTCGTTTCCAAGCGTATGACCAAGCCCGTGACCTTCATGGGTGAAGAAGTCGAGATCGGCAAACTCAGTGTACGCACTGTGATGGCCATCCAGGCGGAAGCTCGGAAAGCGAAAGAAGATGAGAATGGCATGACTATGCTCCGTATGGTCATCAAGTCCTCCGTCCCTGATGCTGAAGAGCTGACGGACGATGACTTCGAATCTTTCCCGATGGATGAGTTGGGCGCACTGTCCAATGAGATCCTCAAATTTTCAGGCATCAACTCGGAGGAAGCTAAGCCGGGGGAGCCCGATTAACAGGTGAAGAACAGGTAATCTATGAGATCGCCTTTCACCTGAAAATGCCGGTTTATAAGCTCATCGAAGAAATGCCGTACGAGGAGTTGCTGGGTTGGCAAGCTTATTTCGACATTCAGCCGCCTGGGTGGCAGGAAGATAACCGCGCTTACAAGCTTCTCCAAGTGCAAGGATGCAAAGCTAAACCCGGAGAAGTGTTTCCTTCATTGGCTAAGATGATGGCTGCTGGGGGCAGGAAGGTCGAGCAAGTAGACGGCCTCTTGAAGAATCCCGGTCTCAGCGGTTCAAGCTTCCTTGATAAACTGCTGGGCGCCAGAGGAGGAGAAAAACTAGGTTATGATGAGAGTCACCCTGAAGGGGAGCCTGCTGAAGGAGTTTGACGAACTCCACCGAAAAGAAGTCGAAAGAAAGAAAAAGGAAGCCGTCGAAGCTTTGGCTGCCGCCACTCCCGTCGACACGGGGGAAGCCAGCAGAGGTTGGGAATACGATGACAAAGGCATCTACAACAATGTTGACCACATCGTAGGCCTCAATCGCGGCTCCTCGCTGCAAGCGCCATTAAACTTCGTTGAGACCACAGTTATGCAAATAAGAGGCATTGAGCCTAACGGCATAATCGTGAGAGAAACCTAAACCATCCCCACTGAGCCTGCGCTTAGTGGGGTTTAATTTCAGGAGATTACCATGTCCGGCATTCGCATTGATGCAGAATCAAAGAGCAATGCAGCCCGCGCCGACCTGGAGAAGCTGAACCGTAAAATCGGTGACGTAGCCAAGAACGCACGTTTCTCGGGGTCCGCTCTGGACAAATTGTTCGGAAGGCGTAAGAATAACAATCTACAGAAAGAGACGGAAGGAGCTCGTGAGTCGTTCAAGAGCCTAGAGAAAGATAGCACCAAATCTCTCGGTAAAGTCGACCGTTCCATGAGTAAATCGACGGACATGATGAAAGGTCTTCGAAACACGGCGCTGGCGGTGGGTTCGGCGTTCACGGCGATTGCGGCCACTAACGCATTCAATAAAGCCGCAGACAATCTGACGGATGTGCAGAACCGCCTCAAGCTGGTCGAGAACAGCACTGTCAACGTGTTGAGAGCACAACAAAAGCTCTATCAACTCTCTAAGGACACCCGTTCAGAACTGCGGAATAACGTCTCTCTGTATGTGGATCTGACCAAGGCTTCCGAACGAATGGGTTTTGGGCAGGAACGCGTCATATCCAGCCTCAAGACGCTGCAACAAATGGCAGTACTGTCTGGCACTTCTATCGAGGGCATGAAAGCGGCCTTTGTTCAGCTGGGTCAAGGCTTGGCGTCGGGCACACTTCGCGGCGAAGAATTGAATTCGGTAATGGAGCAGTTCAAAGTCTTGAGCTTTGCGCTGCAAAAGGAAACGGGCAAGAACGCCGGAGCACTCCGGGAGTTTGCATCCAAAGGCAGCCTAGGTGCTGAGATCATCTTCAGTGCCCTGAAAAATGAAGCCGAAGCGACTCAAGCGGCCTTCGACAGAACTATGCTCAAGGCTGATCAAGGCGTGGAACGCTTGAGCGGCGCAATCAGCTTATTCTCCGGCGAGCTCAACCAGACGTTAGGAACCTCTCGGAAGTTTGCCCAGAGGTTGGTGGTCATTTCACAGAGTATCGATGATGCCACGTTATCAGTGAACAGCTCGCTATCTGCGCTGATCCTCCAATACAACAATTTCAGGCGTTCTTTTCTGGTAGAGGATGATAAATTCAGAGCGGCCAAAGCTTTCATCGCTCACGCCGACTCTATTGATGATGTGGTCTTCGCTTACCAGAATTACGGCAAGGCCAAGAAGTATGTGGAACGCCTGAGAAATTTCTTTAGGCCCGAAGAGGCCTCCATAGCGGCTAAAGACACGGCGGAAGCTGCGCGCGAACTGCGCACAATTGGAAGCGGAAGCCTCACATTTAAAGTAGACGAAGGGATCTTTGAAAAGGTCGCGGATGAGGCCACCAAAACGTTCAGATACATGGCTAAACAGGCCGCGCTGGTGGCGTATGAGATTGGCCGTGTCTTCGGCACCATAGGCGGGAAAATCTTAGGAGTGCTGGGCGACAGCAGCTTGGCCGTCGAACCTGTGCTTGTGTCGATGACGCAGCAGCTTGAAAAGATCGCCATTATTACCGAAGCGAAACTATCCAAAGGTCTGAGACCGTTCCTGAGGGACATCGAAGCGATAAATGATACGCTGAGCGTGTCTCGCCTCGGCCAAAACATCGAAAGGTCTTTCGTAGATATTTTCAGAGCCGACGGCCTGGAAGACCTGAAGGACCGAATCAAAGATTTCAATTCCGAACTCGCATCGGGCCCCACACGGAACTGGCCCGTAATCTTTAGAAGTCTTGAAGTCTCAGCCAGCAGGGCTGCGGCTCCTTTCCGCGATCTGGCGATCGAGCTGGGCATCATTGAGAACAGGTTTCTGTTCCTCCGTAATACGCGCTTCGACAAGCTATTGGAGACCGTGAACGCCTTGGGTCGTTCTTTCAGGATGCTCGCCACGGACATCATAGCCCCTAATCTTCGGATCTTGTTGGCACCCGCCATCGCCAGCATACGCGCCTTCAGTCGCGTCGTAGTGGACATCCTCTCCAACACCTTCAACGAGAGTTTCGGAGAGAAGCTGGGTAATCTCGTCGTGGACAGCGCAGTGGGTCTGGGTGGCCTCCTGGCGGGAGCCGGGGAGAGCATCGCAAACGCGTTGTTTGACGGCGCGTCGCTGGCGACGCAAGCGGTGGCCGGTGTCGGGAAAGCACTTCAGGGTATATTCGCATTCTTGAGGGGCTTCAGCACAGTCGTCGCGGAGAACCTGGTAAGAGGTTTCTCCAGAGCTTTTGAGCTGCTGTTTGAATCCAGCGTATTCACTCGCTTGACGGAGAGTGTCGCCGCATTTGCTGAGAAAGTCAGCGACACGTTGCGGCTGGACGTGGCTTTCGACGCCATGCCCGATTTGAATTTTGTGGGCAATCCGGACACATACACCGACTTCTATGCCGCGATGGTGGAGAAGATCAAGAGCCTCACGTCTGTTTTGATCAATGAAGTCCCTCGAATGATTGCGGACTTCGGACGTAAGGTGAAAGCCGTCTTCTTTGACATATATGATGCGGTCGTCGGCAACTCCTACTGGCCTGATATGATTGACGGGGTGGTGGGATACACGAGCAACCTCGATAAAGCTCTCAGTAAAATCTCAGACTTCGGAACCGCCGTGAAGGATGCTTTCCAGGGGCTGGCCTCACGGATCGCAGGCTTTTTCGAAGAAGTCGGAATCAATCTCAGAGGGGTTTTGGAGACGGTTATCACAGCGGATTGGGGAAGGGTATTCACTTCTCTGGCGGGCAATCTGGCGGCGATCGTTGCCGCATCCATCGCGCTGTTCCACAGTAACCTACTCCTGCAGATCGGCACAGTCGGCCTCCTGACGCAAATAGTCGGAGACGCGTTCGACGTAGACGCTTCGACTCTTTTCGGAGGAATGACTGAACTCTTCGGCACTCTGGCTGGGCATGTGGGCGGAGCCTTCATTGTGGGTATCACCGCGGCGATAGACTTCATGCTGGCTGCCTTCCCTGTGGCCATCGGAAATATGATCTCGGGTGTATTAAACGCGGTGACGGGCGACCTGCCGATCGTAGGTGATGTGCTGGGTAAAGTATTCGAGATTGCCGTGTCTAATTCGGTGCTCACCGGCCTCACGGTTGGCACGCTGGCTTACATGAAACTTTTCCACAAGAAAGGCGTCCTCGACGGCATTAAAGATCTATTCTTAGGCCCAGAAATCAGCGACAAGCCGCCCAAGAAACGCGCCGGTGGCCTAGCCGCAGGTCTGGCCAATTTCATTCCAGACAAAGACTTCCGTCCTAAAGGCGAGTTCGGAAACGCCCTCACCAAGGGATTCGGAATCTCAGGCGGTCTCGCCGCAGCTTCTTTCGCGTCGGCGTTCGTGTTTGATTCGGTGGGTCTGCTGGAAGCTTCTTTCGTGGGCATTCCGCTGCTGTTGAATCAATATCTGGGGCCAGAGAAGTTCGGTCTGTTGTTTAGGCAAACGAGCGAAGTCGTCTTTCAAACCTTTAAGAATGCCTTCTCGGGAGTTGCTAAATTCGCCAAGAGCGTGTTCCAGGGTTCGTTCCTAGAGGAGATGCTGTCCCCCGTGACCTCAGGGATAACTTCATTCTTCGCAGCGGCCTCAAAGAAGAAAGCTGATCTGGCAGCAAGAGCAGCCGCCAGTCCTTTCGCGGGCGTCGCGACCACCTTTTCGGATGACATTCTGGAAGTCGGCTCAGACATCGTCGGCAACATCAAGAGCGGTCGCAGTAAATACGTCAAGGGGGAACTCTCACTGGGGCAGCTCATCTTCGGCCAAAGGCTCCTGGCTCTCAGCGACCTCAAAAGCGCGTTTTCGAAACTTAAGGACACGTTCGCGGCGGGCTTCGGGCCTCTCCTGGATTCCATATTCTTGTTCCGTCTGAAGATGGGTGAGGCGCTGGGTCCGAGAGGTGTATTGGGGCGGCTGGGTGCATCCATAGGCGGCACAGCCGTGGCCGTCTTTGATATCATCAGAGAAAGCTTAGCGATCGCCGTCCGCGCCTTCCGCGCCGGATTCGGAGTGTTAGCTAGGATTGCAACTTCTAGAAGCGGCATAATAATAGGCGGTGTCGCGTTGCTATTCGGGGCTTTCAGCGCATTCGCAGGGGTAGATAGCGCAGGTGTCCTCCGAGACACGACCAGCGAAATAGGGCGGCTGGTTGCGGTCTCTGCGGGAATCGGCGTCGCCGTCACCGCTCTGGGGCTCTTGACCAACGCTTTCAAGGATTTCAGCAAAGCAAGGAATGCGGTGTTCGCCAAAGCGGCGGGGGCGGCGCAGCTGGCCGCAAAACCTGAGCTCCTGAAAGACTTTACCGCAAACAGGGAACTCTTCGGAGCGGACGTGGCGAGCGATATCTTTGATGAGCAAATGGCGGGCATTGCCAAGAACAGTCGTTCGGGTGTGAAAGGTCAGGCGTTCTCCGCAGGCTTGGATGCCGCCACTGCTGGGTTTGGCAGAGTCAAAGCAGCGGCGCTTGACTTCAAGAAGCACATAATGAACATGTTGCATGCTGTGACCCCGGCGATAAGCCTCTTGGCGTCAGCGGTCGGCAACACTTTATTTGCGGCCTTTCAGTCAATCGGCCCCGTTCTCAACGCCACGTTGGGCTCAACCCAGGCGATATTCGGCAAAATGTTCAAAAACACAGGTCAGGCGATGGCCGGTGAAATGCGCGCCACCGAGGCCTTTTTCGACATAGGTGAGATACTCAGCAACCTCGGCACCAAAGTCTTCAGATCTTTCAAGGACAATCTGACATTGATGTTCGCCAGCATCGGCCCCGCCATAAGATCTTCGGTGGAAGGGTTGATACAAATCGTTAGAGCTACCGTGGCAGCCGGCGTGGGTGCGATAAGAGCCACCCTCAGAACTCTCTTCAGATTAATCGGCGTGAAATCGCTGATCGTGGGCGGCGTCGCGGTTGTGGGCGGCTCAGTCGCGCTCTTGTTGTTCGGCCCCGAAGGGACATTCGGCGAAAAGCTTGAGTGGGCGATCGACAAGGTCAAGGAGCTGTTCGGACTGCAGCCCAAGGGCGGACTGGTCAGATTCGGAAAAATACTGGATAGCCTCAATAAAGGTCTGACAGATGTCGGCGACGTCAACAACGTTAAGTATGCCGCAGCCTCGGTTGACGCGGGGACGTTGACACCTGCGCAATTCAAACGTTTCGATAAGTTCTCCGCCGAGATCGGCCAGACATTAGAACAGATGGATCAGCTGAGATTCCAGCAAGGGGGCGTGCTCACACCTTCTCAGGTCAAAGAGCTCTCGCGAGCCACCGACTCATTCATCCGGGCCGTGGCCAGACTGCCTCAGAATGACCTGACGCCGTTGGATTTCGCCTTCAAAGACAGTATAGCGCTGCTAGAGAAGCGTGACGAGTCTTATTTCAGGGCTCTGGACAAGTTACTGTCCTCGGGGGAGGGCCTGGACGGCGATCTCAGTGCTAAAAGAATCTTAGAAGGGTTGGAAAGGAGGGCCGCCGAAGAGCAAACCTTCTGGTCGTACATGTCGCAGACCTGGGATCTCGCCGTCCTCCAGCTGACCGCGATAGCAAACAAAGTGTACGGCTTTACGGCCCCAGGCCTCATAGGAAAAGCGGTCAATGGCGAGAGTACTGTCCTATTAAACAAGATCGCGGAGGTATTCGAAGACTTCACCACGTTACGGACTGTGGGAGACGGCTACGCCTCTGAGCTGAAGAGTTTCGAGCTTTTGTTGAGAGATTTTAACAAGCAAGGTCTCTTGACGGGCGAAGAACTGGAAGCGCTGACGACGGACTTGTTGAACTTCCGCAGAACCGCGCAAACCGCCACAGAGACTGCCGACGCAGCCGACAGAGACCCCGGCAATCCCGTCAAAGCGGAACTGGCGTCCCAAGCTCTGGACGACCAGATACAATCTGAGAGAGCGCTGAGGAAGAAGCTGCTGACGCAAACGAACGTCAGCGCGGTTAAATTCGCCAGCAACCTGTTCACCGACGTGCAGAAGAAGGTCATCGAAAATATCAAAATAACCGGCGTCGACATAAAATCGACGGACCTGATCACCGGCGAGGCATTCCAGGACCTTAAGCGTATCGGTGAGAGAGCGGCGGAGCGGTCAAACAGGCTCTCTACCGAGTCTCCCGTGTTGGACGAGTTTGCTCAATTTGAATCCAACATGATTGAGGCGCTGAACAGGAGAGAGGTTGAATTCGTCAAGAAATACTCAGAAGAAGGAGCTTTCTTTGCAGGCCGCGTGAAGCAACTCGCCAGTGCGGGTGATTTAAAGTTCGGGGAAGAAACCGCCATCGGTTTCCAGACGGCTTCTTTTGAGATGTCGTCTCTGGTGAACGCTGCGCTGGATATGGCCAACGAAGCCGAGTTTGCGCTGGGGCAGTTGGAAGGTGATGCATCCCCCGCGCAGATACGTACTGCGTATGAGAACTTATTCGAGGCGCAGGGGCTCGCTCTGGCGGCGGTCGCGGAAGGCAAAGGCCTGTTCAACCTTAATGAGATAATGAAGCAGGCTGGCGTGGAAGAGCTTCCGTTGATCTTCGGTACAGTGGTCACGGATGCCGCTCAAGAGCAATTGAAGCGTCAAGCACTGGCGCTGGCCGCAGCCGAAAGATCGCTGAGAGAAGCTCGCATAAACGGCGAAGGCGAAGGCGGTGCGATCGTTGACGTGTTGGCGGCCCGCCGCAGAGCGGAGATGGGAAGAGGCAAGTTAGATGTGGCCACCGTCACCGGTCTTTCTGACAGTTTCGGCAATCTGCGTAATATTGTTTTCGACGTCGCGGAGATATTGGGCGCCAGTGTTCCCGACGGTATCTTGAAGAGCGCGGATCGCACGCGGCAATGGATGGCCATCCAGATCAAGCTCAAAGAAGCTATCGTGGATCTCGCAGAGCCCGGTAACAGTGACGAGCGAGTGGAGAACCTGTCCGCCAGCATAGCGCGTTACAATGCAGAACTGAAGACCCTGTCGGAGTCCAACTCCTTCACGCAAGTTCTGGCGGGATTGGCGGAAACGGGCATGGATGTCACCGCCAAAGGCTTCAATAAGCTGAGTGAGAAGACACAGAAAGAGCTGACTAAGCAGGCTGAAACGCTGGCTACAATATATGCCGAAAGAGAAGACGGCCCTCTCACGGGAGCGGCTCTGGAGTCTAATCTGGCCAGAGAAGAAGTTGAGCTGAAGAAGATGCGAAAGAGGCTGACGGGAGCGCTGTTCGCGGATGCCGACTCCGTATTGAACGCTCTCAGCCGCTTCGGGGTTGATTCCGCAAGAGTTATCGCTGAAGCCCCTTCCAAAATGCTGAACGCTCTGTTGGACGCCGGCACCCGCTTCGACCAACTCCAGCTTGATCTTAGCGAGGCGATATTGAAGGGAGATAAGCCGGAAATACGTCGGATTCTCTTCGAACAAGCGGAGATCAAGAAGGGCGCCGAAGAGACGGCGGACACGATCAATAACACATTGAGCCAAAGCCTGGAATCGCTTCGCTCCGTCGTTGACGTGGATCTCTCCATGGAAATCGCGGCGACATTGCCCGCCAGTGTGAGATCCTTCTTCAAGGAGATGGGTCTGGCGTTCAAACAAGCGCAACAAGATCTGGAGGACGGCCTGCTTACAGCCTCGCAGGCGGCGAGTCTGGCGAGTCTCAAAGATAGCTTCAGCGGTATCGCAGGGGCACTAGTCACGGCCAAGGGCGCGCTGGACACGATAGCCAAGTCGGCTCGCGCGGGCATCGGTAGCATGTTTGAGAAGATTTCAAGCGGAACCGCAACCATCTCCGCAGAAATGGTGGCTTTTGCCAGACGGCCCGCGCTTCAGAATGATGCCCTGTTCGCGAAAACCACAGCGCTTGACGCGCTCGGCACAATAAGCTTGGCCGACAACCTGCCCGATGGTGTCGTGGATATCATCAACAGCAGGGCGGGGTTGGACCCCTCTAAGACTCTGAAAATGATCGAGGAGGAGACCGGGAAAGGATTCAAGGTACTCATGGAGTCCAGCGGGACACAAAAGCTCACGGGTGCCATCGAGCGACTCACGTCCGCCATTCTCAATGAAGCCACCAAAACCGGTGACGGTGAGAAGCCGGAGTCAACAGGAGCACGAGTCTCGGGAGACGCTTTAGAAGCCCAACGCAGGTCCGGTATCAGGTTGAAAGATAGCCTTTTGTCTGCAAGGTTGGACGGTCTGACTGACAAGTTCTCCAAAGTGTCCTTGCTCGCGGAGCATCTGGGCGTCACAGTCGAAAACCTGGCGAATGCCTCGCCTGCGGAATTGGATACTCTCCATAAGACATTGCAAAAGTTGAGAGAGTCTCAAAAGGCTTACAATCTGTCCTTGGGAGAAGGCGATGACAAGGTGCGGGATGCGTCCGCAGCGATGGCCGCTCTGGGAATCGACTTGGACAAACTTATCGTGAGCTTGAATGCTGCTGCTGTGGCGGGCAAGAACTTCGACACCGGCATGCGTGGTGAGTTCCAGAACGCTCTGTCGTCTTGGCTGGTGGACTTTGACAACGCTTCCTTCAGCCGAGCAATCGCCGACACGTTCACCAAAGGTGTCCTGGATGCGTTCTCTGAGGGGTTTACTGAAAGCTTGTTCAAGGGCGTATTCGGGAACTTCTTTGAAAATATCGGTTCGAATGTGTTCAAGACAGGCGACAAGGGCGGCGGGCTGCTGTCCGGCCTGCTGGGAGGAAACGACAGCAAAGGCGACAGCATCTCCGACTACACCGGCGACGCATTTTCGGAATGGACAAGCGGCGAATCGGCGGAAGACCCCACAGCGGGTTTCTTCACCAAGCTCACGACGGGCTTCTCCGACGTCATGGGGTACTTGAGTACAGATTTCTTCGGTGCCATCGGTGACGGCTTCATGTCGCTGGCGCGAGGGATCTCAGGTATGCTCGCCACACTCTTGTCAGGAGGAAGCGGCGGCGGTGGTGGTGGACTCTTCGGTCTGGCAGCCACCGTCCTGGGGGCCTTCGCCGGGGGAGGCGCAATGGGAGCCGACGTGGACTCGATGATATCTACTTCGGGCTTGTTCGCAAAAGGCGGTCGCATCTCCGGCAAGGGGACCGGCGTTTCCGACAGTATCCCGATTTGGGCGTCCAACGGCGAATTTATGATCAACGCCAAAGACACTCAGAAAAACCTGGGATTGTTGCATGCCATCAACAACGGCGAGTCTTTCTCGATGTTTGCTGAGGGAGGTCTCATATCCCCTCGCGGCTCGAATTCTGTCAACGACTTGCCTTCGGAACGCATGCGCGGCGCATCACTGTCGGGCTCACAAATCATCAACGTCAACATCACCGGCGACATCAGTCGTCAAACCAAGAGCGAGATATACAGGATGCTGCCCTCCATTGCACAGGGTGTCAACATGCATAATCGCGAAAAAGGTAGCAGAGGCTAACTATGTACGGAATCCTTGATGACAACTCTGAGTTGATCGCCAAGTTTGTGGCTCCTCTGCGAGTCACCAGCAATCAACCGACCTTCGTCTCGGATTCCCTTTCTTTGAAGCGAAATGCGAAAGCCCGCAGTGGACAGCGTTGGGAGGTCGCCGCTCCGGTGGCACCTCTTTCAACGTCTGCCAACAAGCTTTTTGCCATGTTCGTCGGGAAAGGGAGTCGAAAGGTCTTTGACATAACAATGCCCCAGAATTATGGGGCCGTTTTCAACAGGAAAGATGTGAACGCGGTGGTCGGCGACGCGAGCGCGGGAGCGACCACCGTGCTGTTCAGCACCGACAGTTTTATTCCGGCGGGCACTTTCATAAAATTCGCCAATCATGATAAAGTGTATATGATGCTGGAAGACCGCAATGGAAACGGTCTGGCGGAGATAACACCGGCACTCCGGGTACTGTGTCCCGCGACGTTCGTCTCATGGAAAGAAGACGTGATAATGAAAGCATACCTGGAAAGTGATGTCATAAGCGGTATGTCATATACTGACGGCATCCTCATGGACAACGGCGAATTAACATTTATAGAGGCACTATGATAGAACTTACGACATCTCAGCAGGCACTATTGACGGATCCTTTGGCTGAAGACTTCTTTTGTGTCCAAATCAAGGACATCTTCGCGACCAGTCACCACTCTCAGGTGACTACTCAAGCATACACTTTTGTACCTTCGGGCATATTGGCTCAAATAGCGCCACCTGAAACCTCCTCTTCAGTAGACAGGAGCTTGTACGAGGTCACGCTGGTGGACAACCACGCAGACCACGTCGGTCTCTACGAACAAGACCTCATCGGGTCAGTGTTGCACGTCCAGATCGGGTTCGTGGACCCGGCCACAGGCCTTCCCGATATTGACTCTTTGTTCACGCTCTACAAAGGCATTGTGCAAGGCTTTGACGTAACCTTCGAAACAGAGGTTGAAGGGCAGATCGTGCTGAAAGTCACAGGGTCGAACCCTATGGCGGCCTTGGACGGCACTTCCAGCTTTTATACTAATCGTGCATCGGCGCGGGCGTTGAACCCG
>Ga0136556_1000792_pt1 | contig 17470 bp, 23 predicted proteins | sample AntRauTorckE6831_FD_104780 | JGI IMG/M metagenome (GOLD analysis project Ga0136556, IMG submission 104780) | Saline lake microbial communities from Rauer Islands, Antarctica - Metagenome Torckler E6 #831 | ecosystem: Environmental > Aquatic > Non-marine Saline and Alkaline > Saline | place... | reverse complement strand
TGATGATGGTGTTGTGGTGCAATACACCGTCTGCATCATAATATAAGTACGGTGCATCTATTCCAATATCGTAAAATACAGTATCGTCAATGTTGGTAATACTACTAATCTTAACATTCCCGTTAATCGTTTCTACCGAGTCGCCAATTGCTAATGCATCTGCAAATACGTCTGCGTTATTATATCTTAATATATGCTTATTAGCACACTTTATTTCTACACCATTTGCAAGTAATAGTTTTATGCCTTGTAACTTTTCTTTTTTAATTATAACATTAATAGTAGCAGGTCCTGATGGTGTATTAACTTTACAATCAAGGTCGTTAATATTAATTTCGCAGTTATCGTTTAGTAGTACTCCTTTGTACTCTGCAATCGACTCTGCTAGTTCCCCTATTGGTATGTTAAATTTCATTAAGCTTTCCTTCTATTAAATTTGTAATTTTAGTAATTGCTTGGTTAACGTCGTCGGTATCCCAAATTGTTAACAATGTGTATCCGTGACTTTCTGCTATTTTTCGCTTTACTGTATCCTTTGCAATAACCAAGTCTGCTGAGTCATTTGAAAATAAGCTCTTCCATTCTAACAGTTGTTGCTCAGATAATAACTCTGCATTAGCATGGAACTTAGATCCATGAAACTCAACAATTATTTTAAGCTCAGGTATCGTAAAATCATAAAATCGTATACTATCGTCATCGCGCAAAAAATATTCAGTATTTCCGTCAATGCCTAAGTATATACGAATTTTATCGTTATACTTTTCATAGACTGGCATTAACACTTTTAGCGACTCTTTTGATGCGTTGCAAAACCCAACCATTTTTCTTTCATTAATTGTAGGATCTAGTTCCATGGCACGAGTGTATGATGTTAACCATTTTGCTATTCGTTTTTCGTACTGTACTTTGCCTTCATCAGTGCCATATCTGTTAACATAAAACTCTAAGCCGTTTGTAACTTGAAGATTACTTACTTTCTGCACAGCGTCTGATTTAGAATACCCTTGCTTAATCCAGTATTCGGGTGTTCTTATCGAATACCCCCGTGCACCTTTCTGTGCAGCAGGCGACAGTGACGATCGACTTGCTTGTACTTCTGACACTAATTGTACTGCGTCCTCGTGAGTATGTCCACGCGATGTCCAATGAGTTAGTACATTTTGTAAATTCCGTGTTTTTCGCTTTGCAAATGATAATAATACGTCATTTGCTTCACTTACAGGAAATACGGTTGTTAACTTTTCTAAAGTAGCATAATTCTTGTTATCTGCTGAACATTTGCATGTTGATACTATAAACTCATCTTTTCTAAATCCGATAACTAGTGCTGCATTACACTTTAAGCAGTGTGAAGTACTTACTGTAAATTTATGATATCCATTATACGGTATATAGTAAAGTTGCTCATTGTTCAACTTTATTACATCTAATAAGGTGAAATCTAATTTTTTCCTAGTAATCATCGACTTCCACATTTTTCGCTGATATGTTTTACAAAAAGTTGCTACGTTCATAGAATTGCTCCAGTTGCTATTTCTTACTATTAAGTAGCAAATATTCAGCAAAATCAGAATTACCTACATCTATATCCATTGTAGAATCATAAGTTCGACATTTACCAGCACCTGTTGCTACTTCCTGTAGTGCCTGCGGATTGTCGATAAAGTTATTGATAATCTCTACCTGATAATCGCGCAACCGTATCGGCGTGCCTTCTGCAGGATGTCCTTCGGGCCAGCAGTTATCGCCCCAAAAATCTTCTGCAATCTTTTCTAGGTCTAGACTCAGCTTTTCTCGTTGGTCTTCGATTTCGTCGATCTGTATCTTAAATTTTGCTAGCACTTCAAGTACAGTGTCAAGGTGATTGAGATACCCCGATCCGCCGATGCCAAAGAATCCTACTTTGCCGTCCCACCTGCCTAGCTTGTATTGCGGCATGTGTTTAGCATACGGCACTTCAAACTTTAGTGCGCTTGATATTTTTCGACGTACTTCAACTGGGAGTCCTTCCAGCTTTATGTTTACCTCGTCCTGTATAATTAATTTACATTTTGGCATATTATATGGTTGTTACCTTCCTTACTGATGGCCGACCTTTTGTGGCCAAAAAAGAACTTAGCGTAGTATTCCACGGAGTTGCTGTACTGTCGTAATGAACTACCAAGTCAGCATTAGACAGCCAGTGCTCTAGCTTAGTCTGCATTCTTACACTAGTCGACCTTATTACAACGTCTGGCTCCCATCCACTTTTTAGCAGGGGCTTAGGTAGCTTGTCATTACAAATGTAAACTACTTTCGTGCCTTCGGTTACCGGGTTGTTTAGGTTATTAGCAACTATGTATTTGTTAAAGTCAGGATCTACATCGTTAGACATCCGAAATAGAACACTGATTTCGCTGTTATCTACATATTTCTTAGCTGCCTGGTGACTTGCCCTTAATCTTTTCAACGCTTGGTCAGCAGTCAAAACAATCAACGTAGGCGTCCTATTTAACTCGTTGAGTGTTTGTAAAATGTCTTCAAAATTCCAATCGTCGGGCTTCAACAACACCTGTGATGTATTGCGTGATGCAACTCTCCTAGTTAGTGAAGAAACATCGCAGTATGCTTGATCCAGCAGTGACTGGTCGATCATTTGAATATTGAAAAGCAGACTTCTGTCTTGGTATTGCACAATGTTGTCTAAAGTCGGTTCGCCGAGTTTATTAACGAGATAGTTTTCTGTTTCTTGATTGAAATTAACAAGTTGACCATCAACTATGCCAGGCACGTAAGACTCGAGGTTGTTGTACACATGATCTAACTCACGGTAAAAATCCAACAGCTCTTGGTCTATATCGAACTCTTTGTTTATAAACTCGCTCACAATACTATAAACTACTGTTTCGTCAAAGCGAAAGTAATGTTCTCTTGTGCCGTCTAGGTGCACATAACATTCTCTAGGAACCTGCTTTTGAATTTTTTCAATTATAACCAGCAGCGAACTTGTCCAAGGAAAGCTCAATTCAATCCAAGGCAAAGTGTCGTTGACATCACTCGGATTTTTGCCAAAGAACGATATATTGCGTTTAGGCGGCGCCTCTACAAGACTGATACTCTTGTCTCGGTTGACTTCTCTAATAGCCATTCGTAGATTCTCGAGAGCCTGTGCATATTGTTCACTGGCAACGCCTTTTTTAGCAAACTGCTGCCTGTAATAGTCTCTATCTAGTTTCCTGCGCACCAAAAGATATTGTCGATCCGTTAGTGCAACTTCGCGACTGATCTGTTTAGCGATGCTCTTGAAAACAGTTGTGTCAGCAGAATCTACCTTGAATTCTGAACGATCTTTGTTGAGACCAGATACTACTTCAACGCAGTCTTCGATAGTATAAACTGTAATCATAAATTCCTCTGTTCGTTAAGTATACTACATAATACATTAACTCGAATCAAAAGTCAAGTGATTTCAAGAGGTTATTTAGTGGGACGCCTTGTGCAATTTCGTCGGTGGTGTATTCTGTGTGGGCATAGTTGTTGAGCCATTGTTGTCTGTCAGGCATCTTCGGGTTGTCAATGTATTTTATATCTAGGTTACCTACGTCACGTGCAAGACTGTCTGGACCTACAAAAACTGGCACACCTTCGATTACTGCCTGCGGACCAGGATTTGAACTCCAGCTTACGACTGCATGTACATCTTTAAAGTCTAGGTTGTAGTCGTCATAGGTACCTTGTACTCTCTTTGGCGTTTCGAATATAACATTGTCGTCTTTGGGCAACACACATCTTAGCGGTGCACGAGGATGAGGACGAATTACAATAGGGTGTTGAGAGTACTCACGTATAGTGTTTACGGTAGACTTGAGCCATTCACACGGCGACGGTAATCTCTGCCAATGCTGACTCTTTGGGTTCTGGCAGCAAATTAAGATGTACTCGCCGTGCTCTCTCCAAGGACTGAGCTCGAGTCCTAACTGGACAGCTCTGGTGTTGTCATGATTGTCTGCCGGGAATATCTTATCATAACAGATTCCGTTAACTCCCAGTTTCCAGGTTACTCCGCGCTCAATGCCGCCGACTTCTAGTACTATTGTAGGCTTTTTGCTTTCAAACAAAAGTTTGTTAGGAGCCATACGCCTGTTCCAAAGCACACTCCAAATCACGTTTACGTCTGCATCGTAACAGTTTTCTTCGTAGTCGTATCCGTGATTCTTAAGGGATTGTGCAAAGGCATCAAACACCGGTCTGCTGTTACGGGCGCCGTATTGTGTCCAAAGGCTGAATTTCATAATTAGTCTTCGTCAACTAAATCATCAAAGTTTACGCTGTCTTTAAGTCCTGCTTTAAAGTGTTTAATGTACGGAGCCATTACACTGCGAGGTATCGGTGTCTTGTGCCATCCTGGATTTAGATTCATCATCTTCGCACCTTTAGCTTCCATTATTTCTACTGTTTTGCCGTATACTTCGCCGTCGTAGAATCTACGCAAATCGCTTGATTTGTCGTTTACATAGATGTCTTTGTAGGTAGACATAAACTCTTCAAATTGCGGATGCTTCTTATTTAGAATAAAAAAGCCTGTTTCGCAACTGTGCACCATACGATTAGGATCTTCTTCGCTGGGCCACTTGTGCCATACACTAAAATGAGTGCTGAGCACGTCGTCAGGTGCTATCAAGTCAAAAAACATCATTGGCGGTGCGCTTTGTATTATAACGTCGGCGTCTATCCAAATCAGTTTTTCGCAGTCTAGGTTTTCCATTGCATGAATTATAGAAAATCCTTTCTTTGCAAAAGTAGTTATTTTGTCGTTGTCTGAATGACGCTCTTGGAACTTTTCGTACTCTTCACCAAGATCCCAGCCCATATTTCTTATGGTTTTTACCTTGTGAAAGAAATCGTTTTCGTTATAAAGATACAAAGGAAACAGACCGTGCCAATGCTTTTTATAACTATACATCATTGACTTTCCGCAGTGCCAATAGTACTTAGGGTCCATACTTGTTATTGCAGCATATTTCATAGGTTTTTCCAATAGTACTCTTCTCTAGGTTTTAGTAAGTCTGTTTTTTTGCTTTTGCCTAATTCTTTTCGGCCGCCTTTTAAATGGTCGAGATAAGCTCCCCATTCAGAATTTATCAGTGGATGACCTTCTCCTTTGATTAAGCCTTTTGTCCAGTTTAACGACTCTAGTCGACTCTTGCGCCTGACTTGTTCAAACACGAAACTGTCATGCCATTCTTCCATTTTAAAGATGCCGCTTTCTGCATTGTCGTAAACCCACTGGAATCTACTAAGAAATTGACGTCCTCTTTTTGATCGTAGATTAATGGTATACAACCCGCACTCTGGCCACTTGCGTTCTCTTCCTATGTAACAAAGATCTTTGTCTTCGGGGATTAGTGCCTGTACTGTTTCTAAACTTATAGGAGAGTGGCAGTACATATCAGCGTCCATCCACATCAATACATCGGCGTCTACTGTTTTTGCGCAATGAAAAATAGCATACACTTTATGACTGAATTTTATTGCATCCCATTTGAATCCTTTAAATGCATCTCTACGTTTGCTTCTTACAGGATCGTTTGATATGTCGCCGTTAGCCTTGGGTACGTTTTTCCATTTTTCTTTGAATGCTACTAGAGACCTACATTCTTTGTTTAGGTCCCTAATTACTACGTTGCTGGCTGTAGTCTTAGGAGTACAGTCCTCTGCATACACATATAGAGTAATTTCTTTTGGCCAATTCTTTTCGTAGCTGTCAATCATACGCTGGCCATATGTATCCAACCCTTGCTTGTTAAAGGTTGTAACTACTGCGATTTCTCTCATATATAATCCTTGATAATATTCCAAGCAGTGCCGTTTCTCAAGTCTTCAAAGTTAAAATGCGACATAGCTATTCGTTCAATCCATTCTTGTCTGTCAGGTCTTTTAGGATCAAGTAGCAAACTTAGATCGGTGTTTGCTACAGGATAGGCTTGGCTGTTACGTGGCTCTGGGTCTGTTACAAAAACTGGGATGCCTTCGATTGCTGCGGCTACACCCGGGCTAGAATTATAAGTTACTACTGCTCGAGCCTTGTGAAAGTCGTCTAATAACGTTTTGCCTTTTGAGATCTTAACTCCGGGTAGGTTTAGTCTGAGATACTCTCTTGCTTTTTTGTCTCCCGGGTGCGCTCTTACTACTATTGGACGGTCTGTGTACTTTCTGATTTCGTTAATAGTTCTGTGACACCATTGCATAACATCTAGTCCTTTCATGCTCCAGCCGCCGTTTCTCTGCAAACATATTAGAATGTACTTTCCGTTTTCTCTCCACGGCTTTAGTTCTATTCCAAGGTCTCTTTTAATCTTATGCCATCTACCAGGGTCTACCCAGTCTGTAAAATAACATCCGGTTGTAGGAAATATACCGTCGAGGCTGAATCTAAGGTATTGGTTCTTATTTGCTAGGTCTTGGTACAGAAAGAGGTTGCTGTCAATTGCAATAGTCCTCTTGTTATTGAGTTTCTGTTGTTGAATTACTTCGCGTCGAAATTTTAGGTGTGATGAAACTTGCGGACTGTCGTGTACCCAGCCTTGTATAACAGCAAGATCTGAAGGTTGCCAAATAGGTTCGTGCACTTCTGTACTCAAGCCGTTTGGTACTCCGAGATGAAAATTTCGAAGGACGTCGTATTTTTCTTGCTTGGTGTTTTTCTTAGGGATGCCTGCGTAATATACTCTAACAGATTTCATTGATTTTCCAATTGGGTAGCTTTCGAAAAATATTTATCATTATCTGTATGGATAAATATTAGATATGAAAGATATCAAGATAAATTTAGCTACTACTTTTAATGAAGAAGGCTACGAGCTATACGGTAAACGATGGATCGAAACTGTGGCTAAGTTTTGGCCTGCAGATACTAACGTCACTTTATACGTTGACTTTGACATACCCAATCTTCCTAGCAATTTCACTGTTAAGTCTTTTAGTAGAAGTTTTCCTGGTCATCCTGCGTTTATTGAAAGAGTTAAGCACCACTTCGAACATCTTGTGCATACAACAAATGATGTAACATTACGCGAGAAAGCTCCTCGTGTATCAGAATTAACTATTAAGTTTAGCCACAAAGCGTTTGTTATTAACCAAGAACTTACAAGAACTGATGCAGACATTTTTATTTGGCTCGACGGTGACGTTGAAACCATCTCAGATATAAAAGCTGCCAAAATCGATCGTATCTTAAAGAATAACTTTTTAGCGTGTCAGTTAGAACGCCGGAACACAAACCACCTTCACGCAGAAAGTGGAATATTGATATTTCGGCTACAGCACGAACACACTACAAATTTCCAAAAGGAGTTCAACGACTTTTATAACACCGACAGACTCTTTAACGTTAGGAAACCTTATGACGGATTTGTCATAGGTCGTGTTCTCAGCAACGACGAAAAGTTAAATTATATTGACTTTAACATATGGCGTAAAGATCACGGTTTAACAAGCACGGTTATCGACACGTTTCAACATCCTTTCTTAAAGAAAAGATTTATACACTATATCTCTCACAGCAAAAATCAACAGGAATAGTATGCCTTATTACATGCCAGAAACAGACACAGTTTTTATACACATTCCAAAAACTGCGGGATCAAGTGTAACCGCCTGGATACGTAATAATTTAGAATTCAAGTACACAGACAGACCGCACGATTTTTATAGACACTGGGTTAAAAAGCACGGAGTTCCTTCTTGTCATTTTGTAACGGTTAGGAATCCATATACAAGAATCTTTAGTTGGTTTCATTTTCAAGGAAGACTGATTACTGATAAGATAGAACAAGGTGAAAAGTTAACCAGTACCGAGCGTGGAAACTTAGAGGTTTACGAAAAAGGATTTGCTCATTGGATTGCTATGGATGACCGTCCTTGGTTCTACAAAGACATAAAAAGACAACAAGTGAAGTACTTTGATCGTAATACGGCATTGAAGGTTCACGTAGAAAACTTCGATAATGATTTTGTAAAGATACAAGAACACTTTAACTGTTTTGAACCGATCGGATTTGATAATGTTAGCAAGTCTTCGCAACTAGACTACCGAGAGCATTATGACAAGAAGTCAAAGGCATTTGTTGATAAGATATACGCAGACGACCTCGCTTACTTAGGTTACTCTTTTTAGACTACTTATTGTCAACTCTTGAGTTAAGTGTATGCGACTGTTCAAATCTAGTTGCCCACATCCTAGGATTTATGCAGGCCAAGGTAGGAACAGTGTATTGAAGTTTAATATACCTCAACGATGGCATTAGGTCTGCTGTCAATATGCCGTCTTTTTTGGCAGCGTCTATTAGTTCTTGAGCTGCGTGAGGTTTAATTATAACAGCGTGTGCACCACGTATTGTAGATCGAAAAATGTATTTTAAACTAGCTATGTACTCAGGCTTTCTACACTTTCCGTGATACAAAAAGTCACGCACTTCAAACTCTGCAGGAGTAAGTACCGATTCGAAGTACCCGTCAACTTTTTCATCATAGTAGTGTCGCTGTATATCAAGATTTAAGTAATCGTCAAATATTTCTAAAACGTGTTCGGGCAAAGGTCTAACAAAGACTGCATCATACTCAAGAATGCCGATTGGTCGATTCAGCTCTACGCATTTTTGCCACATATAATACTTGCTTAAGAAACTCCCTTGTTTTGATTGATCGTCTATTACTGTAGGTCTATGAGTCTGTAGAAACAGGGCTTCTTCAGCAAGGCGTTCTGGTATTCGGTCGTAAACACCTGACACTGGTATAGTATTAATTCCGTAGTAGCTAGCCGAAAGTTGACACTCTCTTAAGTACTCTTCACTGGCTGCATCACCTGGTTTGTATATTACATAAAAGTCTATCATAATTATCTTATAGAATATTTTTCAATTAGTTGCATGGCAGTGCCGTCAGCCATTTCTTTTTTAGAAAACTGACAATACGCTAGCCAGTTTTGCCATGCTTTTACTTTACCAGTATCTTCGTACAACGGTGTTTCTATCAGCGATAAGTCTTTAAGACACAGGGCGTCTGCTACGTTAGGTGCTGTTGTAAAGGCAGGTATTCCGTAGCTTATTGCTTCGACTGATGCTATACTATTGTATGTCACTACAGCAAATACATCGTCCTGCTCAAACTGACCGAATATGCTGTTGTTTCGAACCCTATCTTTTCTTAGTTTTGGTTTTTCTCTTACCACGATCGGTCTATCAGTATGTTTACTTAGCTTGCTTACTGTTTCGGTTATCCACTCGTTTTTGTTAACACCGTAGAACTTACAGGGCTTCTCAGACGGTGCGACTACTAAGATAGAACGACCGCCCTGCTTCCAAGACACAAAAGGCATATAAGGTTTTCCTAGACACATTCTTTTGAACCTGTCGTTAGGCAAATCGTATCTCGTACTAGCGTGCTGTACGTTATTTTTGACAATTCTGTGCCAAGATTTTCTGGCGCTGTGATTGCCTATGTATCCCGTGTCGATATAGTAAAAGTCACGTTGCTGTTGTTTGCACACGTCAACTAGTTTTTTCTTTGACATGCTTCTAAAGATCACAGGTACGTCTGAAGGATAGCGTCTAAGGTCGCGATGACTGTTGATAAACTCGGCTGATGTGCCAGCGGCTAGTGCAGCTACCTCGTTGTCTTTGCTGTTTATTGCTAGCATTAGATCCTAAACTGTTCGCAATACTCAGTAAACACTCTTTCTCTATGCCACTCACTGCCCATAGGGGTTGTAGCAAAGTCGTGAAAGCTAGGAGCCCCTAGAGTGTAGTGCAGTAGTTTAGCATCTTCGTTAGCACCAAACTCGTCCGGCAACCAGTTCCATTCAATAGGAAGTTGGCCGATCTCATCCTCGTCTAGCCACGAGAACCTATGTAAGTAAGCACCTGTTGATTCTTGTACAAACTCTGGAGTTATTTGTTTGTTGTCTGGATGTCCACAGTTCCAAAGAATTACACTGGACCAGTTTTTGCGCGGGTAGTCTTCGTTTGGTGAGCCAAGATACTTTTTCTTCATCTTGGTCTTGTAGTCGTGTTGCACTACCATTACAGCTTTTGAATCGTCTCGCATTTCCCATAACTTGGCAATGTCATCTCTGAGTATCATATCGCCGTCCATAAAGATTGCCCAACCTTCGTAATTCATTAAACTGGGCACAAGAAAACGACTGTATATAAAGTGGTTGCTGCCGTCTGTGTGCTGCTCGTCGTAATTATTTAGAGTAGACAGCGCCAGTGGGTTCAGGCTAACTGGCTCCGACGCTGTTCTGATTATGCTGTTTGAGCATACGTGATAAACTATTGCTTCTCGTGGATCGTATCCTAAAAATACCGGTATCATTCTTACCTCGCTGGTTTGTTGTATAGTGCTATCTCGTTTGCAAATCTATTTATTCTTGCATAGTGCGTTTCGTCTAGGTTGTAGTACTTAGTCTTGCCTTTACCTGACCATATCTTACTTTGATTAGTAAATGCACAGTCTAAGTACTTAGTTGAGAATGTACCTATGACGTCTTCTTTAATTAAGTCGTTTAGTATTCGCTGATCTAAGAACCATTCAAAGGATTGCAATTGCTCTTCTAGACGCTTTCTTAGTTCGTGCCTAGACTGACCAAACGGTGCAAACGCAACACATCCTCCAAGAGCCCCTCGGCCGTTGGGTCTTATAGTAACCCAGTCGGTTTCTATGTCGTTAGAAAACTTTTCTAAGGAAATACAGTTAACTACTACACTATCGGCATCAAGAGCCATAACAGTCGAAGCATCGTCAAATATATCTGTAATTCTGCAAAATCTTATGTTGACCCAAAACGCCCGTTTTTCTTCAGCAGTAGATAGGTTAATGGGGGTAATTTCTGTAGTCAAACTTATGCCGTTCTTTGAGCACCAGTTAATGTCTTTGCTAGTTGCATCAAAAAGATGACAATGTACGTTGATCTCAGGTGCGTATCTTTTTGCACTTTTAAAAAAGCCTTAGCAAACAGGTTAAAGAAAACAGTATCACACGGAATGTAAAAAAAACTACCAGTAAGCACTGTCATGTTGCTGCTCTAATCACAGTAGACGAGATGTTGCTAGTACGGGGTAAGTACACAACAGTACACGGTAAGTAGTCAAACTCTCCAGCCCAGTCGTCTCCCATTACAAAAGTGTGTACGTCGTAGTTTGTTACGTCTTGTTCTTTTTGGCCCCATGTGTTTTCAGGTATTACTAAGTCTACACAGGAGATAAGCTCAACCCATTCTTTTCTTTTTTCAAAAGCAAAGTTACTCTTTTTACCTTTTAACTCGTTAAATTTGTCAGTTGACACCCCTACTATAAGAAAGTCGCCATATAACTTAGCTCTACGAAGTATCTCTAAGTGCCCGTAATGGAACGTGTCAAATGTTCCATAAGTAATAACCCTTCTCATTTGACTGTCCTTAGTTATCTATTTTCGTAACCAGTGCCTAAACTCTTTTTTGCACTGTTTGATGTCTACAAATTTGTCAGTTACTGTTGCATTTTCTGGGGAGTTTATGTTATCCCATTTTGCCTTTGGTATATGCCATTCATCTCCATATTTTGTAACTATAAAGTCATGCTCGTTGCAGGGCACATAAAAGAAGTACCCTAAGAAATTAACTTCTTTTACCTCGAACGGGTGATAAAAGTAGTTTACTACTCGCCAATGTTTTCCTAGAGCAGTATGATAAATTCGTCCATCACTGCTGTAATAATAAAAGAACAAGTCAACTTTTTGCTCATCTTTAGTAAAAGTGAGCATCAAAGAATCCTCCATGTAGCCTTTTATTTTATAGAGAACAAATCCGTGTTCTATAATATCCAAAAACACTTTATTAGACAAGATGTCACTCCAAAATAGCCCGATATCAGTATCATTGTCATGAGATATTAAGTCCCTTTCTCTATAATATCCTAGCAAAGTGCCATCTTGCAACCAATACTTAACTCCGTTCTTTTGCAAGATCGAAGTTAGCTCGCTTAGTACCCTTAGGGCAACAATCTTATTAAACTGGAGAATTTTTCTTTCCTTATTATGCGCTAAACGATAAATTACCGGCGTCTTTGATTGCTTTACTGATTAAAGATGTTGAACTGAAAGTAGCAATCGGCTTCGTGTTCAGGGTATTTTGCATAAGGAAAAAGGCAGAACGAGTCACCGTTAGCTTGTAACCCGTTTACAACTCTTAATTTTTTCTTTTTATAAATTTCCGATAATGCTACGACTTTCAACAAAAACTCCTCTGTTTCAAAATACAAGTTAATATACTTGCTATATTTATTAACTTATGATCGCGTTCGAGGAAGTTACCCTTTCGTCTTCTTCTCAAGATGCTGACAAAAACTAACAGTTCCGTCGTGATTCGGAGCAAGGTAGCCTATAACAGAGTTAATTGGATCGTACAGTACTAGGTCTACTATAGCATCGCCTAATACCATATCTGGCGGAAGTACTCCGACTTCGTCTGTGTAACGAACTAACTTCTCAGCGCCTGCAGGCGATACACAATAGGCCATGCTGCTGTGAGTCCAGTAGCCACTAGGTGCTTCGTACCCGTCTTCGCCTGCTGTAAACTTTATCACGTCTTGGAATGATACTTCTGGAAAGGGTTGTTCTACTACGCAGTCGTGCTCAAGAATACAAATTGTTTCGTTTAGCTCAACACATTTCTTCCATAAATTGTAATGACTCAAAAAGCAACCCGCGGTTCCTCTTGAATATCCCTTTCTAGCTTTGCGCAAACCTTTGTTAATTTTGAGATTGTAATCGCGTAGACCTTCTTTAAGACCATTAACACCGTCAAAGTACTCTAAGTCTTGCCAGCCATGATTCTTGGCTGTGCTCATACAGTACTCTGACAGTCTTATGCTTTCCGGATAGTCTGCTAGTCTGATTATAAATTTTTTCATATTACAGAGACATCGTCTAGTCCGGCTACTCTAAGTTTTATAATATTGTTGATAGAAAATCCTTTGGAGTCTAGGGCTTTTAGAATGCCCAACCACTTGTTACGCAGTAGTGCAAATTCGTTTATGAGTAGATCGTAGTCTACCACTGCCTTTTCACCGTCTACGTATTTTTCTGCATCTCTGCTGCTGAGAGCTCGCTGGTAATTTTCAAGGTATTTCTTAAAATAAGAACTGCGTATTTTACGCAGTTCTATATTCAAGTAGTTTAACACAGCTTCAATTTCTTGTAGTTGGTTAAAGCGATGCTCTATTACCCCTGGCATTTCTGCTGAGGCTTTTTCAAGACTTCCTTTGATTTTTACTTCAAGGCGAGCATCTTCAAGTTCCGATTCGTAATACTGAATAGCATCTGGAATTCTAGAGATGTCTTTTGATACTGTGCTGTACCAACCCATGTTAGTCCTCGTCGTCTATTGCATCTAGGTCAAGATAGTAGATGATTGCGTCATCTAAGACGGCGTCCATGCCCATTGCATCTTGCAACACGACGTCATCGACGCCGTGATCTGCAAGCATGTCAATATACTTTTCAGCAGCTATTTCTATCTGCTTCTTATCCATATACTGTTTAAACAGCATCCATACTTCGCTTACGTGCTCTTCATTCATTCCCAGTTGGCTCCTCAATATGATCTTGGGTATCTTCTTCGTCAGCGCTATTTACCTCTTGTTCAGTAGGGTCGCTGATCTTATAGAAATCATCCATTAGCATATTGAGCTTGTCACCTGTCCACTTCTTGCGAAATTCTAGATGCTCTTCGCCGTTTGAATCAATGTACTTGAGACGGTTGCCTTGCTTAACAAGAAGTCCTTTCTTCTCAAACAAATCAACAAGTCCTGAGTATGGATTCATGCCGCCGTCATAAGGGATTTTTACTTGCACACTTTCAAATGGTTTTGCGTAGCGTGTTTTCATTACCTTACATGCTGCACGAATGCCTCGTACGTCAGCAATCTTATTGCCGTCTTTATCTTCTTTGAGTTTGAGCTTTCTCATAGCAACTACAATTGAGCTGGCATAGATAAAGCCTTGACCACCCGAGATCTTGTCATCTGGATCAAACATGTCTTGACTTGCGTATGTGTGGTTAGTACACACAAGACCTACATTGTAGGCACCGATCATGTTTACAGTGTTGCGAACAAGACTTGCGAGTGCTTTGGGCTTACGACCCATATCACCTTTCATGTCACCCTTTTGAAACTGATCAACGTCAGTAGGTGTCATCATCATACCAAGGCTGTCAATTACAAACAGTACCTTAGGACGGTCTTCTTCTGCCATTTCCTTGTAGTCCTGCATGAAGGTGTACATTGTTTTAGCAACGTCATCGATCATGCTCATGCTCAGTTTAAGCATTTTGTCTTCACCAGTTTCTACGCCTAGCGCGTGTAGCCATGCTTCGTCTAGTGCGTTCTCTGAGTCGATCAACACAACGTAGATGCCTTGGTCCTGTGCGTCTTTGATAATGTTGCCTGAGCAGATATAACTCTTACCTGCACCCGACTCGCCAGCAAACACTGTTACCTTGCCCAATGGCACACCTTTGTAAAAGTCGCCGCTGATAAGATAATTGAGAGCGTAGTTTCCTGTTGAGATCCAATCCGTAGGATCATTAAAGCCGGCACTCATACCGGTAATCGATTTTGTTAACTCTTTTCGAAATTTAGTCGGATCGAAAGATTTAGCCATAGTGACTCCTCTATTAATTAAAAGAGGGGGGATTGCTCCCCCTGTGTGCTATTACTGGTTCTGACGTGAACGAATCATTGACAGAATGTCTTGGGCGCTACCGCTGCCTTCTGACTTTTCCTCTGCCTTGTCTTCAGTCTTGTCTTCGTTCCAAGGAAGTTCACCTTCCTCTTCACTAACGTCAACTTTTGACTCAGCTTTCGGTTCTGGCTTTGATTCAGCCTTTGGTGCTGGCTTTGACTCTGGCTTTGATTCCTTGTTAGGATCGCCTGTCTTTGACGCCATGCCTGCTGGACGGTAGTACTGGCTCCAGCGATCTGGATCGTACGGTTCGCCGTCGACACTAGCTTCAAACATTTCACTGATTACTTTCAGTACAGTTTCGTCTGGTTCCTTTGGCAGGAACTCTGCTAGGTCTTTGAGACCGTGCTCTTCAACAGCTTTCATTTCTGTTTCAGATAGCGGACGATCACGACGTGCCCAGTTTGATGTAGAGTAGTCAGCATAGCCGCCCTTGCTGGTCTTGTTCAGACGGAAATCAACGCCAGCTGTGTAGTCAGTTGGCAAGTCTTCCATGTCTGGATCCATAAGAGCCTGCTTGATGATTTGGAAAATCTGTGGTCCGATGATAAACCTACGGATAGGGTTTTCTGGCGGATTGTCTTCTTTAAGTGCGTCGTCTGTTACGAAGCCCTGGAAGATGTAAGAACGCTTTTTCCAATACTTACGACCCATGTCTTCTAGGTTCGGATCTTTGAACCAACCACGTACCTCAGAAAGGATCGGGCAAGTCTTGCCATACATTTCCATGCAGGGAACTGATACAATCACTGGACGTGAGTCAGTTTCGCCTTTAATGCCAGGAAAGGGCAGTTTGATCATAAGACGTTCTTGCCAAAAGAATGTGTTTTCAGTATTGCCATCAGGTAAAAAGCGTAGTGTTGAACTCTCGCCTTCTTTGATGTTCCAGAATGGATAAACGGCGTTGTCGCCAGGTGTGTTGTTGCCTCCGCCTTTGTTTGCTTCTTGCTCTTTGAGTTTCGCGCGGATTTCTTGTAGTGTAGCCATAGTATTTCTCCTGTGTTTGCCTATGATTGCCTATTTGCCTTACAATTTTTATTATACACGAAATTGTTAACGTGTCAAGTAAAATCCTTATCTTTACACAGCCTTACATGCCTTTTGAAGTTATTCTTAGGCATGTCAACATTGCAGTAAGGGCAAGGTAATTTTTGATACTTTACTCCTCGTTTTGCAGTGTTCATTTCTATAAATTGTTGCCTGCGTTTTTCAAGAGCACCGGGGTGTTTGTAGATCCAGTTATTTTTGCCGCTAACTTTTTCTTTAACCTCTTGTCGTTTCATATAATGAGCTTCACCACTTCTTTTACTTATTGACTTTTCTTTGCTCTCTGGATTATGCATCGGATTTTTTTAGTCCATTCTTTGCGTTTTAGCTCCGCAACCTCCGGACGCGCAATGCCGTAAAAAGGAGAGTCTTTTCCTCTACGAGTAGCGTTATGGTGTTCTTCACCTTTGCGCGGCACAATAGCCTTGTTATCTGTTCGATTAAGCCATTTCTCGTCATTGACAACTTTTAGCTTTTTGAGAACCTTATGCTCCCACAGTCGAGCAGCGTCTTTGGTATGAAAAGTTTTCCTAACTTGGGTAATAGAAGGCGATCCGTGAGCTTTTGCAAATTCAGCTACATATTTACTTGAAGACTTGTAAGAGACCCAGAGCTCTGACGGCATGCAATTGTTAGCATATCTAACGCCGTAGTACCACGTGTTGTGTTCGGGCCATCCTATGAGATACGTGTAAGGTTGTGTCATGCCTCTCCAATGTTTTGCCTATTTTGCCTATGTTTCCTATGTTTTCAGTGCCTTAAGTGTGTAGCACATGTTTAATACTACACAATGTTATTTATCTTGTCAAGCGATTTTTTCTAAGAAAATGAACAACTTAGCTGGTCTTAGAGACCAGCTAGCTGTCTAATGCGATCAAATTCGCTGTCTTCTGCCGGAGCAGCTACTGCCGGTGCCGGTTCTTGCATTCCGCTCGAGTTATACTGCTCGAACGTTTGGTTGACTCTTTCGATAAAGGTTTTTGCTGGTTCTATGAACTCGTCGCCGTAATCTTTTTCTACCATAGTAAGAATGGCTGTTTCGCCTTTAGGGAAAGAACCCGATGCACGATCATAAAAGCTGAGAATAAATTCACTTAGTGGTGACTTCTGCTCTGTGACCGCGTCGTCTTCTGCTTCTGCTGACTCTTTCTTTGATAGTAGCTCGTATGCTTGTTTTAGTTGATCCTTTTGCATAGCAATTTTTCGGATCAGATCCTTTTCAGCATTGTGACCTACTTCTGCAGATAGTTTCTTTAGGTCTTCGTACTTTCGCTTAATGTACTCTTTAGGTGACTCTTGCGGGCCACGCTTATCGACCATGTTTGCTAGTTCTTCAGGTGACATCTCGCTGATAGGCTGATCTGCCCACTCACCCATTAGTTCTTCAAAATAAGCCTCTATCTGCTGCTCTTCTGGCACGCAGTTAGGAACTTCTTTTCCGTTCTTTTTCTTCATACCAACCTGTTTGTAGTTATCCCAGCAAGGATCTTCATCTTCTGAAACATCTTTGCCCGGCTTAATGCCATAACGTCTTTTAAGCTCTTGATTAATCAACTTCATTTGAAGACCGCGTTCGCTTCCGTCACCTGGCTTTTCGCCAACGTCTTTAGCTAGCATCTTCAACTGATCGTCAGTCATAGCACGAACTCTTTTCTGTATA
>Ga0136556_1000788_pt1 | contig 17567 bp, 19 predicted proteins | sample AntRauTorckE6831_FD_104780 | JGI IMG/M metagenome (GOLD analysis project Ga0136556, IMG submission 104780) | Saline lake microbial communities from Rauer Islands, Antarctica - Metagenome Torckler E6 #831 | ecosystem: Environmental > Aquatic > Non-marine Saline and Alkaline > Saline | place... | reverse complement strand
TTATGGGGTTGTCAGAGTATGTGTATGTGATGGCAAGTACCTCAGGAAGAACCACGTATCTCGGGTATGAAATCACGGCGGCCGTTGCGAACGCTGTTGCTGAACGGTTCCTGGCCGTCAATGACCACGTTCAGCAGATAGACGACGTTGTACAAGACGATGATGGTGAATGGGAAGTTCACTTCACGCAACTCTCGGAGGTGACTGACGATCCGCTCCAGCGGGCAAACAAAGAGATTTACCAGAGTAAACTTCGGGTGAAGAACATTCTTAGAAAGAGTTCTGTTGGAGAGGGTTTAGTCGTAGAAACGCTTGCTGAGTCTTGAATCGGCCGATTACGGTGTTTTTGTTGTAGTGTGTGCGTGAGGGTGGTTCACTGAAATTTGCTGCTAATGCGAAGCGGCATATGAAAACCCTAACGGTTTTAGTAGTCAAGGTACAATGAAAAGTGTGAAACGTTCAAGCCGCGAAGCCCTAGTTAACGGCCTCACTGAACTCGACGAATTCGTCACTGGACTCGACCTTGACTCCACCGTTCAGGCCCGGGCTACCGAAATCTATCGGAACGCAGTGCAAACTGATGAGCTTCTCGCCGGCCGTGGTGTTGAGATGATCGCAGCCGGGTGTGTTGTTCTTGCAGTACGCGAATCTAACGCCATTGTTGACACGCAGGACGTCGTAGACCTCGCGTCAGACCACATCGAAGAGAAGACCATTCACGGGGTGACGAAAGCGATGCGGAAGGAACTGGACCTCGGATTCCTTCTCGAAGACCCGCACAAGTTCCTCGAACCGATCGGTGACGAATTGGACGCATCCCCGCACGACCGGGAGCTCGCAGAAACAATCGTAGACATCGCACTGGAAGACGGGATCGCCTCCGGAAAGAAAGCACAAACCATCGCCGGATCCGCGTACTACGTTGTGTCCGTCCTGCCACTCGGTGACGGCGGTTTCACACAACGTAACGTCGCAGACGCCGCAGACATCACAGAAGTCACCATCCGAAACACGTACCGTGACTTCGCAAAAATCGCGTCAGAGCAACTCGACGACGAATTCGACCCGAACAAGCACCGCTCGGCCCCCTAACTCGGAGACTCTTTACACATGTCACGCATTTCCGACGACGACTTCAACCAGCAAAGCACAGAAATCGCCCAAGACGTCGAGAACACCCTCGACCGCGTTGTTAACGACTATAGCCAGCACTGGAAAGGTGTGATCGGGGAGTGGATTCAGAACGCGTACGATGGGTGGTGTCACAACCGATTCGGCCGGAAAAACATCCCAAAGAACCAACCGCTCCACATCCGCTTCAAAGCCGACATGAACACACGCCAGTTCAGCGCTGGTGACAACGCCGGTGGGATGCCTGAAGACACGTTCTACCATAACTTCGCAGGGCTGGACACACCCGGCGAAGAGAAACAGAGTGGAGACTTCGGTGGGAGTTACGGGCGTGGATCGCACGTCATCTCTGGCCTCGGGGACGAAATGTACGCAGAAACGTACCACGGAACGTTCCGAGGCGGACTCAGCGTTCGTGGTGCCCGGCAGATGCGGACTGACCCGCAACGCACCATCGCAGAGGAAGGCACCATCGTGGAGGTGTACGACTGTAAAATCGATACGCTCGTCAAGCTCAGCGAATGGGAACGCGTTCGAGACTACATCCAATCCCGATTCCAACCGTTACTCGAACACGACGACGTCACCATCGAGTACGAAATCGACGGGACCGTTCGCACGGTTGAGCCGTTGGACCTGTCCGAATTCGAAACGTTGTGGGAAGGCGACCTCACTTTCGAGCACGGGAACGAAGAACACACGCTCCGTGACATCGTTATCTACGACGCCACAAGTAGTTCACAGGACATTCCGCTTCGCGGCGTGTCGATGCTGAAAGCGAACAACCACATGGACGACCCGTTCATGCGCGTCCAAGACTACCGGCCCCGGCAACTACGTCACTTGGAGAAGATGTTCGGGTTCTGTGACGCCTCGGACCTGTGCCCGAAATACGAAGACAACGCGCACAACTCGTTTACCGGAAACATCGTCAGTCACACCGGGTTGAAAGAGAAGCTCGAAGAGTTGGAACGCCAGCACTTCATCGGCACGCCCACTGACCTCGACGAAAAAGACGAGATCGTCAACGCAACACTAGAAGTCGTGAACGGGCAATGGTCCCACAATCCGTTCGGGAACGGTGATGCTGACGTTGACAGTGACCTCCTTGACGACGACACAGACGACCAGGACAACGAAACCGATGAGTCCGACCCGACCGTCGACGTAGAAGTTGAAACGCAACCTGACGAGGACAGTGACCCGGAAGAAGCAGACGAAGACAATCTTGACGACCTAGACGACACGGACGATGACTCCGACGACACGGACATAGATGACATCGACGTGGATTGGGCCACTGATGATGACGAAGACGACGAAGACGACGAAGACGACGATGACGACGATGGGTCAGAGGAAGAAGAGGAAGAAGAGGAAGAAGAGGAAGAAGACAATGAAGAGGAAACAGAAGAGGATGACCCGGAGCCTGAGATTTCCTGTTCAACGCGGAAGCGATCGTTCAGCGCAGACGAAGACGTCGAAGTGTGGGTGTTCGTTGAGAACCCCGAAGAATACGACAGTGAAGACTTCAGAGTGTCCGCGCAACTGGAGAACGACGAAACTGGTGAACTCATCGAGTTAGACCAGAAGCACCTGAACATCGCGCCGGGCGAAGGTTCCACCGGTGAGCACAGCTGGACGTACGAAACCGAAGACACCGGGAAGTACCTCTTCCGAGCCTACCTGCACGACACGGAAGCAGAAACGAGCGACGTGATTGACTCCACGCACACCTGGTTTTGGGTGGGGCGGAACGCATCAGAGCAGGAAGAGGAAGTGGACACGGTCGCGTTCCTCGAAGACGTCTTCCTCGTTAGGAAAGACGATGAAGACTTCCGGGCAGAACTCACTGACGGGGATCGCGGGATGATCCTCATGGCGAATACTCGGCACCCTGAGTACAAGCACGCTGTCAGGCTGGACGGCCGAACTGGAACGAAGAACCAGAAGCTCACGCTCATCCGGTGGGCGCATGAATCCATCATGAATCGTCTCCTGATGGACCAGTTAGACGATGAACTAGCGGACGTGTACACCGAAGACGGTGAGCCGATGGCCGAACAACTTGGCGGGTTCGTCCGTGAGAACATGATTGAGCAAATGTCCACGCTCATGGCCGGCGCTCACGAGGAGGTATAACACCATGCCTCCTTCATCGAACGAGGATACGCAGTCCCCGACCAGTACTGATGACCCGTTCGAAGACGTTCCGGAAGACACCCCGGACATCGAGCCTGACATCACCGTCATGGAAGTACGCGGAGAGAAAGAAATCGGGTTCATGGGCATGAAACACCTGGAACTCCCCGAAGAAGAAAAAGACAAGATCCACAACGTCTACGCCGACATCATCATCGAACTTGATGATATCAAGGACGAGTTCATGGGAGCGGACCGAGCATGGCATATTGGGCGTGTTATGGCTGAACACTCGGTTGACGAGAACGACGACATGACACTCGCCGATCTTGGTGCGTTCAACACGATTGACGACATGTACGCCAGACGGTTACAGTACGCCCGGAATATCTACGAGTTCTGGCCGGACAAGCAGTACGACCCGGGTCACAGTGTCACAGCGCTCGCGGAGCTTGCCAGTCGAGCCACCGGGAAGGGTGAAGAAGAAACGGCACGCGCGGGCTATGAGCGTATCCTGAACGCCGGTGAGGATCTCACAAAGACAGACGTGCTGTTGTGGGACAAATTAGAATCCCGAGAGTTAGCGGAAGTTGTCGCTATCACGGCCGCCGAATACAAGCGTCCAGATACGATCGCGGCAACCGTGAAACGCCTCTGGCTACTCACCGACCAATCCACAGACAACGTGCAAAAGTCAGACGTTGAAAATCTGATCCGAGAAGAACTCACTGATTGAATCGAAGCAGAAAGGAGGGTTCAGAAACCTCGCAGACCATGCAAAGAACGACCGAACGTCTCTCGTAGTCTTACCCGTCCACATCACTCTCCGCGGAGTCGCTGTGGTCTGCCTGCGCTCCTATCGTTTTTCGTACTTGTTTCACCGCAGCCTCAGCAGCGAGAAGACACTGCTTGTCCGTAATGCGATCCCGGTGGCTCATGAGTACGTTTTGAACCGTGGTGGTAAATGCCTCGTGGGAGAATTCACCTGAAGAAGTGACCGTTACAACGGGAGGCCGAACAGGGTGGACACCAACCAGAAAAGAAAGAATGCGTAGAAAAGGCTGACCCAAATGACTCTCGCCCCATTCAGGACGTACGCCGTTCCCACAATCGGAACGAATACAGCGCTTGCTACGCCAGTGAGTCCCTCTGTTCGTGTCCACAACGCGATCGTTGCACCTGGTTTCGGGAGTGCATGAACTGCAGCTGCGAAGCCAGGATACACGCCAGCCCACCACAGCAGGACACTGTTATTCACCACGCCAGTGATTCGGAGCACAGAGAAAACTGCGAACAGAAGCATTGCAATACCAGTCATCGCAAAGAACGGACCGAGCACTGCGGCGAACATATCTTGGTATTCGTCGAGGGCTTCGTAGTCAACGAACTGTTTTACGTGCTCTCCCTCCCGTGGTTCTTCATTCGGCCCAAGGACACGAGCGACTTGTGAGAGACTATTCCGATTCTCAACAACGGCATCACGATCCAACTTCCCCCACACTGCCAGGCGACCATACGGAACACCGTAGCGTTCATCAGCTGCTTCTTGAATAGCATTGCTGACAAGCACTCCCGGGGCTGTGAACGCGTTGAATACTATCCTGAATATACTCGATGCCATTATACTATATACCCGGTAAACCCGTATAAAATCGCGTCTTCCAGACCACAGTGAACTGCCTTGTAAAATATCGTTTCATTCCCACGATTCTGATTTTGCAATGATTTTACTGGCTCTACCACGTACTTGTACATGTGAGAGCGCGCCAGACCACGCTCCATTTCGGCGTGATCCTGCGACCGTCGGGTATCCTGTTCTTGACTCTATTGCTGGTAGTGTTGTCGCTGTCGCTGTCACGTACTCCGGGTACGAAATATTGACAGAAAATGTGGGGTATATTTTAGCTCGTGCTCCGGATGAAGATTTTCGAGGTGAGATTACTGACTCTGCAATGAGTCATGACGAAGTGCATGGGATTCACGATGTCTGTATCTATCATGGCGGCCCGGAAATTGATGTGAGTATGCACTTGGAGGTCGAAGGGGACATGCGGATCGAACGAGCTCACGATATTGAGATCCGTGTCGCTGATTTGATTCGTGACCAGGCCACCGGGACTATTGATGAAATTAATCTGCATATGGACCCGTCGACACTTGATGAATGGCAGAGTGACTGAACGATAGAAGGCCCGAAAGGGTGGGGCGAAACCACGATCGTGGCAGTGACTGGTGTTGGGGTGGAACTAGAGCCAGCCGTCAGGTAGCTCATCTGTGTGATTTTCTACGAGTACTATCACGGGACGGATTTCGTCAAATAATGAGCCTTTGCGGATCTCGTTATCGTCTCGATTCAATTGAATGTACCCGGCTTCTTCTAAACGTGGAAGATGCGTGTGGAACAGTTCGGCTTCCAGTACTTCGGCCGGTTTCTTCCCAACGTGGACGTCATCCGGGATAGTGATTGTGTTTGATCGTGGGTTGTGATCAAGGAGTTCAGTCAAGAGACGTCGTCGATATTCGTTTTGTAACGCCCCAAGGATTCTCTCCCAATTACTGCGTGTCATGATGGTATGTTTTTGTCCTTACGGGTTAATGTTTGGGAGTGTATCATGATTCAACACTATGCTGAAAAATAACCGGTATGATTCTGGTAGTGCTTGGCGGTATTCACAATTACTTCCTTTGTGACAGGAGAGGTGTGTGATTCTACTCTGCCGATTCTGATGGGAGGTGAGCGCTCCGGTCGTTGTTCTGCGCGTAGGGTGACGAGGCAATATCCGGACTACTAAGTAAGACTGAGTCTTACTTTCGGGTAGAGAGAAAATAGATGCGCGAGAAGACACTCCACACAGTCATCGGCACGGGCGTCGAAACGAACAGCGATCCAGACCCTGAACGGCCTCTCGACCCACGACATTTCGAACAGGCACTGAATGACCTTCAAGAATTCATCGCTGCCCTCAACCGAGTAGCACCGAATGACATCACATCAGTAGAGAAAACAGCTGAACCAGGTCACGACGTTGAGGACTCACAAATCAGGATTTCGGAAGACACTGCACTGGAGTCTGTGTACGATATTCTTCCCGAAGCATGGGACGCCAGCGTGCTCATTGACGAAATACAAGATGCCGGGTACGCAGTTCACAGCGGTGTGTACTGTGGCGGTGGAGCGGAAGTCAGACTTACTGTATTCATTCAAACTGGAATCATCTCGCGTCTCGATTTCAAATACACGGACTTGACCGGTGCAAGTGGCGACGGGTACGTTACTGTTCGGAGTGAGCATGTTCCGATGACGGCATCTCGGACAGCGGAGGTCATGCGGATGCTGTCAGATGCCGCTATGCATGGATATACTGCTTCGTTATCCTCGCCTGTTCGTGCCTTAGACTACGCGATGGCTAGTAGCAGACCGCTTCGTTCCACCCGTGTGTACAGTGAACGGGACGATTGTATCTCACAAACATCGTGGGCAGGTGTTCGCGGAACGACAAAGCAGACGATTAGTAATAACCTCAAAGCCGCGCGTGATGAGCTCAAGGACCTCCCGGATATCGACCCGTTCGTCCTCGGAATGGAGGAACGATCGGCAGCGCTTGACCCGGTTGATGCGGACTCAGATGTTAAGCCTGACCTCCAGCTCGTCTGATCCGGAGGTAGTTGGACACCCACCGGGTTTCCTTTGTTTCCGGAGTAGTCGTATTCAGTGGGAATGATGCGTCCCTCCCCCCGGACTTCCTAAGCTTTTGGCGTTCGAGTATGGCATGCAGATGCGTCGACGGGAGATTGTGGAGAAATGGGAGGAGTGCTTGGAGCAGGTGGGGTACATGAGGATTGATGGGACAGACACACCCCGGGTTTCCTAAGCTTTTGTCGGGATTAGTGCCCCGGGGTAATTGCGACGATTGAAAGACTCAGATAATTGTTTGGAGTATGTTAGGTTCTCCTATGATCCTAGTCTAGTCAGAGTGTTATTTCACGTAATACTTATTACGTTACTACGCAAACCACATCCGCATGACGCTTCGCCACGCGTGGAGTGGAAGCTCCGCTTCCGCGGTGGGCTGGTAAGCTCGAATCAACAAAATGCCCCGTTGTCCGGTGGATTCGGTAATCACGGCCTCTGAGTGAGGTGGTCTTGATAGACCGATAGCTTAGGAAACGTGGGGTGTGGGGGGAACAAGAAAGCTTAGGAAACGTGGGGTGTGAGGGGCGACTCTTAACTCAGCTTGACGACGATTTGCTTTGGTCGTCTCCAGGTCGTGATGGTCGAGGGCGAACTGGTTCCTCACACGTAGGACACTCGTTGATTGTTGCGATTTCTCCGGACGAGCGCTCATATTCAATAATCGTCGTGTTCTCCGGGATCGACTCGCCACACAGGTTACAGAATCCAGGTTGTTCTGGTTGTTCTCCGGAGTTGGTCTCGTTTGATTCCATTGTCGTACTGGTATCGGGCAGGTGTGCGAATGTTGCTATGCAGCCTCTTCGAACCGCCGGAAGAGAACTGCCTCTACGTGCATGTAGAGTAGTTTCCCACATTAACATTGTGTCAGCGGAAACGGGTGTTCGGGAGAGGGCGAAGACAGACCTATTCCTACCAAGGGATTTGAGGCGCGTGAAAGCCTGTACAGCCAGATAGCTTAGGAACTCCGGGGTGTGCGCGCGATGTCAACCACCCGGTGAATCGACCAGCACGGCGGGTATATAAACGGGGGGAGAACCGCAAGACTGCGGAGGGATAGCTTAGGAAACGTGGGGTGGGAGGTAGGCGAAACTCGTGTGATTGCTTAGGAACTCCGGTCCGAACCAGCCTGAAACCGTATTCTACCGATAAACCCGGTCTAAACCGCTTAGAAACGTGGAAAAGCTCCGGAAGCCCGGGGCGTCTTCACCGATGGGTTTAAGATATCTGTATCGCTGACTACGCTCATGACCGGGACTGGCGACAAGGGGGACGACGAACAAACCACGATTAGTGATTCCACTGATGATCCGGATGAACAAACCAAAATGGATGACGCGATAGAGGAAGCCCAAAACACAGAATCTCACCGTGAAGAGAACAAACCAGATAATCAGTCGTCAGCTGTGAGTTTCAACTCGGATCAAATGTCCCCGGACGAAGCCGATCGATTAACAGAGGAAGCAAAGTCGTTGTTCCCGGATGAAGAGCATCCCATTTTCGCTAACAAAAAACTCCTCCAGATCTCACACCTTCCGGACTCAAACCGGATCGTCGGTCGCCAAGAACAAATCGAAGAAGTCTCAAATCTACTTTTCAACGCCATTCAGGGCGGTGACCCGGAAAACCTCTTGATTGACGGGCGTACCGGAATCGGGAAATCGCTCGTTGTCAAGCACGTCATTCGACTACTGAAGTGGCGCGGTGACAACATGGAAGACGGCCCATCTATCGGGACAGCATACATCGACTGTAAGGAAGACAACACAGAGACACAGACTGCGATCTCGTTAGGAGAGATCCTCAACGAGCCAGCAAAAACAGACGTCAGCATCCCTGAAACCGGACTCGCCCGGACACGGTACTTCAAACGCCTATGGAAGATCATCGACCAACTCTACGACGTCGTCTTCATCATTCTCGACGAGATTGATAAGCACCAGCACGACGAGAATCTCTTAGCAACACTCTCACGCGCTGGAGAAGACGAGAAAATCGATGCGAAAGTCGGGATCATTTGCATTACCAACAAATCGCAGTGGGTCGGTCGGTTAGAGACAATGTCCGTGTCGAGTTTTCAACAACACCGTATTTCGTTTTCGGCCTATGATGCGAACGACTTGCGGGATATCATGAATCACCGGAAAGACGCGTTCCAAGAAGGAGTACTGACCGACGATGCGATCCCGCTCGCGTCAGCTTTCGCCGCACAAGAGCACGGAGATGCGCGCCGGGCGTTGGATATCCTTCGTGAAGCCGGGATTATTGCATTCCGGAACGGGGATTCACAGGTGACAGAAGACCACATTCGGGAGGCGAATGATGCAGCGGAGAAATCAGAGATCCGTGAACGGATTGGTGATGAACCAACGCAGTCGAAAATCACGCTTCTCGCGTTAGTTGTCCTGTCTAACCGGGTGCGGCGTGACTCAGATATGTTCAAGACCGGTGAGATTTACAGTATGTACAAGACTCTTGCTGGAGAGCTCGACTGTAAGATACTGTCAGAACGACGGATTAGAGATATTCTGAATGACTTGAGTTTCTTCGAGATTACGTATACCGACCAATCCAATGAAGGTCTTCGTGGCGGTCGGCGTGCGCATCACCGCCCGGCATATACAGCAGACGTCATGGAGGAAGTTCTGTTAGAGGATAGTCGGGTTGGGGAATTGGCTGACGAGGTTGACGCTGGTCTCGTTGATCACCTGATTCAGAAGTTCTCAGACTGACCGGTGTCTGGTTGGTAGGGGCGGGCTACGGTGACTGTTCACCGGGTCGCGTCGGGTGAAAAGCTCCGGAAACCCGGGGTGTGCGGTAACGATGAAAGCTTAGGAAACACGGGGGGTGACCAGGTGGGTGAAAAGCTCCGGAAGCCCGGGGTGTGTAGAACGATGAAAGCTTAGGAACTCCGGGGGGTGTGATCGGTGCACTGGATAGCTTAGGAAACCCGGGGTGTGGTGAAACGTGCCTGTCTCGAATCCGTAGTTCGTGTCTCCGGTTGAGACAAGCGGAATCGACAGATTCCCGGAGAGAAAGCTTAGGAAGCCCGGGGGGTGCATTATTGCTGAATACGACTGAGTCGAATGCCGTTCACTTTCTATCTTGTTCAGAATTGTTCACCGTATCATCCCCCGCCGTGATTTCACTACGAGATGAAGACGGTGTGACGTCTGCGGTATCGACAGTTGAATCGGTCTCCTTGGACTGACCGCGAGATTCTGAATGATCCGATTCTTCCACTTCTTCGTCTACTTCTTCTCGGTTCTCGCCTTCCTCACTGCCTTCGGGTGGTTGTTGTGGCTCAGGAGGGTCGGCCAGGAGTTCTTCGACGTCGAGGCCCTGCTCTTCAGCCAGGGCAATGAGAACCTTCCGTTGCTCCGCGATCGATGCACTCTGCTCTTCCATCTCTGCATCGAGCGTCTTCATGCTTTCACGCATTTCGTTGATTTCCTCTCTAAGAGCCGTGATCTTCTCATGGAGCTCTTTTGCAAGCCGGTAAATGCTCTCAGCTTTTGTCGTCAGTGTCGAGATTTTCTTAGCAGTATCTCCAAGTCCCATATATGCACCTGTGCGCTGGTAACGAGTAAACCCTTCACTTCTTTGCGACTGCCAATAAGGGTCCGTGCAATTTTCTCAGCACTTAACTCGGTCACGCCAGTAGTATACAGATAGTATGAGCGAAGACACGGTACTGTGTTTATCGCATTCTGAGGTAGATGATGCGCTCGTTGAGTCTGCATCGGCTGTTGCAGCTGACCACGGGAAACACGTCGAGTCCATCTCTGTTGGTGCTGACCGTGACCAGGTCGAGTGGAGCGATGTTGACGTTACTGTCGCTCTCGGTGGGGACGGGACGTTCCTGGAGGGTGTTAGATTGACTGCACCGTCTGCGACACCATTACTGGCGGTGAACGCTGGCACGCTTAATTTCCTTGCTCGGATCCCACCGGCGTCGTTAGAGTCTGCGTTGACTGCGACGTTATCTGGAAAGACGAATGTGGTTCAACGGGAGATGCTCGAAGCTGACGGCGCGGTTTCTGGTATAGGGATTAACGACGTCATGCTCGAACCGCTTCCGCCGGAGTCACCGGTTGATCGGAAAGTCGCCACTATCCACGCCTACGTTGACGACGAGTATGTGGGGGAATTTACGGGGAGTGGCGTCGCGGTTGCGACGCCGACAGGCTCTACAGCAGTGGCGTTTTCTGCAGGCGGGCCAGTGCATTATCCGAATGCGAATTCGTCCCTTCAACTCACACCGCTTCATACTCACAATGCAGGGGTTCGCCCGGTGATTGTGGATAGTGAGACGACAATCACGCTGATCCCGGAGTCGGAGATTGCAGTCGCTATTGATGGTGGGCGAACGCACGCGACGATCGGGGAGGGTGACGAGGTGACGGTTACTGGTGCAGATCAGAGAGCGAATATCGTTCGGACGGAGTATGATGAATCGTTCTTTGATGCGATGTCAGGGAAGCTCGGGTGGGGGGTACGAGGGGTAGATGAACCCGGCCCACGAGAACACTGATTCACGGATTTGAAAGTATAGAATCGGCGTTATTGCATACCGATTGTTTGCTGTGACTCTCCGTCTACCGTTTCACGAACCGGTACGCGAGGTACGCCACACCAACGAAGAGTAACAGCACAGAACCTACTGAGAGACGGTGGCCATCATCGTGTGGGGAGGAACTCAACGCGTCATTTCGGGGGGCTGTAGACTCTGGTTGTTCATTCGTTTCACTTGTAACTGTGGTGGGGGTTCCGTCCTCTCTGCTGATAGAGTCTATTTGTGAGTCATCGATACTGGCCTCTTCGTCTAGTAGTGTTTCTATGTCTTCTTGACTGTATTCAACGGCAAGTTCAGAGACGCGTTCTTGAATCGCAGGCTTGTGGAGACGGATGACGCGCGTGACGGTTTCCGTGGAATGCCCTGCAACACCACCGACAGTGTCCCGGAATTCGTTCGTCAGTCCGGTTACGTAGTCCTCGTCCGATATCTCACCCCAATCAGCTTCACACAACTCATGTAGCAACGCATCAACACACCGGCGCTTCGCGCCTGTGAGTTCTGTGTAAGCCTCTTGGCTGGATTCCGGGATTGCGTTGTCCGTTTCGTCACCCGAGGGAGGCATCTTATAGTGGTCGTGGAGCAATGCTTGGACCTGACGAACGGTTTTAGCGTTTCTCACTTGCTCTAGTGAGACACCGAGGCGATCTGCACTGCTTTCAATGACGTCCTTGTATCGCTTGCGGATCGTGTACTCAGACCCGGCTGTTGACTCGATTAACTGGCTTTGTGTAAGGTCGCCGTCTTCAACGAGACTTGCGGCGTACAGGATTGCAGCTGCGGTTTTCGACGGAGCATGCCCGCTCACCACGCTGTTCCCATCGGAATTCGTTAGATCCGCGTGTAGGTCAGTTGCAGTGCCCCGAAGTTCAGGAGATACATCGAGCTCATCAAGATACCGGTCGAGGTACGGTTCCGATCCGACTGGCGGGATGCCTAATTCGAGTGTGGTTGATAATCGCGCTCGATACTGGTACATTTCGTCCGGTGAGATATCGAAGACTCCAGCCAACTCAGTCTTCTCAACCGGAATAGCCTCTTTCCTGACTGCAGCAGCGACCGCACCGTACATGACAGAGTCTGCCCCGATATCCTCGTGAATACCATCTTCAGTTGCGGTTCTGAAGATATCTTCCGCGACTTGGATTGTACTCTCCGGGACCGGGTAATCCAATTCTTGTAATTCATCACTCCACTCAGCCCGTAGAGACATAAGCGAGGCCGCGGACTCTGTTACCGGTTCGTCGAGGCCTTCCTCAATAATAGGTAACTCGTCTGTTTCATCCGATCGACCGGGAGAGGCATCAGATGGTATGGAGTCGTCAGAGGATGGTGGTGTCTCCTCAGATCCCCATGTTTCTGCGTTTTCACTGTCGGTTGTTTCTGGTTCTGACGTATCGGGCTCGCTTAGGTCATTGGTGAATGTGACTGCGGTGTCTGTAACGTGTAGGTATTTTACGTCATTCAGTACGGATTCATCGAGAAGTTTGATTGGATGGCACCCTTCACTGAAGTCAAGTTGAAGACGTGCTGCGCGTGATAAGATGGTAGTGGGGTTCTCGTCAATGACTTTACTCACATTCCGGGGAGAGTACCCTGCGTTTTCGGCAACGCGTTCCCGGAATGCGAATGACGAAGCACGCCCTCCATCAGAATCACAGACTTCAGCTTCTGGATGTTCAGTTAATGCGTGGAGTAAGGCTGTGATCGTTTCTTTCTTTGCAGGCGATAAATCGTGGTACAGTTTTCCGGGTGATTGTGGGGTTGTAGTACTCATTGTGTGGCCGGGGCTTCTTTACGGTACAATTTACATGCGCACATTCCTATTTAACCGTTCGCGTTTCCAGGCCGAGAAACTACCAGAGTTAACGGGCACAAATACGACGGAAAAGATGCTGTGAATGCCGGATTGTCTACTGTGAGCGCACGCTACGGGGAGGGACGGGTGAAGTCGATGTCTTCACGAGGGGTCGTTTCCCCGAATAACCACTCCGCGTGTTCTAAAGCGTACTCCCGATCGGTTTCGTCAAGGTATCCGACAGCATCCTCGACGATTACCGGGCGGTAGTCGTGGAGTGCTGCGGTGCTGGCGGTGTGGAGCACGCACACGTTAGCGAGTGTCCCCGCGATTACGAGGTTGTCGATGCCTTCATCTTGCAAGTGTTCGTGCAGACCCGTTTCGTGGAAGGCGTCGTAGGTCGGCTTCTCAACTACGAAGTCTTCGTCGCGGACAGTCAACTCATCCACGAGTTCGGCGTCCCACGTACCTTCCAGAACGTGCTCGCCCCACCGGTCGAATTCGTCGTAATAGTGAGTGTCTTCGAACTGGTCCTCGGTGTGGACGTCGCGCGTGTAGACAACGTGCGCTCCTGCTTCGCGCGCATCTGCTACGAGCGCAGTGACCGGATCGATTGCGTCGTTGCTCGGCGGAGCGTACAGGGACCCGTCCGGGTCACAGAACGCGTTCTGCATGTCTACGATTACGACGGCCGTACGGTCTGGATTGAATCGTGCCATTGTTCTTGGAGTTGGTTAGGGTTCGTATGGTGCGTCCGCGAAGCCAACGATTTCAGCGTCGGTTGCTGCACGATCTGCGGCGTCGTCGATGGTGAAGCCATCTCGGACGATTTCACCGTCGCGGATGAGTGGTTGTAGCAGTTTCTCTGTCCCGGGGTCTTCTGGTTCAGGGTTCTTTGCGGGCTTGACTACGTGATTGCCGCTGCGGGTGCGGTACACTTCTTTGACGCCTGCGAGTTTCCCGCGTTTGGAGAGGTCCTCGCCGTTCACTTGGACCAGGTCGAGGCTGTAGTCCACCGGGTCGGCGTTGGAGATGTAGCCACCGATCCCGAATCCATCGACGAGGTCCCGGAGCTCTCGCATGTCTTCCGGGCCGAGCCCTCCGCTCACGAAGATTTCGACGTCTTCGCGTTGGAGTTCGCGGAGCTTGTACCGGACTTCCTTGACGATGTGGGGGAAGTCCCCGCGCCGGGAGCTCGTGGTGTCCAGTCTAACGCCGTCCAGACGGTCACCAAGCGCTTCGACTGCTTGTTCGACCTCGTACACCTCATCGGTGTACGTGTCGCACAGCGCGATGCGTGGGACGTCTTCGGGCGCAGCTTGGTCGAACGCTTGCCACGCGTTTTTCGGTGTGTCTTCGTTGAATGCCAGCATCAGTGCGTGCGGCATCGTTCCGCTGGCCTCCCGGTCAAGTAGGTCACCGGCGGCGACGTGGCTGAAGCCATCGACGCTGCCGATGAGTGCATTCCGCTCGATGACAGCGGCAACACCCGGGTGCATGTGGCGGGCTCCGAAGCTCAGCACTTTGCACGTCGGCGCTGCGGTGCGGGCTTCAAGTGCGGCGGTGGCGATCCCGCTGGCTTGCGACAAGAACCCGAGCAAGGATGTTTCGAGTCGTGCGAAGTCTAGGTATTCACCTTCGATCCGCATGACTGGACCACCGTCGAAGAGACGCCCTTCAGGAAGTGCATCTACATCGACGTTGGCTCGGGCGAGGAGCTTCGCTGCGTCTTCGAGCCCGGTGAAGACCTCGAACTCGCCGGTGCTGAATTGGTCGGCTGTAACTTCAGCGACGACTTTCGGGTTCTTCTCCGCGGCGTTGAGTGCTTCTTCGGTTCGTTCGAAGTACGCGTCTGTCGCGTCACCACGGGTTATCTGGTCGTCCGTGATGATATTGTACTCGCTCATCGGTCTGTGTTTTGAGATTGTGCACCCACTATGAAAAGTGTTTGTACTTCTATCCCGTCTTTGTAGAAGATTATTCTTCAAAGGGTGAAGGAACGCACTGCAACAGAATAGAGATTCACTATAGGTTGTTTCAGAGGAAATCCGGGTGTTTATACCAGTACGTAATTACATACTCATAGTAGAAGGCAACAAGGATGGGTAACGAGACAGGATCTACGGTAATCGATTTCGAGGGGATAATCCCTGACACCGCGTCGATTAATGGTGTTTGGAAAACGCACTCAGGGAAAGCATTCGTTCTGACAGATGAATCAGTGTATTCAAAATCGCCTACGGACTCCCGTGACTTCATGTTCTGCCTCCCCTACGATGAGGTGGCCAACTACACGGTCTCGAACCGGCGTCCTGGAGCAGACTACCAGCAAGCGATGGAAATGGGGGTCCTCGCTCTCATCTGTCTCATTGGCGCGTACACAGCAGACTTTCTCCTTGAGGACTGGTTCCTTGAAATGTTCCTCCTCTCCATTTTCATTGGAGCAGCGGCTATAAGAGAGGCTATACGGACGAAGAAATCGGGTGAATTGGTAACCACCGTTACACTCCAGTGCAAGAACGAAAATGAATTCACTGAATCGTTCGACGAGACCGTCGCCAACGAGATCGCAGCAACTCTTACAGAGAATATCCCGCTCAAAAACGCTTGAAGCACCCCCCACCGGGTTCTTCTCTCCCCCTCAACCAATTGTTCTTGTCCAGGCGCTACAACTGTGCACCAAACCCAAGCACAAAGATAGCGAATGCTGCAGCTCCAAGAACTGTGAGTGCAGCAAGGATTGCAGAACTCATGTGTGGTGGGATATTCGGCGCTTGAACGCTCATACTGGTAGAAATGCCGGTGAAGTAAATAACGGATTGGGTTGAGAGACCCATCACCAGTACACTCGTGGAGTACAACTTATGATTTATCTGAATGTGGGTCCTATAACTATGCACATGACCGAGTGTTGGGAGCGTCCACAATCATTCCAAGGTGCACTCAGAGGGTCGGCAGATGCCAAGTGAAGAACCGACTGAAGAAGAACCCGGGATAGACCAGCGGTCGAGAGTCGTTCAAGCGGACTTCATCTCATCCCGCGATCGTCCAGATGGTGATCTCGGTGATTGGGCGTATAACCTCCAACGGGCGTACCAGCTTGACAACTACACCGTCATCGATAAGAGCCATACTGGTATCGGATGGGCTGAACCAGAAGTCCCTCCACTCTCCCGGTCACCACCTACGTCACACCGGTCCGGCACGTGTTTTGACGTCGAAAGCACCGAAATGCGAGATGCATGCGTGCGTCCACTCGCTGTCCACCTGGAAAGCGACGTCACGCTCCATGAGGTCCGCCATCAACGGAACGGGTACCACACGGACCTCGTATTCGCAGACGTTGATCCAGAAGCAGTGTTGGAACGGTCTACAATGGTCAGAAGTAGTGACCCGATACATGATCCGCTCCAAAGATTCCGAGTATGGTGGTACACGTACGAGTACGGGCCAATGACACGGCCAAAAGCAATTGAAGATGGGAAGTACTCTGACCCGGCGAAAAACCGCCGTCACATCGACTGGTTAGTGGATAACGGTTACATCGCAGAAACGCAGACAAACCATCTGATTGGGGTTCGGCCACCAAAATTAGCTGACCTTCACGCAGTCGAACTCAAACTAAGAGATTGGGAGACTGCCCTGGAACAGGCCAAACGAGCGAACTGCTCCGATGATGATGATATATACTCACGTCACATGTCGGAACGAGCACTTGACCGGTTCGGGTATGCCGATTACCGGTGGGTCGCGTTGGACGCTGGTGCAATCGGGAACGCGTTGGAGCACAGCGAGGTGTTTCGAGAGGCTGGCGTTGGGTTGTTCGCAATCGCAGAAGGGGGAACAGTAGTCAAACACATTGACGCAGAACACGCTCCCCGTGAACGATATACGCGTGACCGTGCATACGCTGAAAGCCAGATATGGGAACAGTTAGATGTGGATGAACATGTTGACGATCTTCAAGGCACCGAAGAAGAAACGCGTTCGCAGTCACCGCTAAACGCGTTCACCGACAACTGAACGCTGAAGGATCTCCGATTAGGACTCGGTCGAGTCAACAACGTCATCGGGGTGCCGGGTGCTCGGACTGTACGCTGGCCCGATTAATTCCTTCAGCTCGTACTCAACGGGGTCGTCATCACCGATGTCTTCGAGAATTCGAAGGTTATCAGTGAACTGTGCGAGCGTATGTTGGCACAGTCCGCAGATAGCGACACCAGTCAGTC
>Ga0136556_1000786_pt1 | contig 17568 bp, 14 predicted proteins | sample AntRauTorckE6831_FD_104780 | JGI IMG/M metagenome (GOLD analysis project Ga0136556, IMG submission 104780) | Saline lake microbial communities from Rauer Islands, Antarctica - Metagenome Torckler E6 #831 | ecosystem: Environmental > Aquatic > Non-marine Saline and Alkaline > Saline | place... | reverse complement strand
GTATCCCGCCCGCAGTTACTGCGTGCAGTACCGCGAGAGCGACTTCCACTTCGTCAGCCGCCTGATGGAAGAAGAGGGGTTGTGGTACTACTTCGAACACTCGGGTAACGGGCGTGGTGAAGAAGGCGAAGAGGGTGAAGAGAGTGAAGCAAATCGCTTTGACGGACACCGTCTGGTCATCACCGACGACGTTGACACCTGCCAGCCGGTACAGCCCCGAACCATCCGTTTCCATCGCCAGGCCGCCACCGAACAAGAGGACGCCCTCACCCAGTGGGGCGGTGTTCGCCAGCAGCAGCCCACCCGCGTCAGCGTGGGCACCTTTGACTACAAACAGCCCTCACTCACCAAGCGCACCAGCCTGGACACCCTCAGCGATCAGGGCAACCTGCCCGAAGCCGAGATGTACGACTACGCCGGGGAATATTACTACCACGGCTTTGAGCGCGGTGAACGGCTCACCGAGAACCGCCTTGAAGCGTACGAGTCACAGGCCAAACGTTTCCGGGGTGCCGGCGGCACCCGCCAGCTGGAAGCTGGCCGCTGGTTCGAACTCACCCAGCACCCCCGGCACACCGCCGGCGGCGAAGCCGAGCGCCAGTTTCTGATACTCGGCGTCACCGTGCACGCTGAAAACGCCCTGCCAGTCTCGGCTCACCTCAACACCTTACCCGGCAGCCTCAAACCACAAATCGACGCCGCCAAGCAGGCCCAGGGCCTGGAAGACCACCCGAACGACGCGACCAACGACTACCAGAACACCGGCACTGGCCACTTTCTGGTGGAAATCGACGCCCAGCGCCGGACCCAGCCCTACCGTTCCGCTCTGAATCACAAGCGCCCCGTGGTCGGCGGCCCCCAGACCGCCACCGTGGTGGGCCCCGAAGGCGAAGAGATCCACACCGATCACCTGAACCGCGTACGGGTTCAATTCCACTGGGACCGCCAGGGCCGGCACAACGAACAGTCCGGGGTCTGGCTGCGGGTGTCCCAGCCCAACGCCGGCCCCGGCTGGGGCGGGGTCTTCGTGCCCCGCATCGGCCAGGAAGTCATTGTGGATTTTCTGGAAGGCGACGCCGACCGGCCTTTAATCACCGGCCGCGTCTACAACGGCGAACAACAACCCGACTGGCACAGCCACGGGCTGCTCTCCGGGTTCAAGAGCAAGACCTATCGCGGCAGCAAGTACAACGAACTGGTGTTCGACGACGCCACCGATCAGGAACGGGTACGGCTGAACTCCGAAAACGAAAAGAGCCAGCTCAACCTCGGCTACCTGATCCACCAGAACGGCAACCACCGGGGTGCCTTCCGGGGCACCGGCTTTGAACTGCGCACCGACGCCTACGGCGCCATCCGGGCCAATCAGGGGCTCTACCTCACCAGTTGGGGCCAGCTCGGCGCCAGTGGCGACCAGTTGAACCTCACCCCGGCGAAACAGCAGCTCGACAGCGCCTGGCAACTGACCGACAGCCTCAGCCAGAGCGCCCAGGACCACAACGCCGACACCCTGAATGCCAAAGACAACCTCAAACAGGCCGGCGACGATGCCGACGACACCTACGGCACCAGCGAAGAGCTCACCGGCAGTGACCAGAACAGCGCATCCGGCGCCAGCGACAGCGGAGGAAGAGGCGAAGCCCCCCGAATGAAAGCCCCCTGGCTGCATATGGCCTCCCCGGCGGGCATCACCCTGAGTACGCCCGAGTCCACCCACCTGGCCCAGGGCCATTCGCTGAGCGTGGCCAGTGGCGAGGATGTGAACATTGCCACCGGCAAGAGCCTCGTCGCCTCCATCTCCGAAACGCTTTCGCTGTTCGTTCAAAAAGCCGGGATCAAGCTGTTTGCGGCAAAAGGCAAAGTAGAAGTACAGGCGCAAGGCGACGCCATGGAACTGACCGCCGAAAAAAACCTCAAGATCACCTCCACCGAGGGTTGGGTAAAGATCAACGCCGCCAACGGCATCCTGCTTGGCAGCGGTGGTGGCTACATCCGCATAGAGGGCGGCAATGTTGATGTTCATGGCCCGGGCAAGATCGACGTGAAAGGTGTACAGCATGCATTTGGCGGACCGACAAGCCTGGATGCCCCCATGCCGGAGTTGCCGGAGGGAGAGAATGTCCTGTGCCCCCGCAAGAATCAGGCTGCCGCCAGCGGTGGTGATGGCACGGTGGAAAGTTAATCATGTCAAGCATTGAAGAGACTGTATTCATTGCCGAGGCCGAAACCGCCATGGCGGCCGGCCAGCTTTACCGGCTGGTTGACCCAGGCGCCGTGCCTCAGCGGCAGCTACACGCCGACGCACGCCGCAAGGCGGGGTTGGTCAACAACCCGCTGCTGGCGCAGACGTCGGCGCAGCGTCTCTATCTATGGCCTCTGAGGCATGACATTACGCCCGAACTCGACCTCGAGAATGAACTCGCCGGCGAAAAAGCAAAACGCCCAGATAGCCTGCTCGAGCCCCCACCTTTCTGCGGCTGGCTCTTCACCCAGCAGGCGCGCTTGACTGTCGCGACGTATATCAGCCGACAACTGGTGCAGACCACGCCGGAGGGCAAACGGGCGCTGCTACGCTTTTACGACCCCCGGGTGATGAGTCAACTGCCCCGTATTCTGCACCCCTCCCAGCTCTCTGCCCTGTTGGGTCCCATTGATCGCTGGGTTTATCTCGATCGACATGGGCACCTGTGTTGTATCGAACCACATGCCGACAAACGTCATATCGGCCACCTCAGGCTGACAACGGATCAATGGCAGGCCATTCGGCGTATCGGGCAGATCAACCGGTGCCTGGAACTCTGCCATTCACTACCCGAGCAAGACCGCCCCGCGCAGGTCGAGGTCGAGCGAATCGACGACTTGATCGTGGCGGCACAGGCGCACGGGCTACATGAGCGAGCAGCTGTGACCGCTTTCGTGCTGCACGGTTTGACGATACACGCGACATTTTATAAGCACCCGATCATGCAGCGTCTGCTGCGCAGCCAGTCCGTGGACAGTCCCGGCTATATCGAACTGACGAACCGCCTCGCCGAGCGCGACTGGGAAACGATGAAGGAGATATCGTGATATGACGCTGGCAGCAAGAGTTAATGCCCATGCGGCCCAAGGGGAACCCGCCGGCCTGCAAAACGGTCAGTGCGAATTCTGCGAACGCAAGGGTTTGCCCATTCTGCCTGTCCGTTACGCGGTCTGTCAGCGCAATGGTCGCAACCGCCCAATCCCGGAGCTTCCCGCAGAGCGTATCCAGGAGTTTACCGACATCGGGCTCGATAAGGCATGGGACGAGAACGGCGAATACACCCGGATCGTCGATGACGAGGTCCGTCCATTGATTACGGACGGTACCTCCAAGGTCAACAAGTATATCCTGCGCCAACTGCGTCAGGGCTATCTCTATCTTTATGACCAGGACAACCCGGACGGCATGTACTGGTATGCTTACGCGATCACCAGCGATGGCAAGTATTACCAGTTCCCCGTGGCGCGGCCCCCCTCATTGGAGAGCACCGAATTCCCCTGTCAGGACAAGGCCAACGACGCTCTGCATGCCTCGCTGGTCACATTGCCCAACCCGGACAACAGCGGCACGCTCTACTACGCCTTCAGCGAACATGCCTGGCCTATTGAGCATATCCGCAGGATTGGCAGTGACCAGGCGTGGCGTGATCGGCACATGCAGCAGATCGACATCCGGTCCTGGGTCGCTGGACAGTCACAGCCTTTTGCTTATGGTACCGACGAGCTGTCGATGGTGGCCGAATACAGCGAGGGCGCAGACGATCTCGGTACCCAGTTCTGGTCCAGCGGTCCGAAACGCGATCTCTACAGCCGCGAGGATCTGAAAGACGCCATGGATCTGCGGCTCGACCATGCGGCCAGCCGTTATCAGGGCAGAGGGCTGATTCTGGCCGTCAAGGATGAAGCCGGCATCATCGACGAACTGAACGCCTATCGTCACCAGGCGCTTGCCGAGGTCGAGGATTTCGTCTGCGAAAGCGATGACAATCGTCGCAAGCTGCTGTGCAAACAGGCGATCGACGCATTCAAAGAGAACTTCGCAGAGAATTACACCACGAGTCAGAAGAAATCACTGGACGAAGCCGTCGATAAAGCCCGATCCGAGCGAGATGCGTTTCAAGAGAAAAGTCATTCCGACGACGACGTCTCTCGGAGAGAGCGCGCGCAAGCTCAGCGTACTCGAAATCAGTTGAATCACGCGGTCAGAGAGGCCGAGGCTGAACGAGAGAATTTTTTGCTCGAACAACAACGCGGAGCCGAAGAGCGTGCACACCAGAAGCGACAGCTTCAAGCTGAAATCGAAGAGCTGAAACGTTTAAAAGCCGAACGAGAGGAGACGCTTGCCCGTCGAGCCGCCAGTCGTGATGAATCGGTCGCGGGCCAGGCCGAAGTACTGCAGCAGGATCCGTTTTATGACAACGAGATACAACGCAAGCAGTTTCTGATCAACAGCGTCAAGTCCGAGGCCGAGCGGATGGCCGAGAAGCATGCTGCTCAACTCGATGAGCTTTACGACACTAAAGCCTTGAAAGAGTTCACCGACAGCCACAAAGAGCGAACCCGTGTTTGCGAGGCCCTGCTAACTCTGCACGATAGCGATTATGCGCTGTGGGTGAAGCACCACCTGGACGACGTGATAGGTCGCTATAGTCAATCCGACTACTGGATGGGTCTGGGGCTGAGTGGTTTGCTCGCCAATGCGCTAAGGGGCGGTATTCTGTCCCCGGCCAGCGGTCGCCTCTGGCAATCGATGGCCGCGACGATGACAGCCGAAGGTTCGATGATTCTGGCTGCCCTGTTTTCCAGCAACGCCGAACTGATGCGTCAGGCGCGCGATACGATGGCCTCCGTACCCGCCGGTAGCCAACTGTCTACCGATACCCTGGCCGCTTGGGGCGATCGCTTCGGCACCCTCCAGGCGTCAACACTCACGCTGCGTCAACGACCGCCTTCCTCCGATGAGCTCATCAACCGGCTGCGACCCATCCAGGGTCAGCTCGCCAACACGATCGGAAACGCCATTGCGACACTCGTGGCCCAGGATCTTATTAGCGGCACCGACAACGACAGCAAGCCTACCTTGCGTCGCTTCATGCACCTGGAACAACTGGTCTTCATGAGCGACCCCGATGTCCAAAAGGGTGAGGCACCGCCACCGGAACTGATTGAGGTCACGTTGACGATGGCGCAGTACGCCCATTGGCAGCAGCAGATCGTCCGGCATTATCAGGACAGCGCGAAAAGCCAAGGAGCCGATACCGACCGCGCCATGCCCTCGCTGGGACGTGGTGGTGGCAATTTTTCCGCCCCCATGGGGGACAATGGGGTTGTCATGACCGTGACGATTCCCTGTTTTGGGCTCGATCCGGCGACCGTTCAGCGCTTGATCGCGAACGGCGCCCCGGGTGACAGCTATGATGCCGAACAGGCCCGGCAGCAATGGGCCGATCTGGCCCTGAGTGCCCGTAACGTCGCGGGAACGATCGCGGGCAGTGGCAGCTACGGCAAGCTGCTGGCGTTCGGACTGACCTCCTGGAATCTGCTACTGGCGGTCGACCAGGAGTTGCTGGCCGACGAGAACAGCGGCGCGGACTGGAACCGACTGCTGGGCTCGGCGGTCAGTCTGCTCAGCGCTGGCATGGGAGCTGCCGAAGGGTATCGGGCGATTCGTGTCGCCAGCCTGGGCCCCGGTGCCGAGGGGGCACTCGGCAGGCTGGTCAACGCCAGCGGCTGGAAGCTGGGCGGTGGTCTGCTCGGCGTGGCGAGCGGAACCCTCTCGATCTGGGATGGCCTGCGTAAATTGACCGAGTCATCCCGTGCCAGGCGTCTGGGCCAGAACCTGACTGCGGACAAAAAGCGGATCATGGGCGGCTTTGGCGTGTTGAGCGGTATCGGCACCATGCTGGTGATCGGCGCGGGCCTGGCCGTCGGACTCGCAGTGGGGCTCTTCTTCGGTATCCTGGCGTTGTTGTTGGGGGCCTGGCTGATCACCCTGGTTGCGCCGTCGGTGCAGATGTGGATCGATCGTAGCCTGGTTGGTTACCACACCAGCCAGGTACAGCCTTTCGACGACCTAGCCTCGGAACAGAGCTCACTGGAGATGGTGTTTCAGGGGTTGGTGGTAGAGCTGTCCTGGGAACCGGCGGCGCCTGATGCGACGAAATATTTTGATAGCACCTCAAGTGGCGGTGGGATGCTGGGGTTCAGTATCGATTCAGAGGCACGTAGAGAAGAGGAGGAACGTGTCGAAGATTTTGTCAGAATCAACCTGAAGGTTCGGGTGCCGAAGTTGGGTTCAATAAACTTGGGGATGAGGTTAGTAGCGAAAGGCTCAGGGGAAGCATTACTCGATTGGATTTATCAAAAAAACCGGGGAAGTGAATTGTTAACTGCTGGGGCCGGACGAGGCTCACTTCCTGACAATGGGTCCGATCATCGTCCGGAGTTCACCCTGAAAGACAATGCCTACGAGATGAGATGGTCACAGGTATATGCGAAGAACGTACTGACCCAATTGATCGATCTCACGATCGACTTCAAATCTATAGACACCAACTCGTTCAGCCGTGACCTCTTGGCTATGAAAATCGAAGACCCAGAAAATGAATGGGAGAGGACTGAATGAAATGCTTGGTGTTTATCATAGTGCTATGCCTATCCAGCAGCGCTGCACAGGCGGATATTCTATTCCAGGATCCAACGGGAAAAGCGCTCAACGCAGCGTTCGACAGCCTTTCAGAGAAGCAAGTCAAAAATGTCTCGCCGCCGGATGTCAACAAGAAGCAATATTTACTAGGGCTTCTTTATCTGAATGGTGACAAAGAATTTCATGTCGAACAGGATTGCCATAAAGCGGTTGAGCTATTAACAGATGCCTGGGAAGCGGACATTGCCGATGCCGGCCATGCTCTGGCAACCATGTATTACCATGGTGTTTGTACGGACAAGAATATCGGAAAAGCAAGAGAGCTAGCCACTCAAGCAGCGCAAGAGGGATATATTCTGGCAGAAAGAATGCTAGGAAGGGCCTACTGGGGACGTGAATGGGAAAAGCTTTATCCGCGTGATATGAACAAAGCGGTACTTTGGTTGAGTAAGGCCGGCAATGCAGGCGATAGACAATCCGCCGCAAACTTAGCCTATATTTATCGTGAGGGACTTGGCGTCAAAACAGATGAGAACAAATCTTTCTTATGGCTAAAGAAAGCAGTCTTCGCAAAATACACTGAGGCAAAAGGGATTGGCTTTACATCACTAGCAGAGTATTACGAAAAAGGCATGGGTACAGAGGTAAATCTTGTCAAAGCCTACAAATACTACGACCTGACTGGGACTGCTGGCGTCGAAGGCAAACAGCGCGTCGCCAAAGAAATGACTCAGGAGCAGATCGACGAAGCTATTCGCCGGTCGCGCGCTTGGCAGGAAGAAAATAATATTTATTTGCCCAGCTATCATGGCCTGGAGCGCCAAGCGGATGGCACGTATCGCTGAGCGCTTGGACAGTGTAGTGCTCAACTAATCCCGGACGGTATTTTAAGGTTTCTCTCAGTTGCAACGGGAGAATGGTTCTTTCAGGCCTGGCCGGCATCCTGACATTGGATAGAAGGGCGGGGGTGCCCTTCGTGCCCCAAGCTCGAGGCACGAAAGGCCAGAGTCAAACTCTAGGAAGCCCGACGCCGAAACAACGGCAAGTCAGTATCCCACGCCGCCTGGTACGTCTGGCTGAAGAAATCCAGATACCGGGCCGCCTCGGAACTGTCCTTGTCAGCCCGCAGTACAAACGTGCTGAACCCACAGCGCTTCATAAACTGAAGCTGATCCAGAAGCACATCGCCAATGGCCCGCATGTCACCTTCATAGCCGAAGCGCTCCCGCAGCAGCCGGCCGATGCTGTAACCACGGCCATCAACAAAACGAGGGAAGTTCACGGCAATCAATGGCACCTCATTGACCTTGTCAGCCAGCATCTCAGGCTCATCATGGCTGTCGAACCAGACACCGATATCGTCCCGGCCAGCAAACGAAGCCTCGTTTTCCAGCCACAGATCCGCCGGCACCAGCGCCGGCTTATCGTCAGGCAGAGCCAGACTTTCACCCTCTTCAGGGCGGGGCACCACAACCCAGTCATCCTGGCGCAGTGCGCCGTCAGCAGTAATTACCTCAGGCATAAACCCGCTCCTTGAATGGCTTGATACCAATCCGGCGATAGGTATCCAGGAAAGTCTCTTCGCTGGTGCGTTGCTCAACGTACACATTCACGATGTTTGAAATCACGTCCGGCACTTCCTCCCGGGCAAAAGATGGCCCCAGAATCTTGCCAATCTGCGCATCGTGGTGAGACGAGCCGCCCAGGCTGATCTGGTAGAACTCGTCGCCTTTCTTGTCCACGCCCAGCACACCGATGTTGCCCACGTGGTGGTGGCCACAGGCATTCATGCAGCCGGAGATGTTCAGGTCGATATCGCCCAGATCGTACAGGTAATCGATATCATCAAAGCGACGCTGAATCGCCTCGGCTACGGGAATCGACTTGGCGTTGGCCAGGTTGCAGAAATCGCCCCCCGGGCAGCAGATGATGTCGTTCAGTGTGTGCAGGTTGGCGGTCGCGAAACCCAGCGGCGTAATCGCCTGCCAGAGTTCAAACAGGCGGTCCTGGCGCACGTCTGCCAAAACCACGTTCTGATGGTGCGTAACCCGCGCCTCACCAAAGCTGTACTCATCGGCCAGATCGGCAATCTGTTCCAGCTGCTGGTCTGTTACATCACCCGGAGGGGTGCCGGTCTGCTTCAGAGTCAGCGTGGCAATGGCATAGCCTGGCTTCTTGTGGGCATCCACGTTGTGGGCCATCCACTGGTCAAAGTCACGATTTTCAAAACGCTGGCGGGCCAGTGTTTCGGTCGCATTGTCGAGTGATTCATAAGGCGGTTCCGTGAAGAAGCCTTTAATGTGCTCAACCGCGTCCGGAGTCAGCCGGGTGGGGGAGTCTTTGATGTGCGCCCACTCGGCTTCCACCTTCTCGGCAAAACCTTCCGGTGTCAGTGCTTTCACCAGAATCTTGATGCGCGCCTTGAACTTGTTGTCACGGCGGCCATAGCGGTTATAAACCCGCAATACCGCTTCCATGTAGGTCAGCAGATCCAGTTCCGGCAGGAATTCGCGGATAACCGGGCCAACCATCGGTGTGCGGCCCAGGCCGCCACCAACATGCACCCGGAAACCAAGCTCTCCGGCGTCGTTGCGTACCATCTGCAGGCCGATGTCGTGCACGCGGATTGCGGCCCTGTCGGTCTGCTCAGAGGCATTCACCGCCACCTTGAATTTACGGGGCAGGAAAGCGAACTCCGGATGGAATGTGGACCACTGGCGAATCAGCTCGCAATAAGGGCGCGGATCGGCAATTTCATCGGCCTGAACGCCCGCGAACTGGTCCGTGGTGGTGTTACGGATGCAGTTGCCGCTGGTCTGGTTGGCGTGCATTTCCACTTCCGCCAGTTCGGCCAGGATGTCCGGTACGGTTTCCAGCTTCGGCCAGTTCAGCTGCACATTCTGCCGGGTGGTGAAGTGAGCAAAATTCCTGTCGTAATCCCGGGTAACGCGGGCCAGACGGTGCAGCTGCTCGGAGCGGAGCATGCCATAGGGAACGCAGATGCGCAGCATGGGCGCGTGGCGTTGGACATACAGCCCGTTTTGCAGACGAAGGGGAAGATATTCCTCTTCGGCCAGCTCGCCGGCCAGGGCGCGACGGGTCTGATCACGGAACTGCTCAACACGTTCTGCGGCGATTTGCCGGTCGTGCTCATCGTAAACGTACATGTAGTGAAGTCCTGCCTGCTTGCATCAAAAGCGTGTGAATCATGGGCCGCAGTTTCTGATACTGGGCCTTATTCCTGGCAGGAAGGATATCACTGCGTTTTTATTCTCAAAATGATTATTTCAACATATCATTATCGACTCAGGCGATAAGCGGGACGAAGCCAGACTGGACGTATGTCAATTAGGTGCTTAAATGAGAACGAGACCGAAAAAACAAGTACTCAACGGTCCAGAGGAGGAAGCGCCATGAAAAAGACGTCTAGCTCGGATAGCCAGGTTGATGCTGTGGCAGCTGTGCTGCTGGTGGCACTGGCAGTCGCGTTCGCTGTGGTGTGGGTTTCAACCCGATAAGGTTATTGGCTTGCCAGCACCAGTTTTACGATGATAATCAGCCCGATCACAAAGGTGGCTGTGAACAGGAGTCCGGCCACGATGTAGGGAACCGGGCTGTGGCTTGAAAAGTCTTCCTGCCGGCGTTTGTCAGACTGAACGCCGATAGCGCCGGCAAGAATGCTCTGCATGATTTTCAGAACCCCCGGTTTGCCCGGGGATTTGGGTTGGTAGTCGGCTTCACTGTTCTTGTTGTCGTCAGAAACCTTCATCAGTACCGCCTTTGCGACTCTATTCTGCAGGATCGTAAGCCAGGCTCGGCATCAGCCAGCGCTCGGCTTCCGCCTTCGACATGCCCTTACGCTCAGCATAGTCCTCAACCTGATCAACGCCAATCTTGCCTACGGCGAAGTATTTGGATTCCGGATGCGCAAAGTACCAGCCTGAAACCGCTGCGGTGGGGTACATGGCGAAGTGTTCTGTGAGCTCCAGTCCGGCATTGGCGGGGGCGTCCAGAAGCTCGAACAGGGTGCCTTTCTCGGTATGGTCCGGGCAGGCCGGGTAACCCGGTGCCGGGCGAATACCGCGATAACGTTCCTTTATCAGGTCTTCATTGGCCATCTGCTCGTCGGCGGCGTAGCCCCAGAACTCTTTGCGTACCCGTTCGTGCATGCGCTCGGCAAAGGCTTCGGCCAGGCGGTCTGCCAGGGCCTGCACCATGATCGCGCTGTAATCGTCGTTGGCGTCCTTGAATTCCTGTGTGAGCTCATCCACGCCAATGCCGGTGGTCACGGCGAAGCCGCCCACGTAATCGGTTTTTCCGGAGTCTTCCGCTGCCACGAAATCCGACAACGCCATCATCGGTTTGTCCGGCGCCTTTTCATCCTGCTGGCGCAGGTGGTGCAGGGTGGTCAGCTCTTCGCTCCGGGATTCATCGGTATAGACAACGATGTCATCACCACGACGGTTGGCCGGCCAGAAGCCAATAACGCCCTTGGCGGTGATGCGGTTTTCATCGATCATCCTGGCCAGAATCTTCTTGCCATCCTCGAACAGGCTGCGGGCTGCTTCACCGCGCTTGGGATCGTCAAAAATCGCCGGGTATTTGCCGGAAATGTCCCAGGAGATGAAGAAAGGCGTCCAGTCGATGTATTCGGCCAGTTCCTTCAGGTCGTACTCTTCAAAACTCCGAATGCCGGTAAAGGCCGGTTTCGGTGGTTCGTAGTCGTCAAAACCGATTTCCGGAGCGCGAGCACGCGCTTCCTTGATGGAAACCAGCTTGGTGCGGTCGCCACGGTTCTTGCGGCGTTCGCGGATTTCGTCGTATTCCTTGTGCGCAGCCTCGACAAACGCCGGTTTGGCGGTTTCGCTGAGCAGCTGGGAAGCCACATTCACACAGCGGGACGCGTCTGAAACGTACAGGGCGATGTCGTTCTTGTACTGCGGCTCAATCTTCACCGCCGTGTGGGCCTTGGAGGTAGTGGCGCCGCCAATCATCAGCGGAATGTTGAAGTCCAGCCGCTGCATCTCCCGGGCAACATGCACCATTTCATCCAGCGATGGGGTGATCAGGCCGCTCAGGCCGATGATGTCGACGTTTTCTTCCTTCGCCTTTTCCAGAATCTTGTCGCAGGGCACCATTACGCCCATATCGATCACTTCGTAGTTGTTGCACTGCAGCACTACGCCCACGATGTTTTTGCCGATGTCGTGCACGTCGCCTTTCACCGTGGCCATCAGGATCTTGCCCTTGGCCTTCTGGCCCTCGGACTTCTCGGCCTCGATGTAGGGAATCAGGTGGGCCACGGCCTGTTTCATCACCCGGGCGCTCTTCACAACCTGGGGCAGGAACATCTTGCCGTCACCGAACAGGTCACCCACCACGTTCATGCCAGCCATCAGCGGGCCTTCGATCACCTCGATGGGGTGCTCGGCGTTCTGCCGGCAGGCTTCGGTGTCGTCGATAATGTAGCTGGTAATGCCTTTCACCAGGGCGTGTTCCAGGCGCTTTTCCACCGGCCATTCGCGCCAGGCCAGATCTTCTTCTTTCGCCTGGCCGCCTTTGCCTTTGAACTTCTCGGCCGCTTCCAGAAGGCGGTCGGTGGAATCGTCCCGGCGGTTGAGCACCACGTCTTCAACCAGCTCTTTGAGGTCCGGTTCGATTTCATCGTAAATCACCAGTTGCCCGGGATTCACGATACCCATGTTCATGCCGGCCTTGATGGCGTGATACAGGAACACAGAGTGAATGGACTCACGCACCGCATCGTTGCCCCGGAAGGAGAAAGACACGTTACTCACGCCGCCGGAAATGGAGGCGTGGGGCAGGTTCTCACGGATCCAGCGGGTGGCGTTGATGAAATCCACTGCGTAGTTGTTGTGCTCTTCAATACCGGTGGCAATGGCAAAGATGTTCGGGTCAAAAATGATGTCGCCCGGGTTGAAGCCAATGCCCACCAGCACGTCGTAAGAGCGCTTGCAGATCTCGGTCTTGCGCTCGTAGGTATCGGCTTGGCCGTCTTCGTCAAAGGCCATGACCACCACGGCGGCGCCGTAACGCATGCAGTCTTTCGCGCGCTTGATGAATTCGGCTTCGCCTTCTTTCAGGCTGATGGAGTTCACTACCGCCTTACCCTGAATGCAGCGCAGGCCCGCCTCGATCACATCCCACTTGGAGGAGTCGATCATGAGTGGCACGCGGGAAATATCCGGCTCCGAAGCGATCAGGTTGAGGAAGGTGACCATCACCTCCTTCGACTCCAGCATGCCTTCGTCCATGTTGATGTCGATAATCTGGGCGCCGTTTTCCACCTGGTCCCGGGCCACGCTCAGGGCTTCTTCGTACTGTTCCTCCTTGATCAGGCGCAGGAAGCGCTTGGAGCCGGTGACGTTGGTGCGTTCGCCCACGTTGATGAACAGGGTGTTCTCGTCACCAGTGAAGGGCTCCAGGCCAGCCAGACGAAGCGCTTTCGGGCGCTCGGGAATCTGGCGGGGCGGGTACTTGGCCACGGCATTGGCAATGGCTTCAATGTGATCCGGGCGCGAGCCACAGCAACCGCCGATAATATTCAGGAAGCCATCGCGGGCGAAGCCTTCGATAATCTCCGCCATTTCTTCCGGCGTCTGGTCATACTCGCCAAACTCGTTCGGCAGACCGGCGTTCGGGTGGGCAGAGACGTAGGTTTCCGCCTTGTTGGACAGCTCTTCCACGTAAGGGCGAAGGGCGTCGGCACCCAGGGCGCAGTTCAGGCCAATGGAAATGGGCTTGGCGTGGGCCACGGAATTGTAGAAAGCTTCGGTGGTCTGCCCAGACAGGGTGCGGCCCGAGGCATCGGTAATGGTGCCGGAAATCATGATCGGCAGCTCAATACCGCTGTCTTCAAAGAACTGCTGAGTGGCGTAAATCGCCGCTTTGGCGTTCAGGGTATCGAAAATGGTTTCCAGCAGAATCAGGTCGGCGCCGCCTTCAACCAGGCCTGAAACCGCTTCGTAATAATTATCCACCAGAGTCTGGAAATCGACATTCCGGTAACCGGGGTTGTTCACATCCGGCGAAATAGACGCTGTACGGGAGGTTGGCCCGACCGCACCGGCCACAAAACGCGGCTTGTTCGGGTTCTTTGCGGTAAACTCGTCGGCAATGTCCCGGGCCAGCTTTGCCGAGGCCACGTTCAGCTCCCGGGCAATTTCTTCCAGGCCGTAATCGGCCTGAGACAATTGGGTGGAGTTGAACGTATTGGTCTCGATGATGTCCGCGCCGGCATCCAGATAATCGGCGTGGATGTTTTTCATCAGGGCGGGCTGGGTCAGGTTCAGCAGGTCGTTGTTGCCCTGAACTTCCTGGTCGTAGTCTTTGAAGCGATCGCCCCGGAATGCGCTTTCATCCAGTTGCAGGTTCTGGATCATGGTGCCCATGCCACCATCGAGAATGACAATGCGTTCCTTGAGAGCCTGCTGAAGCTGTTCCAGGCGGGTAGTGCGATCGGTCATAGGGAATTCTTCCGGATGTCGTGAGTAACGTCTTTATTACGATAATGGCGCGGGATCATAGCAAAAAAGCGGTAAATACGTGCAATTGATTACCTTCTTTAATCCCGACTATTTTACTTGGTCTTTCAAGTTAGTGCGAACTCTCTTAAAATGGTTCTAAATTCGATAACAGGTGAGAAGCATGGCTTTGGTTACCGTCACTGATTCAGCAAGAGATTATCTTGCGCAACTCATTGAAAAGCAGGACGTTGAGGGCATGGGCGTGCGCGTTTTCGTGACGCAGCCCGGCACTCGCAGCGCGGAGACCTGTCTGGCCTACTGCCCTCCCAATGAAGTGGTACCAACCGACGAGCAGGTGGATCTGGAAAAATTCACCCTGTATCTGGACCACAACTCGGTACCCTTCCTGGAAGACGCCTATGTGGACTATTCCAAAGACCAGATGGGCGGGCAACTGACGATCAAGGCACCGAACGCCAAAGTGCCGCAGGTGTCTGAAGATGCGCCGCTGCCCGAGCGGGTGAACTACGTGCTGGCTTCAGAGATCAACCCCAGCCTGGCCTCGCATGGCGGCGATGTGCAGCTGGTTGAGATTGTTGATGGCTCTGTTGCGGTACTGCGCTTCGGCGGCGGCTGCCAGGGTTGCTCTGCCGTCAGCCTGACCCTGAAGCAGGGCGTGGAAAAAACCCTGAAAGAAGTGGTTCCGGAAATCACCGAAGTGCGTGATGTGACCGACCACTCCTACACCGAAAACGCCTACTACCAGTAAGATTTTCCCGCACTGGTAATCAAAAGCCCGCAGAAGCCTGTGCTCCTGCGGGCTTTTTTGTGCCCGGATTCTGTGGGGGTTACAGGCAGTTTGTGGGCCGTGGCAGCCCGGCGATGCGACAAGCGGTCTTAGCGGGCGTGCCCGGGAACAGCTGCATCAGATAAATGCTGTTGCCCCTATCCTCCCCGAATTTCTCCTTTACCGCCTTCACAAACAACCGGTTTGAAGGTGGCGACATTTCATGTTCTGAATAAAAATCCCTGAGGAACTCGATGATTTCCCAGTGGTTTTCCGTCAGATCAATGTGCGATTCACCGGCAATCAGCCGGGCGACATCTGGCGTCCAGCTGTTGGCGTCTTCCAGAAAACCTTCGTTGTTGCGTTGCGGCGTGGCTGAGTCTGTCATGGTTCACCAACTGATAATGCGTGGGTGTTCTTCGGTGAGTCGCACCAGATCCTGATAGCTGATGGCCTGTTCCTCAAAATCCTTACCCAGCCCCCGCGCGGCAAGATCCGGTGCCAGCGCCAGGCTGTTCTCTGGAATCGCGGCGTTTTCATCCGCCAGAGCCAGGACGGCATTTTCTGAAAGCACCAGAATGTGTTCCGGGCAGAGGGCATTCATACAGGCCTCAAAGCGCGGGTGCTCCGGTGCCTTGTTGAGTATGTGCAGCGTCGCTGGCTGCTGATTCGGACTGGTCATATCTTCCATTACCCTTAGCCTGCGAAAACAACCTGCTGGTGGCTGTTCAGAGTGGCACTGGTGTCTGTCACCATGCTTGTCCCCGCGATCATGTTGTCTTCGGTGAGCCCGTAGCGCTGGCAGGCTGTCGCGTCCGCCAGAATCTCTTCAACGCCGAATATGGGCGCGGCCGCCAGGTTCTTTTCAACCGATTTCTGGCCGATATCCTCCGGCGCCTGATGCTTGCGCAGCCAGTTAACGCCGGCACCGGTAAAGAGCAGGGCGGCGGGCTGGTCAAACGCGGCCAGGGAGAGTGTCATATCCAGGGCTTCCCGGCCGGCCCAGGAGCCGTAGGGTGCCTGGTCCACCACAATTAAGGTGCTCATGCTCAAACACTCCCGTGAAAGTAGATAACCCGGTCAGACTTCATATTACCTTCCACCCATTCACCCAGCCCGGCGATCTCGAACGGCGGGCGCAGGTTACTGCCGGTAAGCTCATAGCGAGCCTGCTCAGCCTCGTCTACCAGACCCCGCCTCAGGGCAGAGGCAATACAGGCCACCGCGGGTACGCCGTTTTCGGCCAGAAACTCTGACCATTCCCGGGGCCAGTGGCGCTCATCCGAGGGCGGCGTGCTCAGCGCAGATGCTAGATGAATGCCGTCGCCATACAGGAACACCCGGTCAACTTGGTGCCCCGCGGAAACCAGTTCACGGGCGAAGGCCAGCGCGGTCTGGGGCGCTTGTGAGGTCCATGGCGCGCCGGTAATGACCAGCGTATAGGTGAGGGAGGTAGGCATGATGTCTGGGTCAGGTCACTGGTGATGTTGGTAATGGAGTGTACCTAAAGCAGAAACCCCGGCAAAGGCCGGGGTTTCGTCAGACTGGATTCGGGTTTGAATCAGTCGTCGCCACTGAATGCAGACAGCAGGTGCAGCAGGCTGACAAACAGGTTGTAGATGGAAACGTACAAGCCAACCGTAGCGATAATATAGTTACGCTCACCACCATTGATGATCCGGCTGGTCTCGAACAGGATCATGATGGAAGCAAAGATGGTAAAGCCGGCCGATACTGCCAGATGCAGGATTGAGCTTTCCATCAGGAATGCCAGCAGCATGGCACCGATCAGCACGAACGCGCCGGCGGTCAGAAAGCTGGACATGAAGCTGAAGTCTTTCTTGGTGATGATGGCGGTTGCCGACAGACCAACAAACGCAACAGCTGTCAGTGTGAGCGCCTGAGCGACAATCTGGGAAGCACCGGCTGCCACAAACGCGCCGATGATCGGACCCAGGGTGTAACCCATGAAGCCGGTGAGGGCGAAAGTGGTTACGATGCCCCAAACGCTGTTCTTCAGTTTATAGGTGGCAAACAGCAGGCCGATGTAACCCACAATGGTGATCAGGAAGCCGGGGTGCGTACCGTTCATGTTAAGGAACGCAGTAACGGCAGAGAATGCCAGGGTCATGCCCAGCAACAAATAGGTGCTGCGCAGAACCTTCATGGCCTCATCGCTGATACCGGCCTGACCGGCCGCATCTGCTGACGAGTAGTTCGCCTGATTGTTCTGAACGCCGAAACGTCTGTTTTCCATTATTCTCTCCGTTTAATGAAACTGGATGCTGTTCATCATCATAATACCGAACACGCAACTTTCAATCATCTACGACAGAAAAGCCAGTAATGGATTCCATTAAAACGCGGTAATTCTGGTCAAGGGATCACCAGAAGCCACGGAATTCATACTGTTTTTTCTCCGGGGCGTTGACAGCGAAAGCAAATCCGGTATCATTCCCCTCGCTGTCGCAATGGCAGCCGGAGACAAGCAATTGTTTCCGTAGGAAAAGATGAAACGGTGGGCTGGCAGAGCGGCTGAATGCAGCGGTCTTGAAAACCGCCGAGGGTTAGTAGCCCTCCCGGGGTTCGAATCCCTGGCCCACCGCCATTTTCCCTTTATAATCAAG
>Ga0136556_1000784_pt1 | contig 17593 bp, 18 predicted proteins | sample AntRauTorckE6831_FD_104780 | JGI IMG/M metagenome (GOLD analysis project Ga0136556, IMG submission 104780) | Saline lake microbial communities from Rauer Islands, Antarctica - Metagenome Torckler E6 #831 | ecosystem: Environmental > Aquatic > Non-marine Saline and Alkaline > Saline | place... | reverse complement strand
GCGATAGCGACGAACGTCGGCACCTCACCGGAGGGCTCCAGCACGTACCCCACGCCGATCGCGAGGAGAACGGCGTTGAGGACGTGCCCTTTCTTGTCCATACGTTATCCCTGATCGGCTTCCCGCAAAGGGTTTCGATCGACGCTCCGTCTAGCGTTCGTCGAGCAACGAGTCGAGCGCCATCCGCGCGATCTGCTCTTTGATCTCGGTCCGGGTGCCGTCGAAGACGTGCCGGGAGACCGCAGTGTAGGAGCCACCGGTTCCCCAGTCGGCGGCGTAGGCGCGGCCGATGAACACCGTCCCCACGGGCTTCTCCTCGCTCCCGCCCTCGGGACCGGCAATCCCCGTCGTCGAGAGGCCGAACGTCGTCCCCGCAGTGTCCCGGACGCCCGCGGCCATCTGTTCGGCGACCGGCGCGGAGACGGCGCCGTGGTCGTCGAGGCTCTCGCGGGAGACCGCCAACTCGGTGAGTTTGGCGTCGTAGGAGTAGGTCACGACCGACCGGTCGAAGTAGTCCGAGGAGCCAGGCACGTCAGTCAGCAGCGATCCGATCAGGCCGCCCGTGCAGGATTCGGCGACGGCGACGGTCGCGTCACGCTCCCGCAGGGCGTCGCCGATGCGTTCCTCGACCGGCGGGTCGTCGGCGTACTCGCGCATACTGGGCATGGGTACGCGAAGGGCAAATAGGCGACGGGGCTCAGAGCAGGTCGTCGAGTTCGTCGTTCTGGAACGCCTCGGCGGCCTCGCGCTTGGCGGCGCCCTCGCTCTGCTGGTCGGCCTCGACCTGGGCCTCGGCAGCGCGGTTCATGAACGCCTTCACCCGCGGCGAGCGCTCGACACCGCTGAGGAGGACCAGCGCCGATATTTCGTCGGTGTCGAGCGGGAAGTCGCCGCCCCGGACCTCCATGCTGCCGGTTTCTTCCTCGACCCACGAGCGGGCGCGCTCGACGCCCTTCCGGGAGAGCGAGTCGGGGCGGCCGGCGACAACCAGCAACGCGGCGTCGGCCGTCGTCGCCTCCGGAAGGCTGGTCCCACTCAGCAGCGCTTGCCGCGTGGTGCTCGTGACGACGTTGACGTTTTCGTCGGGGTCCTCGCTCGCCGCTGACGTGGCGTAGCCGACTGCCGCCAGTCCGCCGCCGCGGAGCGTGTTGATCACTTCGCTCGTGTCGACGACGCTCTGGGCCACGTTGCGGTCGATGCCGCCGCCACCAAGCCCCAGCGAACGGTCCTCGATCGGTTCCCCGGCCGCGAGCAGCAGGCCGACGCGGCGCGCGATTCGCTCGTTGATGGCAGCCATCCCTTCGGCGACGCTGTCACCCGTCTCCCTCCAGGCGTCGTTGTCGATCAGGATCGTCGAATCGGCCTCGCGCGCCAGAGTCTTGAGCGATCGGCCGGCGTTGGCCTGATAGAGCGACCCTTCGTCCCGACCGGGGAGGATGCCGATAGCGTAGACTGGGACGTCGTAGATGCGCTTGAGTTCCTTCGCGAGCACGGGCGCGCCGCCCGACCCAGTGCCGCCGCCGAGGCCTGCGACGACGAAAACCGCCTCCGTCTCGGAGTCGATGCGGTCGCCGAGTTCGTTCAGCACCTCGTCGGCGTCGTTCTGCATCACCTCCGCGCCGAGTTGGTTGTCGCCGCCGACGCCGTGGCCCTTCACCACGTCCTGTCCGATCAGGACGGTGTCCAGCGGCAAGCCTTGGAGGTCGGCCGTGGCGCTGTTGACCGCGAGAGCGTCCCGGACCGCACGGAACCCCATCTCGGTATCGTACTCGGCGAGGGCCGTCGCCACTTTCCCACCTGCCTGCCCGACACCCACGAGGACCGTCTTCATGGACGCTCGTTCAGCGTGAGAGGTTGTTAACCTTCTCCCAGATCTGACCCGCTCCTTATCACCGATCGGGCGACCACCCGACCTATGTCCGACAGCGACGATCTGGAGCGAAGGCTCGCGGCCGTGGAGCGCGCCGTGGACGGCGATATCGACGCCAGAATCCCCGACAGCGGAACCCACGAACCACTCCGAACACGACTCGAGGATCTCGAATCCCGGGTCGACGAACTCGACGCCGCGGTACAATCGATTCGTGGGTTCCTCGGCGGCGTCTCGGCGGTCAACGAGGCAGTCGAACGCCGCGCGGACGCCGCCGTCGCCGCGGTGGAACGGCTGGAAGCACGCTTCGAAACCGAGTCGCCGATCGCACCAGATCCCCCGGACGACAGCGAGGATAGCCCCGACAGGTCGGGCCTTCGAGAGCGGCTCCGCGACTACAGGTGATCCGCGCGCTGCTGGCGGTCGCGCTGGCGGCCGCGCTTCTCGCGGCGTCGATGCCGGCTATCGAGTCCGCCGCCACGGACCGAACAGCGGCAGCACTGGATCGGGATATCGAACGGATCGAACGCGCAGGCCGATCGCTCTTGGCCGAGGATGATCCGGGCGCGCGCCGGGTCCTGACGGTGAAACTCCCGACGGACAGCCTCAGTTCGGCAGGCGTTGATTCGTTCACTATCGACTGCAGCGCCCACTGCGAGATCCGATACCGCCTCGATAGCGGCTGGTCGCGAACTCGTCGACTCACGATCCCCCTCACAACACCGGAGGGCCCGATCCGACTCGGGAGCCCCGGCGAGCACCGACTCTGGCTCCGACTCGAGCAGCACGACGGCGGCCGCGTCGTCGAACTACGTGCCTGAGCCGTGAGTTCAAGTAGGAGAGCGGGACCACCCGGGCTATGTCTTTGCTCTCGCGAGGCGCAGCGGATGCCTGTCGCTGTCGGCCGGCGTTCGTCGCGCCGGACGGCACGGGTGTCGAGGACCGAACCCAACTCCGTATCGACGCCGACGACTGCCCCGGAAACGGCCACCTCGCCGACGAGCCAACCTGTCGCGGGACGGTGATCGACGCGCTTGCGGATCGGGACGCCGACGCCGTCCGCGTTCGCTCGGCGGGCTACGAGCGCTGGTACGTGGACGACACGGTGGGACTACTCCAAGCCGCCGGGCAGTTCGCTGCGCTCGCCGAGCACCACGAACCCGAAATCGCCGCGACCGCCCGGACGGACCCACTCAGTGCCGCCCACGAGGCGACTGGGAGATCCGGCCCAGTGGGGCGCCTCGCCGCAGAGACAGGGTTGGCCGAAGGTGCGGAACGCGTCGGCGACGGCGGGGACGAAGCCGCACTGCGCTCACACGACGGTCCGGCGATCGCTCGCTCCCGGATCGACCACCGACCGCCCGCCGACGCTCGACTCCGCGACTCGGTGTCGCTTTCAACCGGAGCGACTGTCCGACGCTACACACTCGGTCCAAATTCGGCGACAGACGCAGACGGACTCTACCACATCACCCCCGCGTCGGCATCGTTCGACGCCCGGTCGTACGAACTCCTCGACCAGGCAGCGGCGTGGTTGGCTGACTCCAGTCACACTGGCGATCTCGCCCCCGCACGGGCGGTCCGGCAGGTCGCCGACGACGGCGATCCAGTCGAAACGCTCGCCGAGACACTCCGGAAACACACCCGGGGTACCGGCATCCTCACAGACCTGTTCGCCGACGAACGCGTCTCGGACGCATACATCACCGCGCCCGCGGCATCGACCCCTGTGCGGGTCGTCGTCGACGGCGAGTCGATGCCGACGAACGTCCATCTCACACCCGAGGGCGTCGCCACGCTCGGCTCCCGCGTCCGCCGGACGAGCGGCCGGTCGTTCTCGCGAGCCAGCCCACAGGTCGACGCCGCGCTCTCGGTCGGTCCGCCAGGTGACTGCGAGCAACTTCGCGTCGCCGGCGTCACGCGGCCGCTCTCGTCCGGGACCGCGTTCGCGATCCGGCGCCACGACTCCGAACCGTGGACGCTCCCGCGACTCGTCGCTGTTGGGTCGCTGTCGCCGCGGCTGGCTGGACTGCTCTCACTGGCCGTCGAACGCGGCGCGACCGGACTGGTCGCCGGCGCTCGGGGTGCCGGGAAGACGACGACGCTCGCCGCGTTGCTGTGGGCACTCCCCCACCGGACTCGAACGGTATCGATCGAGGACACGCCCGAACTCCCGGCGGCCGGGCTCCGTGCTGCCGGCCGGGACGTGCAGTCGCTCCGAGTCGCTCGCGGCGACGACGAGACAGGCGAGACCAGCCCCGAATCGGCGCTCCGGACCGCACTCAGACTCGGCGAAGGCGCGCTTATCGTCGGCGAGGTCCGGGGCGAGGAGGCCGGGACGCTGTACGAAGCGATGCGCGTCGGTGCCGCCTCGGGCACCGTCCTCGGGACCGTACACGGCGACGGCGCTCAATCAGTGCGGACCCGGATGACCGAAGACCTCGGGGTGAGCGGATCCGCGTTCGCTGCGACCGGGTTCGTCCTCACCGTCGCCGACACGGCACGCGGTCGACGCGCCGTCGCCCTCGAGGAGGTCGAGGCAGTCGCCGGCAGCACCGAACTCCACTCCCTCTTCACCATCGACGGCGGCGACCTCGAACCGACCGGACGGCTCGACCGCGGTGAGAGCAGTTTACTCGCCGATCTCGCTGCACCTGGAGAGAGCTACGGCGACGTGCTCGCCGCACTCGAGGAACGGAGCCAGCAAACCCGCGCGCTGGCCGCCGACGGCGTCACCCACCCTGCAGCGATCCGTGCGGAGCAGCAGGACGCGTCAAACGGTGCCGCAGCCGGAGCTACTGATACCGGTGGAGGACCGTGGTAGTCGCCTCGTCGTCGATCGAACACACCGTCACCACACTCGCGTCGCGCTGGCCGCGCGACCCAGCCGTCGACGACGAACTGGTCGACGCCTGCGACCGCCTCGACTGGCCGAGCGCGCCGGGTCTGGTCGCCGCGGGCGAGGCAGCAGGCGTCGTCGTGGCAGTAGTCGGTGCCGTCATCGCCGCCGCAACCGGCGCGCTCCCGCTGCTGCCGCTCGCACTCGTACTGGGAGCCGTTCCAGCGGTCGGCGCACGTCACGTACCGGTTGCCGTCGCCGATCTCGCAGCGACCCGCACCGTCGGCGACGCCCCGGCGCTGTTCGGGCGGCTGACGCTCCGACTCCGGATCGAGCCGAGTCTGGAGCGCGCAACCGCGTTCGCCGCCGAAACCGGGGAGGGAGCGCTCGCCGAATCCCTCGGCGAGCACGTACGCCGGGCGAGAGGAACGCCGACGACCGGGCTCCGCTCGTTCGGCGAGGCATGGAGCGAGGAGGCGGCGACGATCCAGCGGGCCACCGCCTTGGTGATCGACGCGGCCGACTCCCCACCGACGGCTCGTGACCGCGGCTGTGAGCGTGCGCTGACGACAGTCCGCGCGGGCGTCGAGGAGCGCGCTGCGGCGTTCGCCGGGGATATCCGTGCGCCGTTGACGGGGCTCTACGCGCTCGGCGTGCTGCTCCCGCTGGCGCTCGTCGGGGTGCTTCCCGCGGCACAGCTTGCGGGCGTGAACGTCGGTATCGGAACGTTAGCGGCACTATACGTCGTTATCCTTCCCAGCGGACTACTCGCCGCGAGCGGCTGGCTGCTCGCCCAACGGCCGGTCTCCTTTCGGCCGCCAGCGATCGATCGAAGCCAGCCGGGGATTCCCGATCGCCGCGGGAGTACCACCCTCATCGGGGCCGTTTCCGGCGGGGTGACTGCAGCGATCTGTCTGCTGATACTGCCCTGGGCAGCGCCGGTCGCTGCGGCCGGTGTCGGAACCGGCGTCGCCCTACTGTGGCTGTTCACGCCAGCGCGTCGACAGCGCCGGGAGATCCGGGAGATGGAGGCAGGGATTCCGGACGCACTGGAACTTGCCGGGCGACGAATCGCCGACGGCGTCGCAGTCGAGCGCGCGCTCCCGGAAGTCGCTGCGACGCTCCCCGGTCGGACCGGCGACCTCCTCGCGGACGCCGCAGGGCGTGGGGAGCGACTCGGCGAAACCGTCGAATCGGCGTTCTTCGGTCGGTTCGGCGCGCTCCAGCACGTTCCGAGCCCGCGCGCCCACGACGCCGGACAACTGTTCGCGCTCGCGGCGACGGAAGGTGCGCCCGCCGGAGACGCGTTGGGCGATGCAGGCGAACACCTGCGGGAGCTTCGGCGGGTCGAGCGCGACGCCCGCCGAGAATTGGCGACGATCACCGGCACACTGTCGAACACCGCGGCCCTGTTCGGGCCGCTCATCGGCGGCGTCTCCGTGGCGATGGTCGGTCGACTTCCCGACGACGCCGGCAGATCGATCGCTGGTGGATCGTCGACGACAGCCGACACCGCACTCGAGGTTGTGTCACTCGGCCCCATCGTCTGTGTCTACGTGCTCCTACTTGCTGCAATCTTGACCGCGCTGGCGACTGCACTGGAGCGGGGGATCGACCGCTCGCTGCTGGGTTACCGCGTCGGTATCGCGCTCCCGACGGCCACAGGGGCGTACGTCGCTGCCGTCGTCGCCGCCGGGGCGGTGCTCTGAGCCGAGAGTTGAAGTACGGAAACGGAACCACTCCGGACTATGCTCGGACCTCCGATCGAATCGCCGGCGCTCCACGCTGGCCTCGTTCTCGCTGCCGCGGCGTTCCTCGCCGTCGTTGGATCGCTCCCAGCCAGCCCAGCACCCGACGCGGCCGGCGTCGCGAACACGGTCGACCGTGTCGTCGTCGCTGAGGCGCCGGCCGGTGCGATCGAGGATCACGGCGCCGATCAGGTTCGGATCCGGCCGAACGGGATCGCCATGCGCAACGACGGCGGCACCGCACACGCGACGTTCGCGTTCGGGCCGGTCGTCCCCGTCCGGAACGGGTCACTTCGGGCGGTTCTCGAAGGGGAGTCGCCAGAGGCATTGTTCGAGGACAATGCGGCGTTTGTCGACGCCGTCGAGGTGGCGAGGAATCGCGAGCCACGCTGGATGCGGTCTGACGAGATCGCCATCAGGGGGGTGAGTTGGGATGGCGACCGCGTTACCCTCGTCGGCGCCTGAGCGGCGTGGCCAGGCCTCGCCCACCGCGGCGCTTGCCGCCGTCGCCGCAGTTGGGATCGGCCTCTCGCTCTACGCAAGCATCTTCGCCGGCGCCGTTCCGACCGCAGATCGGGACGTAGCGACGCCGACGCTCACGGCAGTCCACGAGGTCGTCGCCCCCACCGGGGTCGCCGAACCGGAGCGGATCGACGCTGCCGTCGACGCCGGACCGACGGGCTGGTCGCTCCGAATCGAACTTCGTGCTGGACCACAGCAGTGGACCGCGGGTACGGCGCCGAGGCCCGAATCGACCATCCAGTCCGCTGGTCGACGCGTGCCGGTTCGAACCAGTCCCGGACAGGTGGAGTTCGGGTGGCTTCGGGTGGTGGTCTACCGATGACCGCCACTGCGCTGGACGCCTGCCTCTGTCTGCTCTTGATCAGCGCAGCGGCAGTGACCGTCACCAGCGCGCCCGGGACGGCTGAGCCCAGCGCCGAGACGGGCGTCGCTGACGCGAACCGTGCCGACGCCGTCGCCGAGACGCTCACCGCAGCGACCGCGGACGTTCCCTATCGACTGCAGCCGGTTCCGGGATCAGCCGACCACGGCAACCCGGAGTTCGAGCGCGTTGCCCACGGAACACTCGCTTCGTTGCTGGCCGAGGCCGCGGTCCGGACCGTCCACGTCGACGGCACAGCACTAACTGGGACCAGCGAGGCGTTCGCCAACGCCGTCCGCGAGACGGTGCGCGAGCGACTCCCGCCCCGGACTCGCGTGGAGGTTCGCTGGGAACCGTACCCCGGCGCTCATCTCGGCCGCCAGTTCGCTGTCGGACCGTCGCCGCCACCCGACACCGACGTGCATGCCGAGACGATCCGGGCACCGAGCGGCGTCGATTCACCCCCGGCCGAAGCCGTCTCCTCGGCGGCCGACGAGGGGTTCGACGCACTCGCTCGCGTTGCCGCCGAGTCGTTGGTACGCGGGCTGTTCCCGCCCGCGAAGGGGCGACTCGCGCTCGGCGGCGACGCGCCGGTCGACGACCTCGTTCGCCACCGCTATCGACGGGCGAGCGAGGTGTACGGTGTCGAGACGGCCGAGCCCATCGAGGATACCGACACGCAGGCGGCGAATCGTCGTATCGCCGCCGCGATGCGAAACCAGATCGCCGCGGATCTTCGAAAGAACGCCGAGAGCCCGGGCGAGGTTGCTGGGTCGCTCGAACTCGATACGGTGAAAATCACCGTCCGGACGTGGTCGGCATGAGCCTGCACGAAGATCAGCGCGGCCGGGTGCCGTTCGCGCTCGTCGGGGTATTACTGCTTCTCGGGGCATCTATGTACGCGACCGGCGTCGCCGACCGAGCAGAGCCCTCGGTCGAACGCGCTGCCGCGTCCGCACTGGACGACGTGGAACGTGACACGCGCCCGGCTCTCCGTGAGGCAGTCCGCGACGCCGCGCGCGAGTCGGCGCGCGAGCCAGTCACCGAACCTGCGAACACGCCTGCAGGCCGGGCGCTAAACACGAGCACGCCGTTCGTCGACGCGCTCAGGCTCCGAATCGCGGCCGCCGCTCGGGCAGAACTCGCTGACTTGGGGCGTGAACAGAACGGGGTTCGAACCACCGTTTCACTTCCTGACGTTAACGGGTCGACACCTTCGCTCCGTCGAGCCAAGCGAGGAATCGACGTCCGACCGGTCGACGAGGGGGCGTCGATGGTCGTCACCGTTAGGAACGTCACCGTTCGGGCCCGCTCGGACGGCCGCGTGCTGGCCCAGCGACGGCTGAACGTCACCCTGACCGTCGATAGCCCCGTCCTGGCGCTCCATCAGCGAACCGAACAGTACGAATCGCGGCTGAACCGCGGCGCCCTCGCCGGGCCGGGACTGTCGCGTGGACTGACTGGGCGGCTGACCGCAGTGACGATGGCACGGGGGTACGGGCGCTACGCGGGCGCGCCTATCCAGAACGTGCTCGGAAACCGCCACGTCGAGCTATCGACCAACGCGGCGATGGTTGCCCAGCAGCGGTCGACGTTCGGCCGCGCGGACCCCGACAGCGTTCGCGCCGTCGACGTTGCGACAGTCCGCGTTGGCGTGCTTGACGTCCTCGGCGGGCGCCACCCGGCCGCCGCCGACTGGACGAAGACCGTGCTCGATCCGAGCAGCGTTGGCGCCTCTCCCGATGGAGACGGATTCGACCCACAGCGGCCCGATTCACCGCCGATCACGGTCACCCCCCAGGCAGCGGCCGACGAGGAGTTCCTCGACGCCGCCAACGGGCCGAACACTGCCGGAAGCTACCGCGTTCGGAGCACCCTCCAGGCCACGGTGGTCACTCGGTCCGGCGGGACTCGCCCGGAACCTCGGCTGGAAAACTGGACGCTCCTGACAGCGGACACCGACGAACGTACGGCCATCGAGACGATCGAACACCCCCCGAACGGCTCTGAATCCCCCGCCGTCAGTGCTCGCCGGAAGGTCACCGTCCACCACACTGTCGAGCGAACCTGGTACCGAAACGGATCGTTCCGGACGACGACCGCGGAGTGGACCGAGACGGCACGAGTCGACGTGCGCGTCGACGTCGCGTACGACCCGGACGACGCGGCACCGAACCGGCCGACTGAACCGATCTTCGAGCGCGGGGGGGCGCTCAGTGGTCCGAACCTCGCCGGCGCCCGCGATCGAGCGGCCGCCGAACTGCTCGCGGCGAACGGCGGCGTCGACGCCATCGCCGTGGCTACCGCGGAACGGCAGGGTGGCAAACTCACCCGAGAGCGAACCAGCGTTGCTACGCGACCGGACGACCTCGACACCTGGGTGCTCGCCGATCTCCGGGAACTCCGGGAATCCGTCGCGACCGTCTCGGTCACGGTTCCACGCCGAGAGATCGCTTCCGGTGAGGCGAACGCACCCGCACTGCTCGCCCAAGCGGTTCGTGAGCGGCGGGCCGCACTGATCGACGCTCCCGCGACGTACGACGGCGCCGCGGATCGGGCCCGTGTCGCCGCCCGTGCCGCGTACGTGGAAGGCGTCATCGCGATGCTCGAAGCACGTGCGGCCGATACCCGCGGGCGGAACGTCGATTACCGGACCGAAATCAGTAGCGTAACAACCGGAAGCCTCTCGAAGCTGATCGAACTCGGCCGGGAGACTGTGAGCGGCGACGACAACCCCTATCGACTGGATCGCGGAAACAGCGACGAGCTAATCGTCACTCCCGACGGTTCCCCGGCCTACCTCACGCTGTCGTCAGTCGGTCACGAGCGCGTGCGGAGTGTTCCACCCGGTGATTCGATCCACCCACTGACCGCGCGGACGACCAACTGGGTCGCCATGCCCTACGGCGACGCGGCCGACGGCGTCGCCGACGCCCTGTTGGGCGGGGGAAAGCGCCAGGTGACGCTCGAAACCGCCGGGGCGACGCTGATTGCCGCGAACCGAACAGCTGCGAGGGGTGAGTCGACGAACGATTCGGCGGCCGAGTTAGCGACGCATCGTGCGGCGCTAACCGCTGCCGTTCGGCGGTCGGTTCGGAGAGCAGAACGGGAGGTCTGTATCGCGGCGACCGACGAAACGGTGTTCGATCACCGGACCTGCCGTGACGCCGTCGTCGACATTCGCAGCGAGTGGCCCACGCTCGGCCACCGGGCGCAGGCGATGGGCAACGGGAGCTACGTCGGCGCGTTCGGCGACGCGCTGGTCGCACGCGGCGTCGGTGCCGCTCCGGCCGACGAGGCAGAAGTCCGGGCACGCGTACGGCTCCGAGAACTCGCGGCGGAAGGGCAGACTGGCGTTCCGGCCGCGACGACGAACCGGACCGCGTCCTCGGTTCAGCAGGTTTCTCGGGAACTGGTGAAAAAGCACGCACAGCGCGAGATCAAGAACCGAAGCGAGCAATCCATCCGCCGTCTGACGGGTGCCTCGCGACTCCCCGCCGGCGTCCCGATCGGGCCGCCGGTGTACCCGTGGATCGCGACCGTGAACGCCTGGAGCGTCACCGTCCGGGGCGAGTACCAGCGGTTCGCCGTCCAGGCGCGCGGTCCCACGCCCGACGGCGGTGGCGGCGTCGTACGCTACGTCAGGGACGGCTCAACGGTGGAGTTCGACGTCGACGGGGACGGCCATGTCGAGCGACTGGGGCGAAACGAGCGTGTCTCCTTCGAGGCGTCGACCACGGTGGTCGCCGTCGTCCCCCCGGGGCCGCCGGGGATCGGCGACGTGGACGGGAACCGGGACGAACGGTCGCCCGGGTGGCCCTGTCCGGGCGACGTGGAGACAGAGCGCTGTACGCGGGAGGATGAGCCGGAGTAACAACGGTTTTGCCCGGGCGTCACCACCAACGGGTATGTTGTACGACGCAGTCGAGATCGGCGATGCGGCGTCGCCGTCGGCGCTCCGCGCGGCCTACTTTCAGGAGGTGGCGGCGGTCGTCGCCGAGTTGGGCGTCGACACCGTCGTCGGCGGCACCGGCCTCGACCGGGCGACCGTCGCGGCGATCGAGTCCGGCGAGACGCCCGAACTCACTCTCGAGGAGGCAGCCGAGGTGCTGGCGCTCGACGACGACGCCCCCGACGCCGACGCCATCGCGTGGGAGGCCCGGGACCACGTGCTGATGGGGATGACCGCGGCGGTCGTCGACGTCGACACCGTCGCCCGCGAGGCCGGCCTCGACCTCGACGGGAAGGAGATCCAGCAGGCAATCGAGGGACGGCTCCCGACCACGCTCGCACAGTTCGCAGCGATCCAGGCGTACATCGACGCCCGGCGCTGATGCAGGTCCTCGTACTCGGCTGTGGCTACGTCGGCCGGGAGTTCGGAAAACGGCTCGTCGAGGCAGGTCACGGGGTGACGGGCGTCGTCCGCTCGGCCTCGAGCGCCGACGCGGTGGCCGAAGCCGGGATCCAACCGGTTCAGGCAGATCTGACCGATCCCGACGCTGTCGCGGATCTCCCGGATGCCGAGGTGCTGGTTTTCTCCGCATCCGCAGGTCGTGGGAGCGTCGAGGAGGCACGCGCGCTCTACATCGACGGTCTCGGTTCAGTCGTCTCGGAGTTCGAGGGGCGTTCATCGTCGCCAGACCGCCTGATGTTCACCTCCACGACCGGCGTCTACGGCGATCACGGCGGCGATTGGGTCGACGAGTCGACACCGATCGACCCCGAGCGGCCGAAAGCGACGGTGATCGCCGAGGCCGAAGCGATCGTCCGAGGGAGCGTGTTCGACCACACGATCGCCCGCTTCGCCGGGCTCTATGGCCCGGGACGCTACCGGCTGTCGTCGTACCTCGACTCGGTGACCGCCGGTTGGCGCAACTCCGTCCACCGCGACGACGCCGCTGGTGCGCTGGCGTGGTTCGTGACCGAGGACGTCGCTCGCACGGAGACGGTGCTGGTGAGCGACGGCAACCCCGTCGAGCGCTGGGAGTTCGCCGACTGGCTCGCCGAGCAGTGCGGGGAGCCAGCGCCGACGAAACGAACTATCGAGGAGCGACTCGGTGGGCAGCCGGACTCGGCGAACCTCCGAGTCGCGAGTCAGAAGCGCTGCCGGAACGATCGGCTGGACGCGTTGGAGTACGAGTTGGTCTACCAATCGGTGTACGAGGGGTACGAAGAAGCGATCGACGCCTACCGGCGCGGCGAGGACGTGTAGGCGCTACCGGCCCTGCCGGAGCTCTTCGATCAGCTGTTCGATCAGGTCGTTCTGGCGTTCGAGTTCCGCCTGCTGCGTCTCGATAACTGTCCGGAGGTCCTCGATCTCCCCGGCGAGATCCGCGATGTCGACGTCCTCGGGTTCAGTCTCGCTTTCGCTGGGCTTCGATTGCTCGTTGCTCCGGGGCGGCTCCTCGGTTACCTGCTCGATGATCCGGTCGGTGGCGGCCGATTCCGACGCTTCGGTGGCGGAGTCTTCCTCCTCGCTGGTAGCCCCGACCTCGTCCTCGCCGAACAGTTCGGGACCGTCGCCGAACGGCGAGTCCGTGGCAGTCGCGGATTCGCCGTCGACGGCGTCGTCGTCGGCGTGGATCGCGCGGAGTTCCTCGATACTCTGGAGCTCGTGGTAGGAGAGCAGCGCATCGGTGATGGCGGCCTCGACGGCTCGGGCCTCGTCGTTGGGTGCTTTGAAGCGTTCCTGGCGGTCGTCGTGGGTGAGGACGACGCTAGTCGCGACGTTCCCCGATTCGAAGTCGAGATCGGTGACGGTCTCGAAGGCGTACTCCTCGAACTCCTCGTCCCAGACGGCCTGGCCGATGTGTTTGACGACACGCCGGTCGGTGACCACGAGCGTCAGTTCCGAGAAGCGGAACGTTCGCTTGACGGTCTCGCCGGCCTCGGTGATCCCGCTGGCGTCGAGTACGCCCGCGAGCAGCGGGTGGAGCACGTCGTCGAGTTTCCCTTTCGGGATCGAGAGCGTCTCCTCGCCGTCGAGGCCGTAGTCGAGCGTGAGTTTGGCTTTCCGTCGGCTCGTCGACAGCGTGATGCGCTCGGCGTCGTGGGGGAACTCTTCGACAGTCTCGTCGGAGAGCAGCCCCTCGGCGCGGTAGACGAGCGTCCGGGTCGCCGTGACCACGAGGCGGTCGTCGCCGCCCAGCGTGACCTCCGCGACCGGTTCTTCGCCCTCGAGATGCTCGGTGAGGGTCTCCGGCAGGCTCATACTCGGGCGTTCGAGCGACGGAGCATAAATCCGCGTGGCTCGACGACCGCCGGAGATGGGAGGGTTTAAGTCCGAGATGCGATTACGCAGGAGTGCGGCCGGGTGGCTTAGCTGGACATAGCGCCGCACTCATAGGGTATCGAGATTCGGTGCGGTACGCCTAGGAACTATCCGCAGCCCACGGGGCCCGCCGAGCCTCGAACCTGGGTCATGCGGAGATCGCGGGTTCGGAGCCCGCCCCGGCCATCTACGGTTTTCAACGACGACGAGCGAACACCCTGAGCGAGGCGTCCGTTTTCACGACGCTCGCCACCCGCAGTACCGAGTAGCCAGTGTCAATTCACTGTGGAGATCGTGTAACCCGGCCATAACTAAGCCCTACTGAGCGACTATTGTCCCTATGTCTCAGCGATCTATCCGGGCCTCTGGCAGGAGCAGCCGACGGGTGAGGCTGAACTGCAGTTCGATCCTCCACAAGACTGCTCAACGGGCAACAGAGAGTCTGCGGGGCGGACTATGAGCCTCCGTCGACTGACGGCGTTCGTCGTCGTCGTCGAAATGCTGGGACTCGGCGTCTTCTTCTCGTTCCTCCTCGGCGCACTCGTGGCACAGGGCGGGCGCGCAACATTGGATATGAGCCAGTTCGGCGAACAGTGGATCGAGTACTGGATCATGATGGCAGTCGTCGCTATCGTCCCGTACGGCTTGTACGTGGCCGACGAGATGGCGAACCGGGACAGCGGCGACGGGTCGTAGTTCCACGGTGGGTTGTTCTCGCCGTTGGGGTGCCGTCTCCTTTTTTACCGACCGCCTGGATGGTTCGAGTATGAGCGAACCACGAACCGAGAAGATGGAGCTACGGAACCAACTCGCCGACGACGGGTCACCCATCGGGAGCTGGGTCTCCCTCGGCTCGCCGGCCGCCGCGGAGATCGTCGGCGCCCTCGACTTCGACTTCGTCGTCGTCGACACCGAGCACACGCCGCTGTCCGTCGAGAGCGCGGGCGAACTCGTCCGGGCCGTCGACGCCGCGGGCGACACCGACACAGTCGTCCGGGTGCCCGAGAACGACGCCACCCAGGTCAAGCGAGCGCTGGATCTCGGCGCGGCGGGCGTGATGGCGCCGCGGATCGAGAGCGGCGCCGAAGCCGAGTCGCTGGTCGCTGCCGCGCGCTACCCGCCCGGGGGCGTACGCGGCGTCGCCGGCAGTCGCGCCAACGACTACGGCGCGAACCTCGACGAGTCCTTCACGTCGGCCAACGACGCGATCGCGGTGATCCCGCAGATCGAGTCCGAAACCGGCGTGGAGCAGGCCGAGGAGATCGCGCGCGTCGACGGCGTCCACACGCTGTTCGTCGGCCCAGCGGATCTCTCGGCGAGCCTCGGCTGCTTCGGTGAGTACGACGATCCAACCTTCCTCGACGCGCTAGATCGCGTGTTCGCGGCGGCGGAGGAAGCAGACGTTCCCGTCGGCACGCTCGCGACCGGGCCCGCGGAGATCGATTCGTGGCACGAACGCGGCTTCGACTACCTGATCGTCGGCACCGATATCGGCTACCTCCGGAAGGGCGCGAAGGCGGCAAAAAAGCAGTACGAGTCGCTGTTGCGGTAGTTCGGTAGACTAGCTCTCGGATGCTGGCACGTCCGTCCCGCGACGCAGGCCGTAGTAGCCCGGGGCGTCTTCTTCGGGCGGGTCGGCGACGACGAGTTCCTCGGCGTTCTTCATCACCCACGGAACGGCCCAGTCCAGGAGGACTGCCTCGGTGTCCTCGTCGATCTCGGCGTCGGGCTCGACACCCTGGAGCAGTCGGGCGATCTCGTAGATGGTGTACATCTCCTCCTCGGCCAGTAGCTCCTCGGGCGTGTAGAAGTCACACGGGTGAAGCTGGTCGAAACTCTCCTTGGCGCGTGGCATACGCCGTGATTTGGACGGCGCTGCGTAAACGCTACCGGTCCGGAATCGGCGTCGAAAGAAAACGGGACGGGACGCGTTCTCGCTTCGTGCTCTGTCTCTCTACACAGTCACGGCATCGGGTTCCGTCGTCGCGCGACGGAGCGCGCAACAGGGAACTCCCCGTGACTGGTTTACACAGTCACGGCGGAGTTTCCGCGGTCGCCGCACGGAAGCGGCGACAGGTCACGAGCCGTAACTGGTGTTACTCGAACAGCTCGACGGCCTGCTCGTAGCGGGCCGACGGCTCTTCCCAGTCGACAACGTCGAAGAACGCGTCGATGAAGTCGCCGCGTGCCGGGCCGTAGTCGTAGTAGTACGAGTGCTCCCAGACGTCCAGCGCGAGGATGGGGTGGCTCCCCCAGAGTGCGCCCTGGTCGTGCTTGTCGACGACGACGTTACGCAGCTGGTTGCTGTAGGAGTCGTACACCAGCAGCGCCCAGCCACCGGCGGCGCCGGCGGCCGCCTCGAACTCGCCCTTCCAGGCGTCGTAGGAGCCGAAGTCCTCGGCGATGCGGTCGGCGAGCGCGCCGGACGGCTCCTCGCCACCCTCGGGACTCATCGACTTCCAGAACAGGTCGTGGAGGATGTGACCCGAGCCGTTGTGGGTCACGTTCCCGATCGCGCCGGGCGAGGAGCCGAACTCCCCGTTCTCGCGGTTCTCCGCGAGCGTCTCCTCGGCGCTGTTCCAGCCGTTGACGTAGCCCTGGTGGTGCGTGTCGTGATGCCACGTCAGCACCTGCTCGGAGATGGCGGGTTCAAGCGCGTCGTACTCGTACGGTAGCGGCGGTAGTTCGTAATCAGTCATCGTAATTCACCATGGGTAACTGGGTGGCGGTTCGTGTTAAACGTTGGTGAAACCGAACGTTAGCGAGTGCCACACAACCAAATCGGTGGCGACTGGCCGCCAACAGCGACGACCGGAACGGGCCCGCACGTACGTTGGTAAATCGGAGGGGACCATCTTGACGCGGGGGTTCGCTCGTGCCCGGCTGGCAGTTCACCACCACGAGTTACGTGGTCCCGTACGTCACCGACTCTGTCGCCGCGACCGCGAGCGTCGTCGCCGCCGTCCTCGCGACGACCCAGTTGACAGGGAGCGCCGGCCGACTCCTCGGCGGCAGAATCGCGGATCGGATTCCGGGAACCGCCGTGCGTGGGCCCGCGCTGGTGCTCGCGGGGCAGTGTGCGCTCGCTGCCGTGGGGTTCGTCGAGGTCGTCCTCTCCATTGGCGAGGCGGCGGCGTGGATCGCGTTCGGCTTCGTCTGCATCTTCGCGCTGGGGTTCCCCGGCGTCTACGACGCGACGATGACCGCGATGGTCGACGACGAGGTCGGGGGTTCAACGGCGGGCGACCAGACCGCACTCAACACGGGTGGCCTCGTCGCGCCCCCGCTGTTCGGTAGCCTCACGGAGACAGTAGGTTATGACACCGGCTGGACCGGGCTGGCAGTGTCGAGCGCCGTCGCGGCCGTCGCGATTCGGTTCTCGATTGCGAGCGACTACTCCGAGACGAGCACGTCGCCCGTGCGCTCGTACTCCAGCGTCGTCGCCACGCTGTCGGCGATATCGGACCCGAACTCCCGCTCCGTGAGGTAGAGCGCCAGATCGATCCCGCTGGTGACGCCGCCCGCTGTCACGATCTCCCCGGTATCGACCACGCGGGCGTCGGGCACCTCGACGCCAGCGTTCCGGAGATCCTCGACGGCAGACTGGTGAGTTATCGCCGGCCCGTCCCCGAGCAGACCGGCGCGTTCGAGCAGCATCGCGCCCGTACAGACCGAGGCGATGGTCGCGCCGGCCTCACGGTGGGCGGCGATGATCGGCGGGAGGTCGCCGGCGTCGTACTCCCGTCGCACCCCGCCCTCGCCCGCGGACCAGCCACCGCCCGGGACCACGAGGAGGTCGGGCGCATCGGCGTCTCCGGGATCGGCGAGGGTGTCGTCCACGCCCACGTCGAGGCCGTGGCTCGCGACTACGCGCTCCTGCGGGGTGGCGCTGACCAGCGAGACGGTGCAGTCCGCACCTGCTGCAGCGGCGTTCTGGAACACTTCGAACGGGCCGACAGCGTCGAGTTCGTCGAAGCCGTCG
>Ga0136556_1000780_pt1 | contig 17681 bp, 10 predicted proteins | sample AntRauTorckE6831_FD_104780 | JGI IMG/M metagenome (GOLD analysis project Ga0136556, IMG submission 104780) | Saline lake microbial communities from Rauer Islands, Antarctica - Metagenome Torckler E6 #831 | ecosystem: Environmental > Aquatic > Non-marine Saline and Alkaline > Saline | place... | reverse complement strand
TATTGAAGAATACCTTCATATTGTCATCAGCATCCGGCAGACAAATGCCCAAATCCCCGTTGCTTAGACCCAATGAATAATCATTCCGGTTTATAATAATGGGTTTGCCGGCATACCACGGCTCATAGCGCGGTACCAACCCCGCCTTTAGCAGCGAATCTTCTATTCCATCATTAATATACTCAACACCCCACGGCCCCTTGCGGTGCGCAGCCAGTATTCGAAAGCGGTTGTAGATAGTAAATGCTTCTTCAGGGGTTTTGGCCTTCAAGGCCGATGTAAAATAGGGTTTGATTTGTTTGGCTACCAATAGTTGAAAGTCGGCGTAGGAATTCAATTGGTTCAATTCAACATCAGGGAGTGATGCATCTTTTAAAATAGAAACAGCTTTTGTGGAATCACCGGTATTAATAGCAAGGGCCAGTGCACCTATTCCACTTGAGCCTTTAAAGCGGTAATTTTGTGTGAGCAGTATAATATTGTTGATCAACGGAGCGGCGCCTTCTTGTTGAATATTTAACGCAGGGATCGTAGCGGAAAGGGCTTCCATTTTTTCGGCTCTTTTTGGCGTGATGATGTTAGTACCCGCATCACCACAAATATCACCCATCACCGAACCTGCCTCCACAGATGCAAGCTGGTCTTTATCTCCCAGCAACACTAATTTTGTTTTTTCACGCAAAGCGTCCATCAATTTGCTCATCAACGCCTGATCAATCATGGAAGCCTCATCAATAATCACCACATCAAAGGGCAGTGGATTATCGCTGTTATATCGAAATACCGATGTATGCAGGCGGGCGCCGAGCAATTGATGAATGGTAACGGCCTCTGCGGGGATAGCTGCTTTTATATCATCGCTGACGTTCAATTTTTTCCGCGCCTTAAGAATGGACGCTTCCATGCGGGCCGCCGCCTTGCCCGTTGGGGCAGCAAGTGCAATTTTGGGTGATTGGTCAAGAGCGCGGGCTTGTTCCAACATCAAGGCTAACAAGCGGATTATGGTGGTGGTTTTACCCGTGCCGGGTCCCCCGGAAATGACGGTGAACTTGTTATAGACAGCGGAAGCAGCGGCTATTTGCTGCCAATCGGGCTTGCCCTTTTCCTTGTTGTTGAATAACCGTTTTAAGCCGTCCCTAAGCAGTGCAACTTTAATCTGATCAGTTTCCAGCTGCGCTCGTTTAAGTATCTGCGCCGCGAGATTTTGCTCGTACTGCCAGAGTTTGTGAAAATAGAGCCGGTTCGCCTCATCAAGTATAAGCGGTTTAAAATCTCCGGGAGAACCCACCACCGGGCTTTTACCAAGTACGTTAATCCATTCAACCGGGCCGGGAGTTTCAGGTTGTAACGCGCGCTCAAATTCAGTAAAAGCGGTCGCCTCATCGTAATCATCCAACATTATACATACGTCGCCATTTCTGTAGGCCTTACTTGTGAGGCATGCGGCAAGCAGCACCGGTTCTTTAATTTCAGGATGCAATTGCTGTAAAAAACGGCAGAACTCAATATCAATAGCAGCCAGCGCTCCGGCTTCATACAGTTTTGTAATATTTTTTTGGCTGGAAATCATCCCGAATCTCGTCCTAAGTAATTATCAAGTTTAGTTATTATTGATTCATCCGGCCGATCAAAATAAATTCCCTCGCCGCCATCATTGTTGATACCGCGCAGAAAAAGATAGAAGGCGCCCCCAAAATGAGCTTTGTAAGAATAGTCCTGCATTCGGCTGCTCAAAAAACGGTGAAGCGCCACGCAATAGATATGGTATTGCAAATTATAAAAGGCTTCATGCATCTCTTCCTGCAACATTTCAGGGCGGTAATCGGCAATAGTTCCTCCAAGGTGATTGGTCTTGTAATCAAGAATGTAGTACCGGTTATTATATTTGAAGGTGAGATCAATAAATCCCTTCAGATACCCTTCTTCTGCAAAGCCTTCAACAGGCTGCAAAATTTTTTCGTTAGGACGAATGATGTGCAGCAACTCATTTAACTGAACGTGATCGGAGGCAAAATAAAATTCCAGCTCTGCGATCATGTGCTCCGGCTTAAGAGCGGCCAGTTTTAACTCCGGTTTATCCGCAAGCAAAGACTTACTGACCGTTTTTTGGAGCATGGATTTAGCGGTGGATATCCAGCGCTCTGCAATATTTTGTGCCGCTAACTGCTCATTTATCACATCTTCCCAACTTCTTTCATCTGCAAAATCAATGTTCTCAAAAATATGATGAACCGCTGTGCCCGGCTTGGGTCCTTTTGGAAAATCGAAAATTGTAGAATCTCCAAATTCATCAGGTTCCTCCACCCTTTCGAACTGATCATCAAAATAGTTATGGTAATCCGGCTCAAAATCATTTTGTTCACTTCTTACCAATGATGAAAAACTGGTCATTCTATGGCCCGCCGGAAGCGGCAATTTTCTATCAAATGTCTTAGCCTCGAGTGCCTCCCCCTCTGAATCCGACTCAAAGGTACCGGGTTCGATTTGTCCGGCATCCACCACCGGTGCAATTATAGAGTCATGCGCACTTAACTGTTCAATTGCAGATTTAAAAAGTAAGGGATCACTTTCATCAAACGTCTGTTCAGGAAAGATGGAAGCGCCCAGACTTTCAAATGCTTTTTTCTGATCCAGCAGTAAAAAGCCAAACGGCGAATGGGCTGCTTTCTTGGCATGCACCCAGTTAATTACACACTTATACTGGGCACGTGTGATAGCTACATAGGCCAGCCGAACCTCCTCGGCCAGCTCTTCTTTGGCATTTTGATATCGCTTTTGCGGGCGACCAGGATCGTTTTTTCCCTGAAAATCAAGATAGGTCGTTGATTTTTCCCCGGGCTCATGATAGACAATGGGCTTGCCCTCGTCATCATTTTTACGAACGTACCATAGATAGGGACAAAAAACGATGGGGTATTCAAGGCCTTTGCTTTGATGAATGGTTACGATATTCACCAGGTTTTCATCACTTTCCAACCGCAGTTGTTCTTCTTCAATATCTTTGCCGTCTTCATTGCGCTTTTTAAGCAGCCATTTCAACAAGCTGTGCATCCCGCTTTTGCCGTTTTGTTCTTGGCTGCGAATCAACTCGACAAGATGGATAATATTAGTTAGGATGCGTTCTCCGTGTTTTAGCTGCATTACAGTTTCTGCCACTTCTTGTTGCTGCATCATCATACGAAACATATAGCCAAAACCATGTTGCTGCCACATGGCATGCCAGCCGACAAATTTTTCAACTATTTCCGCGCGAGCCTTTTCATCTTGCTGCAATACAAAAAGCTCATTTGCCTTATAGCCTAAAACAGAAGTGGAAAGCGCAGTCATAACCAGCCAGTCATCCGTCGGTTTAATCACCGCTTTTAACACAGCATACAGTTCAGCGGCTTCCTCACTTTTAAAAACGCTCTCCCGGCTTCGGGTAACACTCTTTATACCTCTCTCCTTTAATGCATCGCTTATGCTTTTTGCCTGCGGATGCTTACGTACCAGTACCGCTATATCCCGGGCCTGCACCGGCTTCTCTCCTATTTTTGCCGCTCCTTTTTGGGCATCAGCCAGCAGCTTATGAATTTGCGCAGCAGTATCCGCCGCAGTGCATTTATTTGCCGTTCCTTTTTTTAAGGGTGCATTTTCCGATGAAACCAAAAGCTGCCTTATTTCCAAAGGCGCTGCTTCTGTCCCATCTATTGTTAAAAGTTTAGACGCTTTTCTTCCCGCTTCAACAGGCCGGAACGGAATATTTTCTAAAATAAAGGGATTGGAATGTGAACTGAACAAGGCATTCACACCTTCAATCAGTGATGGCACCGAACGGTAGTTATGCCCCAGATTATAGCTGTTTTCCGCGGGGGCGTCAGTTTTAGCTTGCAAGTAAGCGAAGATATCTGCCCCTCGAAAACCATAGATCGACTGCTTGGGGTCGCCAATCATAAACAGCGCCGAACCGCTCTCTTTCCCGTAAATAGATTTAAATATCTGGTATTGAATGGGATCGGTATCCTGAAATTCATCCACAAGCGCAATGGGATAGCTGTTGCGTATATTCTTGCGCAACTGCCGACCTCCCTGCGGATCTAAAACAGCATTTCGCAATTGGATAAGCATATCATCATACGAGTAAACCTGCAGTTCTTCTTTTCTGTCATTTACCTCCTCCACAATATCAGCAAATAGTTTTCGCTTAAAAGCGACATCAAAATTCCGGACTGATCGGGCTGTTTCGATATAGCGATCTACCTGTTTAAAGAAGGGATGTTCGGGCGGCGGATCGGAAGCAGATTTTTTTAAGCTTTCGTTAATCGTTGATTGAGCAAACTTTTCAAACTGATCAAAAAAGGCAACAGGGGCTACTTCGCCACGCATCCAGTGGCTCATCAGGTTTGCCCATTTTGGCAGTGAATTTTTACGATACTTATTGCCGTGCATCTGCTCGCTTTCCAGTAGAGCCAGTAGTTGTTCTTCCTGGTCGTCCCAGTTGCTTTTCAAATCGTCATATAATTCCCGAAGCCGGTATAATGACTCATCAAAATGCGCAAGCGAAACTTCCTCCTCCGGAAGAATTTTCAGATACGGTTTTCCAACATAGTCCGACAGTTCTTTGATGATTTTTTCCGGTCCGTAATTTTTATCCAGCAGAAGTTTTAGAAGGGGACGTCTGAGTGGATTTTCAGAAAATTTCCGAACGGTATTTCGCCAGTAATCATCTATCAATTCAGCTATAATTTCAGTGTCATCGCCAATAAGTGTGGCATCAAACGACGCACCGCTCTCAAAGGCCCACTCTTGCAGCGCATGACCGCAAAATCCGTGGATAGTATAAACCGCGGCTTCATCAAAAGAACGGACGGCCTGTTTTAATTTTTTAAGGGCATCATCCGCATCAACTACGTCCTTTTGCAGTTTAGCCAGAAAGGAATCATCGCCTGTTGGTGTTCCTTCCAATACCCGTATTGATTCACGAAGCCGTTTCATCAGACGGTCGCGCAACTCCTTGGTGGCGGCTTCAGTATAGGTTACCACTAAAATTTCATCCACAGTTTTGGGGGTCTCAATAAGAGCACGAACATACAGCGAGGCAATGTTGTAAGTTTTGCCGGTTCCTGCGCTGGCCTCAATAAGGTGGACACCCGAAAAAGAAACTTCAAAGGGGTCTAAAGTTTTCATCAGTCCTCCCTTTTTTCTTTGTTCTGAATATCAAAGAAAGGTTTCCAGAATAATATTGAAGACTCAATAAACTTTGATACCATATCACTCTTTTGTAAAAAATTAATATCCCCTGCCAAACGATTGTTATAGGGGTCTTTCCCTTCATTGATGTAACTCCATTCATTGTTCCATTTTGTTTGGGCGGCGTCAATACCATCATCCCTGCCTTTATTTTTTTGGATAATGGCCTCCGCATAGGCATACGAAGTCTCGGGAAAAAAATAGATGCAATGCTGCATGCCGGTCCAATACAAATTCAGCAATTCAATCAGCATACTGCGCGAATCAGGAATCGGCGGTAATGGACATTGTTTAATGGATTGATCTTTTTCGAACGTTATAAGGCGGCTTTTTCCCGGATGATTTGCAGGCTTGGCTAATTGAAAAAGTAAATGTTTGATCCACAGTTCAATGCGGTCTTTCGGCCGCATCTTTCCGAAGCGGTACAGAAGCTGTTCCTGTTCAAAAATAGAATCGAGTCGGCCAACTATAGAGAAATCACCTATTTTTACATCCACTTCTACGGTATCAATCGGTGTCTGATTGACGGCTTCTTGAATACGTGCTCCAAACGTTTTCACTTTTCTCGATTGCTGCTCAAAAGCCTGATGGCCCGGCCAGTTTTCAGGCAGACGGTCTTGCGCAACCGCCACGTTTTCAAAAGATTCAAGCGGCTTATCTTGCAGATATCGTTGCAATAATTGTTGTCCGATATGATACTTTTCAAGAGAATCTAATGTAAAGGCTTCACGATTTTCATCAAGTACCTCATCTTCGCGCATAAATATTCCAAGCCGATGCTGCAAAAAGTATCGCGCCGGATGTTGGCAAAAAGAAATCAAATCATGAATCGATAAACTTTTAAAGGATTCATCCGGCTCGGGTAAGGGGTTTCTCAAAAAAGCCGATTCGTTATATTTGGCCTCTAAAAGTTGTTGTGCCACATTTCGGTTTCTCTCCGAATAGCTAAACAAGCCACTTTCTTTATTTTTGATAAAATAAGCCGGACTAAATACATGAAGTCTGTGTTTTTGAATGAAATTGCTCTCCTCTATTTTGTATTCATCAACAAGATAATCTATCAATTCTCGAAGTATAACCGACGGTGGAAATTCGATCTCTTTTTTATTGCTTTGCCCTACGTAGCTAAAATAGACGCGCTCTTTTGCGGCCATAATATTTTCGAGAAAAAGTTGGCGGTCGTCCCGCCCCGGCACCCGGTCTCCTTTACGTGGATTTTTTGTAATGAGATCAAACTCAACCCCGTTTTTTGAGTGCGGAAATACGCCATCATCCATCCCAATCATGCAAACAATTTTAGCGGGAATACCGTGCATCTGTACCATTGCACTGAACGTAACCCCCTGCCCGGTTCGTCCGCCTCCTGTTCCTTTTTGTTCAATGGCATCCGTCGCATAGTTTCGAATCACGCTGAATGAGACCGGGCTGTTAAATTCCGTTTGTCCGGCCTGTTCTTCCAAAGCATTAATCATTTGCTGTAGCCACTGCACTTCTCTAAAAAAAGTCGCTCCCTCGGGAAAAAAAATAGACGACCAATCGTTAAACAGCCTACTCCATTCTGCAGGAGATCGCCGCGTTTTTACCTGCTCGTGGCAGCTAAAAAGATGATGCAGAAGCAGTGAAAATCGCCCCAAAAGGGTTGCATGATCAGAGTGCTGTATGTGCTCATACGGATAAATGGTATTGAATAATGAATCCTCCTGTGGCGCCATGGCGTAGCCTGCCATCATGCGGTGCAGGCCGGCCTGCCAGGTATAACTGCTTGATTCAGGAAGTCCCAGCGAGCCCTTATGTTCGGCATCGATGCCCCAGCGAATGCGGTTATCTCCAATCCAGCGTTCCAGCGTGTTTACATCATCCATGCTCAACGAAAAAGCATCACGAATGGGCTTGAAATCCAAGAAATCAAGCATATCGGTTACTTTAAAACGGCTGTCAACAATTTCTAAAAGTTTGGTAAAACTTAAATTTACAGGTTCAGAAGATTTTTTGGAATCAGAAAGGTGGTAAGGAATTTGGGGCATCCCCTGCTCTACGGCACCAAATATGGCGTCAATCTCCGGCGCATACGTTTCCATTTGCGGGCACAATACCAATATATCCGATGGGTTCAGGGTCTCATCCACATCCATTAACTGTAGCAGTTGATCGTAAAGCACTTCTACTTCTCGCCGCGGACTATGACAGGAATGCACCTGAATTGAATGATCAACTCCTACGGTATGATCTGTTTTTGTATATGACAGCAGATCATTTTTAAGGGTATGAAAAAGACTTGTGTTATTATTTTCGGATTTTTTATTCTCTAAATACTCATACTCTATCCGGGTATCGTCCTGCAACATTTCTTTAATCAGTGATTTAAAATTCCTGCCGGCCTGGCCCAGCGACTCTGCTAACGTATTATTAGCATTGTGGGAAACATCCATTTGATAAAAATGGACATCCGTACATTTTGAGAACTTTAAAAATGCGTTTAGATAAACCGGCGGCATTTCGGATACACCAAATACTGAAATGCACGATGGTAATTTTTCGGTGGGTATTAACTGTTGATCAACGGCATTAATAAGCTGCTTTTGAAGTTTTGCGCGGTGATGGGGGGTTGTTCGTCTGCTGTTACTCCATTGACTAACCAATTTTCGCCACAAGGATGCCTGCCAACGTTCTGAAACACTGGCATAAGCCAGTTCCCCTTTTTCCCACGCAAGCAACATCTCCGGCCTGTAGGTAAGATATTGATCAAAAACATCCCCGATACGGCGTGCCAGATTCCAGCGGCGCATTTCTTCTTTTTGGCGATCATCATTGTGGCTTACGTAGTGCTGCAGCATGGAAAGTGAAGCATCTGTATTTTCCTGCAGTATATAAAAAATGGCCCACGTCATCGGCAGCCGTTCTGAGGGCAGCTTATTGGGAATATCGGGATCCATCACCCTAATTAATTGCCAAAATACTTCGGCCGGAAATTTAAATTGAAGGTTAGCAGCAATGCCCTCTTTTTCTGCAATGTACAGCGACAACCAACGAGCCATACCGTAATTCTGGACAACGAACAGTTCTGGCGACAGCACATTTTCTGAAGTCCCCGCCTGCAGTTGCTCCAAATTTGAATCCGCCAAATTGTGTAAATCATCAGCCGTAAAAATCTTAAGCATTTATTCCCCGGAATATTTTTTAAATCCAATTTCCCCAATCATGCGTACCTAACAATGAAGCAAATTTTCACAAAGATCAAAACTTAATTAAACAAAATTATTTATGAAAAAAGCATTAATGCTTTCATTATTTGTACTGTTCGGTATTTCTACAACCTTTGCCCAAACTATGGTAATGGTTGGCGGCGAAGACATGTCTCCTAAAAAAGACATCGTCGATAATGCCGTGAATTCTGCCAATCACACCACCTTGGTGGCCGCTGTAAAAGCAGCCGGACTGGTTCAAACACTTAAGAGCGACGGACCATTTACCGTCTTTGCTCCAACGAATGACGCCTTTGAAAATCTTCCTGAAGGCACCGTTGAAACCCTTCTAAAACCTGAGAATAAGAAGAAACTTACAAACATTCTTACCTTTCATGTAGTGCCCGGTAATATAACGTACGAAGCTGCCGCTAAAGCCATTGAAAAAGGCAACGGCAAAGCTAAACTAAAAACCGCTAGTGGCGGTACGCTCACAGCTATGTGGAACGGCAAACATAACATAGTAATTAAGGATGAGCAGGGAAATACAGCCAACATTACAACGTACAATGTTGACCAATCCAACGGTGTTATTCACGTTATTGATTCCGTTTTGCTGCCTGCTGACAAAATGAAAAAGGATAATATGATGGAAGAAGACAGCATGGAAGATGACGGCTAAGACCGTTGCGAGTATCTATTTTATTTACTCCTGAAGGCGCCTTTTTAACGGGGCGCCTTTTTTTATTGATTTTTTTCAGCATGTTTTCTTCAGAGTTTAACAGTGTCTGAGATATTCAGAAAAAGTAAATACTCATATAATGCAGCTAAGCTTTTGGCATAATAATGATTTATTTTAATTCATTATTTCCCGTAGTTTAAGGCGTTCGAATTTTATAACTATAAAATAACACAACGCCCCAATAGCTACATTTAAATGAACAATACCTATTTTGAACTCGTTGATCAGACCTATGAATTTCCCCAAGAAGGGTTTAAAATAGAGAAGGGATATCTGAACTTTAATGGTATAGACCTGAATAGAGTTATTCAAAAGCACGGCACACCATTAAAGATAACCTACCTGCCTAAAATTCGTCAGCAAATAAGTAAAGCCAAAACGCTGTTTAATGAGGCTATCAAAAATAATGATTATAAAGGCAACTATGAATTCTGCTATTGTACCAAATGCTGCCATTTTCACCACGTAATAAATACAGCGCTTAAAGAAAATGTTTCGCTCGAAACCTCCTCCTCTTTTGATATCGATCTGATTCAAAAACTGTATCATCAAGGCAAAATTGACGCCAGCGAGAAGATTGTTCATAATGGTTATAAAACGGAGGCCTATCTCTCAAAAATATCCAATTTATTAAAAGCCGGGTTTAGTAATTCCATAATCGTACTCGATAATATGGATGAGCTATCCCATCTTGCAGAACTCGATGTTGATAAACCCATTAAAATAGGGTTGCGCATTTGCATTGATGAGGAGCCAAAGGCACATTATTATACCTCAAGGATGGGCATAAATAAGCGAAAGATCATGGATTTTGTGCAGGAAAAAATCCTTGGTAATACAGCATTTGAATTGGTGATGGTACATTTCTTTGTGGATTCGGGTATAGCCGACAATGTTTACTATTGGGGAGAACTGCAAAAAGCATTGAACATCTTTAGCCAAATAAAAAAACTGGTTTCCACATTGAACGCTCTTAATATTGGCGGTGGATTCCCCATTCGCAACAGCCTTAATTTTGAGTATGATTTCAGTTACATGGCCGGCGAAATTGTTCGCAATATCAAAGAAACATGCAAAGAAGCAAATATTGAAGAACCTGATATCTACACCGAATTCGGTAAATTTACGGTAGGCGAAAGCGGAGCGGTTATATTTAAAGTGCTTCAGCAGAAACAACAAAATCACAGTGAGTTGTGGTATATCATTGATAACAGCCTGATGAATACCATTCCCGACGTCTGGTCGATTGATGAAAAATTTATTCTTCTGCCCATCAATAAATGGAATAACCGGTATAAGCGCGTAAATATCGGCGGGATAAGTTGCGACCATTCCGATTATTATAATTCAGGACTATTCAATCAGCCTATACTTCTGCCCGAGTATTCAAATGAAACGGATGAGCCTTTATATCTCGGCTTCTTCCACACCGGCGCATATCAAGATGCGATAAGCGGCTACGGTGGTATTAAACATTGCCTTATTCCATCACCCAAACACATAGTAATAGATAAAGATGATGAAGGAACTTTGGTTGATTATACCTACCGCGATGAACAGGACGTTGATAACATGCTAACAATTTTAGGTTATAATGACTGACAAAAATATAACATTCGGTAAAATTGAGGAAGAATATGCCCATTTCGAATCCTCAAATATTTTGCTGCAATCTATCCCTTACGACGGTACCAGCACCTGGGGCAAGGGCGCTGATAAAGGGTTTGATGCTTTTCTTCATGCGGCCGAACACATGGAATTGTATGACATTGAAACCGACTCAGAGGTCTATACCCAAGGCATCCATATTCTTGATCCCCTGGAGGATGAGTCTTCCCCCGAAGCGATGGTTAACACCATCTATAAAAATACCAAAAAGCTTTTGAGGACCGACAAATTTCTCACTTTTTTCGGGGGCGAACATTCTGTAAGCATCGGTATCATCAAAGCATTCTATGAAGCACATCCGGGCATTACGGTGCTACAGCTTGATGCCCACACCGACTTGCGTCCCGCTTATCACGGCTCTCCGTATAATCACGCCTGTGCGGTTTATGATGCATCAAAAAACACAAACTTAGTTCAGGTGGGCATCCGCAGCATGGATCATTCTGAAATTGAGCACCTTGACCGTGATAAATGCTTTTTCGCTGAAAAAATGCACGGCAGCAGCGATTGGATGCAAGAATCCATAAAAAGAATGACGGACAAGGTTTATATTACGTTTGACCTTGATGTATTTGACCCGTCTATCATGCCGGCTACCGGTACCCCCGAACCCGGCGGCTTGCACTGGAACACTACTATTAAATACCTGCGGAAAGTATTTAATGAAAAAAATGTTCTGGGATTTGATATGGTTGAGCTTGCGCCCATTAAAAATATTAACGCACCCAATTTTTTAGCCGCCAAGCTGTACTATAAAATGCTAAGTTATAAATTTCAGTGAAAATATAGGATCATGCGTGATATTAATCTTTTTGACCCACCCAAACCCCTCCCTATCACGCAAAACCAGCGTGACAAGGAGGGGCTCAAAAGTCCCCCTTTGAAGGGGGTGTCCCGCACATAAGATTTTATATGCGGGACGGGGGATGTTACTGGTTGTATATTCAAGCTTTCTAAAAATATTAATACCAATTTAAAACCATGCCTGACAAAGCACCTGTTTCTGAATTTATTCAACATCATTTTCGCCACTTTAACGCCGGCGCACTTGTTGATGCGGCCAAGGGCTACGAAAAACAACTGCAGAATAATGCTAAAATGATGGTTACCCTGGCCGGCGCCATGAGTACCGCTGAACTGGGTCTGTCACTTGCCGAAATGATTCGCCGGGACAAGGTACACATCATCACCTGCACCGGGGCAAACCTTGAAGAAGACGTATTTAATTTGGTAGCGCATGATCATTATAAACGGATCCCAAATTACCGTGACCTTAGTCCTGATGATGAAAAGGAATTGTTAGACCAGCACTTTAACCGCGTAACAGATACCTGTATTCCCGAAGAACAGGCTATGCGAAAGATTGAGGATCACCTTGTTAAGCGATGGATTAAAGCAAGCAAAGAAGGAAACCGTCACTTCCCCCACCAATACTTTTATGATGTACTGCTAAGCGGCGATCTTGAAGATGATTACCAGATTAATGGAAATGATTCCTGGCTGATGGCCGCCGCAAAAAAAGACATCCCCATCATTGTACCCGGTTGGGAAGATTCAACCTGCGGAAATTTCTTTGCGTCCCATTGTATAGAAGAACGCACAAAACCCGCGGCCGTGAAATCCGGTATTGAGTACATGATGTTCCTTGCCGACTGGTACACCCAAAATTCTGAAAATGGCATCGGATTTTTCCAGATAGGCGGTGGTATAGCAGGTGATTTTCCCATCTGCGTGGTGCCGATGCTTGAGCAGGATTTGCAACAAAAAGACACGCCCTTATGGTCCTATTTTTGCCAGATCAGTGATTCAACCACCAGTTATGGTTCCTATTCAGGTGCCGTACCCAATGAAAAAATTACATGGGGAAAATTAGGAACCAACACCCCAAAATTTCTCATCGAATCAGATGCTACTATTGTAGCACCCTTAATTTTTTCGTATTTACTGGGCTGGTAAGAGTATCTTTATTTTAAATTCAGACTTTAAATTTCTTGCATCCAAAGAATCCTCCAAACGAATCTCAGGCGCTCGAACTCTATAAAAAACTGCTGCTGCCTCGCCGAATCGAAGAACGCATGCTCAATTTGCTGCGGCATGGTAAAATAAGTAAATGGTTTTCAGGCATTGGTCAGGAAGCTATTTCGGTTGGTACAGCAACTGCTCTTAAAACGAATGATTACGTCCTGCCCATGCACCGTAATTTGGGCGTTTTTACTACACGCGGGGTCGATTTCTATACGCTGTTCTGCCAGCTATTTGGCAAGGCCGACGGATTTACTGGCGGAAGAGACCGCTCTTTTCATTTCGGTATAATGGAACAAAAAATAGTCGGAATGATTTCTCATCTTGCCGCTACCATGCCTATCGCCGATGGACTCGCATTGGCCTCTAAACTGAAAGATTATAATTTTGTTGCCTGCAGCTTTTGCGGGGACGGCGCTACCAGCGAGGGAGACTTTCACGAAGCCTTGAATTTAGCCGCTGTTTGGGAATTGCCCGTTATTTTTATGATTGAAAATAACGGTTACGGCCTCTCCACTCCTGTTAATGAGCAGTATGCATGCAAAGATTTAGTTGACCGAGCCAAGGGCTACGGCCTGAAGGGTGTAAAGATTGACGGCAATAACATTTTTGAAGTGGTCGATACGGTTAAACAAGCCCGAAAGGATGCGCTGAAAGGAAAACCCACACTTATTGAAGCCAAAACCTTTCGCATGCGCGGCCATGAGGAAGCCTCCGGCACCTTTTACGTACCGGATGATCAATTTGAAAATTGGGGCAAAAAAGATCCCGTTCATCGTATGCGCCAATGGCTCCAAGAAAATAGTTCCATAAAAAGTGATGAGCAGTTTAAAGAAATTCAGAATAAGATTGATACTGAATTTACCCAAGCCTTGAATGAAGCACTTGAGGCTGAAGAACCCGTGTTTGACAGGGAAAAAGAAACGGCTTCTATTTTCAGCCGCGTAGATAAATCATCCGGTCAACCTAAAAATGACGCATCGTCCGAAAAACGATTTGTGGATGCAATCCAATTTTCGCTGCGGCAGGCTTTTGAAGAAGATGAACGTTTTTTGATTATGGGTCAGGATATTGCCGAATACGGCGGCGTGTTCAAAATCACTGAGGGCTTTACTGAACAATTCGGGAAAGACCGTATTCGAAATACACCTATCATTGAATCTGGCGTGATTGGTGCAAGCATTGGCTTGGCTTTAGAAGGATTTAAGCCGGTAGTTGAAATGCAGTTTGCCGACTTTATTTCTTGCGGCTTCAACCAGATTATCAATAACCTTTCTAAGGCCCAATACCGATGGATGCCGGCGCTTAATATAACCATTCGGGCACCACATGGCGCCGGCGTGGGGGCAGGACCGTTTCATTCGCAATCGCCGGAGGGCTGGTTTATGCAGCATCCGGGGCTTAAAATTGTAGTTCCTGCTACGGTTGCCGATGCCCAAAATCTGCTCTACAGCGCACTACATGATCCTAACCCCGTGCTCTTTTTTGAACACAAAAAGTTGTACCGCAGTATTCGTGAGGTAACCCCGGATCATTGCATCATTGAGGAATTAGGCAAAGCCAAAATTCCGCGAGAAGGAAAGGATGCTACTATTGTCACCTACGGCATGGGCGTTCACTGGGCGCTTGAAAAAGCAGAAAAACAAACTAAAAAGGGAGTTGAATTGGAAGTGATTGACCTACGCTGCCTGGCACCCCTTGATATTGAAACCGTTAAAAAATCCGCACAAAAAACCAATAGAGTACTGCTACTGCAGGAACCTTCTGCCACGCTTGGCCCGATGAGTGAATTATCAGCTTTGATAACCGAAGCGTGTTTTGAACATTTGGATGCGCCGGTTATGCGTTGTTCATCTTTAGATATGCCCGTGCCCTTCAGCCCCGAACTGGAAAAAGAATACCTGGCTGATTCAAGATTAGTTGAGACATTAGAAAAGCTGCTTAACTATTAAAAACCTTTCCCCTATCCATCCTTAAGGGATATTCTAAAAATCATTCTCACCGTCATCGCCATCCGAAGAACCGCTTCCACCCTGGAACGGGCCCCATACCGGCCTTCGGTCGGAAGCTATATTGTTGGTCAAGTTCGTTGATCTTCCGCCATCACTGTTTATAATATAAATCTCCAAGTTTCCGTCGACATTAGTTTCATAAGCAATATTAGAACCCGAAGGACTCCACACCGGCCTCGTATCCTGTACTGAATTAAATGTAAATTTTCGTTGTCCGCCTCCATTTGCATCCATTATAAATATATCCGCTTCTCCATCTCTGCTGCTTACAAAAGCCAATCTGGCGCCAAAAAAGTTATAGGTCGGACTCGCATCAAAGCCCGTATTATTTGACAGATTTACCATATTTTTTCCATCCGGTTCCGTCACATATATCTCAAAGTTATTATTCCGTTCACTCACGTATACAATGCTGTTCCCGGATGGGCTCCATTCCGGATTGGAGTCGAATTCAGGATTAGTTGTAAGCTGGGTTTGATTAGTTCCATTTTCATCCATCAGAAAAATATCACTATTGCCGCTTCTGGTGCTAACAAATGCAATTTGGGAACCGTTAGGGTGCCAAACAGGATATGTATCATCAGATACGCTACGCGAGAGATTCACCAGCCCGCTACCGTCTGCATTTACTGCGTAGATTTCGTCGTTTCCATCCCTGTTGGATACAAAAGCAAGGCGTGTGCTATCAGGGCTCCAAACAGGATCTCTGTCATTAGCAGCATTCATTGTAATATTTCTCTTTTGCGCCCCATCTGCCTTCATCACATAAATTTCACTATTCCCCTCATTAAGACCGGAAAATGCAATCAAGGTACCATCTTTGAATATGGAAAATCTTGATTCGGAATTTATATTTTGGGCTAATAGAGTCTGATCCGTACCACTTGAATTCATCACATATAAATTATGCCGTTCATTTTCTTCTCGCACAAACAATATCTGATCAATAAAAGCCTCCTCACAGTCAATCTCTATTTCCTCACTTACCACTTGCCCATTTAAAATTTGAATATCTGAAATGAGATTTTCGCTCACACCTTCAGAAACTAAGCTGCAGTTAGCCCTCAGGTCTTCAATATCTAAATTATAAGAGCCTTCCGGCAGGTCTTCAATTAGGATAGTGGATTCACCGGCGGTAAAAAATGTAGATGAATTGTTGAGTATTATCGTCAAAAACAGGTCTTGATCAGGGCCGTTTGTCGAAAATTTAACTTCCAGTGCTCCCGTATCTTCTGCGTTCTCCGAGGGGCTTGAACTCTGATCTTGACAAGCGAAAAAACTAAATAACAAACAGAAGTAAAAAAATGATACGCATTTCATAAACACATCTTTGGTAGAATGATTTAGATAATACGAAAAATTGATGAGAAAGGATTGACCACCTGCAATGGGGAGTTTCTTACTTTCAAATGAACAACCCCGAGGCAAGTCATCGGGGTATCAAATGGAATAAGATACACTAAAATAGTTTTCTTTCATTAGAACCCACCCCTACACCCCTCCAGAGGGGATTTTAAGGATATTTTAGCGTATCTTATTCTGTAATCTATCCGACCCAAAGGGTCGGGGTATTAAACCACTTATCAAATGAATTTTAAAACAGGACGGTATTAAATAAGAAATGGAAACTGAGAATAATGCCTCTCAGGTGTCAAGATTTTTTTCACGTTTTATGCGCCGTGCCAGCTTATCTTCGAAGTTGTCGGCGGCTTTTACTTTAAATGCTTTTCCCAACGCTGTTTTACCCATTTTAGATTTCTGGACCGAAACGAATAAATCGTAATCCCTTTCAAGGCAGTCTTCTAAAGCGGAGCGTTCTGTAGCATCAAGCCGATTATCAATATAATCATTGACGAACAATGCCAATGGTAGGTCTGTATCTGATAATAAATCGTACATTTTAATAAGGGTAATAGCCATTAACAGGTTTTGCTATTACTCTTACTGCCTTAGGCGGAAATTGTTTCCGGATAAATGTGTTTTTCTAAAAGATCTTGTAAATGAGCGCGTCCACGGTTGATGCGTGACTTTACCGTACCCATTGGCAAATCGGTAATTTCGGCAATCTCATCGTAAGCCAACTGCTGGATATCGCGTAAAATAACCACTTCACGAAAATCGTCACTAAGCTTCTTAAGTGCTTTTTCAAGCTCATTAATGCACATTTTTTCGTGCAACGAATCATCCTGAAGAATGACGTTGTCCACCAGCTTCATAGGTCGGTCATCCAGATCACTTTCATCTTCATGAATGGTAACGGTAGTCATGCGCTGCTTCTTTTTATACAGGCTTTTAGCAAGATTTAAGGCAATGGTGTACATCCATGTAGAAAATTTGGCAATTCGCTCGTATGAATGCTTACTTCTATACACGCGTAAGAACGTTTCCTGCACCAGATCTTCACAGTCTTGGTGATTGTGGGTATATCGATACAAAAAATTGTGCAACCGATCTTTAAAACGAGTTACCAACAAATTAAAAGCTTGCTCGTATCCGGCCTGAAAATGTTCCATCAAATCTTCATCAGAAAAACTTTGAAGCTTCTTCTTCGATATCGTTTCCATAGTTGCTACCACCTTAAAGTTAATATTGCGATTCTCTATCGCAGACATCAACCTAAAATGATTAGTTGATGATGCGCTTAATCATCAGAAGAAGAATGGTAGAAGGGTCCATTTTTGAAAAACCTTTAGCTGCGCTATCGGCATCAAGCAGCGACTCAAATATGCGCGGCATATCACTCAATTCAAATACCGACGCATCTTTCCAGAGTTTGTTAAAGTACCAATTGCTGTTGATACCCAATGTTTTTTGCACCTGTTGTTT
>Ga0136556_1000779_pt1 | contig 17684 bp, 18 predicted proteins | sample AntRauTorckE6831_FD_104780 | JGI IMG/M metagenome (GOLD analysis project Ga0136556, IMG submission 104780) | Saline lake microbial communities from Rauer Islands, Antarctica - Metagenome Torckler E6 #831 | ecosystem: Environmental > Aquatic > Non-marine Saline and Alkaline > Saline | place... | reverse complement strand
GTCGAGATACGGCTCTCCGTCGTACGAAACCACACCGTTTCGTCGGCTGATCGTGCGTGTGTACTGCTGGTCTCCGCTCGAAAGTGTGACCTGTCCCTGATCGGCATCCGCCTTGAGTGTCGCCTGCTCGCTTCCGCAGACGGCCATGAGCGCCTGCAGAAACGAAGTCCGGTTCGTCGCGTTTTTGCCAGCGAGAACGTTCACACCGGAGTGCAGAGTCAGCGATGACTGATCGATCCCACCGATGTTGGTGATCTCGATCTGAGTAGCCTGTTGATCGGGACGTGTGTGACTCATTCTTCAACACCTACAGGATGAATTTATTAAAAGGTTGGTTTACTGTCCGCTATTATGACGTCTCTATGGCTGTCATACCTATTTCATACTCTACTCGTGAGACTCACAGCTACGTTTTCAGACAGCTGTTGTGTGTCTCAGGAGGTGTCGCACTGACAGCGACCACGGTCGACCAAGGTTGGCAGATCGAACTGTCGACCACAGTCAGTACACTGGATCTGAACCGAAGACAGCACCTGAAACTCTCCCAGATCGAGACGGTCCCTGTTTTGGAGTGTCGACACCGTCTGTTCGGTTACGGCTTGCTGTCGACTGTTGAGTCGTTGGAGTTCTTCGAGCCGCCGGTCGACGATCTCATCGGGATCGGGTTCGTCGTAGCTCTCCTGGCGGTGTTTCGTTAGATAGGTGTGGATCGCCTGTCGACTGACGAAATCCGACTCCAGAGTCTCGGTATCGACCCCATATTCACCCAGTCGGTTTTTCACTTGAATCCGCGTTCCGCTGGTCACCTCGTCGTCAGTAAGCAAGCGATACATGTTCTCGATTTCTCCGGGAAGCACGTCGATTCGCTGCTGGTCGAGCCGTGCTTCGAGCAACTGCCTGTTGAAGTAGTCCGCGAGGTCGCGGAGACTCATACGGTTGGCTTCGGCTGTCCACCGCTCTACTAACTCATCCCCGACCTCTGCAATGGTATCGTCGCTGAGAAGACGTGCTACTTTTCCGGTTCGACCGGACGCAGCGTTCGGTGTCGTATCCATTGTCTATGGGTTGGACTAGGTGTTTAAAAATGATTGTGACGTGGTGGGGACAGTGTCCGGTAGCTTCCGACGTAGATTGCCGACAACAGGTCGACGGAGAGTGTTGGGTGGAAGTCGAAGACGACTCATCGCACGGTATCTATGACAACTCTAATATCGTCATAGGAAGGGTCGACAAATCGGTACTCGGAATCCGTGTCCAAGATGGTCACGCTGAATTGGACTCATCCTCACACAGGTGCCAGTACGTTTATTTTCCTTCCATCTCTACAGCGGATATGTTGAACGAAAACACGCTTCGGCGGTCGCAGTTGGGGATCCCGGGCAACGAGTCCCGACTTGTCGGGGAGGCCATGGGGAGTGCGGCCGACGAAATATTCCTCGATCTCGAAGATTCGCTGGCACCCGGCGAAAAGCAGTCGGCACGGTCGGAACTCATCGACATCGTCGAGGCCCATTCGTGGACCGACAACGTTCTCAGCTATCGGATCAACGGGACCGACACGCGCTGGTGGTACAACGACATTATCGAGGTCGTCGAAGCTGTCGGCGAGACCATCGATACGCTCATCGTACCAAAAGTAAGCGGGCCAGCGGACATCCAGACGGTTGCGACACTGCTCTCATCAGTCGAGACCAACATGGGGGCTGACAGTGGCCCAATCGGACTCAGCGCCCAGATCGAAACGGCCGAGGGGATGGACTCGATTACGGAGATCGCCCATGCGTCCGAGCGACTCCAAGCGCTCATCTTTGGCCCGGCTGATTATGCGGCCTCTATCGGTGCGTCTCACGGTGCCGCGGAGTATCCGGGACACTACTGGCACTACCCGCTGTCGCGGGTCTCACAGGCGGCCGCAAGCGCCGGGTTGCTTGCTATCGGCGGTCCACATACGGACCCACACGATTCACAAGGGTTTCAGGAGGCCTGTACTGCTGAGAGCGCCCTCGGCTATGACGGCAAAATCGTCATCCATCCGGACCAAATCGAGACTGTCAACCGCGTGTTCTCGCCAACCCCCGAGGAGGCCGACCGGGCCCGCCGAATCGTCGACAACTACGAGTCGACGGCCTCAAACGATGTCGCCGCCATCGATGGCAAAATAATCGATCAAGAGATGTATCAGATGGCCAAACGAATTGTGTCGAAAGCAGAGCAGTCGAATCAACTGTAATCCGCGTTGGAATTATCGTAGTGTTCTATCCTCGCAAACACATTTGTCAAACAGACTGCTGTTCGAAACTGGTTTCTGCCAGCCCACACGGTTCGTTTCAAGAGTTGATTGGGTGAATCAACCATCAGCTCCTGTTTTTCTGGACGAACCGCGGAATAGTTGCGTCGCGCAGTTCACAGGGTTCGTGGGTGTGGTGCTACTGTTCTACTGTGTAGAACACAGATGTGAGGAGAGACCCACAATAATTATACCAATCACCGTGCGAAGAGATACCATGACCTACGAAGCGAACCGGCCCGTGAAAACGAGTCTCAAGACGTTTGCAATAATAGAACAGTTGAGCCGAACGGACAGGGTACGTGTCTCCGATCTCGCAGCGGACCTGGAGACGAGCAAGGGCATCATCCACAACCACCTAAGTACACTCCGGGAACTCGGCTACGTTCGGAAAGCCGATGACGGCTACCAGCTCTCGCCGAAACTACTACGCGTTGGGTTTCGGACCCGGTCTAACTCTCGGCTCTACACGTTTGCTCATGACTTCCTTGCAGCCTTCGCCAATCAGTTCGAGACGAGCGTTCTATTGGTTGAAACCGCCGGCTCCGACTGTGTCGTTGTCGACACCCACGATATTCCGGATACCACAGTCGACGTCGGCACAGCGATCCCGAGGTCGACGTCGCTTCCGGGGCAGGCGATCTCGGCGCAGAACGAGACCATCGACCACGGTGAGTCAGTCTCCAACGACACGGGTGCGATGGGCGACTCCCTCGACGAGCAGGGGTACATCGTCGGCCCACTCTCCGATGAGATCACACACCGCTGTGTCGCCGCCCCGATAGTCGACGATGCGGACGATTGCTATGGCTGTCTCGCGGTACTGCTCCCTACGGAGCTGTCGGACCAACAGCGACAACGGATTACTGAGGCAACCGTTCGCCTCCGAGAACGGATCGAAACCCGATTTCGCTCGGGGTGGGACGACACCAGATCCTTTGCCACCGAGAAACACTCCTGGATCGAGTAGCTCTGGTCGAACGATAGCCCAAAAATGTTAAATACTGCGGGTTGATCTCCAACTGTATCCAACAAGATGAACGATAACTCCCGCTCGGTAGTCTTATTCACCGGAATATCCCATGCAATCGTCCATACCTACGAGCTCTCGATACCAATTTTGGTCGTTATTTGGCTCATGGAGTTTCCAGTGTCGACGGCGATACTGGGCGGCGTGGTGTCGATAGGCTACGCGCTGTTCGGCATCGGCGCGCTTCCCGGTGGCATCCTCGCTGATCGGTTCGGATCGCGAACGCTCATCTTGACCTGTCTCGGTGGAATGGGACTTTCTTTCGCTCTGCTGAGCTTCGCCGACGGGATCGTGACCATCGCCATTGCGCTGGCTGCGTGGGGGATCGCCGCAAGTGTGTATCACCCCTCCGGGCTCGCACTCATCTCAACCAGTGTCGAAAACCGGGGCTCCGCATTTGCCTACCACGGCATGGCAGGGAACATCGGCATCGCCTTCGGCCCACTGATTACGGCACTGCTGTTGATCACCTTCGACTGGCGGATCGTTACCAGACTGTTGGTGATCCCTGCAGTGATCGCTATCGGCTACGCCATGACTACCGAGTTCGACGAGACCGCAGCCGTCAGCGTCGACGGTGGGACCGAGGAGTCGAAATCGATGTCGCTGTCGGAGTTCATCGGGAGTAGCCGCGCGCTGTTTACCGCAGGGTTCGCCCTGGCGATGGTGATCGTGATGATGAACGGGCTGTTCTACCGGGGGATGTTGACGTTCCTCCCCGAAGTGTTCGACCAGTTCCTTCCGCCAGTCACCGACTTCGTTCAGCTGTTCGAACCCGGGAGTCCGATGGCCGAGGAGTTCACGCTCTCGTCGTATCTCTACGTCGCCCTGTTGACTATCGGGATCGCTGGCCAGTACGTCGGCGGCAAACTGTCGGATCGGATCCCGTCGACGACCGGGCTGGCAGTCGTCTTCGGAAGCCTCGTGGCTGTTACCATCGCCTTCGTGCCAGCAGCGAGAGGCGGCGTCACGACGCTGCTCATCGTGAGCGCGTTGTTGGGATTCCTGTTGTTCGCCCTGCAACCGTTGTATCAGGCGACTATTGCCGATCACAGCCCACCGGACGGACGAGGGCTCTCCTACGGCTACACGTACCTCACGTCGTTCGGGGTGGGTGCGACGGGAGCAGCCATCGCGGGCTACCTGCTGTCGGTGACCTCCGTCGACGGCACCTTCCTCGCGCTGGCAGCGTTCCCCGCTCTTGGGTGTGTGTTTGCCCTCGTTCTGAGTCGACGCGGGAGTCCGAAACAGGCAGTCGACGCATGATGGATGGTGTTGCGACCAAGGCCACTCCGTACCGGGCGGACGATTGTATAGCCGAAGAGACCATGACCTAACAGTACCAGAGACAATTCATGTATGATCAAACGCGAACCGGGCGCCCCCCGACGAGAGCACAGCACGGACTCGTGACGAGTCCCCACTACCTTGCGAGCAGTACGGGCACCGACATCCTTCGGAACGGTGGCTCGGCAGTCGACGCGGCCATCGCGACCAACGCGACGCTCTGTGTGGTCTACCCACACATGGCTGGATTGGGCGGCGACGGCTTCTGGCTGATCGCTGACGGTGACGATGACGTCGAGGGGATCAACGCCAGTGGCCCCGCTGGCCAACAAGCAACCCGCAGCTACTACGAGGAGCTGGGGTACGACGAGATTCCCGAGCGTGGTAGCGCCTCGGCACTGACCGTACCCGGGGCCGTCGACGGCTGGCGACTTGCCCACGAGAAACACGGCAATCTCCCGTGGGAGCGGCTGTTCGAGGACGCCATTACGTATGCCCGCGATGGGTTCGCGATGACCGCCGACTTCACACGGTGGATCGGTCTCGACGCCGACGTGTTGAGCCAGCAGTCGACCGCAGCCGAGACATTTCTCACTGACGGGACAGCCCCTGAGACGGGAACCGTGCTCCGCCAGCCAGCGCTCGCTGACTCGCTCGAAGTAATCGCCCAACAGGGACCTCGTGAGGGGTTCTACGAGGGACCGCTTGCCGAGGCGTTCTGCAAGGGGCTTGGTGAAGAGTCGCCGCTGTCGACGACGGACTTGAGCCAGTACCACGCCGAGTGGGTCGAGCCGCTCAGCGTCGACTACCGGGATGTCACTGCCTACTCGTTCCCGCCGAACACACAGGGGATCGCCGCACTCCAGATCCTCGGCCTCCTCGATGGGTTCGACGTCGACTCGTGGGGGGATGGCACCGCAGACTACTACCATCACATGGCCGAAGCCATCAAAGTCGCCTTCGCCGACCGCGATGCATGGGTGACTGACCCCGACGTGGTCGACCTTCCTGCCGAACAGTTGCTCTCCCCGTCGTATCTCGACGAGCGTCGGGAGTTGATCGATCCCGACAGCTCCCTTCCGGCTGCGGTCGAGCCGGGGCTGACACCCGAGGGAGTGACACCACAGCCACAGGATCCGGGGGGCGACACCTGCTATCTCTCGGTGGTCGACAGCGACGGGTTGGCGGTCTCGCTGATCCAGTCGATCTACTTCGATTTCGGCAGCGGCATGATCGCAGGCGATACCGGCATCATCCCACAGAACCGCGGGTCGTTCTTCTCGCTCGATGCGGATCATATCAACAGCCTCGAACCCGGCAAGCGAACGTTCCACACGTTGATTCCCTCGCTGCTAACGCGGGACGGCAAACCGTGGCTCGTCTACGGAACGATGGGTGGCGAAGGCCAGCCTCAGACGCAGGCCGCACTCGTCTCTCGGATCGTCGACTTCGGCTACGACGTCCAGCAGGCCATCGAAGCCCCACGCTGGCTCTTTGGCCGGACGTGGGGCGATGAATCCCGGTCGCTGTCGCTCGAAGGCCGGATCCCAGACGGCGTGGTCACTGAACTCCAGCGACGGGGCCAGTCGGTCGCGATGGCTCGCCGCTTCGACGACACGATGGGCCATGCCGCGGCAATCTGCATCCACGAGGATGGCACGCTCGAAGGTGGTGCGGATCCCCGCGGCGATGGGGCTGCAATCGGCTACTAAGTTGCTCTCCACTGTCTACTGAGTACCCCATCAGAGAACCCGATCAGTCAAATCTGCACGGACAAACAAGTTTATACATCTGCACCAATCACCGAAATACAAGTAATGAGTAGAACACTAATCGATCAAAAATGGATGTATGTCGACCAATTACGAGGGGAAAGTAGATGAGTGATACAAACAGCGCAGTCTCCGAAGGGAGCCAGTTGCCCACACTTGGGTCGATGGCAGGGCGGTTCGCCATCCCGATTTCAGTTCTGCTCGTGGTGGCTGTCTGGAATCTCGCCGCCAGTGCCACGCCGTCCTACATTTTCCCGACGACAGGACAACTGTTCGTCGCAATGCTGGAAGTATTCGGTTCTGGGGCGGAGTTTTCGGTCGTCGAGAACTACGGGATGACGCTGCTTCGGGTGCTTATGTCGACGATACTGTGTCTGGCAGTCGGTATCTCGGTGGGAATCCTGTTGGGAACGAACGAGCGGGCCGACGACTACTTTTATGTCTACCTGCTGGGGACGTTCGCGTTCCCGTCGGTCATCTGGGCGTTTCTCGCAGTGATCTGGTTCGGGCTGACGACGTGGTTCGTCGCCGTTTTTACGGTCTTCATGATCGTTGCGCCGTACGTCGCCATCTCGATCAAGGAGGGAATCGAGGAACTCAATCCAGATCTCACGGAGATGGCCGAGTCGTTCGACGCCTCGTCGTTTTTGGTCTGGCAAAACATCTATATTCCACACCTCTATCCCCACATCTTCGCCAGCACACGCCTCACGCTGACGCTTGCCTGGAAGATCACGCTCATCGCCGAGATCTTCGGTACAGAGGTCGGCCTCGGTGAGATCATCAACTACTACTTCCAAGCCAATCAGAACGACATGATCATCGCTTGGGTCCTCCCGATGATGGTCCTGATGTTCGTCATCGACAGAGTACTCCGTCGAATCGAAACCGAGCAGTTCTCGTGGCGGTCGACCAGCGAACCAACCCAAGCCGCCTGAGCCAGTTCAAACGACATGGGATTTTTCGGGACTTACCACCACTGAGCGACCGCTTTTTGACTCCGAGCGACTGCTTCAAGACTCGGATCCATCGCTTCCTGACCACGAACAGCTGCTCCCGGATGTGTGTCGACAGTGCCGTGCAGGGGCTGTATTAGGAAATATAAGAATATAATGTGTGCACTCTTCTTAATACACTATATTGTGACCAAACCTGACCAAAAGTATAAGAATGTCTGTGTCTGTGTCCTATATGTAATGCAAAAAAGCAGATTTAGTAGACGTTCGTTCGTAAAATCGGCTGCAACAGTTGGTACTGCTGCCTCAGTTGGCGTTGCAGGCTGTCTCGGCGGCAGCGGCGAAGAGGCAGACGGAGAAATCGGTCTCCTCACGCCGGAGGGGAATCTCAACATCATGCATTTCCTTTCGGGGACCGACGAGGGGTTCTGGGAGGACGAAGGCCTCAACTTCAGTCCGGAGGTCGCCGCCTACGGTCGGTTCGTCAATGCCCTTCCCTCGGGCGAAAACGACGTTGGACTGCTCGAATACAACAACCTCGCGCAGTACACCCAAGCCGGCGAAGAGCTGGTGCAGTTCGGTCCCTGTATCACACAGATCAACTCGATTTTCGTCCCCACCGATTCGGATATCGAGACCGTTCAGGATCTACAAGGGATTCGCTTCGGCCATCCGGGCTGGTCGACAGGGACCGGCACCTACACGCAGGCGATGATCTGGGAGCAACACGGCTTCGACATCCGCGAGGAAAACGAGAGTGTCAACTCCGATCCCGCGACACTGTACGATCTGATGGTCGAACAGGGAGAGGTCGACGCGATGCTGCAGTTTACAGGCCAGACGGTTCGCGGCCTCGCCAACTCCGATGATGTCCGACCGGTCTACAACGCATGGGAGGAGTGGGAATCCGAGACGGGTTACCCACCGCTTATCACGCCGTGGTGCGCAAAGCGAAGCTGGTTGGAAGAGAACTACGACACAGCGCTCGCGTTGGTCGAGGGCTGGGGGAGTGCCCAACAACACATCGAGTCGAACGCCGAATCGGTCGTCTCCGAGTACGGCCAGCTTGCTGGTGTTGGCGAAGACGATCAGGATGCGGTTATCGAGCTTGCCAACTCCGGCGCACTGCACCTACCAATTGACGACTACACCGACGAGCTGATCGACTCACAGTGGCGGCTCATCGAGGCGATGGCGGATCTCGGCTCTATCGAGGCGATCCCCCCACGCGAAGAGCACGTCATCTCCATCGATGATCTCCGGGCGGAGGCCGGTGAATGACCACCACGGTACGAGACACCAACCGTGCTATGTGCATCCGCGATTCGACACAACTCACTGACCAATGACCACTGTCGGGACCACACACATGAGCCAATCAGACGACACCACGACTGACACTCAGGTCGACGGCACGGGTGACGCCCAAGTCGACGACACGACTGCGAGTGGGACAGGGATGGACGGCACCGAGGAGCTAATCGAGTTCTCGAACCTCAGCAAGTCCTTCGACAACGGTGAGGAGACGTTCACTGTTTTCGAAGACCTCGATTTCGAGATCGCCGAGGGGAGTTTCACGTCGATCATGGGACCATCCGGCTGCGGGAAGTCGACCCTACTCAACGTTATCTCCGGGCTTATTCCGCCGGATAGCGGCGAGATCCGGCGCGATGGGTCCACCATCGATCCGGGCGAGTTCTTTTACAGCTACGTGTTCCAGGAGCCACGGCTGCTGGATTGGCTCACTATCGGCGAGAACATTCGGTTCGCCCTTCGGGCACAGGAGGTACCCCCTGAAGACCAAGCGGGGAGAATCTACCGCTATCTCGAACTCGTCGGCCTCGAAGACAAGATCGACAGCTATCCACAGCAGCTGTCGGGCGGGATGCGACAGCGCGTCGGAATCGCCCGCGCGCTGGCGGTCGACCCCGAGATTCTGTTCATGGACGAACCGTTCAGCAGCCTCGACGAGTTCACCGCCAAAGAGCTCCGACAGGATCTCATCGAGATCTGGGAGGAAACTGGCAAAACCATCATCTTCGTCACCCACAACAGCAGCGAGGCGGTGTTCCTCTCGGATTCGATCCTGATCTTGGACGACACCGGGGAGCTGTTCGATCACGTCGAAGTCGACGTGCCACGGCCGCGTGGTATCGGTGACGAAGCGCTGATCGAGACGGAATCACGGATGATGGAAGAGTTCTTTGCTCACCTCGACGAGACTGGGGAGGCGGACTCCGACGAGACTGAGCCTGACGACACATGAAACGAGCCAGCCGCATCGCCGTCTCGATCCTCGTCTTCGTCGTGGCGTGGTGGTTGTTGTCGGTCTACAACACTCGGATGTTCCCCTCGCCCGTCCTCGTCGGGAGCTTGATCATCGAGTTCGTCTTCGAGGGCGATATCGACAACAGTTCGGCGCTCTACCATCTCTGGGTGACGTTCAGTCGCGTCCTGCTGTCGACCGGCCTCGCACTCGGGATCGCACTCGGGATCGGGGTCGCAATGAAAGCCAACGACAGCGTCGCGAAGGTCTTCGAGGCGTGGCTTCCGGTCTGGATGACGCCGCCGGATGTCGTGGTGATTTTGGTCGTGATGGTGATCGTCGGCTTCAACACCCAAGCCGTCGTAATCGCAGTCACGTTCGCCTACACGCCGTTCGCCCTGGTGACGATCTGGCAGGGGTTACAGGAGATCGATTCGGACCTCATCGAGATGGCCGACGCCTTCGAGGCCAGTCGGTTCGAGATCTGGCGGCAGATCTACATCCCGCATCTGCTGTCCTACATCTTCTCGTCGCTTCGAAACCTGTTCGGCATGACCTGGAAGGTCGCGGTCATCGCCGAGGTGTTCGGCATCAGCAACGGTGTCGGATCCAGAGTCCGTTTCTGGTTCCTGCAGGGTGAGATTCCCGAAGTCCTCGCCTATGCGGTGTTGTTCATCGGTGTCGTGCTCGTCATCGAGTATGCGGTACTCAATCCGATCCAGCATCGCGCCTTCGCGTGGCGACGGGCCTGACGCCCCCTACTCGTTTTTGACGGCGACGACCTGCAACTCCAGCCGTGCGTCAACCGCCAGTGCGGAGACAGCGACCGTCGTCCGGGCGGGCTTTGGGTCGGGCAGGATCTCGGCATACGTCTCATTAAATCCCGATAGGTCATCCATATCTGTGAGATACGCCGTTACCGAGACGATGTCACTGAGCGAAGCGTCGGCTGCTGCGAGCAACTTTTCGACGTTCGACAGCGCCTGTCGAGTCTGGGTCTCGATGTCGTCGCCCACGATCGCCCCTGTCTCGTCGTCGGGAACCTGTCCGGCAAGCGAGATGGTCTCGCCGTGAACGAATCCCTGTGAGTAAGGGGCCGGATCATCGTACACACGGTCGCTGTGCAGCTGTTTCTTCATATCTCTCTTTTCGTGTGTTTCGGACTAACTGTTCCGGTCGACCAGTGCAAAACCGTGCTTCGTATTGGTTCGGTCGACCAGCGTGTTTCGGTGTCGCTCGGTCGACCAGTGTGCCTCGTTGTATTTTTGTCGACCAGTGTGGTAGTCGTCTGCTAGTTGAACTCCGGCGGTCGACGCAGATCAGTTGCTGCCTCGTAGGCCGACGCTAACGCAACGAGTCGACGGTCGGAAAACGGCGCTCCCAGCAGTTCGATGCCGACCGGAAGCCCATCGTCAGTGAAGCCAGCGGGCATCGAAATCGCCGGACAGCCCGACTGGGAGGCGATGAACGTGTTGGTTGGCACGTCCGCACGCGTCAGTTCACCCGTGTGGTATCCCTCAAACTCCGGTGGGATGACCTGCACGTCGGGGAAGGCCAGCGCGTCCAACTCCTGGTCGGCCAGTGTGTACTGAATCCGCCGCCGGAAGGCGGTCTGACGGGCCAGTCGCCACCAGTACTCTCGGTCGACGGTCGGATCTTCGGGGGCCGCCGCGATTGTCTCGATGTGTTCAAGCCCGTCGTGATAGGCTCCCGCGTCGTAGATCTCTTCGAAGGAGTCGACCGGTGAGTCAGCGAGCCTCTCGAAAAAGGCGTTGAGATCGCGTTTCGCCACCAGTCCGTACAGCGATGTGTCGGCGAGGAACTGATCGAGTTCGTCGATCTCGACTGGGTCGACCAGCGTCGCTCCGGCGGCCTCGATCTCGGCGAGTGCTGCGTCGACTGTCTCATTTACTGCGGTGACCCGGTCGGCGTCGTCGTCACCGAAGGTATTACGGAGCACACCGATCCGTGCACCCTTGAGTGCGGTCTCGTCGAGGGCGTCGACGAATGAATCATTGGTCGACCGGTCTGTGGTGACCGCCGTCGCCTCGTCGTCGGGATCGAAGCCGACGAGGACGTCGAGCAAACGAGCCAGATCGTCGACGGTCCGGCACATCGGGCCGGGGGTGTCCTGTTCGGCAACGAGTGGCGACATCCCGGTTCGACTGATCAACCCTGTCGTGACGCGCATTCCGACGAGGTTACAGAACGAGGCGGGAACCCGGATCGAGCCACCGGTGTCTTCGCCAATTCCGACGAGCCCGAGGTTGGCCGCGATACCAGCCCCTGTTCCGGCACTCGACCCGCCGGAGTCACGACTGAGATCGTAGGGATTGCGTGTCTGTCCACCCACCGACGAGTAGCCGACGAAGCCCGCGGCGAAATCTGGCAGATTCGTCTTGGCGAGAATTATTGCACCGGCGTCTTCGAGTCGGTCGACGATGGTCGCATTGCGGTCCGGAACGTACTCTGCGAAGGCCTCGGAGCCAAACGTGGTTCGAAGCCCCTTGGTCTGGGCTTGATCTTTCACTAACACCGGAACACCGTGGAGTGGGCCCTCTATGGTTCCTGCTTCCATCTCTGCATCGAGTTCCCGTGCGCGGTCGACTGCGCTGTCGTTCACGGTGAGAACGGCGTTGAGACAGCTCCCGTTACGGTCGTGTCGTTTGATTCGGTCGAGATAGTCTCTGACGACTGCTTCGACCGTGAGGTGGCCGTCTCGGAGTCGGTCGTGGAACTCAGCGATAGTTAGCTCCCGTATATTTATGTTACCCATATCTGAACGTGCCTACTACAATACTCTATGCACATTCAAATTATAAACTTTCTCATGAATAGAGTGTGTCTTTGCTCAGTGTCACAACTGAGGGTGTCACAACTGAGAGAGTCACAACTGGGAACACTAGCTGTCGACTCTGTGATTGAAACAAAACCCGCCGCTATGCTGCTCCCGTTATTTATCGGCTGAGTCGACGACCGTGTTTTCGAGCGTTCCGATACCCTCGTAGGTGATCTCGATGTGGTTCCCGGGCTCGATGGTACCCGGATTCGCCGGACTACCGAAGGCGATTGCATCGCCGGGGAGGAGTGTACATCGGTCAGAGAGATAGGAGACGATTTCATAGGGGTCGAATATCATTTGATCTGTGGTTGCTGACTGTCGCTGTTCGCCATCGATGATCGTCTCCATCTCGATACCGTGGGGATCTATGTCCGTCTCGATCCACGGACCCAGTGGTGCAGCCGTATCGAACGCTTTCCGGGCTGTCCGCCCCTGTTGGTCGAGTGCGTCGACATCGTTCAAAATTGTATAGCCACGGATCAGCTCTGGTACGTCTTCGGGGTCGACAGCAGAACACCGCTTGTCGACGACGGCGACGAGTTCGCCTGCATACGTGAGTTCGTTCGTCCAAGACGGGTACCGAATCGGTTGCTGTGTGCCCGTGAGTGCTGTTCGAGGTTTAATAAAGAAATCCGGTTCATCGGGCGTGTCGTACTCCATCTGGTCGATGATGCCAGCATAATTTTTGCCGATACAGTAGACGGTAGATGGGGAACACGGGTACGTCAACGTTCCATCTCGACCGACAATATACTCCCCATCGTCGCTGATGACTGAGCCATCGCTGTATTGGCCAGAGACGATCCCATCTGGAGTCTGTAATCGTACACGTTTCATACCTCTAAACCTCCGCTAAGTTAGATAGTAATTTCGGTACTGTTGTATTGGCGTGTATTCAACTCGGAAACGCTCATGATCGCCAATTACAGGTTTTCGAAGCCGGTGTATACCCTGTGGGAAGTTATCAGTGCCCGTCGCTGAAGATGCCGCTGACCTGTATCTCCCCATCCTTGCAGAGTCACTTCAGTATGGATCGAGCCCCGCTTTTTGCGCTGGCTTAAGTTAGATGTTGTGGAACGAGAGCCGACACCGAGCGAGCTGATGGTACTCGGTATTCGATTGCACCTAGCTAAATTATCACTTTCAAATACTATCTTAGAACTTGAGAGTTTTGGTGTAAAACGGCCATCGAAACCAGTTCACGACTGGGTTCAGAAAACAGATCTACAGCCCGCCAGCGATGCGAGCCCGAATTACATTGCGTTAGACGAGATAGTGATGCAGGTCAATGGTCAGCGATATTGGCTGTACGCAGCGGTCGATCCAGTGACGAATCAATTCCACCATATCCGGCTGTTTACGACAACAACAACGGCATCGACACAGAAATTTTCACGAGAGCCCCGTGCGAAACACGATGTTTCCGGGGCTATATTTCTCGTCGATCACATACATTATCTTTCAGCTACATTGAATCGAGTAAGACTTCGATTTCAGACTGTTCGCCATGGAAACCTGAATGCTATCGAACATATCTTTCAAGCAATAAAACGACAGATATATCCATTTCTTAATATTTTCAGTATAGTAAGTGCACTGGCTGGATTGATAATCGCTACGAGAACACTCTCGTATTACTTTTAACATACACTTGCGATAATACAATGTCGCCGTGACTTTCGGTCATGTTTGGATACGATTGAACTCGTGTGATACTCTGTAAGTTCTCATCAGTTCCGGTCCCGCGACTCGCTGTCGACAAAAATCGGGGATTTTCGATACTAGTTAGACGGCCGTGATGAATCGCCATACTGTGCGTTTACAGTGACTCCATTCGACGGAAGTGGCGTCGATTCGGGTCCAGTTCCAGACACGGTCAGTTTTGAACGGCGGCTATTTTGGTGAATATTTAGAGACATATAGGGTTTTTTCCGAAGATAGCGAAATGGTCTTGTCTGTTTTCTGTTAGAACGTATCGTCCAAGACTGTGGACGAAAGTAAAGCAGGCCAATAAAATAGAACAGAAATCGGCAACGGTGTCACTCCGGTTGATACGGATTCGTGGCCGTGTCGAGACGGTCGACATCTTCGGCCGCATCGAAACCATCGTCGAACGCATACAGATAGCCGACTCGTTCGGTTTGCATATAGGCGACAATACAGGCGTCGACGAAGGAGAACCGTTCGTACTGTCGAAAGAGTGCCTTCGCCGTTGCCAACGTGTCGGCAGTCAGCGAGTCGATATGGAAGCGTGTGTTTTCTTCGAGTCGGTCGAGGAAGTCGACGGCCGACTCATGGCCAGCATGTGTCGTCAGTCCGTTCAGCGTCTCTGCAAGCACATAATCGAGGACAACCGCTTCGGGGAGCCCGGCGGTATCGATTCCGTGGAGGATTTCGAGGCCCTCGTCGTGGGCTCCGTCGCGGGAGTAGGCTGCTGCAAAGAGGACAGTCGTATCAACAAGCGCACGTGGCATCTATTCGATGTCGACGCCCCACGCGTTGTGGTCGTTCGTGACGTCGGTTTGTTGGTTGCCGTCGTACCCCTCAAACTCGCTGAACGTCCCAGTATGCTGTTGAACGATCTGGACACGAAGTGTTCCATCGTCTTGGATCTGCCAGCGGAGTTTGTCCCCATCGTCGATATCGAGTTCTCGACGGATACGAGCGGGAATATTCGCCTGATTCCCCGATACCTTGCTCTCGGAGTCGACGCTTTCACTGCTCATACACAACCAAGATGGTTCGCTTATTTAAATACTAGTGTGCCAACACACTACTTCGCGTATCTGATCGATAGAGGCTCTGAAGAGAGCATTGAATCAGCAGTCCGTGTCGACGAGTTCATCCTGTATGCATGAGCGAACAATCTCAACGTCTGTATTGGGCTCCGACTGTCCATGCCGACGGAACAACTGGTAGGGAAGCCACCGCCGCCACCGTCAGCACCGGTAGCGCTGGAACCCACCGTGACCTCCGACCGAACGTCGTTCCCGAGACCCTCAATCGTCGCTGGGGATTTCGGCATCGCTAAGCGAGGCGTCGGGCTGGAAGACAATACTCGGATCCAGATCAGCGAGCGGTTCGGCCGCACGGACCCGATTGGGCCAGTCGTGGTTGGCGAGCGCCCCGGTCCCAAGTGTAATCAGGTCGGAGCCGTCCGCCAGTGCTTCCCGTGCATTCTCCGGGTCTCCAAGGCTTCCGTTGGCGATCACGGCGACATCGTCGTCGACATACTCGATCACCAGTTCGGCGAGCGTTCGGTCAGTGTCTGGCACCTCCGGGGCAGTCGCGTCGCCACCAGTGACGTGCACGTAGTCGGCACCGGCATCTGAGAGTGCCTCGAACAGCGCGGCGGCGGTCTCTTTGCCGTCGGGCCAAACCCGCTCCTCGTCGGTGACTGCCGCCTGGGAGGTGCGCACGCCAACGACGAACTCATCGGGCGTTGCCTCGTCTATCGCGGCTGTCACCTCGGCGGGGAATCGCGCGCGGTTCGCCGGAGAGCCGCCATACTTGTCGTCACGGTCGTTGACCAGCGGGTCGACGAACTCATGGAGGAGATAGCCGTTGGCCGCGTGGACCTCGATACCATCGAAGCCGGCGTCAACCGCGCGTTCGGCGGACGCAACGAATCCCTCTTTCACCTCCGCGAGGCCGTCAGCATCGAGCCCGTCGGCCTCCGGGAACTCGCCTGACCCGCCGTAGAGCTCGGACATCTCACCCGGCGGGCGGTAGGTTGAGGGAGCGACCGAATCATAGCCATAGCGATTGCCCTGTGCTTGCGCACCGGCGTGCATGAGTTGTGCGAAGATGGGGCTCCCCTCCTCGTGGACGGCGTCGACCACGCGCTCCCAGGCCGCTGCCTGCTCGTCGGTAGCGAGGCCGGGTTGGTTGAGGTAGCCTTGGCTGTGAGTTGCGTCCGGGTGGACGCCCTCAGTGACGAGGAACGAGAAACCGCCGCGGGCGAAGGAAGCGTAGTAGCGGGCCATTCGGTCGGTCGCATGGCCTTCATCGGTCGCGCTCGTGCGCGTCATCGGCGCGAGCCCGATACGGTTGTCAAGAATATGATTATTTAGTTCAAATTCGTCGAAGAGTAGGTCATCAGTCATCGTAGTTTCGTATTGTGGTTGGAACCATAAGGAGTCGGCGAATTTCGTACTTGATCACATAACTCAATAGGATTACATTTCTCTGTCTGTGGGTTAGTCTTCGAGAGCTTCGATGCTCTCTTGAGCAGTTGAGTTGATCCGACCGAGACGGGGCCGCCAACCGCTCACCGTTCTCGGGAGCGACGGGGTCATCGACAGCCTCGGCGTCATCAGTTATCTCGAAGCCGTCGGTCATCGCCGACCACCCTGCTGTCCAATCGGTGCCACACGTCGACCGAGAGCACTCACGCTCTCCGATAGTATTCTGAACAGAAGGAAAATGGGAGGGTGTGTGGTGGGTGCCTCTGAGGCGAGTCAGGTTAGAACGTGATGACTTCGTAGCCGTCGGCGACGAACTCTCGGATACTGGGGTGGCCTTCGTACTCGTTGACGAGGGTCAGCCCGGCCTCGTCGACGGCCTCCTCGACGCCGAAGGCGCTGGCGCAGTAGTCGCAGACAACGGCCTCGTCACGGATCGCCAGATACAGCTCGTGGTAGTCGCTCTCGGCGTCGATAAGCTCCGGAATCCATTGCGTGCCGCCGCCATCGAAGACGACCGTGACCTCGTCGCCGTCGGTTTCGACGAACTCCTTGGCGGCTTCGAGCCCGTTTGCCAGTCGACCGTAATCGGCGTGCGATTCGTTACCCGTTAGGATGAAGATTGCTGCTTTTGCCACACATCCCTCTACCCTCCGAACCATCTTATATCGACGGCTGTTGTGTGTTTTCTTCACCAATCCGATCCGTGATAATCACGAACACACACGTTAGGTTATAAATGGGCAGATAAGCGATCATGCCACTCAGGAAATGTTGCTTCCCGAGCAGTGGTCGCCCCTTCGGCACCACCAGACTGCGGGAGCCCACAGGCCGCTGGCGGTCGCCAGGCACCGTAGGCGACCGCGAGGTTCAGCCCGACGAGCACTGCCAGCCCGAGGCCGATGGCGGCATTAAGGGGCGCAAACAGGTAGTCGACCACGCCGAGTTCAAGCAGCACAATCGGCTCGTACTGGAACGGTCCCATCGACTCGAAGAGCCGCGAGAAAGGCTGGTCGACGACCGAGATGCCGACCGATCCCGGCGTCACCGACTGCGCGAG
>Ga0136556_1000774_pt1 | contig 17738 bp, 16 predicted proteins | sample AntRauTorckE6831_FD_104780 | JGI IMG/M metagenome (GOLD analysis project Ga0136556, IMG submission 104780) | Saline lake microbial communities from Rauer Islands, Antarctica - Metagenome Torckler E6 #831 | ecosystem: Environmental > Aquatic > Non-marine Saline and Alkaline > Saline | place... | reverse complement strand
CGGCCGTTTTTTGGCGCACGTCATCACGGGGCTTATCCCAGCCATCGCCCCACATATACAGCCAGGGATTGGTCTCACAGAGCTCAAGGTATTTATTACGGGCTTGGTGCACGACTTTTGGAATGGTGCCGATGGAGGCATGATTCAAATAGGTAATATCATCAGCCAGCATATACTGTTTTTTTAATGCTGCAAAATCACTCGCATCCACGGATTCAATATTCTGGCTGATCTCCTCATTTAAGGATCCCAGTGCAGATAAAAAAGGAATCACTGCTGATCCTCTTGCCACTTGTTTGATGAACTCTTTTCTGCTTGTTCCCATATTGTATATCTTTGATTGAAAAGTTAATCACATTCTCGCTTTTTTAGCGGTTAAATTCAATATGCATTACATATAATTACGTTGTGAATGAGCGCTTTTGAAACAGCACAGAAAAATCTTCAAAAATACTGGGGATACGATTTTTTCCACGAGGGACAGGATAAAGCTATAAAGTCGGTTTTGGAAGGCAATGATACACTGGTGCTGTTCCCTACCGGCGGTGGTAAATCACTTTGCTATCAGGTGCCGGCCACGGTTTTTGAGGGGTTAACGCTGGTGATTTCACCCTTGGTAGCGTTGATGCAGGACCAAGTGCAGCAGCTGAATGCGCGCGACATTCCGGCCACCTTTATCAACAGTACTATTTCATCGTGGGAGGTAGAGCAACGTTTGGTGAACGCGCGCAACGGCATGTATAAGCTGCTATACTGTGCTCCCGAGCGGCTCAAGACTGCGCTCTGGGAAGCCGAACTGCCAAATTTAAATATTGCCTTGGTAGCTATTGACGAAGCTCATTGCATCTCGGAATGGGGACATGATTTCCGGCCCAGCTACCGCGAGATACCTGCGGCCCTCGAATCCATTGCCGATTCGGTGCGTTGGTTGGCGTTGACCGCTACGGCCACCCCGGAAGTACGTGAAGACATTATTACCAATCTGCAATTTAAGGAACCGGCCGTCATCTCTAAAGGCTTCGATCGCCCCAATTTAAAATGGTGGGTACTTGCAGATGAAAAAAAAGATCAAAACCTCTTGCGCAGTGTTAAGAAGGCTGCAAAAAAGGGGTCAGGAATAATTTATGGCGGCACCCGCCGAAATTGCGAGCGATTGGCTGATCTATTACAGGCTAAACAGAATATAAAAACGGCAGCCTATCATGCCGGGGTGGAATCAGAAAAACGGCGGTTGATACAGGACGATTGGATAAGCGGAGAAACGCCGCTGGTGGTGGCAACCAACGCATTTGGAATGGGGATTGACAAAGCCGATTGCCGTTATGTAATTCACTACGAGATGCCCTATTCGCTGGAGGCATATTACCAACAAGCGGGCAGAGCCGGGCGCAACGGTGAAGAAAGCTATCCCTTATTATTGTTTAAGGAGGCGGATGCGCACAAGGCGAAACAACGCATTGAAGATTCGTATCCTAACAAAGAGCAGCTACAGAAAGTGTATGATGCGGTATGCGATAGCCTAAATCTTGCCGTTGGCTCCGTAGAGGAACAAATGCGTGAGGTTTCTATTGCGGCCATAAAAAAGCGTATTCAATTACCGCACCGAATTGTGAAGGCTTCTCTTAAAACCTTAAAACATTTAGGCATTATTGATTTAGCTGAATACGTGGTACCGCAGGTTGGTATTAAGTTCATTGTAAATCCCGATTATTTGAGAGAGCTGATCAAAAGTGAAAAAAACATGCAGAAGGCAGATTTTTTAGATGTTTTGTACCGGCAGTTTGGAAGTGAGGCATTTGAAGACATCAAATATCAGGAGCTGGATTACATCACAAAAAAGCTGAATGTTACTAAAAACGGGCTTATCAAAGGATTGCAGGTGCTGCAAAATAACGATAATCTGCTGCGGTTCGAAGCTCTTGGCGAATTGCCGTTGGTGCGGCCGGTGGATGAACGGCAGCGTTCATTGCAATTGAAGAAAAGCGAGTTGGAAAGTCATCGCAACAGTTTATTGGATAAACTGGATTATATGATCGGCTATATTCAAACGGAAAACTGCCGGGAAATGTTTATCCGCACCTATTTTGGTGAGAAAGGGGTAAAATCCTGCGGGCACTGTGATAATTGTCTGAAGACTGCGCAGGCATCTTCGCAAGCGTTTACTGCCGACGACGTGCAGGACATACGCATGACTATAGAAGATACCGCATTAAGCTTGGAAGAGATACACCACCATTTGCAATGGAAGAGCGGCAAACTAAAACGCTATATTTCATACTTGATGAGAGAAGATAAAATTACCGTGGATGGGAAGAAATATCGGTGGGTGGGGTAGTTAGTCTGTAGTATTGGTTAAAAGTTAACAGGTCAAATATTCATAGGTCTCGCTTAGTTGCAATGGAGTTCTGCTCCCGCAGCAAGAAAGTTGTTCAGGAACAGAGCTCCTTCACAACTTTCTTGGTCCCAAGTCTAAAGTCGGAGGTCTAAGGTCTAAAGTCAGAGGGCACAGGTCGTGGGTCTGGTGGTCTGATCTCAAATCAACAATTGCTAATTGGCAATCTAAAATAAGCCGATAAAAATTTACGATTAATGATTGTAGATTTGAGCAGTGAAAGTCGCTTCATACACATTAGTCTTGACCTTCAGACCTTAGACTTTGGTCCTTCGACATTTAGATAGAATCCCTGGAAGCGGTCGAATCCTGACCGGCCAAACGATCTTTGCGCAGGTTTTCAATGGCCTTTCCGATACGGTTTTTCTGTTCTTTGATGTTCTGCTGGTAAAATTGATGGCTTCTCTGAAATTGTTTTTCTGTAGTTTCGTATTTTTTAAAAATTATCTGCCGAATTGAATCTACACTGGTACTGTCCGGTCGTTCCTGTTTCTGGTATTCTCGCAGAAGCTGCAGCTCAACAATCAGGTCCACATAGGCTTCTTCGTCCAGTATAGTTGAAGGAGGTTTATCACTGTTGCATGCAACTACCAGCAGGCCTGCACAAATAATTATTACAACAAATCGCATCTATTGCTCTTCCGGTGGTTTGGGGTTTAAGGGACGCATAACCACTTCATTGATGAGAAAGTTGTCGGGTGTTTCAATCACGTCAGTCATAATTTTGGCGATATCATCGGGCTGCATCATATTGGAATGGGTCTCAGCTCCGTCGACCTCATCAAAGAAATGGGTATTAACCGAGCCGGGATAAAAACAGCTAACTTTAATACCGTCATACCGTACTTCTTGAAAGAGTGATTCACTAAAGCCGCGCACGCCGAATTTACTGGTATTATAGCCGGTCATTTTCGGGTTTCCAACCTTGCCCGCTATAGACGCAATGTTGATGATATGGCACACATTTTTGTTCTTTTTCATAAGCGGGATAACCTGGCGACACATATAAAAAATACCGTTTACGTTGGTATTCATCATAGTATGCCATTCATCAAGGGGCAGTTCATCCACATCCCCGAAAAGTCCCAAACCTGCATTATTGATAAGAACGTCGGGTGAGTTTTCATCAGAAAAGGTATCGTTTACCCACTGTTGGATGGCCTCATGATCGGTAACGTCAAGGACTACGGGCTGGAAACGGTTCCCAAACTCTTGATGCAAATGATTCAGTTTGTCTTCGCTGCGAGCAAGGCCATATACAGTGGCCCCTTTATTAATAAGGACTTCACTAAAAGCCCGGCCAAGCCCGCTGCTGGCACCGGTAACAATTGCAATTTTATCGGTCAATTCCATAGGATATTAATCTAATAGTTGATAACTGAAATGGTGTAATTAATCAGCAAAAGTGAGCGTAATATCATTCCTGATCTTTGGCGGTTACTTTATTTAGTCGCTCCTGAATTACAGCGTTGATCATATCCCGGGCTACTTTATTTTCGCCCCCGCGCGGAATGATGATATCGGCGTAGCGCTTGCTCGGCTCTACAAATTCCAGATGCATGGGCCGCACATACTTTTCGTATTGATTAAGTACGTTTTCAAGGCTTCGTTCGCGCTCCAGTATATCACGCCTGATTCGCCTCAATAGTCGGATATCATCATCGGTATCAACAAAAAGTTTAATGTCCAGTAATTTCCGCAGGTCTTTTTCACTAAAAATAAGGATGCCGTCAACCAATATAATTTTTTTGGGTTCAATAAGGGTTGATTCGTCCTTGCGAATATGTTTGGTAAAATCATAAATAGGTACCTCAACCTGGTAGCCTTCTTTCAGGGCTTTGAGATGGCGAATCATCAACTCTGTTTCAAGAGAGGAGGGGTGATCAAAATTTTGCCGGCTGCGTTCTTCGAAAGTGAGATGCTTCAAATTGCGGTAGTATGAATCGTGCTGAATACATACCAGATTTTCTTCGCCAATAGTACTAACAATATGATTTATGACTGTGGTTTTACCCGAACCGCTGCCTCCCGCTACGCCTATAATAATGGGTTTCACAAAAATTAATTGTTATTAAAATGTTGACTTTTTTCAAATTGCACCTTGTAATCGCGAATAGCCCGGAATATGGCGGAAGCAATAATGCTTTGTCCGTAATCACTGGTAAGATAGTTAGCTTCATTGGGATTGCTAATAAAGCCGGTTTCCACCAAAATAGCAGGCATAGAGGCATTGTAAAGTACTACCAGCCGTCCCTGCTTAACACCACGGCTGCGGCGGCCTGCGCGATTTTTAAATTGTTGCTGTAGCATGCCCGCTATCTTTTCACTGGTGGCAATGTAGCCGCTGTTTGCCAGTTCATAAATGATTAAATCTTCCTGACTAAGTTCTTTTTTCTTATTCTCATCATCAGCATTTATTACTTTATTTTCGCGCTGCATCACCATTAGTGCGGCCTTACTGCGTTCAAGGCCAAGAAAGTATGTCTCCGTGCCATGGGCTTGTCTTGAAGCGGCAGAATTGGCGTGGATGGAAACAAAAAGATCGCCTTCAGCCCGGTTTGCAATAGGTCCTCTTTCATCCAAATCAATAAAGGTATCATTATCTCTGGTGTAAACAACCTTTACCCCCGGCAAATATTCGTTAATATAACCACCAACTTTTTTTGTGATAGCAAGAACCACATTCTTCTCGTAGGTTTTTTTATATCCGATGGCGCCCACATCATGCCCGCCATGACCGGCATCTAATACCACTACATCAAACTTAATTTTATCTTTGATTTTTTGGTAACTGGTATCAACGGTGCTTTCATTTTCAATTTCTTGATTATTGCCAAATGCCCAATTGCTTGGTTTAGCGTTTGACCAGGCAAATGATTCCATGTTAATGATATGTTTTGCCAGCTTTTCGCCCGTTGTCTTTGTTAGAGCCAGCAGCAGATCCTGACTGTCTCGGTCAGGGTACGCTGCAGCTTCATAAAAAGTGCCCTCTTTTAGTAAGATATCAACGCCTATACCTCCTGAAAATGTATAGTAATCGACCTTTTTGATAATATCACTCTGATCATCAATACGAATTTTTGAGGTATCAAGATCATTGCCCGTAAGTTGGAACTGCACCAGGTAGGGTTGAGGCTGAGAAAAATCAAAGGCCGGAGAAGCCTCATTTAAATGAAAGCGAATTACATGGCCTTTATTGTCACTCCGTTCTACCGAAGAAATTCGGGTGAGTGAACTTTTCTGTGCAGAGCAAGACAGCGGAATAATGATGAGCAAAACAAGCAACCCTCTATTTAAAAAACGAAGAGGAACATTCTCTTTTTTAACGAAACTTATATGTTGAATACGCATTCAACGACTAAATTATTTAGTGAGATGATTTTTTAACTCTCAAAGTTAGTTAATTTACACTGATTTTTAAAAGTCTTATAAGTGAAGGTAATTAAGTGTACCAAGTATATACAATGCTTGTTATTAACGCATTTTTCATCAATCTTAGTACCCGATAAATAAAGCACATTAGATTATAACAAGCACCCTTACTTTGGAACGTATAGATGAACAGCTCGAATTAGTACTGGATCAAGAGTTATTGGCCGAAGTTATATCATTCAGGCAAAAAAGACTTGAAAAATTGTCCGATGTGTTGGGCAAAATGATGGGTATGTTTTCAACTTCATTTGCTTCAAAAACCGTTCCGGAGGTGGTTTCGGTTGGGGTCGAGCATCTTCGGGAAATGATTGAACAGGCTGATGGGCAGAAATTGATATCACTGATTTTAAATAATATCCACAATGTTGCTAAAGAAATGCCTGAGCATATAAAGCTCTCGCAGATAAGCCCGCAATACGAAGAACCCGAAGACGATTCATGGTCTGTTAAAACAGGGAAAGCCGGTAAACGACTGTTTGGTGAAGCAGGCCAACGACAAATACCCCTTCAAAAGCTAACCGCCTATCACCTGCTGGATGAGGAACCGCTTTTTATAAGCTGGGTTGATGAAGACGAGCGGATGTTGATGCGCATTTTTTTGGAGCTGGAGCAGACCCTGGCCGGTGAAATCCCTGACGGCAAAAAAAGTTCTTCCTCCGGGTTGCAACAGCTTTTAAAAGTGTTGCTAAATCAAGTTGAGGAACGGAAAAACGTGTTGGAAGGAGAACTGGCAGAGGCCGGAAGCAAATTGAAGGCCGCTATTGTTGATGCCATTTCTAAAACGGGAACATTGGAGCGAAGGGCCGGTTTTTACAGCGAAAAGCGATTGAATCATAAAGAAGCGAGGACAAAGAAACGGCTGAATGAATACATTAATGAGTGGCAAATGGTAAATACGTGTTTGCTCAATAAAGCAGCAAACATGCATCAGTTTTTGAGTTTTTGTGCAGACATCGAAGTCGTCAGCCTTACCTTTGAAGATGAATTAACAGCATATTTTAATGCGTTATTGATTGAGCCCTTGCAGCGCCTGAAAGAAAAACTGGGAAGTACCCGCCAGCAAATGGAATGGCATCGTGATATTTCGCCGGAAGAAATCAATAATTACAAAACGCGGCTTACCCAATATATTGAAGAACAGATTCTTGGGCCGCTAAATAAGAGTCTTGAAGAGCAGGAGCTCAATCACATCATCGAAGGATTTTCTGAGCGGCTGACACAGGCCTCAGATAAAATTAATGAAAAAGCATTATTCATAACTAAATTAAAGACGGAGGAGAATCCGCCGGAGTTGAAATCACGAGAGATTGAATGGAGGTTGCTGGTAAGGCGTGGAATAAAAGAACAGATGCTTTCCGGTTTAACCCAAGAGAATGATGATTTAAATGAGCCGCTGCACAAATTGCATCGTGAGATAGGAGAAATAGAAGGAATTATTGATACCAACATTGAGGCGGCTGCCAAAGTTAGCGCTGACCCAACCTCAAAAGAAGATCCGCTGGAAATAGTTGATGATGCGCTTGAACGCACCGGCAATAAACTTGAAAAGGTGCTGCAGCAAATTACCCAAACGCAGGAAAAATTGGTGCAGCCGGTTGAAGAAAGCCAGGAAGCGTTTGCCACAAACATGATGGATTTGCTTTACCGTTCTGACGTGAATGCGCTGTCGGTGCTTGATGCAAAATATAAAGTAAACGAAAAGACACAGACATGGCGGACTAAATCTCGCAGCCACTGGACCCGCGCAAAGCATAAGCTATCCGTATTGATGCGTTTTACCAGCATAAAAGCCAAACAGTATGGTAAAAAAGGGAGTATATTTTTAGGATTAAAAAAAGAAGAAGTAGAAGAAAAAAAGAAGGCCGATATTGCCGCTTTTTTGATTGAAACGGAACGTCGTATAAATGAGCTTCCCTACATTTATCGGCAGCTTTTTTCGGTTAAGACGGTATCAGAACTCCGTTTTTATGTTGGCGTGAACGAAAATTTTGCAACCGTGCGCCAAGCGTATACGCGGTGGACGGAAGGCCATCCGGTTGCCTGTGCTATTCTGGGGGAAAAAGGCAGCGGTAAATCAACCTACATTAATTTGGTTCGCGAAGAGCTTTTCGCCGAAGCCGATGTTTGGCAGATTGATCTCAACCAAACCTGCTGGACGGAAGCAGCTTTATTGGAGTTGTTTAAGGAATGGGTAAACCAGAATGATATCCAATCGGTTGACGATTTGATCCTATTTTTAAATGATAGGGAAAAGAGAACAGTGATTTTATTTGAGGGTATTCAGAACCTTTACCTGCGTCATTTGAACGGATATGAAGGCATTGAACAGCTCATGTATTTGATTTCTGAGACGAATGAAAACATATTTTGGGTGGCCAGTTGTTCGTCGTATGCCTGGAGTTTTTTAGATGAGGTAACCGATATCAGCAAATATTTTACGCAGGTAGTTCGCGCCGATGCCTTAGATGAAAAGCAGATAGAAAATGTTATTCTAAACCGTCATCGCACCAGCGGCTATGAACTGACTTTTGAACCGGAAGAGGCGTACGCCAAGAGTAAAAAATACCGCGGTATGAAGGAGGATGAAGATAAAATCCAGGAGCATCTGAAAGATAAATATTTTAAAGAGCTTACAGAGTTATCCGAAGGAAATGCTTCTATCGCCATGATTTTCTGGGTGCGTTCCATCCGCGATTTTGACGACACCCATTTATATATTGCCCCGCTTGAAGCAGCATCGCTAAAAATGCTCGATGATTTGCAACCCGCAACACTTTTTGTGTTTGCTGCGCTGGTTCTTCATGATACCTTATCGCCCGGCGAACTTTCTTCAATTATGGGAATGGAAGAGAAGGAAAGCAAGCTGATTTTTAACCGTCTTAAAATGAAAGGAATTTTAGTAGCTACCGAAAACGGGATGAGCCTGAATCAATTGATGTACCGCCAGACTATCCGCGAGTTAAAAGAACGGAATATTCTACACTTGGAATAAATAGTATGAAAAAAATACACCACATTATATGGGTGATGCTGTTGTTTGCACTAACTGCAGGTGTTGATTGCAGCTATTCTCAATCCCAGATAAAAACCAATGCTGCGTACAGTTATCAGTTGCCTGCTGTTAATGCAGCAATAATGGTTCCCCTAATTCCAATCCAGGACGCCGCGGCCCCAAACGACAGCACGGTCGCAGAGAAAGCCGACAAAAAAGTTCAACAGGTAAAAGAACTATTTTCATTTGAAGTAATATTGTCCATTCTCGCTATTATCATAATTACCTATGTTCTGGTTCGCCTGCTGGAATATATTGTTGACAACCTGGCGGAAAGAGCCTCCAAACACCGGCTCCTGATAAAACGGCTGATACCGATCGTGCGCATTCTGTTTTGGACGGTTTCGCTGTATGTTATTATAGCAGGCATCATCGATCCTCCATTTGAATCGCTTATTGCGGTTGCTGCTTCCATCGGAATTGCTGTAGGCCTGGCTTCGCAGGATATTTTAAAAAATACCTTTGGCGGTTTTATCATTATTCTGGACCGCCCGTTTCAGGTGGGTGACAAGATTGCCCTCGCGGACTATTACGGAGAAGTACAGCAAATTGGCCTGCGCTCAACACGGCTGGTAACCCCGGATGATTCGGTGGTGACCATTCCCAATGGAGATGTAATAAGCAATGCCGTATCCAACGCAAATTCTGGTGCGCTTTATTGCCAGGTAGTATCCGAAATTTATTTACCGGCTACCATTGATATAGATCAGGCAAAACGCATTGCCCGTAAGGCCGCAGTTTCATCACGGTACGTTTATTTGAATAAGCCGGTAGTCATCATTGCAAAAAACGAGGTGTTTGAAAAGAATTTTGTGATCAAATTGCGGGTAAAAGCCTACGTGCTCGATATCCGGTTTGAATTCCCCTTCCAGAGTGATATGACCGAGCAGATTACGGCTGAACTCAATCGTCGTGGAATGATTCCCGCCGGGTGATAGTAGGCAGAAGTCCCGAATTATCGGGAGCAGTAGGTCCGAACTACGCTAAAGGCCCACTTCGCCGAAGTAGCTGGCTACGTAGGCCAAGCTTCGTCGGACAGGCAATGCCATAAATAATCAATTGAACAAATAAAAAATAAAATGAATAGAATAATTAAATATACGTTGGCTGCTATAATTATTGGTGTTACAGGTTTCACCTTAACCAATTGCACGGATAATGAACAAAAGCAGAATGAGAAAACGGAAATGACTATACAGGATCGCGTAGATCAATATACTACGGTTGAACTGAATGCGGATTTGAGCCATTTATCGGAGAATCAAAAAAAGATGGTCGGTTTGTTGATTGATGCCGGTAAGGCCATGGATGAGGTATTCTGGCAGGAAGCGTATGGTCGCCGGGATAGCCTTATGAATGCTCTGAATGATGAAGCCACTAAAGAGTTTGTTGATATAAATTATGGTCCATGGGATAGACTGAACGGGAACAAACCTTTTGTTGAGGGGAGTGGACCCAAACCCGAGGGCGCCAATTTTTATCCGGCGGACATCACCAAAGAGGAGCTTGAAGCCTGGGATTCTGAAACCAAAGATGATTTATATACCTTGGTCCGTCGCGATGAGGGAGGGAATTTGATGACGGTACCGTATCACCAAGCATTTGCGGAGCAGCATAAACTGGCATCAAGCAAATTGAAAGAAGCAGCGAAACTGGCTGAAGATAAAGGCTTGCAAAAATATCTTCAATTACGTGCCGAAGCACTCCTTACTGATGATTATCAGGCGAGCGACCTTGCGTGGCTTGATATGAAAAACAATGTTATTGACGTGGTGATTGGTCCCATTGAAACCTACGAAGATCAGCTATACGGTTATAAAGCAGCGCACGAAACCTTTGTACTGATCAAAGATAAAGAATGGAGCGACCGCCTTTCAAAGTTTGCGGAAGTACTACCCGAGCTGCAAAAAGGCCTGCCGGTAGCCGATGAGTACAAGCAGGAAAAACCGGGCCGCGATTCTGATCTTGGCGCATACGATGCCGTTTACTACGCGGGAGATGCCAATGCCGGTTCAAAAACAATCGCAATTAATCTCCCCAATGATGAAGAGGTACAGCTTCAGAAGGGGACCCGGAGATTACAGCTAAAAAATGCCATGAGGGCCAAATACGACAAAATTCTGGTGCCATTATCTAAAGAGTTGATTGTGGATGAGCAACAGAAAAACATCACCTTCGATGCCTTTTTTGGCAATACCATGTTCCACGAAGTGGCACACGGATTGGGTATTAAAAATACCATCAACAACAAAGGAACGGTGCGGGAAGCGCTTAAAGAGCATGCCTCGGCGCTGGAAGAAGGCAAAGCCGATGTGCTGGGACTGTATATGGTGAGCAGCCTGCGCGATAAAGGAATGGTGACGGAAGGAAGCATCGAAGACAATTACGTAACCTTTGTGACCAGTATCTTTCGGTCGATACGATTCGGTTCGTCAAGCGCTCACGGCCTGGCCAATCTCATCCGCTTCAACTTTTTCAAAGAAAAGGGAGCCGTCGAATATGATGAAGAAGCCGAAGCCTACCGCATAAACTTCGATAAAATAAAAGACGCCACCGATGCGCTTTCCAAAAAAATTCTCACCTATCAGGGGGATGGCAATTATGAAGGCGTTGATGCCTTTATCAGTAAATACGGCACTGTAGGCAGCCGGCTTCAAACATCACTGGATCGCCTGCAGGAACAAAATATTCCCAAAGATATTATTTTTAACCAGGGGGAAGGGGTGTTAGGATTGTAAAACAGTTGGCAGGAGGCAGCGGCAGTTGGCAGTATCAAAACTGCAACCTGCTTACTGCTACTGCCTATTTTTTCATTTGACAATCACCCAACAATCAATTACAATTCAAATAGATCCTTTCCAATCACCTAAAATTAGGAGGCCATATATGAACGAAGAAACCTTTCTTGATGCCGCCGAAAATGGAGACATCGACACCGTGCAGCAAGGGCTTGAAGAAGGCCTTGATGTTAACACCAGTGATGAACACCAGCGCACCGCCCTGATGAAAGCCGCTAAACACGGACATCTCGACATAGTTCAATTGCTTATAGAAGAAGGAGCGGAGGTCAACAGCCGCGACAACCGTGGAACCAGTGCCTTATATTGGGCATCAAGCAATGGTCATCACGATATAGTTCAACTGCTAATTAATAATCACAGTGATGTAGACGTGATGGACGACCGCGGGTGGTCAGCAAAAGATCAGGCCGGCTCGCATAATTACAAGGACATTGTACATTTATTAGAAGAGGCGGGATGAAAATATTGCCAGGTATTTGACATGTATAAAAAGCTTGTTTCGTTTAGGGACAGGCTTTTTTTTATTAGCTGTTCTCAGGCAAGCAATAGAAAGATAGTCGGTTCTTTATGAATCGATTTACGTTTGCTCTGTTTCCAATTGGCTACAGGTTGTGAAATAACCGATTCCTCAGGCAGCGTGAGATTGGTTGCCGTGCAAAAGCGTGTTTCGGAATGGCAAAGGTTGATCACATCTTTCACAATGGCATCATTGCGGTGCGGAGCCTCCATAAAAATTTGAGTAGCCCCTGTATCTTTTGATTCTTGTTCCAGTCGTTGAATAGCGCTCTGGCGTTGTCCTTTTTCAATTGGCAGGTAGCCGTGAAAAGAAAATGATTGTCCGTTAAATCCCGATGCCATCAGCGCAAGTAAGATGGAAGAAGGCCCCACAAGCGGCTGTACTTTTATATTTCGGGAATGCGCCATTTTAATCAGCTCTGCGCCGGGGTCGGCCACGGCAGGGCAGCCCGCCTCGGAAAGTAATCCGGCATCCTTTCCTCGTTTCAACGGATTTAAAAATGATGCTGCTTCATGGACGGGCGTGTTCTTGTTCAACAGTAAAAAATTGATTTCATACTCCGGCACCGTATCGCCCACCCATTGCAGGTAGCGCGCTGCCGTTTGCACATTTTCTACAATCAACACATCAAGCCGTCGAATGATATTGAGTACATATTCGGGAATGGTGTTATTATGCGGCGTTTTGCCCAGCGTATTGGGAATGAGATACAAGGTTCCCGCAGATTGTTTTTGATCACTCATCATCAACGCGTTCAATTACCAGTTGTTCATCTCCTTCAGTGAGTTTTTTATGCACATAGCGATTCACCAAATAAGCAATAAAAAGAGCTATAAAAAGCCCGACGGCAGCCATTGCCAGATTAGTTAACGCCAGCCCTTTTTGGGTGCCATAAGTGGGAATCATCACAATATTGACGAAGGCATCTTTTTTAAACCGTACCGGTATAGCCTGACTTTGACTCACGGCGCCGGCCATTTCTACCGGCAGCGACAGTTTTTGCCGGTGGCTTTTGCCGGTTTTTGTTTCAAACTCAAGCACTACATAACCGTTGGTTTGGGCGGCAATTTGTTTCAAATCAAAATCGACCACTTCGGCAATATAGCTATCTCCATTATCATACGTATTCACCACGCTGTAAAAAACCATCGCTTGGTGGCCGCATAAAAAAAGCAGGTAAGCCGGTAGTAGCCACATGAGATATAGAAATTTGTAACGTGAATTATTCATGAATTTAGAAGGTGGTCTGCTATTAATTTGAATTTATTGTAGGGAGCCTTGCAAAACTCCAAACACAAACTGTCATCTCGACCGTTAGGGAGAGATCTTTGTTTTAAGTGTTTAAACTTTTGTGGTATTTCTGGAAACATAGATTTCTCTCCGCCAGCCGGCGGATCGAAATGACACATGGTATTCAAAGCTATCATAGTTACCCTAAAATTTCTTTGCGAATAATCCAGAATAGGTATTCATTATTCGGAGGTTTTCTTGGGTTGATTCGATTGGCGAAGGGCGTTGACGGTGGCTTCGCGAAGAGCCGGGTCCCAAATCAGGCGTTGCTCAAAATCCTGGTGCATCAGATTGCTACTCATGTGGAACCAGAATGCGATCTGCAGGTCATCAAAGAAAACAGCTTGCGCAAATGGTTCCTTGCTGTAGGATGATTTCCCGTAATCGATGCCGTTTACCATACCCATGCGGTTATCGTAAAGGGCGCCGTAGGTTGTAAAATCTTTATTGAGCCGGCTGTTATCGTTTTTAAGCGGCCAGTCTAAAAATGTTTTTACTTTATTTGAAACAGATGAGGAAATAAGTGTTTCCTGCTGAATCTGCTTCATTAATCCACTCATTTCATGGGCGGTCGTTTTTGGAAAAAAGGCCAGTGCGTTGCGCTGCCGGATAAATTTTAAACCAAGCCCCTCATTCTTCCGAAACTGTGCAACTATTTTTTCTCTGTAACTTTTATCATCATTAAGCCGACGTGTTTTTCTGAAAACAAGATTGCGAAAATCCTCCCGCGGAAGTTGGCTCAGGCTATCCAGATGTACTTTAGCCAATGAGTCGCTTTGATTGGAACTTAGCATGATGTAAAGACCGCTGAATGGCAGCGGCAGTTCCGTTTCTTCGATAGACAGCCTGTCATATAAATCCTCGACATTTTGCGGACCTATTTTTAAAAAAAGGTAATCGGCTATGGCGATATCATTGAATTCTATCGCGGTCTGAACGAGGTCTTTGAGGGCAATGGTGTCATTATCATAAATCTTCCCCTGTTCTCTTAACGTTTCCATCGCACTTTCATGATCTGATTGATCGATGTATGGGAGCTGGAAGCGGTTTACTTCATCAAGCGGAATGTCTTCATCCGGGTTGAGAGTTCCCGCTTCAACCTGCCGAGCATATTCTATGAGGGTAAAAATGTTGGCAAGGCGACCCATCGTCCGCGGTGTGTGGGGGTTGTACATGATGGACGAGTCCGGGTTTTCAATAGCAATAGATGCAACAGAAACGCGCTGGGGCTGGGCGCCGATATATTCGGTTAAACCTTTGAGGGAATAGGTTTTTTCCACCCACTGCTGTCCTTCTTTGATACCATCCTGGTTTTCATAAAGAGTAAAAAGGGCATTAAAATTAAAACCAAATACAATAAGGATAATCAGAATAAAAGCAGCTACAAAAGCGCCGATAAATTTCAGGATGCGCATGGGAAGTTCAGAGGTGAAAAGTGAAGGGTGAAGGGTGAAACGATTCTTGCTTCATTCTGAGGAAATTGTCTTCTGAAATAAAATTGGGTAAGGGGTTCAATGTTTAGTTGTCTGTTTTATAGATTGATACTATTAACAAAATACAAAAAAATGTTAGAACTAAACCATAAAAAGCTCAATGTATGGAAGGTAAGCACAGAATTGGTTGTTAATATTTATGCTATTACTGATAATTATCCAAAGTCAGAATTATATTGCCTTACTTCTCAAATGAAAAGAGCAGCCGTTTCCATATCATCAAATATCTCGGAAGGAGCTGCCCGGTTTTCAAAGAAAGAACGTAAACGTTTCTTTGAAATAGCTCGTTCATCTTTGGTAGAATTGGATATGCAAATGAAAATATCACTGAAGCTCAAATTTACTGATGACCGGGCTTCCAAAGAAATTGGAAGGAAAACGAATGTGGTTTTTGCAATGCTATCCAATTTAATAAAAAGCACAAAATAAACCTTTTTACATCTCACTTTTCACCTTTGCTCAGCTCACAATGCGCATTACTTCAGCGCAGACAATAGCGGCATACGTTCCAAGCGCATAGCCCAACACCGCCAGCAACACGCCCACAGGCGCTAATGCCGGATGAAAGGCCGAGGCTACAATGGGGGCCGAAGCCGCTCCGCCCACGTTTGCCTGGCTTCCCACGGCAATAAAGAAGAATGGAGCGTTTATAATTTTACCAACTATAAAAAGAACTAACACGTGAATCAGAATCCAGGTAAACCCAATAAGGAAAAACCCTGGATTTTCAAAGATGGCCAGTACATCCATTTTCATGCCAATGGTAGCAACTAAAATATAGAGAAAGAGGCTTCCGATTTTTGAGGCGCCTGCACCCTCAAGTTCACGGGCTTTGGTGAAGGATAGCGCAAGCCCCCCCGTGGTAGCGATAACGATAAGCCAGAAAAATTCAGATCCCAAACTTAAATCCTCAAGCGCAGGGTAGTTGGTTCTAATCCATGGAGTGATGGTGTCAGCACCAAAATGACCGATAGCGGTTACAGCAAAACCTATGGCACAAATAGTAGTGATGTCAGTAAGGGTTGGAATCTTAGCAATACTTGACCGATAATTTTCAATCTTTTTGCGAAGTTCGGTAATAGGCGAAGCATCGGCCTTAAACCATTTATCGATGCGATCTGATATGCCCGCGCCGTAGAGCAAAAATCCCAGCCAGATATTGGCTACAATAATATCAACCGTTATCATTGCAGAGAAAAGTTCATCGCTGGGATCATAAATTTCGAACATTGCAGTTTGATTGGCCCCGCCGCCAATCCAGCTGCCGGCAACGGTAGAAAGTCCGCGCCAGATTTCTTCAGGACCCGCACCTGCAACAACATCAGGGGCCAAATAAGAGAACATCAGTAGGGCTATCGGGCCTCCAATCACAATACCAATGGTGCCTGCCAAAAACATAATAATGGCTTTGGGTCCCAGCCCGATAATTCCCTTAAAATCAATACTGAGGGTGAGTAATACCAGGCTTGCGGGCAGCAGGTAACGGGATGCTACAAAGTAAAGGTTGGATTCTTCACCCGAAATAATACCGGCCGAATTAAATATAGACGGAATGAAATAGCATAGCAGAAGGGAGGGGACAAAGGTGTAAAACTTTTGCCAAAAGGGTTTATCAATATTGGAGGTGATAAAAATTGCCGCCAGGATAACCAGCAAAATACCAAGTACAATAGCATCATTGGTGAACAGTGGAGCAGCAATAAAAAGGGAAATCATACGGGTAGATTAATTTTAAAATAAAGAAGAATCTAATTGATTAAAGGGCAATGGTGCAAGTATGGTTTTAAATTTGTTTAATTATAGCACATGAAAGTGCATAGCGAAAAGCTTATACTTCAATTGAATTAAGAAAAAAGCACTGTAGAGATGCACTGAGAAGCTCAGAGTATTTCTCAGTGTACCTCTGTGTCTTCTTTGTGTAACTCTGTGAAATAGCTACACTTTAATACGTTATTTCAATTTGAATAAAAAAAGATTCTATCGATGAAAATAGCCGTTATCGGAACCGGAAAAACAGGGGGAAAGGTCCTTAATCTTTTAGATGATGATCAGATTATAGGTCCGTTCGATTCCACCAATCCGCCTACGGTTGAGTTGCTTAAGCCGGCTGATGCGGCCATCATATTTGTGCCGGGTTCTGCGGTTGATAACGTTCTTGAAACTGTTTTATCAGCCGAAATTGCGGCAGCCTGGGGCACTACCGGCTACGACTGGCCGGATGAAGAGCTAAATACAGAATTGAAGAAAAAAAATCTTAAGTGGATGCGCGCCTCAAACTTTAGCTTGGGTATGAACATTGTGCGCCGTTGCCTGCAGATGATTGGAAATGGCTCGGAAATACTGGATGGGCCTGCTTTTAAGATTCACGAAATTCATCACACCGATAAAAAAGATGCCCCCAGCGGAACGGCCATATCGTGGGAAGAATGGTTGGGCAAAAATGCCAACATAACTTCTGAGCGAAAAGGGGATGTGAAAGGCATTCACGAGTTAAAAATGGAAACGGCTTTTGAATCTATTGAGCTGAAACATAAAGCGCATGATAGGGCTGTATTTGCCGAAGGCGCACTTTGGGCGGTGAAGCAAATTATGGATGAACATTTAAAACCGGGCTTTTATACAATGGAAACACTTTTTGATAAATTTATAGCCACGAAAACACAGAAACACTAATTTTATAAAACATCTTCTCATTATCTTATTTACAAACTCTAATTTTGGTTAAAGAGATTTTGTCCCCCTTTTGCCAAAGGCACTCCTT
>Ga0136556_1000765_pt1 | contig 17954 bp, 24 predicted proteins | sample AntRauTorckE6831_FD_104780 | JGI IMG/M metagenome (GOLD analysis project Ga0136556, IMG submission 104780) | Saline lake microbial communities from Rauer Islands, Antarctica - Metagenome Torckler E6 #831 | ecosystem: Environmental > Aquatic > Non-marine Saline and Alkaline > Saline | place... | reverse complement strand
TGGGCGACCGACGCCACCGCCGATATCGAGGCGGATCTCTCGGTCGTCGCCGCCGACGTGCTCGTCTCCCGGGGGTTCTCGCTGCTGGCCCGGACGCCCGCCGCGGAGTGTGCCGTCGAGACGGTCCGGACGTTCGGCCGCGACCAGACGGTGCGCGAGACCGCCGAGAGCATCGAGGACGCCGCCGCGATCGACCGCAATCTCGAGGCCGACGTGTTCGAACTCGCGACGATCGCCGGCGTCGCCGCCGCCGACGCGACTCCCTCGGAGGAGCTACTGGCGTTCGTGACGACACTCGCTCGGTCCGCCGACGGCCCCCTTCCGGCGGCCGCGGAGATGCTCTCGCCGTCGACGCTCGACCGGCTCGCCGAGTTCGGCAACGACGGCGTCGAACCGGCGGCCCGCAGTACGGGAACGGACCACTAGCCGGCACCGAATCGAAACCCCTAAAGACGAATCCGCAGTAAGCAGGAATGCGCGCCTGGGTAGCTTAGCGGTAAAGCGCGTCCTTGGTAAGGACGAGAGCCCGGGTTCAAATCCCGGCCTAGGCTTTCTTCGAGGAACAACGTGACGAGCGAAAGCGGTACCCGCGACTCGAGCTAATCCATCGCAGCGCGAGCGAAGTGAGCCACCGTCTGACGCGGTTCAATCCCGGTCCCCACGCCGTCCAAACCTCAGCAACAACGGACATCATCCGACCCCGAAACGCCTTTTCCGAACCGCCCCACCCCACCGTACGTGCTCGCCGACACCGTCTCCACCCTCTTCACCCCGGAGCTATTCCTCCTCCTGACGACGCTGCTAGCCGTCGGCTACGAGCGCCGCGATACCGCCAGTCTCCAGCTGCTAGCGGCCCGCATCGGCGTCGTCGCCGCCGCGTGGGCCGTCGCCTTCGCGATATACGTCGTCGGTAGCCGTCGATTCGGCACCGCTGTCCCCGGTGGCGACGACTTCTTCGCCGCCCTGGGGCTGATCGCCGCCTTCTCCGCGATCGGTCTCGTCTGGTGCCGACGGGACTGGGGGCCGCTCGTGCCGCCCTACGCGGCGCTGCTCGTCGTCACGTCGCTGATCCACCTCGTAGTCGTCCCACTCTGGAATGCCTCCAGTCACGTCATCTACGCCGCTGTACCGGCAGGTGTGCTGGTCACTGCCGACCGACGGTTCGTCCCGTTGCTCGTCGTCCCGCCACTCCTCGTCTGGAGTCGCATCGCGACCGGGGCACACACCGTCGACGAAGCCGTCGGCGGCCTCGTCGTCGCCGGCGTCGTTCTCGGGGGTGCGCTGGCACTCGGCCGCCTCCCCGAGAGGGGTTAGTCCTCCAGCGGTTCGACGTCGCGTCGGCGGTCCTCGGCGTCGGCGTCGCCCGTGTTCTCCGTTCCTGCTGGCTCGAAAAGGACCACCTTCGCCAAGCCGTCGGCGACGGGTTTGTGTTCGACGCCGGCCGGGACGACGCCGAGTTGGCCGTCCGAAAGCTGCTGGTCCGGTTCGCCTTCGAGTTCGAGCGTGAGGTCGCCCTCGATAACCCAGAACAGTTCGTCGGCGTCCGGGTGGCTGTGCCAGACGAACTCCCCCTCGAGTTTGGCGACTTTCAGCTCCTGACCGTTGAGCGAAGCCGCCAGCCGCGGCGACCACGTCTCCTCGAAGCTGTCGAACGCGTCGTCGATGTCGACGATATCCATGTCCGAGAGCGGGCGCTGCGTAGCGAAAAGGGCGGCGGAGCCAGGAAGCCAGCGAGTCAGCGGAAGTCGGTCAGCAGGGACCCGGGAACGCGATCCAGTAGCTCCGGTGGGAGTTTCTCGACCAGCCGTTCGGTCCAGCGGATTAGCGGCCGACGGATCGCGGCGTAGACGACGCCGATAGCGACGGCGCCGAACACCGACGTCTGGATGTGCCCGTCGTAGACGACCACTGCCGGCACCGCGAGCAGGACGGTGGCGACGGCGTCCTCCGGCGCGCCGTCGTAGCGGATCCACCGACGCGCCAGCCACCAGCGCCCGTGGTAGTGGCTGTAGACGGCGCGGTCGCCGGTCGCTTCCCACGGTCGGAGCTCCAGCCCGCCGCCCCCAGCGTCGCTGACGGCGTGGAGCGCCGCGGACGCCAGAAACAGCGCGGCGGCGACGCTCCACGTCGCGGGGACGGCGAGGGCGACGACGAAGGCGATGGCCGCAGCGAGGGAGAAGTACACGGGGAAGTGGAGGGTCCGGCGGTGCGCGGCGGGCATATCGAGGTCGGGAAAGATCCCACCCGCGAGCGCGGCGACGGCGGCCGTCGCGGCGAACTCCGGCGCGAGAAACGCGACCGGAATCGCCAGCAGCAGGCCTGCCAGCGCGTGGGTAGTGACCATCATCGGCAGTCGGTACGGGCCGGGCGTGGATAACGCTCACGCAGGTCGACCGTAGGAAATCGACGACACCCCGAAGCCGTCACCGGGGGAAAGGGGACATCGACGGCCGGGTGTCGTCTGTGGGGAGTCGTGTCGAGGCGCACTGCGAGAGGATGGATCAGTTGGGGTGCGCCCGTTGAGTGGGTGCGTCTGGGTACCCTTAAACCCGCGTCAGACGCGCGGGTGACCGCCTGCGGGCGACCCGCAACACCGATACACTCGCCGGCCTAGCACTCGGTCATGCCCGAACGCTGGGAGACGCTGTTCGACCGCGCCATCGAGTACGAGGTGGACGAAGCGGCCGTCGAGGCGGCGCTCGCGGAGGTCAGGGATGAGTGAAGCCGATCCCTCACCGGCCCGGATCGTCGCCGACAGCGACGTGCTCGCGGCGGATCTGCTCGTCGACAGCGACGCCCGGGACTGCCTGGACCAGATTCGCAGTCACTCGTGGCTCACGCTGGTCGCCAGCGACCCGCTGCTGGACGACGCCGAGGCCGTCATCGGCCAACTTGCTGACCCGGCGCTCGCGACGGACTGGCGCAACAGGATCGAGGAACTGCGAGAGCCGGTCGATCAGCCGGCGGGCGACCATCCTGCCCTCGCCTCCGCATTGAACGGCGGCGCGATGCACGTGCTCTCCTTCGACGAGCGACTCACGGGTCCGACGGGGAACACGATGGTCCGTGACCGCGTGGAGACGGCCGTCCGAACGCCCGACGCGTTCGCGCGGCTGTTCGATGCGGGGAAGCTCTATCCGGAGGTCGTCGGTGGCAAGTACCCGGGGGCGGATCGAGATCCGCGAGACTGAACCTGAACCGCTCTACCGCTCGGCGTGCCACAGCCTCACGCTGTACGCTACCGTTCGGCGTGCCACTCCGCGAACTTCGCCAGCGCCCGCCCGCGGTGGGAGATGGCGTTCTTCTCGGCCTCCTCCATATCCGCGAACGTTGTCCCCTCGTGCTCGAAGATGGGGTCGAAGCCGAACCCGCCCTCGCCGCGCGGTTCGACCAGCGTACCCCGGACCCGGCCCGCGAACAGCTTCACGGGCAGTGCCTCGGTCTCGTTGTCGGCGTCCGGGCCCGCGGCCGCGGCAGCAACGCGGTCGTCCTTGTCGACGGGGTCGGGCGAGGCGTCGAACCCCTCGCCGTCGCAGTAGGCTAGCACGCAGCGGAACGACGCCGCGTGGTCGTCCTCCTCGCGAGCGAGTTCCCACGTGCGCTCGACGCCGATGGTGTCCTCGGCGTAGGAGGAGTACGGGCCGGGGAAGCCATCCAGCGCGCGGACGAACAGGCCGGCGTCGTCGACCAAGGTGGGTTCGCCGGCGTGGCGGTACGCCTCGCGCGCGCCGCGGGCGGCGATGGTCCCGAGGTCGTCGCTCTGGATCTCGGTGTAGTCGTAGTCGAGTTGGGAGATCGACGCCTCGCCGAGGTACTCCTCGGCCTCGCTGACTTTCCCGGGGTTGGTGGTGACGTAGCGCAGCATCTACCGGACCGTCGGCGTGCCTCGGAAAAGGGTTCGCGGTTCGATACCGGCGAGATCAGTCGACGAACTTCGCGGCCGTCAGTCGCCGCGACGATCAATCGCCCGTTGCGGCCGACCGTCGCCGCGCCTCAGTCGTCCCTCGCGCCCGATCGTCGCCGCGACGATCAATCGTCACAGAGGCGCGGCTGTCAGTCGCCGCGCCTCAGTCGTCATCGACGATGACTTCGACCGGCTCCTCGTCGTCGTACTCGCCGTCGGACCCGCCCTGGCTCTCCTGCCAGATGAGGCCGCCGGCGACCAGCAGCACCAGCCACGAGCGCCAGTTCGCGAGGTTGAGCGTGTAGCCCACGCCGAACGGTTTCTCGACGAGCATCCCGTCGCCGGGCTGCCAGTACGACGAGAGCATCCGGCTGACGCTCGGTCGATCGAAGTTGTACGGGACGCCGAAGAGTTCGCCGGACTGGGGCTTGCTGCTCTTGTTGTCTGCCATGACTCGACGGAGGGGCGGCGGCGATAAATCGTTTTGGTCCGCCCGTGGCTACTGATAGCGCCCGCGGCCCCGGATCTCGGCGAGACGTTCGAGCACCGTCTCGTCGCCGGTCTCCGCGTAGCCGGCCTCGAACGCCCGACAGAGCGGTTCTGGATCCGTCGCAGTCCCCTCAACCGAACCCTCGAACACGTGGAGGTCCATCGCGTGGTCCTCCGGGTGGCCCGAATGGTAACCAAGCCCGAAGTCGATCAGGAACAGGCGGTCGCCGACCCGGACGTTCTGGGTGGTCGGGTCACCGTGGACTAGTTCCTCGCCGTGGAGGCGCGCGAGCAGGTCGCCGAGTTCCCGTGCTCGCTCAGCCGTCAGCGCGTCCGCGAGGTCGGCGTCGCCGACGCGCTGGAGCCGGAGCGTTGCTTCCGACACGTCGACGTCGTGGACCAGCGGCGTCGGCACGCCGGCCTTTCGCGCTTCGCTCAGCAGGCGCGCTTCGAGAACGGTTCGGTCCCGGCGCAGCGTCGCGTCGAGTTCCGGGTGGCGGTACTCCTTGGGGACTCGGCGCTTGATCACCTCGTCGTCCAGGACGTCGACAACGGCCTCGGCGCCGCGACGGGGGCTGCGGTCCGCCGCCGACGCTCCCGCGCCGTGACCGACGGCGACGGACTCGTTCGCGCGCCAGGTCACCGGCACCTCGTCGGGCCGGAAGTTCGGGTCGATGGCGCTGTCGGCGATGGGGATAGTGTCGCCGACCCGGGCCATTTCCGCACCGAGGACGGCGATCATCCCCGCGTTGTCCCGCAGGAACCGTGGCTCGGGCGCGTAGAACGCCGCGCCGCGCTGCTCGCACATCGCTGCGAGCATCTCACGGAGACGGGCGTTCTGGCCGACGCCACCGCCGAGGACGAGTTCGTCGCTCCCGGTGAGCGAGAGCGCGCGCTCGCTGACTTCGGTGAGCATCGCGAACACGTGCTCCTGCAGCGAGAAACAGACGTCCTCGACGGGCGTGCCGTCGTCGACGGCCTGCTTGGCGGCGCTCATCAGCCCCGAGAAGGAGAAATCCATCCCCTTCACGACGTACGGGAGGTCGACGTACTCGCCGTCTTTCGCCGCTTCCTCGACTTTCGGGCCGCCGGGGTGGCTCCAGCCGAGATGGCGGGTGAACTTGTCGATGGCGTTGCCGACGCCGGTGTCCATCGTCTCGCCCAGCACGCGGTAGCGGCCGTCGTGGAACCCGAGGAGGTGGGCGTTCGCGCCGGAGGCGTTGAGACAGACCGGCGAGTCGAAGCCGGCGCCGTGGCGCCCGATTTCGAGGTGGGCGACCATGTGGTTCACGCCGACGAGGGGGACGTCGAGGGTTCCGGCGAGCGCTCGCGCGCCGGTGGCTGCGACGCGCAGGCAGGGGCCCAGCCCCGGCCCGCGCGAGAACGCGACGGCGTCGATATCGCCGTCGGCGTACTGGAGCGCCGTCTCGATGACCCGCGGGATGGCCTCACCCATGTGCTCGGCGGCCTCGCGCGGGTGAATACCGCCGCTATCGGGTTCGTACGCATCGGACTCGATGAAGGTCTCGTCGGTCTCGGTGTCGTGGACGGCGGCGCTCGCACACCACGCCGTCCCCTCGACACCGAGCACGCGCATCCGGCGTTACTCGGCGTCGGCGGCGGCTTCCTCGGCCTCGCCCTCGTTGTCGGCCTCGATCTTGTTTCGGCTCAGCATGTGGTCCTGCTCGACGTCGCGCGCGTCGTCGGCCGACGCGTACACTTTCGCGTCGCCGACGGTCTTGCGCATGCCGAACTTGGTGTCGAGCTTTCGGACGACGACTTCGTCCGAACCCTTGTCGAGCTTCGCAGCGAGGCTGTCACGGACCTGCAGGCGCGAGGGCGTGGCTTCCTCGTGGGTGAGTTCGAATCGAACGTCGGTGCGGTGCAACATCGGGTTCTCGTCCTCGGTGATGATCTCGATTTCCATAGTCAGTTGCCAGTAGATGCGCCGGAAAACGGCAAAAGGATTTCGAAGGGCTACTGTCGGTTCGTGTCGCCCTCGATCGGCGTCGATGTGGTTGTGTGGGCTCGCTCGTCGCCGGCTTTTCGAGTGTATCCGACAGCGCCCGCCACAGCAACCCGTTCGTTGGCAACTTGTGAACCGCAGGGTACCGGGCACGAGGCCCGTCACAGCCCGTTTCCCACCCCTTTCCCCGCGGGATTCCCCACCGCACCACCGTGTGCGGTGCGAGCGTGCGAGGGACGAGCGACCGTATGGGAGCGAGTCGGTTGGGGCGGACGTGGCCACCGGCGAGGCGGTGCGGGACAAGTTGACAACCATAAGCCTGCTGTTGCTGTCGCTATCGTCGTTCATCGAGACGCTACCTCACGAACACCCGCATACCGCCAAAGCCACAGAACCCGTCGTCAAACACCCAATGCCGCGAACGCCGCGTCCGCGTCGCCGTCGAACTGCTCCAGCAGATCCCGTATCTCCGCTCGCGCTTCCGCAGTCACCTCGATCAGCACCATCCCCTCGCCGGGCTGGCCGTACACCACACTCCCACCGAGCGGCGTCACCAGTACCGCGGGCAGGGTCGCGAGGTCCTCCTCGCCCTCGACGACGAGCAGGGTGTCCTCCTCGGCGTCGGTGGCGTCCCGAAGCGCGATAAGCAGGTCCCGCGAGAGCGCCGCTGGTTCGTTGACAATGTCGATACGGCGCTCGCCCGCTCCCTCGAGACCCTGCCGGACCTCCTCGGGGATGGCGTCGCGCTCGGTCAGGCCGTCGACGACCGCGACGTGTGGCTCGTGACCCGCCTCCCGGAGGTGGTAGGTCACCACGTCGCCGACCGTGACGATCGGTTCGTCCGCTTCGGCGAGCAGGGCGTCGATATCCGTGTAGAGGGGGCCGAACGGCTCCTTGAACGCCTCGCGGAGCGCCGGGGGCAGCGTGAGCACCTTACCGGACCTTCAGCGCGTAGCTGCCCGGTTCGGTGACTTCCATCTCGGTGGCCACCTCACTCTGCTCGGGGTGGTTGATGATGACGTAGCCCGCCCAGTCCTCCGTCAGGCTGGAGGAGCCACAGTAGTCACAGCTCTGGCTGTCGGGTTCGTTGACGTAGTGGCACTCACGACACGCCAGTCGCGGATCCGCCATCTACGCCTCCTCCTGCCGCTCCTCGTACTCCTCAGCGAGCCACTCGTGCTTGCCGAGCCCCGGCTGTTTGGCCGTGAGACCGATCTTGGAGTCCCGAGGGTTGCGTTCGTCGATGCTCTTCGTGACGATGCGGACGCGCACCGCGTCGTCGACGCCGAGGGTCTTGTTCGATTCCCCGGAAGCCAGCTGCTGGTTCTCGCCGTCGTAGGCGAGATACTCGTTGGAGATCTGGGAGACGTGGAGCAGACCGTCGATGGGGCCGATCCCGACGAAGGCGCCGAACTCGACGACTTCGACGACCGTGCCGTCGACGACCTCCTGCATGTCCGGGTCGTAGGTGATGGCGTCGAACTCCGCCTCGTAGTAGACGCCCGGTCGGTTCGGCAGCACGGCGCCCTCGCCGATGTCGTGGATCTTGACGACGCTCACGACGCTGCCCACGTCCTCGTCCATCCGTCCCTCGAGTTTGTCCTGCAGCAGGGCTTGCACCCGCTCTTCTGTCACGTCGGCCAGGTTCCGCGGCGGCACCTCGACCGTGTCCTTGAGTCGTACCCGTTTGTACATGCTAGGTTTCAGTTATCGCCAGTGTGTTCCGCCCCCTTAAACCGATTACGTCAACGCCCGCGTCGAGCAGGCGGTCACGCAGCGGGCGATCGTTCGTTACCGCGTACACCGTGCCCTCGACCGCCTCGGCGGCGGCGACGACGGCGTCGTCGGCGTACGATTCGTTCGTTTCCACGACGGTACAGCGCTCGGCCAGATCGTGGCCGACTGCGGCGGCGGTGCCCGCCTCCCCGTTGCCGTCACGGAGTTTCTCCAACTCCGCGATCACGGCAGCGGGCGTGATCGCTTCGTACTCCCCGAGCAGCCGATCGAGTTCGTCGAACACGCGCACGTCGAGTTCGACCGGCATCATCAGGGCGTTGGTGTCGAGCACCGCCGTCGCGCTCATTCCTTCAGGGTGCCGATGCCGATGAGGCGCCAGCGGGCGCCCACGCGGCGGTTGATCGCGATCTTGGCCCCGGGTTCGGCACAGACGGGGCGTTTCAGCGACACCTCGCACTCGCCGGACCGGGCGCTGGTGACAGCGCCGACAGTGGTGGCGGTGCCGACGGTGAGCATCAGCGGCTCACCCGTCGAGACCTCCTCGACCTCGTCGTTCTCTCCGACGACGCGGTCGAGCAGTTCCACGTCCATCTCGAACTCCTCGAGCGTCGGCGGCAGCGTGCCGGGTTTGCCGGCGACCTGCCCCGCGAGTGCGTCACCCTTCGTGAAGGACGGGTCCAGTCCCGTGCCGACACCGAGCAGTCCGCCCGGGGTCGCCTCCGAAACGGGGTTTCCACCGGCCTGGATCGAGCGCACGGTGGTCTCCATGGGCTGCCACTCGCTCTGCCCGCCCTCCTCGACCTCGCGGCCGGGGCGGAGTTCGATCTCGTCGTCGTCCGAGAGCGTCCCCTGGACGAGCGACCCACCGACGACGCCGCCGAGTAGGTCGTCGGCGGTCGTGCCGGGCTTGTTGATGTCGAAGCTCCGAGCCACGAACATCCGGGAGTCGGCGTCGGGATCCCGTTCGGGCGTGGGGATCTCCGACTCCAGCGCGTCGATCAGCAGGTCGATGTTGACCTCCTGCTGGGCGCTGATGGGGATGACGGGGGCGTCCTCGGCCACCGTCCCCTCGACGAACTCCTGGATCTGTTCGTAGTTGTCCATCGCCCGCTCCTTGTCGACGAGGTCGACTTTGTTCTGGGCGATGACGACGTTCTCGATGCCGATGATGTCGAGCGCCATGAGGTGCTCCTCGGTCTGTGCCTGGGGCACGTCCTCGGTCGCGCTCACGACCAGCACCGCGCCGTCCATGATCGCCGCGCCCGAGAGCATCGTCGCCATCAGCGTCTCGTGGCCCGGCGCGTCGACGAACGACACGTCGCGGACGGCTTCAGTCTCGACGTCGTGCTCTTCACACCGCTCGTCGACGGTGTAGCACTCGGGGGGCTCCTCCTCCGGGCACCGACGCAGCGTCGCGTCGGCGTAGCCAAGGCGGATGGAGATCCCGCGTTTCATCTCCTCGCTGTGCTTGTCGGTCCACGAACCGCTCAGCGCCTGCACGAGCGTCGTTTTCCCGTGGTCGACGTGGCCGACCAGTCCGATGTTCACCTCCGGTTGTGTTGGGTTCTCCGTCACCATATGACCTCCTGAGAGGAATTCTATGTTAAATTCGCCCCGAGCGACTGATAAAGGTGCTGTTCTCCCTTCCTCGGGCCGCCCGCGTCCACGAGAGACGCCCTTTTGTCCGCCGGCCCCCCACCCCGGGCTGTGGAGGTCGCCTTCGAACTCGCGCTGTCTGCCCACCTCGAGGCGGCCACGGACTGGGTGCTCGCGCGCCAACTCGGCGCCGCCGTCGACAACCCCGGCGCCCGCGTGATGGATATCGTCGGCGTCGTCCCGACCGATGCGGTCCAAGACCGCGCCGCCATCACGAGCGAGACCATTCCGCCGCTGGCCGTCGAGAGCGACGCCGGCGTCGGTGAGGCCGTCCCCGTCGCCGACGCGATGGACTGCGGGCCCGAGTACGCCGAATCGGTCGCCGAGCGCGCCGCCGAAATCGGCTTCTTCGAGCGCGAGCGCCGCGGCGGCCGCACGTACGTCCGGCGGACCGCACGCTACCCCGACTGGGCCGGGAGCCTGATCGGGATCGAGAACAAACCCGACCTCGGCCGGCCGGGTGATCTGGATTTCCAACTCCGGTTCGACGTCGCCCTCTCGCTGTTCGACGAGCTCTGGCTGGCGACGGAGAGCTACGTCACCGGCGCGCACCTGAACCGGATTCCCGACGCCGTCGGCGTCTGGCGGTTCGATCCCGGAACGGGCGAGCGCGAACTCGTCCGCGAAGCGACGCCGCTGGCCGTCGACGACCCCGGCGTCGAACTCCGGGCGGAGGAACCCCTGCGGACCGACGTGTCCATCGTCGACGCCGACGCGAAGGCCCGCCAGCGCCGACGAATCGCCGAGCGAGTGTGGGGGAAAGGCTGGCGCCCGACGGAGTACCCGGACTGTGCGAACTGCACGGCGACCGAGAACGGCGTCCCGCACTGTTCGTTCCACGACCGCCTGATCGCGCCCGGAAGCGACTGCAGTACGGACTGTCCGGGGTACGAGGCGGACGAGGCGCCGGCCGTGGACCCCGAGGAACTGCGCGAGAAGCGAACGACGTGGGTCAGGGACCCCGCAGGCGTCGCCCGCGAGCAGGCCGGATTGGATCAGTTCTAGAGTTCGTGCACCTCGCCGTCGATGGCGAGTGGTTCCTCGAACGCCTCGTCAACTGGGTAGTAGTGCGCCAAGTGGACCAGTCGCGTCTCGTCGGCGTCGAGGTCCTCGCTCAGTCGAATCGCCCCCTCCCGAGTCATGTGTTTCGTCCCGAACGTCGACGGCACGCCGTCCTCGTCGAAGTCAGAGCCACCCATGGGGTGTTTCGGCGCCAGCGACGCCGGGACGATGGCGTCGGCCAGCAGCAGGTCGGGGTCCCGGAGGGCGTCGCGTGATTCGTCCGGGATGTCGTAGCTGCTGTCCCCCGAGAGCGAGAGTTTGGCGCCGGTTTCGGGGTCCTCGACGACGAGTCCGTAGCAGGCCATCGGCGGGTGTTCGACGGGGACGAGAGTGAGGTCGAAGCCGCAGGCCGAGAAGGTGGAGAAAGGCTCCTGCCCGTGGATCTCGACCACGTCGAGGTAGTCGTAGCGCTCGCGGATCGAGTCGGCGATCGTCTCGCCAGTGAATGGATCCACCTCGCTGGCAGCATGGACCGGCAGGTCGTCGAGCAGGCGGTAGAAGTTGCCCAACCCATCGAGATGGTCGAAGTGGATGTGGGTGATGACGGCGGCGTCGGGGAGGGCCGCGCCCGTCGCCTCGAACTGCGAGCGCAGATCGGGCGAGGCGTCGACCAGCAGGCTCTCGCCGGTACGCTCGTTCTCGACGTGGACCGAGAACCGCGAGCGCTCGATTCCTTGCTCTCGGGCACGCTCGCAGGTGGCACAGTCACAGCCGACGGTAGGGGTGCCGGTGGTGTCGCCAGTCCCCAGGAGGGTGACGCGCATCAGTTCGGGAGGGGGCGGCCGAGGACTTAGTGGTCGGGGTCGGCAGCCGCGTTCGCGAAGACGAACTCCTTGAGCAGTTTACCCGCCAGCGCGGCGGCCTGCCCGTCGTCGCGGTCGTTCACCTCGACGGCGTCGAAGCCGACGGCGTGGGGCGCGACCTGTCGCACGACATCACGCATCTCGCGGGCCGAGAGCCCGAACGGCTCCATCGTCCCGGTTCCGGGCGCGACCGAGGGATCGGCGGCGTCGATGTCGACCGAGAGGTACACCTCCTCGCCCGCGAAGTCGGGTTCCCAGTCGGCGACGTCCTCTGGAGGAACCACGGTCACGTCGTCGTGGTCGGCGCGCTCCCACTCCGCGTCGGAGCCAGTTCGAGCGCCGAGGATCACCGCGCGGTCGGCGACGCCGTCGACGGCCGAGAGCGGTTCGTCGGCCGGGTCTCCGTCGAGCGCTCGGCGGGTGACCGCAGCGTGGCTCCACGGGTTGCCGTCGTACGCCTCGCGGAGGTCGAGGTGGGCGTCCAGGACGACCAGCGTGTCGGGGTCTGTCGCGCGGACACCCGCCGCGGTGACGGTATGCTCGCCGCCGAGGACGAGTGGGACCACGTCGTCGCGGTGGAGATCGGCGAGGCTGCCGCCGAGGTAGTCGAGGTAGTCGGTGGCGTCGTCCCACGCCCGCACGTCGCCGGCGTCGTGGACGCCACACGCCGAAAAGTGGTGGTCGGTGCGGCGGTCGTAGTCGTCGTAGGACTGCGAGAACCGCCGGACCTGTTCCGGGCCGAACCGGGTTCCCGGCTGGAACGTCGTCGACACGTCGAGGGGGGCACCGACGACTGCGTAGTCGGCGTCCTCGCGGTCGGCGACGGCGCCGGGGAACCCCATCACTCGATCTTCCGCTGGCCCTCGTACTCGAGGTACTCGATCTCGTCGTCCGGCTGCAGGTCCTCGTCCTCGGGGATGCGCATCGTGAACGTCTCGTACGTGTCGAGGTCCATGATCTGTGCGTCGTTGTCCTCGACGGAGACGACCTGCCCGCCCTTCCGCTCGACGATCGGGACCCAGACCTTCGCGTCGACGGGCTGAGACACTCCGCTTCTTCCCGTCGAACACGCCCTCGCCCTCGATCCGGGCCTTCGCACTGCCGTGTTTCCCGGGCTTGGCAGTGCTGTAGTGGTTGATCTCGCAGGGGGATTCGTCCATCATCACGTAGCTCCCCTCCTGCAGTTCACGCACCTGCTTCTGCTGTTTCGCCATAGTCACGAGTTCCCGGGTGATCGGTATAAACCTCTTGGAACGGGCCGAGAGCCCCCCACCGGACGGAATCGCACTGCCCGGGAACTCAGCTACTCCAGCGAGACCGACCGGTCGTGGAGATCGCCGAACCGCGCGAGCGTCGTCTCCGAGACGACGCCGTCGACCAGGCCGGAGACGTGCCGGAGTCGGCGCTCGCGGCTACGGCTGATCAGGTGCGAGAGCAGGCGATAGAGGTTCTCCTCCTCGGTGTACATCAGCATCGTCCCGAGGCCGTCGACGACGACCCAGCCGGATCCCTCGGCGAGATAACGCTCGCCCCGAGCGAACTGCATACTGATGCCCGTCAGATCCGAGGGCGATACGCGGTCGGCGAGCCAGCACGGCCCCTCGTAGTCGATCGGCGACGCCGAGACGGGGACGATACCCACGTTCGCGGGGTCGCCGCCCGCCTCTCGCACGGTCGCTTCGACGGTTTTGGGCGCCGTAACGGTAACGACGAGCAGGTTCTCGTAGGCGTACGGTGGCAGGTGTTCGATGGGTGAGCTCTGGCCCGAGAGACGGGCCAGCGCCACCTCGCCGGCAGAGAGGTCGAACGGGCAGTTCTCTCCGGGGCTGAGGTTGCTACTCGCCATCCCCACCCTCCGTCGTGCTGTCGACGCCCTGGGGCGCGCTGCTGAATCCGCCCTTCGACGCATCGATATCCCCGGCGTCGACATCCGCCGCGCCGTCGAACCCCGTCGACGCACGAGAGGCGGTGTCATCGACGTCGAACCCGCCCGAACCGGGGCGGACGAACTCCCGGGCGAACAGCCACGTCGCGGCGGCGAAACAGAGCGCCGAGAGCAGGTAGATTCCCTCCGAGGCAGTGACCATCCCGAGCCCCTCCTCGACGATCGATCCGGCGGTGAACACGAGCAACGAGGTGGCGAGCATCGTGACAGCCTCGGTGTACAGCAGCGTCCGGGCGTAGGCGACGACGGGGTAGAGAATCGCCAGGGAGATGGCGACGAGAACGACGGTCTGGGCGACGAGAACGCGACTCATAGCGCCCTCCGACCGCTCAGCAGCACGATTGCCTGAATCCCGGTCCACGCGATGAGTGCGATGGCGACGCTGCCCAGGACCCTGCTCGCGTCGACGCCCATCGACGGTTCGAGCAGTTTGATCCCGGCAACGCCGAGATACGCGAGCGTGATCGGAACCAACGGTCTGACCACGCGACCGAAGGGGGCGTCCCGGTAGCCACGGGCGGCGATGACGGCGATGGGGAGCGTCGCCGCGAGCACGACGACCTGCCCCAATCGAAATAGCTCGGCGAGTGACGGCACGGGGTGGATTTCACGAGAAAGGGTGTTAGCCTTTTTGCTGCCTCAGGTCACACGACGTCGTCGCCGACTGCCCGGATGGCAAGACCTTACTTCCCGCCCGCAACATCTGCCTCCATGGCCACACGGAGACCACCGCTGTACGGGGTCCACTCGGACCGCGGCGCGGGGTTCACCGACTTCGGCGGCTGGGAGATGCCCGTGGAGTTCGACTCCATCCGGGCCGAACACACCGCCGTACGGGAGGCCGCCGGGATCTTCGAAGTCTCCCACATGGGCGAGATTCGCGTCGAGGGGCCCGACGCCGAGACACTGATGCAGCGGCTCACGACCAACGATATCGCCTCGATGGACGTCGGCGACGCGCAGTACGCCTGCATCACCGACGAGGACGGGGTCATCCACGACGACACGATGACCTACCGTCTCCCAGAGGGCGGCTACCTGTTCGTCCCCAACGCGGGCCACGACGAGGACGCCGAGGAGCGCTGGGTCGACTACCGCGACGACCACGACCTCGACGCCACCGTCACCAACGAGACCGAGGACTGGGCGATGTTCGCGGTGCAGGGACCCGACGCTATCGGTCTCGCCGCCGACGCCGTCGAGGATATCGGCGCGCCTCTCGAGGGCGACGACATCGCCGACCTCACGCGGTTCACCGCGACCGAGGCGACCGTCGCCGGCGCGGACTGTCTGGTGGCCCGCACGGGCTACACCGGCGAGGACGGCGTCGAGGTCCTCTGTGCCACCGACGACGCCGAGGCCGTCTGGGCGGCGTTCGACTGCCAGCCCTGCGGGCTCGGCTCGCGGGACACGCTCCGGATGGAGCAGGGACTGCTCCTCTCCGGGCAGGATTTCCACCCCGATGAGAACCCCCGGACGCCCTACGAGGCCGGCGTCGGCTTCACCGTCGACCTCGACACCGAGTTCGTCGGCCGGGATGCACTGGCAGCCCAGAAGGAAGCCGGCGTCGAGGAGTCGTTCACCGGCCTCGTCCTGCAGGAGCGCGGCGTCGCCCGCCACGGCTACGAGATCACCCACGACGGCGAACCGGTTGGTGAAGTCACCAGCGGGACGATGAGCCCCACGCTGGGCGAACCGATCGCGCTGGGCTACCTCCCGACCGATATCGCCGAGGACGGCACCGAGGTCGGTGTCGTGATCCGCGGCGAGGAGAAACGCGCGGCAGTCACCACACCCCCCTTCATCCAATGAGCTTCGACGTACCCGACGACCGGCAGTATCTCGCATCGCACGAATGGGCGACCACCGACGAGCCGATCCGGATCGGCATCTCGGACTTCGCCCAGGACGAACTCGGCGACGTGGTGTTCGTGGAACTGCCCGACGAGGGCGACACGATTTCCCACGACGAACCGTTCGGCGTCGTCGAGTCCATCAAGGCCGTCTCGGACATCTACGCCCCGGTTTCCGGCGAGGTCGTGGCAGTCAACGAGACGCTCCACGATCAGCCCGAACTGGTCAACGAGGACCCCTACGGCGACGGCTGGCTGCTGGAGATCGAACCCAGCGACGAGTCGGAGTTCGAGGAGCTGATGGACGCCGACGAGTACGAAGCACAGATCGCCTGACTGTCCCCACGTCCCTGCACAGTCACCCCCCGTCCCGCGCCGGAGTCGGCACGTCTTTGTCCCCGAAGTCCTACCGATTCAACCATGAGCCACCGCAGTTCTCACTACGGAGGCGGCCGATGAGCGGGACTCCCTACGCCCCCCACAGCGACGCCGAGACGGCGGCGATGCTCGACGCCGTCGGCGTCGCCGACGAGGCGGAACTGTTCGACATCCCCGACCCCGTCGCGTTCGACGGCGAGTTCGGGATCGAAACCCGCAGCGAGCAGGCGCTGCGGCGGGAGTTGGGTGATCTGCTCGCCGAGAACGACGACCTGACCGAGTTCCTCGGCCGCGGCCACTACGCGCACTACGTGCCGAGCGTCATCGACAGCCTGTCGAAGCGCTCGGAGTTCCTGACCTCCTACACCCAGTACCAGCCCGAAATCACGCAGGGGTTCCTGCAGGCGCTGTTCGAGTACCAGTCGATGCTGGTCGAACTCACCGGCCTCGAAATCGCCAACTGCTCGATGTACGACGCCGCCACCGCGCTGGGCGAGGCAGCACTACTCGCCGAGCGCGTGCGCAGCGTCGACGGCGACGTCGTCCTCGTTCCCGAGAACCTGCGCGAAGGGAAACGCTCCGTGCTGGAGAACTACGTCGACGGTGCGGACCTCCGGGTCGAAGAGTACCCGACCGAGCAGGGCACTGTCGACATCGACGCCCTCGACGACGCGGTGGACGAAGGGACGCTGTTCGTCTACGCCGAGACGCCGACGGTTCGGGGCTGTATCGAGCCGAACCTCGCCGAAATCGGCGATATCGCCGACGAGGAGGGCGCGCTGTTCTGTCTGGGCTCGGACCCCATCGCGCTCTCGATCCTCGAGGAACCAGCCAGTATCGGCGCCGACGTGGTCGTCGGTGAGGCGGGCGTGCTGGGCCTTCCGGCGTCCTACGGCATGGGCCTCGGCCTCTTTGCCTGCAAGGAGTCGTTCCTCCGGCAGGTTCCCGGGCGACTCGTCGGTGCCAGCGAGGACGCCGACGGCACGCGGGCGTACACGCTGACGCTTCAGACCCGCGAACAGCACATCCGCAAGCAGCGCGCCACCTCGAACATCTGTACGAACCAGGCCTGGGTGGCGCTCCGGGCAGCGATGCACGCCGCGTATCTGGGTGCCGACGGCCTCGTCGACCTCGCGGAGGACTGTGTGACGCTCGCGGAGTCGCTCGCCCAGGACCTCGACGACATCACCGGCGTTCGCGCCCCGGTCGACGACCGGCATCACTTCCGTGAGTTCGTGGTCGGCACCGACCAGCCAGCGGCGGCGGTCGCCGACGACCTCGAGGCGGAGGGCTTTGCGGTCCACGTGATCGGCCAGCACCGACTGCAGGTCTGTGTCACCGACGCCAACGCCCACGCGGCGGACGGCTTGGTTGCGGCCTTCGAGGAGGTGGCGGCATGAGTGGAAACGGAAGCGACGGAACGAGAGACCGCGAGCCGGGACGCACGTACGACCAGGCGACCTACGCGGTTAGCGACGAGGAGAATGAACCCCTCCTCACGGAGAAGCGCAGCGACACCATCGAACCCGGCGACGCGCTGCCCGACGACCTGACCCGGGACGAACTCACGCTCCCGGACCCCGAGGAGCCGGAGGTCGCCCGTCACTACACCCGACTCTCCCAGATGAACTGGAGCATCGAGTCCGGTCCCTACCCGCTGGGCTCGTGTACGATGAAGTACAACCCGCCGGTCACCGAGGACGTCGCCGCCGACCCGAACGCGGCAGTCCACCCCGACCGCTCGGCCGACTCCATTCAGGGGACGCTCGGCCTGCTCGCCGGCCTACAGGACTACCTCGGCCGCATCGGCGGCATGGACGCCGTCTCGCTCCAGCCACCGGCTGGGGCGGCGGGCGAGTTCACCGGTATCGCCGTCGCTCGCGCGTACCACCGCGCGAACGGCGAGGACCGCAGCGAGGTGCTGATCCCGAGTTCGGCCCACGGGACGAACTTCGCGACGGCCGCGCTGGCGGGTTACGACGTGGTCGAACTCCCCTCCGCCGAGGACGGCCGCGTGGACATGGAGGCGCTGGAGGCCGCAGTCTCGGAAGACACGGCGGCGCTGATGCTCACCAACCCCAACACTGTTGGCCTGTTCGAGCGCGACATCGAGGACATCGCCGACGTGGTCCACGACGCCTGCGGCCTGCTCTACTACGAC
>Ga0136556_1000760_pt1 | contig 18041 bp, 17 predicted proteins | sample AntRauTorckE6831_FD_104780 | JGI IMG/M metagenome (GOLD analysis project Ga0136556, IMG submission 104780) | Saline lake microbial communities from Rauer Islands, Antarctica - Metagenome Torckler E6 #831 | ecosystem: Environmental > Aquatic > Non-marine Saline and Alkaline > Saline | place... | reverse complement strand
TTCGTAAAAATATCGGGATCATCCTTATCAAATTTTACCTGCTTATCACTTTGAAAACCCATAGAGCTTACCGATAGCCGGCGGGCAATAATTTCTTCTAAACCGCTAAAGGCGCCGCCGCAAATAAATAAAATTTCGGAAGTATCAACCTGTATAAAATTTTGTTCCGGATGCTTGCGCCCCCCTTTAGGCGGAATATTTGCCACTGTTCCTTCTAAAATTTTGAGCAATGCCTGCTGTACGCCTTCGCCCGAAACATCGCGGGTGATTGATGGGTTATCACTTTTTCGTGCAACTTTATCTACTTCATCAATATACACAATACCGCGCCGTGCCTGCTCCACATCATAATCGGCCGACTGCAAAAGGCTTGAAAGAATGCTTTCAACATCTTCGCCTACATAACCGGCTTCAGTGAGCACAGTGGCATCGGCAATGGAGAAGGGGACATCAATAATTTTGGCCATTGTTTTGGCAAGCAGGGTTTTTCCGCAACCGGTAGGTCCAAGCAGCATAATGTTGCTTTTCTCAATCTGGGTGTCATCCAGCTTATCCTGCATTTCGGAACTGATGCGTTTGTAATGATTATAAACAGCTACCGAAAGTGTTTTTTTGGCATTTTCCTGGCCTATTACATACTCATCCAAGCGGGCTTTTATTTCAGCAGGTTTTAGTAACAGTTGATAGTTCTTTTCCCGTTTTTTTGATAGTGAAGACAACTCTCCCTGTACAATACCCGCTGCATCAGTAACACAGCGATCACAAATATACACCTCATCCGGGCCGGCCACCATGCTGCTTACTTCCTGGCTGGAACGGCCGCAAAAAGAACAATGAATTGTATTATTATCTTTCTCACTCATATCGGACCTCCTTCAGCTGTTGACTTTACTTGGATCGTCGTTCCATAATTTTATCGACTAACCCATATTTTTGCGCTTCTTCGGCGCTCATCCATTTGTTGCGATCAGAATCTTTCATAACCTGTTCCTTATCCTGTCCGGTGTGTTTTGCAATAATATCGGTTAGCAAATGCTTGATGCGCAGAATTTCCTGGGCTTCAATTTCAATATCGCTGGCCTGTCCCTGCACACCGCCAAGGGGTTGGTGAATCATTACACGGGCATTTGGCAATAAATTACGTTTACCTTCTGCCCCGCCTGTTAGTAGCACTGCACCCATCGATGCAGCCATACCTACACAGGTAGTAGCCACATCAGGATTAACATACTGCATAGTGTCATAAATTGCCAATCCGGCAGAGACTACCCCTCCGGGACTGTTGATGTACAAATTAATGTCTTTTTCGGCATCCTCCGATGTTAAGTATAACATTTGTGCTACTATAGAGCTTGCCACAACATCGTTGACGGGGGTACCCAAAAATATAATACGATCTTTGAGGAGGCGTGAATAAATATCATAGGCCCGTTCGCCACGGCTGGTTTTCTCAACCACCATGGGCACCAAATTGTTATTTTCGATAGGGGTGTACTCTGCGTTACTCAAATCGGGCATTTCAAACAGCGGTTGCTTTGCCATAAGTGTATAAATGATTTTATAGTTTTTTACTGCTTACTTTTTCGTCGTGTTTCTTTTGATAGGTTTCCTTGTCGATTTTATTAATTTCTACAACATCTTTTAAACGGTCAAATACCTTCTCTTCCCGGATGCTGTTACGCAGGCTTTCAAGCTGTTGTGGGTTTTGGGCAAACATATTGCGCATTTGATCAATGGTTACCCCGTATTGAGCTGCCTGGGCAGAAAGATGCGCATCTATATCATCGGGCTTTATTTCGATATCATCAAATTTTTCTTGCAATTTTTCATTGATAAAAAACCACTGCGCATCGCGTCGGGCACGATCTTGCATGTTTTCTTTAAACTCTTCCATATCAAAATCCGGGGGCAATTCCCCGCCTGCCTGTTGCTGTATGCGCTGCACATATTGGTTGAGTACCTGCTGCATAAATGATTCCGGTACTTCAAACTCATGTGCCTCAACAAGAGAATCAATCACTTCGTTCTTAAACAAATCGCCCGATGACTGATCGTAATAATCTTGGATGCGACTCTTTACCAGACTTTTGTATTCATCCACATTTTTAGCTTCCCCGTCGGTCTGCTCTTTGGCAAGTTTATCGGTGAGTTTTGCAGGATGCGACTTTTCTACCTGCTTAACAATTAGCTTAAAGGAGTGCGTGTGATCATCGTGGCCAATCTCAATATCCACTTCATCACCCGCCCTATGGCCGACCAACTCATCTCTGAACTGAGCGGATTCCTCATCGTTGAGGTCAATCATTTCTTCAGCCTTATTTTCCTCATCGGGCTTGCCTTCTTCGTTAACCGGAATAGCTTCTACCTTTACCCTGCTTGACTCGGTAATTTTTTCATCAATCACTTCCCAATTTCCCTGCTGCTCCAGTACGCGCTCAATTTCTTGATCGACATCCTCATCGCTCACATCATGTATCATCTGGTCAACAGTAATACTTTCCAAGTCAACAAGTTCAAATTCAGGCCGCATGCCTACTTTAAAGATAGCCTCCAGCTCATCATTTTCCCAGACGAGATCTATCATTTCCGGTTCACCGACCAGCTCGTACTCCGGAACAACCTCTTTTTCAAACACTTCCTGCACATATTTACCTACCTCCTCCTGCTCAATCTCATCGCCGAAACGCTGGCGCACAATATTGATGGGCACCTTACCCGGACGAAAGCCCGGCATTTGAATTTGTTTTTTGTATTTTTTATACGCTTCTTCAAATTTAGGCTCAAGATCTTTGCGATCTGCTTTAATGATGATCTCTTTATCTACAGAATTAATGTCTTGTACGAATATGTCCACGAAGTTACTCCGGAAAAAATTTAGATTAGAACTACTTTTATTTGATTATATATGCTATGTACGAGAGGAGGGACTCGAACCCACACGCCTTTAAAGGCACTAGATCCTAAATCTAGCGCGTCTACCAATTCCGCCACTCTCGCAAAATTTCAAACTATTTGAACTGATTTTTCAAAGCCACAAAAAATACGTTTTTTTTATTCCGTATTCAACAATTGAAACATAATTACTTATCCAACGCATCGCTATGTCAGTAAAAAATCTTTTCATACATTTAGATAAGGTTTATCTGCTAACTAAACTCCTTTTATTCCATGTTTAATAATTTGCGACTGGTTTACATTACCACAAAAGACAAAGAGGAAGCTCTCAAAATTGGCAAAATACTGGTTGAAGAAAAGCTTACCGCATGTGTAAATATTATTGACGGGATGGAGTCAATCTACCGGTGGGAAGGCGAAATAAAACACGATCAGGAATGTATTTTAATTGCAAAAACGCCCTATCATAATGTAAAAGAACTTACAGAACGGGTAAAAAGCCTGCACACTTATGATTGTCCTTGTATTATTTCGCTGCAACTTTCCGAGCAAGAGGGGAATGAAGAATACCAGCAATGGCTGATTAAGGGAACGCAAAAGAAAGAAATCAATTACGAAATTGAAGACGTTTAGGGATAGGGTATAGGGGTATAAGGATATATTTCTTGAGCTCTGGAACCATATACCCAAAATCCCAACGGTATTAATATTAGAACCCCAACCCAATACCCAACCCTTGTCTGTACTAACTGTTAATCAGCACAATTACATCACTCAGGCCACAATCAACCGGCCAAAAGCTCATAATGCTATCAACTTTGCAGTGATGGATGAACTTGAAGAACTGCTTTCCGATTTAGAAACGAATAATCATAGCCGTTGTTTCATTTTAAGAGGAAGCGGTGATGAGGCATTTATTTCTGGCGGGGACCTGCGGGAATTTCACACCATTAAAACAGCCAAAGAAGCCAAACCAATGGCAAAGCGGATGCGTTCTATTTTAGAGCGCATTGAAATACTGCCTTGCTGGACTATAGCTTGTGTTAACGGTGCCGCTTATGGCGGCGGATGTGAAATAATGCTGGGCTTCGATTTTAGGATTGCGTCATCAGGGGCTACTTTTGGTTTTACCCAAGGCAAGTTTTACCTGCCACCCGGCTGGGGCGGACTTACGCGTCTGGTAGAACGGGTCGGGCGTTCCACGGCTCTGCGGTGGCTTGCAGAAACGGCTATAATAGATACAGACAAGGCCCTCGAACACCGGTTAATTGATCGCATTTCAACCCATAATAAACTGCAAGAAGAAACCTGGAAATGGGCAAAGGATTTGTGCCATAATGATCGGGACTACATCAAAGCTTTAAAACAGGGAGCTTTACGATTAACCGAGGCGCGGTGGAAGGCAATAGAACAAGAGCTTGAACCCTTTGCAAAATTCTGGGAAGATGAGCGTCATCAGCAACGGGTAAAAAAGTTTCTAAACAGGAAAAGCGGCGATAATTAGTTTCCCATAACCTTAGACCGCAACTTCACTTTAGTTTCATAGCGTTCGTTATCGCGTAACAGCTCAACCCGCAGGCTATCGCCCGCAGTATATTCACGAAACAGCGCCTGTGCGTGCATCTGGCTTTGCACCCGCTCGTCGCCAATCTTGATGATAATATCGCCGGGCACAATACCGCTCTCAAAGGCCGGACCGTCGCGGTTCACACTGGTCACGAATAGACCCATTATGGCCGGCAAGTTATTTTCCGCAACTAACTGATAGGTCATAGGGGTGGTTTCCAAGCCCAGATCATATCCCATTTTTACTTCCCCCGATGATGCCAGTTGTTTTATTATTTTCTTTACTCTATTGCTGGGAATGGCAAAACCAAGCCCCACAAAACCGCCACTCGTGCCGCCCGTAAAAATAAAGGTGTTCACACCTATTACCCGGCCTTCACTATTTACAAGCGGCCCGCCGGAGTTGCCGCTGTTAATGGCCGCATCGGTTTGAATCATATCCAAATAAACGCGCGGCTTGTTGGGGTTGGGCCGGAAATCGCGGTGAAGAGCGCTCACCACCCCTACGGTTACCGATGGCTGCGATGCTTTAAATAATCCAAAAGGATTGCCAACGGCCAGCGACCATTCACCTACTATAACTTCATCAGAATTACCAAAGTCGATAAATGGAAATTCACGGTCAGCTTTTATTTTTAAAAGGGCTAAATCTGCCAATTCATCCGTGCCTATAACCTCGGCCTCATACTGCGATCCTTCAGATCCCTCCGGCATTGAAATCATAATTTTCTTGGCACCGGCTGCCGCCACATGCTCGTTGGTTACCACCAAACCGTCTTTACTAATAATAAAACCGGAGCCTATGCTGCTAAACTCGCGTTCGGTGGGAATATAAAATCGCCTGAAATACTCATCAATTACTCTTCGGCGGCCCTGCACAACTTCGGTTACGGTAATGCTCACCACTGCCGGACTTACCCGCTGAACGGCCTGCGTAATGGCATTCTTGCGGCTTTGACGGACTAATGAATCATTGGCAACCGTTGAGCCGTTCTGCCGGCTGCGTTGTGATGCAGATGTTGCCCCTTCGGCATCACCCCCGGATGATTGCCCGATAAACGAAGATGATTTCTCACCCCCTTCAGATTGGTTATTCTGGTTACAACCTGATACCAGTAAGCCTAAAGATAGGAGGAAAATATAAATAGATTTACCGTTCATAATCTCTGACACTTTCTTAGTGCGAGGCCTCTGCTTTAGCAAGCTGCTCGGCACCAATATCTACTACTTCTTTAATAGTAGTTTCTAACGGACCGGCATGCCAGGCTCCGGCGGCTTTTTTGTGGCCGCCGCCACCTATTTTACGTGCCCACTTATTTACGTCAATTTCACTTTTAGAGCGGAGGCTCATCTTAACGCCGTCACCCAGCGCTTTAAAAAGTATAGCCACCTTAATGCCCGTCACGCTCAATGGATACGCTACAAAACCCTCGCAATCATCGTTTGTAGTATTGGTTTCCTTTAGCATTTCTTCGGTAACGTACATAATGGCAATTTGATTGTCCTCAAACAATTTAATGGTGCCCATTGCCATGCTCAGTAAATGCAGCTGATTTAGTGACTTGTTGGAAAACACCCTTTCGGCTACCACATTGGGACGAAAATCACCGATTCGCAGCAACTCGGCTGCTGTATTCATGGTTTCAGGAGTAACACTATCGTACTGAAGCGAGCCCGTATCGGTTATAAGACCGGTATATAAGGCTTTTGCAACATCGGAATCCATTTTCCGAATGTCGTCCTGCAGGTAAAGATGATAAATAAGTTCGCAGGTTGATGAGGCCGCTTCCTTAGAAATGGTTATATCAAAACCATCATGTGGGTCAGGATGATGATCAATCATATAAGAAGGCTTGGGGTTGTCCTCCATATATTCGGAGTAACTGCCGAAACGGGTCGGCGAATTGCCGTCAACCAGCACAAAAGCATCGCATTGGTTCAGGCGTTGTTCATCAGGTTGCTGAACCGGAAAAATGTCGGCAATCCATCGTAAGTTAAGCGGTACCTCATCGTCGTTAAATGCGTAAGCATTGATTCCATTTGCCTGCAGCCACCGGCATACGGCAACCTGTGAACCGATGCAGTCGCCATCAGGACGTATGTGAGAATATACCCCTACTGTTTGGTGCGATTTTAAACGTTGTATAAATTCTTTGAACATAACTTTTTAATACGCTGAAAAATAAGCTTACTAAAATGGGGGTTGATGAGGAATAATGCAATTTTTTTTCGCGGTTCCCCCTTGGCTTCATTTACTGTATATTTTGTAGAATTAATTCCAATAAGGACGTTTGTTAGAATATGAATACGATGGTACTTTGTAAGGGCTTGGCACCGCCTCAATCACTGTTTGAGCGAACTCTGCATTGGGCTGATTTCTTTATCGCGGCCGATGGCGGCGCAAATACCGCCCGATTGATGGGCCATTTACCCGATGTTGTTATCGGCGATATGGATACCTACCAACCCCAAAATGAGGAACCGTACGATATTATTCATGATCCCGACCAATACAGCAATGACCTTGAAAAGGCTTTAAAATTAGCTGTAAAGAAAGGTGCAACCCATCTAAAAGTGTTAGGCGCCACGGGTCTCCGGCTGGACCATACCTTAAAAAACCTATCCGTATTACAACAATTCGATGAGCAGTTTGAGCAAATAACTTTTTTAGATGCACAGGGCACCACACAATTACTCCCGAGGCAATTTTCCACAGAGATAGCAATAGGAACCTCCGTTTCGCTGTTCCCGCTTTCGGGCAAGGTTACCGGGATAACAACAGACGGACTGCAATATCCTTTAAAGGATGAATGTTTAGAAAACGGTGTGCGCGACGCCACATCCAATGCTGTGGTAAAAAATCCGGTTACCATCAACCATAAAAAGGGAGATTTGCTTCTTTTCATTGTTAACTAGTTAATGTCATCGCGAGGGAGTGGTTTTGAGACCGCGGCGATCTCCTCTTCTCCGAAAAAACCCCAGTCATAGTCAAGGGATTGCTTCGTCGCTCTCTTCGTTCGTTCCTCGCAATGACAGAATCGAATTTGCTACTTTTCATTGTCCATTAAAATCGTATTTTTGCTTCCTTCTAACATACTTAAAATACGTTGTTTTGAATCTTGAATTTACACCCTTCGACTGGGGAATTATTTTCATTTACTTTGGGCTGCTCGTTTTCCTAAGCTGGAAAAAAAGCTGGGATGATCAGGACGAGGAAGAATTTCTACTGTCCGGTCGCAAAATGACCCTCCCTGCTTTTGTTGCCACCCTCGTTTCCACTTGGTACGGTGGCATTCTGGGCATCGGTGAGTTCAGCTACCAAAATGGTATTTTAACGTGGCTTATTCTTGGGTTTCCCTTTTATGTATTTTCGGCCCTTTTTGCCTGGCTGCTGGCCGGTAAAATACGGCTCAACAAAGCGCTTACCATTCCCGAGGCCGTCAGTGATTTTTATGGCGAAAAGGCGGGCCGTTTTTCGGCTATTCCTATTTTCGTACTGGTTAGCCCCGCACCCTACATTCTCATGCTTGGGTTGATTTTTCAATATATGACCGGCGGCACCGGTAATTTTTTGCTATATGCTACGGCGGTGGCGTTATTTTCGGTATTGTATATTTCCTTCGGTGGGTTCAGCGCGGTTATCCGAACCGATATGCTACAAGTTGTATTGATGTTTGGTGGGTTCATCATTCTAATCGCTTTTGCACATTTTGAGTTTGGTTCTATCCCTGTACTTTGGGAAACCGTCCCATCTTCTTTCCGCGATATCACCGGGGGCGAAAGCATCCAATATATTTTAGTATGGTTTTTTATCGCCTTGTGGACGTTCGTTGATCCCAGTTTCCATCAACGTGCAGCCGCAGCAAAATCACCCGAAGTAGCTAAAAAAGGAATTCTTATTTCTATTGTGCTTTGGTCGGTATTCGATTTTTTGACGGTTTTCAGCGGCATGTACGGCTGGGCTATCCTCGGCAGCGACCTTTCCGAACCGCTTATGGTGTACCCGTTTTTGGCCAACGAAATTCTACCGTGGGGCATAAAGGGACTCTTTTTTGTGGCCATTTTAGCCACCGTCATGTCCACAATGGACAGCTACCTGTTTTTATCGGGACAAACACTGGGCCGTGATTTGTTAGCCAAACTATTTCCTGATACTCCTGCCAATAGGCTCACGCGCATCAGCATTGTGGTTGCGGCCGTGCTTGGCATTTTACTTCTTGTCATTTATCCCAGCGTTATTGATTTGTGGTACGTGATTGGCTCAGTGATGATTCCCGGCCTGCTCATTCCTATCCTTGGCGTCTATCTGCGCCTTTTTACACTGCAAAAAAAGTGGGTATTGCCAACCATGATTGGCAGCATCGGCGTTTCGCTTTTTTGGTTGATCCTGGGCACTTACTTCAGCGACGAGGCGTACTCCTATGCTTTTTTAGGGATTGAACCTTTTTATCCGGGGCTTTTGGTGAGCATTATTTTCTGGATATTGGGCCGGGCCAAACGACAGGATTTATTTGAGGAAACGTCTTTTACTAAAGAGAAAATGTAAAGGCGGGGAATGCAAACCAAATAACAATTAGACGTCTCGACGTGCGGCTGCGGATGAAGAAATTACTCAGTTCGCTTTTTTTAGAATATGCCCAAGATTGAGCTTATGGATAGGTATTAAGTACTTAGTCATCATCGAATCTTTTTGAATATTCAGCAGGCCTGTTCCCCTAAAATCAACGATGCAAAGGCCTTCCATCTGCCGCACTACCTCACCAATGCCATAATATTCCGGGCAGGGACCATAGTACACCAAATCGCCCAGCTGGATATTATTGGCCGCCCTCAGGTGAAAGGGATAAATGACCGGGAGTCGGTCAAGCCGATATGAAAGTCTTTTTTTTGATTCCATGATTTATCAAGATAAAACATTCGAATGCATTTCTCACATAGAAAATTGGAGTACGTAATTAATTTATGACTTCATGGTAAACTGCCGCTGATTCCTGCCAATGGTTTTCAGTACAATCCAGATGCATTCATCAGGGAGAATAGATGCAATACGCTCCGGCCATTCAATTACGCAAACGCCCTGCCCGTACAGATATTCTTCTATGCCGATTTCAAGCGCCTCCTGCACCGACTCTATTCGGTAACAATCAAAATGGTACAGCGGTGGATTTCCTCCATACTCATGAATGAGCGAAAAAGTCGGCGAATGCACCCTGCTCCGTTCAATACCAAAAGCCTCGGCTATTCCTTTTACAAGATGCGTTTTACCGGTTCCCAAATCACCCTGAAGCGCAACGATATGACTGGCTTCTAACGTTTTTGCCAACCGGCGGCCATAGGCAATGGTCTCCTTTTCGGAATTGCTTGTAAAAGAATGGGGATTCATTATGATACAATAAGTAATAGAAACGCGTTGAGTGATTAAGATTGTATGTTCTGTCCCGAGGAGCGTTAACAACGACAGACCAAAATAAGTGCTTCCCTGCGACGAGGGATCCCAAGTGTTGATACAACCTTTGCCCGCTTATTAGGAATGGCCTCTAATACATTTGAGATCCCTCAACCTGATAAATCAGGATTCGGGATGACACCCTTGGTTAAGCAATGTGTTAAAACTAAAAAGCACCCGCAAATTGCTTGGGCCGCAAGGTGGCAATCGGCAAAATCATCTCCTCCATACTGGCTCCGCCGTGTAAAAAAGAATCGCTATACCTTTTTTGAAATTCATGATAATTGGTCGGATATACAAAATAGTAATCCTCTTTAGCAATCAGGTAATGATTTACCAAACCCGGACTTGGAAGGTTGTAGGCGGCCGGCTTATCGATAATCAGCGCCGCCTCTGATTCTGCCTGTAAGTTACGGCCGTATTTATAGCGCAGACTGGTTGAGGTGTTGCGGTCGCCATATACTTTGGTGTCGGATAGCGCCCGTACCGCACCATGATCGCTGGTAACTACAATGACCACTTCCTTTTCGGCCAGTATTTTTAGCACATCATAGAGTGAGGAGTGCTGAAACCACGCTTTGGTGAGTGAACGAAAGGCCGGAACATCCGGCGCTATCTCCTTTAGCACTTTGGAATCGGAACGGGAATGTACCAAGGTATCCACAAAATTATAGACAAAAGCACTAAGAGGCGACTGCAGATAATTGGCAATATTACCGGCAACCCGTTGACCGAAATCTGCGTTTAGAATTTTTTCATACTGAAAGTTTACCTTCACATTTTCACGTTCAAGCTGCTTGCCCAGCAGTTCCTCTTCATGCTCGTTAAGAGAATGTTCGTCATCATCCATATTCCACAGATCAGGATAATTGTTTGCTATCTCAAGCGGGTACAGGCCGGAAAAAATGGCATTGCGAGAATAGGGGGTTGCCGTGGGCAAAATAGAGTAGTAGAAGTCGGTATCAATGGTATAAAACTCAGTGAGCATATCTTCGAACAACATCCACTGATCATACCGCATGCAGTCGATGACAAAAAGCAGGGTGGTTTGCTTGTTATTGAGGTGTGGCAGTACATATTCTTTTACAATATCAACCGAAAGCGCCGGACGGTCGGGCGTCTGCATTGATAGCCAAGGCTGGTAGTTGTCTTCTATAAATCGCCCGAATGAACGGCTTGCTTCTTTAAACTGGTCCTGAAGCACCTGACGCAGCGACTCGTCTCCGCCTTCAAGATCAATATCCCAGCGAATAAGTTGCTGGTAAATTTCAATCCACTCCTTCCAGGTAGTGTCGGGGCGAATCTGATCGGAAATTTTATTGAAGTCGCGCAGATATGATTGCGCAAATTTTTCCGAACGTATTCTTTTGCGTTCCAAAATGCGTTTGGTAGTAAGCAAAATCTGGTTCGGATTCACCGGCTTAATCAGGTAGTCGGATATCTTGCCGCCGATCGCCTCTTCCATAATAGATTCTTCCTCACTCTTGGTGATCATTACCACCGGCAACGCAGGTTGAATAGTCTTAATTTTGTTGAGCGTAGCAAGGCCGTCCATACCCGGCATCTGTTCGTCCAGGAAGATAAGATCAAACAGCCGTTCCCGAATCAGGCTGATGGCATCTTCTCCATTGGTTACCGCAGTGATCTCAAAGCCTTTATTTTCTAAAAAAATGATGTGCGGTTTAAGCTGATCAATCTCATCATCAGCCCATAAAATACGATTTGGCATACCGTCAGTTTTAAGTTTATTGCTGCTCCGTAAGTTTGATAAAAGGTTTGATTTTTGCCAATCGCTTTTTACCTATTCCTTTTATTTCTAAAAGCTGGTCTTTTATGGTGAAAGAGCCTCCTTGCTGTCTATATTCAACGATTCGGGCTGCATAGGCAGGACCGATACCCGGCAACTTCTGCAGGGTTTGGGCATCCGCCGTGTTCACGTTTATAACCAATTGCCCGCTCTCCTCAACCTCAAGCTTACCCTCAACCTCAGCCTCAACCTTAGCCTCAGCCTTAACCTCAGCCTTAACCTCAGCCTTAACCTCGCCAATTATAATAAAGGGTTTAATTTTTTCAAGCCGTGACTTACCGATTCCTCTTATTTTTAAAAGGTCATCTTTTGTTTTAAAAGAACCATTTTCATTTCGGTATGAGATAATTCGTTTAGCATAAGCCGCCCCGATTCCCTGAAGCATTTGCAGGTTTTTTGCATCGGCGGTATTCACATTAACTAATTTACCCGGCACTGCTGGTGCTATCTTATTTTCTGTCGCGCTGTCAATAGGTACCGTATCTCTCGCAACCGTTACCGGTAGTGTTCTTGAATTATAACGTGCTAAGAGTCGTTGCTCTTTGTGTTCAATCTGCGCTGTTTTCTGCTCAAACTGTTGCTCTATCTCTTTATAGTATTCATGATTAAAGGGTGAGGAGGGCGTTAGGACTGCATTGATCAACACAAGCCCCGCCAGCATAATCAATAAAAATGAAACGGCATGGCGTTCGGCACGGGTAATTTTAAGTTTTTCAAACCAAAAGAAAAGTTTTCGTTTCATTATTCGATCCTTTAAAATCACGTTCTTTATTGTTAGACAATAGCCGACGGTATTCCTTACACTATTTACCTTGTTTGGGAAAAATAATTATCGGATTTTTGAATTACTTTATGACAAAGACATCATCATATCAATACAACAGTCTTAATATTCACTACAAGAAAGTGGGAAAGGGCAAGCCGCTCATCGTATTGCACGGCTGGGGCAGCAGTGGCCGGGTGATGATGCCTGTTGCTGAACAATTAGCCGATATACGCACCTCTTATATTTTAGATCTCCCCGGCTTTGGTGATACCGCAGAACCTCCCAAAGCATGGAATATTGACGATTACACCGATATGATTGAAGCCTTTATTCAAGCTAATTTTAACCACCCGGTTGATCTGCTTGTACACTCTTTTGGCGGACGCATTACCCTTAAACTATGTGCACGACCGGCCGGCAAACACCTGATTGATAAAGTATTAATTACCGGCGGTGCGGGTATGAAACCTAGACGAAGCTTGTCCTTTTACCTCAAGAAATACACCGCAAAAATCTTAAAAGCACCGTTCGCAATCTTATCGCATGCTTCAAGAGAAAAAGCATTAGCTAAACTGCGCCAAACCAAATTGTGGAAAGCGCTGGGTTCCGGTGATTATTCCAAACTAAGCGGGGTGATGCGCGAGACATTCGTGAAATCGGTTACCGAACATTTGGAACCCTGCCTGCCTGATATCCCGCACGAAGTGCTACTGCTTTGGGGCAAAGATGATGCAGCTACACCGTTTTATCAAGGCCGGCGCATGGAAAAGGGAATCAAAAATGCAGCTTTAGTCGCCATTGAAAACGCAGGCCATTATGCTTTTTGGGACCAGCCTAAACATTTTACTTCCATTGCCCGGGCGTTTTTTGAAGGGTGAATAAAAGGTTTGAATCAGGATTAGCGGGATTCAAGGATCAACAGGATTTTTTTATGCCTATTTATTCATCCTGCTTATCAAAATTATCCTGACCATCCCGATTCTGATTGCTGGTTAGGTTCCCTCTCCTTCCAGCTCCCGCTCTTTAAAATCTTCATCAAAATAGTTGTACCATTTGCGAAACGGGCGGAAGGCATGTTCGGGATCGAATGGCCGCTTGTATTCGCTTTTGAGGCAGGCTTCGCAGCAGCAACCTTCCATCATGCGAGCACCTTCCTCGGAGCAAACAAACAATTTATTGCACTGCATATTCGCACAATTGATATAGGTATCGGCGGGCTCGCCGGTAATTTCACACTCGGCAATGGGCTTCATATCGTGCTCGTTCACCGGCACTACCAGTCGGTCGTCAAATACAAAGCACTTGCCTTTAAAATGGACGCCGCCCTCTTCTTTGCCGTACCTTAAAATGCCGCCATGCAGCTGGTTTACATCTTCCCATCCCTTTTCCTTCATTAGCACCGAAAACTTTTCGCAGCGGATGCCGCCGGTACAGTACATCAGCACTTTTTTGTCTTTGCTTACCTGCAGGTTATCCAGCCATTCAGGGAACTGGTAAAAATTTTCGAGCCCCGGGGTGATGGCGCCCTCAAAATGACCGATCTTTGATTCGTAATCATTGCGCACGTCAATCAGCACGTAATCCTCCTCGGATTCCATCAGCTGTTTCCACTCCTGCGGTTCGAGATGTTCGCCGCCTTTTTCGGGGTCAGCCTTGGTGTGCAGCGCTACAATTTCATCGCGCGTTTTGCAAATAAGCCTGGCAAACGGAATGTAGTCGCTGGTGTCTGTTTTAAAACTGATGCCCTCAAATCCTTCGATTGCCGTTAAGTGATTTTTGTACCGCTGCACCTGCTCGCGCGTACCGCCCAACGTACCATTGATACCTTCATCACTGATGTAAATCCGTCCCTTTACGCCCAGCTCTTTGCAGAATGCTTTGTGCTCCTTGGCAAATGCTTCGGGGTCCTCAATTGTCACAAATTTATAATAGAGTATTACTTGGTACATGGTTTTCATTGACTTCTTATTTACCACTAAGACACTAAAATCACTAAAGATAATTAATGAGGCGCAAACCCCTATTATTTAGTGCTTTCGTGTTTTTTGCCAAGGGCATCCCTTCGGGAGTGGCTTCGATAACTTCAATCTAAAAAATAAGAAAAGATTAGGTCAAAGGTGAAATGTGTGCGTGGATAAATAAGCAACCTTACAATTTAAATGTTTGATAACTCCGTGCAAGTTTAAAGCCGTTCTCAAGGATGATCGCGGACTGCTTGCTTTCGGGATGGATGGCAGGATTGCTGTGATTATAATGGATGAAATGAATCTTGCTCTTTTCGGCCGGGGAAAGGTCTTTAAATAATTCCATGCTTTCAATAATAAACGGATGAGGTATCTCGGAAATATCGCGGTTGTTTACTTCCTGTGCATCGTAAAAAGTCGCATCCAAAAAAGCGTAGTCAACGTCTTCGAGCATTTCGATAATAGATTTGCTCCATTTTTCCCACTTGTCAATGTCTGGAATAAACAAGGCTTTTTTATTCGGGCCTTCGATTAGATAGCCCGCCGTTTCCGAATATTCGTCCCGGTGCGGCACCGGAAAAGGAGTAACTCCCAGGCCTGGCGACAGATTCACTTTTTGATCAGCCTGCAGCGGTTTAAGAATGATATTATTCAGCCGTACCAATTGATCCCACGGGCCGTTGGATTCCAGAAAAGTTTTCATGCGGGGCAGGGCATACACGGGCACGCCATCTGCGCCCAGCGCTTCCCGACCTAAATACATCAATCCCGTGTAGTGACCGATGTGGGCATGGGTAAGAAAGATGCCGTCGGGTGTTTCTCCGGCTTCAAAGGGGCTGTAATTCTTCAGCGCGTTCATTTGCGAGGGTAGATCGGGGGTGGCTTCAAAAAGCCAATTCTGCTTACTGGCGGGATCAATAATACCCAACGAAACTACTTTTGGGGGTTTTTCAGAATTATTAAAAAGGGCCTGGCAATCTTCCCTGTTGCACCCTATGTGCGGCATTCCGGCATCCTGAGCTGTACCCAGCACAATAATTGAGATATCTTCAATCGTCGCCTTTTCGGCCGCCGATGATTCAGAATCCTCACTCGAAGACTGTTGGCCCCAGCTGATAAGCAACAACATACCGCACAGCAAAGATATTAGCCCTTTCATGGAGTGATTGGTTTTGAAGGTTAAGTTTTGGGGGATCAGTTGCTTTAAAAATTTTATACCTGCAAAATCTAATACTGAATATAAAATATGCAGCCGTTACTTACTCATAATGAGACCACATTCGAATAACTTTCACTATTTTTTGTTCTTCATAGATTTGGTAAACCAATCGATGCTGAATATTTATTCTCCGTGAATAGGTGCCGGCCAAGTCTCCCACCAGTTTTTCGTACGGAGGATATTCCTGAAAGGGATCCTCTCGAAGAATGTCGAACAATTTCTCCACCTTTGATTTTAACCCCGAAGAAGCAACTTTCTTTGCGTCTTTTTTGGCCTGCCTGGTATAAACAACTTTGTAGTTACTCACCAGTCAAGCTCTTCCTCACATTCTTCGATGGGTGTGTTTAATCCTTCTTTTATCGACTCACTCATGCCCGGAATGGATGCTAAATGCAAAGTTTCCTGAATAGATCGCCAGTCGGCTTCACTGACGAGCACCGCATTGGAACGTTTTCCCGTAATTTGCACAGGCTCATGTGTTTCTGCTGCTTCATCCAGCAACCGATAAATATCTTTTCGGGCTTGTGTGGCTGTTAGTGTTTTCATGATTTATCTTTTTAGATTTATTTTCTGCTAATAACGTACGGCTTCCCGTACATATTATCAAGGGATTGTTTCCGGTTGACCAAAAAGAACTTCCTGTCCCGAAGGGCGGGGTTGCAGGTTGAAACAAGATGTATGAAAATGAAGTGATGAGAAGTTTAGTGAGATTGATTTTTAGCTATATAATGGCACCGCCAGTCATCGAATGAGGCTGCCCTACCCATCCAACGCCTTCGCCGGCAGTATATGTCCGCTTACTTCGCCGAAACCAATGCGGTAGCCGTCGGCCTGGCCGTAGCCGGTCATGGTAATGGTGTCACCGTCCTCGATGAATGTGCGCTCTTCGCCGTTGGGGAATTCCAGCGGCTTTTCGCCCTTCCAGCTCAGCTCCAGCATGCTGCCGTAGGAGTCTTCGGTGTCCCCGCTGATGGTGCCCGAGGCGTACAGATCACCGGGACGCACATTACAGCCCGTTACCGTTTGATGCGCCAACTGCTGGTTCATGCTCCAGTAGAGGTTCTTGTAATTCGACCGGCAGATACGATGCGGCTCGTCCATCTCCTTCCCCTGCAGATATACTTCTAATTCAATATCGTACCAGCCGTCGTTAGTTTGCAGGTACGGCAGCGGCTGCGGGTCCTGGTCGGGACCGTCGGTTTTGAACGGCTCCATGGCATCAAGGGTTACAATCCACGGCGAAACCGAAGTCGCCCAGTTCTTTGCCAGGAACGGACCCAGCGGCACGTATTCCCATTTCTGAATATCGCGGGCGCTCCAGTCGTTTACCAGCATCAACCCAAAGATATGCTCGTGCGCATTCTTTACCGAAATCCGGTCACCGAGGGCATTTCCCTGCCCGGCCAGGAAGCCGACTTCCAGTTCAAAGTCCAGCAGTTTACTGGGACCGAACACCGGGTCTTCATCTTCATTCGGTTTCGTTTGTCCCTGTGGGCGGTGCAGGTCGGTGCCGCTCACTACAATGGAGCTTGCCCGACCATGGTATCCCACCGGCAGATGTTTCCAGTTTGGTTTCAGGGCGTTTTCAGGACCGCGAAACATGGTGCCCACGTTGGTGGCGTGCTGCTTGGATGAATAAAAATCGGTGTAGTCCCCTATCTGTACGGGCAGCATCATCTCCACATCACCCATGGGAGTCAGCACCGCTTTGCGAAGGGCCTTATTATCGCGGAGGGCAGATTCGTCTTCATCCAGTAAATTGCTGATGGTTGCCCGGGCCTCGGCCCACGCCTTGTGGCTTAGCCCCATAAACTTGTTGAGGGAGCGCTCGTTGAATACCTGCTTGCCATCCAGCTCCGGGCCGTCAAACACGCCGTCGGCTTCCAGCTCTTTGAGGTTCACCACGTAATCACCAATGGCCGTGCAAATGAATATTTCACCGCCGGATTTAGTGCGGCACACCCCGTAGGGTAAGTTCTGAATGGGAAAATGCGATTCGGAATCGACGTCGATAAATGATGTTAGCTTCGGGTCGTTGGTTGGATGCATTCTTTGGAGTTTTGAATTATGATTTATGAATGTTGAATTATTTTTTTTGATCGAATTTTGAATCTTTATTTAAAAATTTAGCATTCAACATTTAACATTAGATTTAAAAAAGCCCAAGCTTTTTTAAATCTTCCCTTGGTTCGTCAAAACTGCAGCTTCCGTAGGAAAGCAAGGCCGTTTGCCGCAATGTTTTAATGTCGGCTGTGGAAATGGAATAATTTTTCCAGCTGAAACTATCATCATTGAACGAGAATTGTTCGGCGTCTTCTTCCATCAAAATTGCTTCGAGCTCCTCATCATTCAAATCATGGGCGTATCCAAGCATGGCT
>Ga0136556_1000759_pt1 | contig 18050 bp, 15 predicted proteins | sample AntRauTorckE6831_FD_104780 | JGI IMG/M metagenome (GOLD analysis project Ga0136556, IMG submission 104780) | Saline lake microbial communities from Rauer Islands, Antarctica - Metagenome Torckler E6 #831 | ecosystem: Environmental > Aquatic > Non-marine Saline and Alkaline > Saline | place... | reverse complement strand
TGAATAAGGCAACACCGAATGAATTTTATGATCAACATTTACTAAAAGTAATGGCAGCATAATTTAAATATTTAGAGCGGATTTATCACTTATAAAACTGAATTGAGTGGTCTAATTAACGGAACCACATCACTTCTGAAAACCAATATTTCGTTGATTTTTTAAAGTATCTTGGCGAAAAAATTATTCCACGTGCACGTGTTAAATCTATTGAGCAAAGTCCTTAAAATCGCGAAGAATATTTAAAAGCGGTTCACCATGATCATGTCAATATTTATAACGCAATTGTCGATCAGGACGGATTATTGGCCCGACAAATGATGCGAGCTCATTTGTCTAAGAGTATTAAAAAGTTTAAGCAGTAAAGCTTGAGCTAAGATCAAGATAAAAAAGAGAGCCTGTTTAGCTCTCTTTTAATTTTTTGGGTGTTATTTACAGCTAAAGTTTTCGGCTTTTTCGCTATCGCCTTGACCATTGTAACGGGCAATCAGCGGGTAAGGGCAAAGTGGACGGGTGCGGTCAGGCGCCCAGTCTTGAGGAAGTTCAGTATTCACTTGACCACTCGGGTTACCTGCACCGCGTGCAGTTGCAATGATTTTGTCAGGTGCTTGCCCATATTCCACCCAATTAACTAAAGCAGTCAATGCGTCAAATTGGTCGGTCGCAATGCCATCACGGGTATGGTTCATACCCGGAACTCTAAAGAAACGCGCAAATTCAGGCGCTGTACCTTTCGCATCATTTTTATAGTGTTGTAGGAGTTGATCGTACCAATTTTGGGTGTCATCTACAGAGAAAACGCCATCTGCTGTGCCTTGTACCACAATCATTTTTCCACCGTGATTACGGAGTTTATCTAGATTGAGTTCATCGGGTGGCATCATGAAAGACATCGAACTTTCGGTATACACATCATTGGTTGCCGAGAGTTTTGGATAGTCGGTATCGAAGTTAAAATTAAAGGCAAATTGTCTAGAGTTTTGAGTCACGGTTGGGTCTGGTGGGACTTGAAAAAGAATGCCGACTGCAACGGGGTCACGTGCTGTTCCCACCGAAGATTCGAATTTCCAGCTTGCCCAGTTACTACCGACTAAACCGGGGTCGAAAGGCTGGGTTGCATAGAGCGCTTGTCCAGCAGAGTTTACAGGACCACGGTAAATGTTGGCTAATACATCAATTTGTTCGGTGCTTAAACAAGTACCATCTCTTGTGTTTGAGCAAACGGGTACATGCTTATGAATATCAAAAGCCGTACGGCAAGCCTCGACATCTTGAACTAGTCCATCTGCGACACCGTCCAAGGCATCGCATCGATCTAAAATCGCTTTTGCTAAAACTTTACGCTCTGGAAGAGTAAGTGCGGTACTTAGGTCATTTTCATCTGTTGCGACACGACGGAGCTGCTGTGCTGTATAGAGTTGAGCCGCAGCTGCACGAGGTAAGTGAAAACCTGGTGTACTTGCCAAAATTCCATCATATTGATCACCCAAACGAGTTGCAGCAATCATGGCATGACGCCCACCGTTAGATGTACCGCCTGCATAGGAGCGGTCTGGCAATTTACCATATGCGGCTTTAATTAGATTTTTTGCCATAGGTGTGAGTTTGGTAATTGCACCATAACCGTAGTCAATTCTGGCTTGAGGGTCTAAACCAAACATTGGATTTTGTGAAGCATTATGTCCTGCGTCGGAAGAAATGACCGCAAAACCATCATGTAGGGCATTGGTGAGTGGACCGCCGCTGCCGACCTGACCTGTGGCAGGGACTAAATTGCCATCGGTTCCGCCATTACCTTGATAGAGGAAACGGCCGTTCCAGTCTATTGGTAAGCGCATTTCAAAACCAATTTGATAAGTTTGTCCCTCGATAGGGCTTACCCGTTGATCCATATAACCTTTGACCAAACAATGTGCACCAATCGGTTTGTTGGCGACAGTCAATGTACCTGCTTCTTGAAGGGTAGCTGAGCTAATAACGGTATTGTTGTAATGAAATCCGATTAAGTCTGAACAGCTTCCTGTCATTTTTACGCCAACAGCAGGAGATAACTGCGGTGGTTTGGTTGTTGACGGAACCGTTGTGTCATCATTATCACTTCCACAGCCTGCCAAAGAACTAAGCATGGCAAGAACCAAAGCGGAGCGGGTCAAAATTCGTTTATTGTTGGTGTAATTCATTTATTCATCTCCTTATTGAATGAATGTTTGCAATTAATCTAAAACCAAAAAATTAGCTGTGCTTCGTGCAATCATTTTGTTGTTTTGCCAAGCTTCACTTTCGAGATTCAGTACGGTTTTGCCTTGTTTAATGAATCGGCATTTTGTAATGACTTCACCCACAGCACAGGGCTTTAAAAAATCCATCGTTAAATTGATGGTGGTGGCGGGTTTACGGTCATTGGCGAGATATGCAAAAAGTCCCATCACATCGTCAAGCATGGCGCAGATCATGCCGCCTTCAACGGTGCCGCGTGGATTGGTAAAACTTTCTAGCGCCGTGTAGTGGATGGTGAGTTCAGTGTTTTGGTCATTCCAATGGATATTATGTCCACCCAAATGGTGATGGATGGGCGGTAAGTGTTCTAAAGTTTTTTGATCCATAATGAAGGCTCCATCCTTTTTGTAGGTGTTATAAAAATTATTATTTCAGGGTATAGGCATCATAAATAACTGCTTTACCCAAGCGCATTGCACTGCCTACCGCAACGGTCTGATTGAGCCATGAATATTTTGGTGAGCTGGTTTCAAACTGCATAGTAATTTTGAAATAGTAGTTTTTCGGGTCCACATCTTTGCCTTGGGCAAGCTGTTTTAGCGTCTCTGCCGAGCCATGGCGGTAACCTTTGGTTTGAAGGTAAATAAGCGCACCGTCATCGGTTTCTAACAAATATCGCGTATCAATAATGGCCAGTCCTTTACTGTCAACGATTTGCCAATCTGCACCATTATTTAAAATGCGGCCCTTAAGGGATTTGCCTTCAAATGTCCCACCTGTAATGGGAATAATTCGGCGTTTACCTGCATCACTGGTCGTGCCTAATTCCCAAACAGGCGCATTTAAATCAACACTAAATTTTGCTAAAGGCTCAAGCTGAATAGGTGGAGGGCTATATTGCGTTTCGGCATGAGTCAGACCAATGAAACAAATTCCACAGAGTAGCGTTACAACTTTTTTCATGATGAATTTCCCGAAATAAAAAGAGGTTCTATGTGTGACAGAACCTCTCGTTTTGAATTATTTAAATTTCCATGTGTAGTCGATGTTGATACGGGTTTCATTAGCCGGTTTAATATTGGCAGTAATCGGCATATCATTATCATAAATTGCATAACGTGCACGTAGCCCAAGGTTTTTCAGTGGGCCATTTTGCACGGTATAACCTATGTCAAAGTCGAGTTCATCTTCCTCAAAATCGGTGCCTCCGAGTTGCGGCGCATAAATATTGCTACCATGGGTATAACGAGTCATAAAACGTAAACCCGGAACATAATCTTTAAAGTCATATTCATAACGGGCACTATAAACACGTTCTTTGGCATTTAAGAATTCGCCGGTCCATGTATCGATGGTTAAGCCTGTTTCACCGCCAGTTAGATAAGGAAAGGCCGTGTCACCTAGATGATGGAAAGTCGAAAGAATAAATTTATGGTTTTGATGCTTTAGCTCTGAGTGGCTATGGATTAGATTGTTATCTACTTTACCTGCTTTGGCAGCACCATCAGCATCACTCATATAATAACGTAGCTGGCTGGTCAGTGCGGTATCCTCATTAAAGGCATGCTTGTAGGTGACGCCCAATAATGATTGATGATACAGATCTTCGACATCCATATGGAAGGCTGTCAGTTTTAGCGGATAATTGTTGAAATCATAATGGCCACCAAGATAGTACAAATGATCTGTTTCAACCGATCTATAACGGCCGTTTACCCCAGAGATTTTAATGTTTTCATAATTGGTCGAATCACGGTGATTGACCTTGTCAATAAAGGATGCTTGTAAATCGAGACCCTGCACATCTTTAGACTGAACTGCAACCCCGCGATAGGTTTGAGGTAACAGGCGCGCAGGGGAACCGACAAGTACTGGTGTCATCGGTTGTAATGTACCGATGCGGACTTCAGTTTGAGCAACTTTGGCTTTAGCCGTGATCCCAATTTCCCCATATTGATCTGCTGGCTCATTCGTTCTGGCATTACGTGGTAGGTTTCCTGTACCACCATACTTTGCATCGCCATCCAGCTTAAACCCGGCAGTGGCCAAAATGTCGATACCAAATCCAATAGGACCTTCGGTATAACCTGAATGAGCTTTGAAAATAAAACCTTGACTCCAGTCCCGGAGTGCCGGATAACGGTTTTCAACTTGGAAATCGCGATCAAAGTAGAAGTTGCGAGCCGTTAAATCCACTTTACTTTGCTCAATAAAACTATTGGCAAAAGCAGATGTAGTTAAAAGTAAAAACGGTGTGATCCATAAATTTTTCATCATTATTTCATCCTGAAACATTATTGAAAATATTGTTTTTAAGTCATGCGTGTTTTATTTCCCCAAGAGTTCGCGTGCTACGATCTCCTTCATAATTTCATTGGTTCCCCCATAAATTTTTTGCACACGCGCATCGACAAAGAAGCGCGAAATTGGATATTCCTGCATATAGCCGTAGCCCCCAAACAGTTGCAGGAGCTGGTCAATGACTTCACATTGGATGTCAGTAATAAAACATTTCAATGCGGCCACTTCAGTCACACTTAGGACATCTTTGCTATATAGGTCTTTACAGCGTTCTACAAATGCTTCAGCTGCAAGTGCTTTAATTTGCGCTTGCGCAAGCACAAAACGTGTATTCTGGAATTGCGATAAAGCTTGACCAAAGGCTTTACGTTCAAGTACATACTCTTTGGTAATGTCAATGGCACCTTGGATTGCTCCAAGTGCCATGAGTGAAATGCTGAGACGTTCGCGTGGGAGTTCTTGCATCAGATAGCTAAAACCATGGCCTTCTTGACCCAAAAGTTGACTTTTAGGTACATGAACTTGGTCGAAAAACAGTTCAGCAGTGTCTTGGGCATGTAGTCCAATTTTTTTCAGGCCACGTCCTTTTTTCACTCCATCTAAATGAGCATCAACGAGTAAAATGGAGATGCCTTTGGCTCGTGCTTGCGGGTCAGTTTTTGCAACCAGTACGATTAAGTCGGCATGATGTCCGTTGGAAATAAAGGTTTTGGAACCGTCCACCACATAATGATCGCCACCTAAAATGGCTTGGGTACGAATTGATTGTAAATCTGAACCAGCATTGGCTTCGGTCATTGCGATCGCGGTGACTACCTCACCCGAGACCATCTTGGGTAACCAATATTGTTTTTGTTCTTCGCTACCAATATTTTGGATATAAGGGGAGACAAGTTCACTTTGCCCTCCAATACCGACTGCCAAGGCAGTAAAACCAGCTTTGGCTGTTTCCTGGACCAACATTTGTGAATAGTGAATCGGTGCACCAAAGCCCCCGTACTCTTCAGGGACATCAACACATAAAAAACCATTGTCCCCAAGCTTGTGCCATAGTTCACGAGGGATTAAGCCTTGCTCTTCCCAAGTTTCATAAAATGGTGCAACGTGTTCTGATAAAAAACGTTGATAATTATCACGAAATAGCTCGAAATCACTATCTTTTTGCATAGAATTATCCTTAATTTGGATGCAACTGCCCAAGCAGCGCTATAAAAAGCGCTGCTAAACTCAGGGTAAGGGCTTATTGTTTAAGGGTTGGAATACGAATAATCAGTGGATTATTGACATGTTTCTCATAGAGTTCCTGCACCATGGCAGCACGACGTTTTAAAATGCCACTCTGATTTAAGTTACCTTTATCAGTGGTTTCTCCGGCATCCAGCTGTGGAGCTTCTGTCATTAAATACAGCATTGATACGGTATTTGAACTGCCAGTAGCATCTTTATTGAAGTCCACCAGAAATTGTTTAAACCATTGCTGCACTTTAGGGTGGCTCAACACTTCTTGGGCCGTCGTGTGTTTAAGATCTAAACCGGCATATTCAGCACAAGCTGAAAGTTTCGGGAAAATCAGAAAACCAATCGCATTCAGGTTAGAACCGGTAATGCAGACATCTTGAATAAGCAGATTGCCATTAATCAGGACTTTATTCCGTAAGGTGCCCACATTAACAAAGGTGCCAGTATTGAGTTTAAAGTCTTCGGCAATACGTCCGTCATACATAAGGCCTTGGCTTGGGTCGTTTGGATCAACAAGTTTTACAGCATCGCCGGTACGGTAAAACCCTTCTTCATCGAAAATATCAGCTTGTTGTTCTTGAGGCAGACGCCAATAATGTTTCATGACATTTTTGCCACGAACACAAAATTCAAGTTTATCGCCACATGGTGCCAGTTTGACTTCACAGCCCGGCGCTGGATAGCCAATAAAGCCTGCCATGACTTTAGGACCTGTAGTAAATACACAAGATGGCGCGGTTTCTGTCATGCCTAAGCCACTCATAATACGGATGCGTTCACCGCAATGGGCTTGTGCAATCTGATCTAGACGGTTCCAACCTGCTTCAGATAGTGCAGCTCCAGCAAAAAACAATACTTTGACACGGCTAAAGAATTTTTCACGGAGTTCAGCATCCTGTTCAAGTGCTACCGTGATTTCTTCCCAACCTCTCGGTACATTTAAATATACCGTTGGTGAAATTTCTTTCAGGTTACGAATAGTTTCATCCATTTTCCCCGGCACCGGTTTGCCATCATCAATATAAATCGTACCGCCATTATAGAGAGCAATTCCGACATTATGGCTCCCCCCGAAGGTATGATGCCAGGCCAACCAATCGACCAAAATCGGTGGTGTTTCTTCAAATTCAGGGAAAGTTTGCAGCAACATTTGCTGATTAGTGCAGAGCATCAAATGTGTGGTCGGTACTGCCTTTGGCATTTTGGTCGAGCCAGAGGTAAATAAAAATTTGGCAATTTGATGTTCATCAATCGTTTCGTAGTGCGCTTTAATATCTGTAATTTCAGGCTCAAGAAGCGTAGAGAAAGCAATACAAGTTTTTCCACCGAGTTTGCCAGAGTTTGTAATGACTTCAATATCATCAGCATTACGGCAGTGCTCAATGGCAGTAGCAAAATCCTCCCCATCATTGGCAAAAACTAAACCTGGCGTAAGGACATCAAAGATATGTTTGAGTTTGCCAAAATCTTTGGAAATTAAAGAATAAGCAGGGGAAATAGCTGAAAATGGGATCCCTGCAAGCATTGCGCCCATGGATAAGGTGAGGTGTTCGAGATCGTTACCAGACAAAATAACAATGGGACGTTCGGTCGATAAATGTGGATATTGTTTTAAGCTTTGGGCGATACGCCATGCACGATTCGCAGTTTCTGCATATGTCAGTTCAATCCATTGACCTGAACTATCACGTTTAGCGGCGAAGACACGGTTTGGGTGTGTTTCTGCGTACTGTAATAAACGATCAGTCAATTTTTGCGGATAAGGCTTAAGTTGTTCTTTGGGAGAAATGTATAAGACGTCATTCTTATATTCAACATGTGTTTCATGACTGCCTAATTTAACAAATCGTTCAGGATACTTATGTGATTGAACTGTCATGTGTGCCATTGTTATTACTCCATGTATTTTTATCTATTCTTTTTCAACGAAGAGAGTTGACTTCATGTCAACTCTCTTACTTTCGTTAAATTGGGTAGTGGCGTGGGCTGGTTTGTATGGTCACCCAACGTAATTCAGTAAACTCAGCCACAGAAACTTTACTGCCAAATCGTCCATAACCACTTTGTTTGACACCACCAAATGGCATTTGTGCTTCATCATGTACAGTGGCACCATTGATATGGCAAATACCGGATTCAATCCGTTTTGCTACGGCAAGCGCCTGTGCTAAATCTTGGCTAAACACGGCTGCTGACAAACCAAATTCAGAATCATTTGCCAATTCTACGGCGTCATCAACTGTTTTAAAGCGTTGTACTGTGCAGACAGGACCGAACGATTCTTCGGCATAAATCTGCATTTCTTTGGTGACATCAACCACTATTGTAGGTTGCATAATAGCACCTTCGATGTCCAAACCAAGTGGTAAATTTGCACCTTTTTCACGTGCATCTTCAATTAACTTCCCAATACGTGCAGCTGCTTTTAAGCTTTCCAGTACACCAAGTGGGGCATCACTCTCAAGTGGATTGTCAGCGCGAATAGTTTTGACCTTCGCCACGAGTTTTTCGATAAAGGAATCAGCAATTTTTTCATCAACAAGAACACGTTCTGTCGACATACAGATTTGACCTTGGTTAAAGAATGCACCGAAGGTCACGGCATTGACCGCTTCATCGATGTCAGCTTGATCAAGCATAATTACAGGTGCTTTCCCACCAAGTTCGAGCAGGACCGGTTTTAAATATTTTGCCGCTGTTTCAGCAATAATTCGGCCCACATGGGTTGAACCGGTAAAATTAATACGCTTGGTTAGTGGGTGGCTAATTAAGCGTTCTACAATTTGAGGAGCATCTTGGGCCGCATGGGTGATGACATTGACTACCCCATCTCCAATCCCTGCTTCATGTAACACTTCACCAATTAGACGATGTGTTGCAGGACATGCTTCAGAGGCTTTAAGAACCACAGTGTTACCGCAGGCAAGAGGCATTGCTAAAGCACGTGTGGCAAGAATCACAGGGGCATTCCATGGTGCCATCCCGACGATAACACCACAGGGTACACGAATGCCCATCGCCATATTGCCCGGTACATCTGATGGAATAATGCTGCCATCAATTTGTGTGGTCATAGCTGCAGCTTCGCGTAGCATATTGGCTGCAAGGTGAACATTAAAACCATACCACGTTGCAGTTGAACCTATTTCATGAATCGCAGTCTGAATAAATTGTTCAGTTTTTTGATCCATCAGGTCGGCCGCTTTAAGCAGTTTTAAACGACGGTCTGTTGGAGAAAGGGCAGACCATGTTTTAAATGCCTCGTGTGCGGATTCGATCGCACGATCAACATCCGATAAAGTTGCAGCAGCACTAATTGAAGCAACTGAGCCATCGATCGGACTGATTCTTTCAAAAGTTTGTCCTGAACTTGCTGCAACGGATTGACCGTGAATAAGTAACTGTACGTTTTGCATGGCAAATGTTTCCTTACATGTCCATCATGACGAATGTGAATTGATACTGCTTAAGCAGGGCGTTTGTAAGCTTGAAGACCTGGCTTAATTGACTTGTCATCAAGGAATTGCTTCAGACCTTGTTCACGACCACCTTCATCATCACGATGATTACATTGATCCAGTTTTGCGTATAAATAATCTTCGTTTTGTTCCCAAGTCAGTTCACGGCAACGTTTGAAACCATTTTTCGCAGTACGCAGTACAACTGGATTTTTCTCAAGTAAGTTGTTGGCAAGTTCAGTTACTTCAGCACGAAGTTGAGCAAGTGGAACACTTTTATTGACTAAGCCCATATTGGCAGCTTCAACACCTGAGAAGGTCTTGCCAGTCATGATGTAGTACATCGCAGTACGGTGGCCAACTGTATCCGCCATTGCTTTGCTTACAAGGTTACCTGGTGGGATGCCCCAGTTAATTTCAGATAAACCAAAAGTAGCTTCGTCTGCAGCAATGGCAAGATCACAGGCAACCAGAGGAGAGAAGCCACCACCAAAACACCAACCGTTTACCATCGCAATTGTTGGTTTTGAATAGAAACGAAGTAAATGCCATTGCCAGCGAGATGCATCACGGCGAATACGTTCTTGGAAGATCTCCGGTTGGTTATCAACTTCGCGGAAATATTCTTTCAAATCCATACCCGCTGTCCATGAATCACCAGCGCCAGTCAAAACAAGTACTTTCGCTGCAGGGTCAAGTTCTAAGGTTTCAAGTACATCTATCATTTCTTTATTGAGTGTTGGACTCATTGCATTTTTCTTTTCTGGGCGATTTAAAGTAACCCATGCAATACCTGCATCAACTTGTACATCAACGGTTTCCCAGCGGTTTTGATAAGACATGTGTTGCTCCTTAATGTTCGTTTTATGTCCTGATAGGATTTAATTTAATATCAGTTAAACTTACATTCAAGTCTTATTTTGCATTTTTTAAAAATAATTTATAAGCCCATGTAATTTAATAAAATAAATATTTTAATTGTAAAAATATAAAAATACATATTGATTAAATTGTAAGTTTAGGTGATATTTTTTGAATTGCTTAGGACGGAAAGCAATGCATGGGAAGTGTATGAATTAAAAAATTCTAAAAGGACAATAACGAATGGAAAATAGTGTAAGTAGCAAAGGTAAAGCTACGCTTACACTCGTATTGTGTTTTGCAATTGCAGTGTTTGAGGGTTTTGATCTTCAATCGATGGGCGTTGCAGCACCACGGATGCGAGCGGAGTTTGGCTTGGACAATGCCCAAATGGCATGGGCATTTAGTGCAGCAATTTTGGGAACCTTACCAGGCGCAATCATTGGTGGACGGTTTGCAGACAAAATCGGGCGTAAAGCAGTTTTGTTAACAAGTATTTTAGTTTTTGGTGTTATGTCGGTGTTAACCGCCTATGCAGCAGACTATACCTTGTTACTGATTATTCGTTTCTTGACCGGTCTTGGGATGGGCGGTGCATTGCCAATGATGATTATTATGGCATCGGAAGCTGTGTCGGAGAAACATAAAGGGATTGCTGTCAGTATTATGTACAGTGGTATTCCATTTGGCGGTATGTTGACCTCATTTGTCGCGATGGCACTTGCAGGTGATGCGCAGTGGCGGCATATCTTCTATGTCGGTGGTTTTGCCCCGATTTTATTAATTCCTTTATTAATTAAATTCTTACCTGAATCGAAAGACTATTTGACAGCAGCGAAGCAAAAAACTTCGACACCATTCTTTGAAGTGCTGTTTGCCAAAGAACGTCGTTTCTCTACCATTCAGATCTGGGTCAGTTTCTTCTTTACCCTTGTGGTGCTGTACTTCCTGCTCAACTGGTTACCTCTGTTAATGGGTGCACAAGGCCTAGGTAAGACGGAAGCAAACTATGTTCAGATTGGCTATAATATTGGCGGTATATTTGGTTCGATTTTAATGGGCGTCTTGCTAGATAAAATTCGAATGAGTACTACGGTCAAACTGATTTACATTGGTATTCTAGTCTCGCTGTGTTGTCTGGCTATTTCACCAACCGTGGCATTACTTGTATTATCTGCTGTCGGATGTGGTCTATTTATTGTCGGTGGTCAGTCTGCACTGTATGGTCTTGCAGCCATGTTCTACCCAACTGAAATGCGTGGAACAGGGGTTGGTGCAGCAGTTGCAGTTGGTCGAATTGGTTCTTTTGCCGGGCCTCTTTTCGCAGGTATGCTGTTATCGCTCGGTTCAAGTTCAGCGATGGTCATTGGTGCAAGTATTCCACTGATTTTAATGGCAATGATCGCAGCGTTACTTTTGGTCCGTAAATCAAAAGTTTCACGGCAGGTCCCTGTATTAAATACATCAACTCAAACTCAGTAATGTGATGACTTAAGTATGGCCAAATTGGCCATACTTTTTAATGGTTAGAATTTAAGGTTGAATTAAGTATTATGGAACATCAGTTAAATCAACTGCCAACCCTGAGCTATATGATAGCTCGTGTTGATCGTATTATCAGTAAATTACTGAATGAACGCCTAAAGCCTTTAGATATTACTTTGCCTCAGTTCACGGCATTGTCAGTACTCGCAGCAAAAGGAAATCTCTCCAATGCCAAACTGGCGGAGCGTTCTTTTATCAAACCCCAATCGACTAATAAAATTCTACAGGATTTATTAAGTAGCGGCTGGATTAGTAAGGAATCGGACCCCTCTCATGGTCGTCGTATTCTTGTCAATGTCACTCAAGCAGGGTTAAATAAATTAAGCGAGTGTCGGGCAGTCGTTCAGGAACTGGAACAAACGATGCTAAAAGGCGTGGATATTAATCTGGCCTTTTTGATCAGGAATAATCTTGAAATCATGGCCACTAATTTACAGCATTTTCAGGAAGGATAATTTTCTATATCATCAGGTCGGATTTGAGTTCGTCTAGCTACTTTTCAATGTCTATTCTTGAGGAAGCAATAACTTAATAAGCTGAATAGGATCTTCATGACTTCTGTTGAATTATTTTCATGCACCCGGTAGCATCAGTGCACATATTATAGATGAGTAAGTCCATGTCATCAGGTCAGCAAGTACTGATTGAACTTAGAAAAATGATTATTTCAGGTGAAATTCCGGGCGGTGCTCGCATGGCTGAAATTCCAACAGCAGAAATGCTTGGAGTTTCACGTCAACCGGTGCGTATGGCATTTAAACTGCTTGAGCAAGAAGGATTATTATTAAAAAATCCAACCCGCGGCTATACAGTTAGAGAAATTTCTCCCAAGTTGATTCAGGATGCACTTGAGGTGCGAGGAGTGCTTGAAGGCCTGGCAGCAAAAAAACTGGCAGAAAAAGGGCTAAGTACGCAGCAAAAAGATCAGCTAATGCAGTGCATTACTCAAATAGAGCCAATATTTAAAAAAACTGAACTAAGTAGTGAGGATATTGAAATCTATCATTATTACAATACCATTTTTCATAATACGATTATTCAAGGCTCAGATAATATCGCTATTGTGCAGGCTCTGAGTAAGAATAATCAGCTACCCATGGCTTCTGCCCAAGCCTTAACTTATGATAAAAATAATCCCCTCTCAGAAATTCGCCGTCTGCATCATGCCCATATTCAACACTGTGCCATTTTCAATGCTTTAAAAAATCGTGATTCAGCACGAGCAGAGAGTCTGATGCGTGAACATAGCCATGTAGTCACTCTGGGCGATATGATGCGTTCTATTTTTAATTCACATGTGCATTCCTAAGGTTAAGCCTTTTCTTTAAATAAAAAAATCCCTTCTGAGGGTGCAGAAGGGTGGAAAGTGGAGAAAGATTAAACTGCTAGTTTTAATGAGATAGCAGTTTTTTATTTTTTAAAGATCAATAACTAGCATTTTAGATTTTGCACGCGAGCAGCATGGAGTAAATTGATCTTGTGCCGCCTGTTCTTCTTCAGTTAAATACATATCCCGGTGGTCAATTTCACCCTCTACTACCTTCACTAAGCAGGTACCACAAATACCCTGTTCGCAAGAAACAGGAATACTTACCCCAGAAGCTTCAAGTGCTTGTACAGCTGTTTGGTCTTGTGCAACATGGATCAGTTGGCCGGTTTTTTGAACTTTAATAGTGAAACTACCATCTTCACTGGTATCAATTGTTGGTGCGCTAAAGTGTTCTTTATGAATATGCGTCTCAGGCCAGGATTGCTGTTGGGCAGTCTGGATCACGAAATCCATAAAACCTTGTGGACCACATACATAAACATGATGTGCTAAGTCAGACTGAGCAAGCGCACTTAGTAAGTTGCAATGTGTGGCGGCTTCATCATCAATGTGCAGATGAACTGAATCACCGAGAAGATTGAGATCCTCATGAAAAGCCACTGCCGAACGGGTTTTAACAAAGTAAAACAGCTTGAAAGATTTGTTCAGTCGTTTTAACTCTTTGGCCATTGCCAGAATTGGTGTAATCCCAATCCCGCCTGCACATAGGACTGCATGTTCAAGCTCTGTATTCAACTCAAACAGGTTACGGGGTTCACTAATCTGAATGCGTTGCCCCACCTGTAATTGTTCATGCATAAAGCGTGAGCCACCACGCGAGTTGGGATCATTCAGTACACCAATCACGTAGCGATGCTGCTCACTACTGCAATTCGCCAGTGAGTATTGGCGAATTAAGCCTTCGCCCATATGTACATCAATATGAGCACCTGCTTTAAAAGGAGGTAGAGGCTCCCCATTACAACTCATGAGCTCAAATGAATTTATTTGAGAATTGTGTTGATGGATCTGATGAATGGTCACTTCCATGTGAGTGCCGCTCCTAAAATTTAAAAAATCAAAATACTGTTCTAAAACTTTAACTATTTAACCAAGCGTGACTGACGGAATCTGCTCTTTGCCTGCAATCTCGTTAACCTGTTCTTGGCTAATCAGACGATCAATCACTTTGCGCGCTTGCACTCCGCCTGCATCAATATTCAGCATCAGCAACTTGCGATCAGGGTAGCGGAGCAGGTTTTGTTGTTGCTGTTCCAGCATGTCCAGATCTTCAGAGAAAATCTTGCCTTGACCTTCACGGATCTGATCTGTCAGTTCCGCATTCTCTGGCTGGAAGTGACGGGCCATACCCCAGAAATACCAGTGAGAGGTTTCTGTTTCAGGCGTAATAAAGTCCACCACAATAGAAGATACTTTATGCTCGGCAGCTGCCTGATAGCCACCTTTACCTGCATGTGCTACGCCAACTTCAATATGAACATTACTTGGCGCAAAGAAATGACAGATCTGCCAGCGGTCTACCGGAACATCATCCGCCAGATTGTTGCCTCTTAATGCCATTTGCCAAAATGGAGGTGCATAGATACTTTCCATATGACGTTCTGTAATAACATGATCCCCATCTATACGAGTAGTAGGTGCTGCTTCATCAATTTCTTTTTGTCCAATACTGGCTGAGTGAACATAAGTTTCATGAGTAAGATCCATCAGGTTGTCAATCATCAGGCGATAATCGCAATTGATGTGGAACAATCCACCACCATATGCCCATTCAGGATTCTCTGCCCATTCAAGTTCAGGTAACTGATCTTCACTTGCAAGTGATTGGTCTCCTGGCCATACCCAGATAAAACCGAATTTCTCTACAACACTGAAACTCTTATTACATGGAAAACCACGAACACGCTGTCCAGGCATAGCAACTGTCTTGCCATCACAGCCCATAACTAAGCCGTGATAACCACAAACCAGATTGCCATCCTCTACAAAGCCTAAAGATAGTGGAGCACCGCGATGTGGGCAGAAGTCTTCTACTGCATAGACCTTATTTTCTTTACCACGATAAAACACTATCTTTTCACCACAGATCTGACGACCTAGTGGCTTTTCCATAACTTCTTCAGGACGCGCTGCCACATACCAAGCATTTTTAATGAACATATTCTGATCTCCTTATCAATTGGATCCAATTTATGACTATTTATGTGAATAGTCAATACAAAATGTACAATAAAAGTATCAATTGGATCCATTAATAATATTAAGGGGTAAAATCTGCTTTTATGATTTACTGATGCGGAACTAGTTTCTTTAAGAAATACGACTTGTGAAAAATTGTTTAAACTTTTTATAGTTGCTATCTTGAGCAAATTACGGATTCTGCCGAGTGTGAAGCATGGGAGAGTGCTATTTAAGACGTTCCTGTAAAGGGAAATAGTGTAATTGCAAAATTTGTATTAAGAACTATTTATTATTACCTAGTATTATTATGACGATTTGCAAGTGATTGTGATCTTGTATAGATGCTCCGATTGCCTGAAAACTCATGCAGGGGCAATCAATAAGTAAGATATAAAATAGATAATATTTATACGGTATTTTTTACGGTATATGCTGTTAAGAATTAATTTTTTATATTTATTAATCAAAAAGATAAAACTTTATTCTTGTGCGCGCTGAGCGCACTATCCCTCATAAACCAAAATGTTCAAAGCAACAGTGCAAATAAAGAAAGTGTAAAGTTGGAATAACTCTAAATTCCCAAAACCATCTGATAAGGTTTAAATCCATCCAATACAGCATCAGAAACTAATTGAATAAAAGCTTCAGTTTTTCCGGAAGCCATCCATTGATTCAATGCTTCATAGTAAGCTAAACGGTTCTCTACAGTAATCACGCATGGTGGATAACCAGCTTTCATTAGTTCTAAGTTCATTAGTAGACGTGAGGTACGGCCATTACCATCAATAAAGGGATGAATACCAACGAAATCAGCATGTACTTTGGCTGCACGTTCAATGGGGTGAAATGTATGGGTGGCGCTATTATACCAAGCAACTAAATGAGCCATCTTGTCATTTAACAGAGTGTAATCAGGTGGCATAGTTGTAGTACAGGAGATTAAGACATTTTGTTGGCGATATTGACCTGCATTTTCATCATCGATATTTCTTAGAATAAGTTGGTGTATATTTCTTATCTGGCACTCTGAAAACCATTTTTCATTACGAATAATGTTTTCTACGTAGTAGATTGCATTTCTATGATTAATTACTTCGAAGTGATCTTTTAATTTTTTACCACCGACAGCAATACCTTCTAATACGACTTCGGTTTCGAATAGGGTGAGTCTATTTCCTGAGATAGCATTTGAATGATAGATCCAGCGAAGATAAAGATCACTTTCAATGTTTCTTGACGTAAAGTCTGACAACGGTCTGCTTTGATCAAGCTTATTCTTAAGACTATCAATAATTGCAAACAAATGGATAACCTCTCAGTATTTACGACTAGAATCGATGGCACTATTAGTCAGTAATATAATGATATATGAATAACATATGCTTCAAGCTTTGAGAAATTTGTCTTTTAGAGTTTAATTAACTAGAACCTTTATGTTATTTAGGAATGGCATGAAATATCAACCGCCTTATACGATCACCTCTAAAATAATTCACTTGATTGCACAAATTAGTGAGTCAATAGGGCGTTTGACTGCATTAGCCCAAATCCAAGATAGCCTTAAATTGCGAAAAGCCAATCGTATTCAAACGATTCAAGGGTCTTTAGCGATTGAAGGGAATACCTTGAGTACCGAGCAAATCACAGCAATCTTGAATGGCAAGACCATTATCGCTCCACCTAAAGAAGTTCAAGAGGTACGTAATGCCCTAAAGGCATATGAAGAAATTCAAAATTGGCATCCTGATCAAGAATCTCATTTGCTAAAAGCACATCAAATATTGATGACAGGACTGATTGATGAGGTTGGACAGTATCGCCATGGCGGTGTTGGTGTGATGTCAGGGGATCGAGTCGTGCATATGGCTCCGCCTGCAAATCAAGTCTGCCGTTTAATGGGAGAGTTATTGCAGTGGTTGGCTGATGGCAATGAGCACCCATTAATTCAGAGTTCAGTATTTCATTACGAGTTTGAGTTTATACACCCATTTGCTGATGGTAATGGGCGGATGGGGCGTTTATGGCAAACTTTGATCTTAAGCCAGTGGAATCCAATTTTTCTAAATATCCCTGTAGAAAGCCTGATTTATCAAAACCAAAAAGCTTATTATGATGCATTGCAAGCGAGCACAGATCGTTCAGATTCTGCACCTTTTATTGAGTTTATTTTGCAGATGATTCTAGATGCAATACTCAGTTCCAATGCCAGCGATCAAGATACCGCTCAAGCTAGCGTACAAGTTAACGATCAAGTTAAACGTCTCATCCAGAATATGGAGCAGAAAGAATATAGCCTAACTGAGCTGATGGCTCTTTTAGGCTTGTCCCACCGAGCAACATTCCAAAAAAATTATTTAACTCCAGCATTAGAAGCAGGTATGGTTGAACGCACCCTTCCTGATAAGCCTAAGAGTCCTAAGCAAAAATACAAATTAAAAATTGAGTTATAAAAATGATTCTTATGTACTACGAGAATTTAATTGTAATAATATAATATTTCAATTATTTTTAAGTATAATGTTCTGCTATAATGATCGTACGCCATTTCAAATCCAAATTCAGGATTTGAATAAGATCTTAAAGTGATTCAATGCATGAAATCGAAGTTGGGTCAAAATTGGGTCAATGAAATTATTTTATTCTTATAAATTAAACAAAAACAGTTGCTTGGGTTTTGAGTTCAATTGACGCCACCCCACAAAAATTCCCGATTAAAGATGATCGCTAATGATCAGGTTTAATCAAAAAAGTGAATAAAAGCCTTGGTTTAGCAATAAATCAGGGCTTTTTTTTGCCTGTTGTTTATCAGCGTCCGTTACTGTAAGTCATTGATAATTGCTTTCTATCAAATATACTTGTGACACAGTAGTGACACGCGTGTAACAACAAGAATGCTTACAGACATCCAAGTTAAAAGT